>Ga0209724_1001015_pt1 | contig 26410 bp, 20 predicted proteins | sample grotaG_FD_184143 | JGI IMG/M metagenome (GOLD analysis project Ga0209724, IMG submission 184143) | Glacier valley bacterial and archeal communities from Borup Fiord, Nunavut, Canada, to study Microbial Dark Matter (Phase II) -... | ecosystem: Environmental > Aquatic > Freshwater > Ice > Glacier ...
TTTATTATTATGTGCAATTTGTACACTTTCAGAGGCATATTGTACGAATCCATTCATTTTTTACTAAATTTTATATAACTATTTACATGAAACAAACCGCCAAATGTACTTTGACGGTTTGTTGTTAATTCAATATATATTTATTTAAACAACCCTTTTCTTCTCTCCATTTAAAAGTTTGTTTCCCATTTCAACGCATATAACCATGATAAAAAGCAGTATAAAAATATAGATCGGAAAAATAGAGGTTCCGCTAGCAGCGGCCAGAACTCCAAATAATGGTGGCATCAATGTACTTCCAATATATGCAAAAGCCATTTGTATCCCCATCATCGATTGAGAGAGACGTTTGCCAACTTTACGAGGAGTGTCATGTAACATGCAGGGAAAGATAGGCGCACAGCCGAGTCCTATCAATATAAAACCAAATATACATGCGGATGGTGTAACTGGTAGAAAAAACACAACAGTCCCTAATAACATTGATATCAGCCCTACTCGAATTAAGCTGCGGTTGCTCATTCTCATTGAAACAAACCCGGTAATCAATCTTCCTATCGTGATACCCAAATAGAATAGAGAGACCCATTTCGCTGCTGTATCCGCCTGAACACCTTTAGTATTTACTAAATAACTACTACCCCATAAACCAGCTGTCGTTTCGATTGCACAGTAGCAAAAGAAAGATACTAAAGTGAATCTGACAATTGGGCTTGAAAACAAACTTGTTTTTTGAGTAATTTCGTTATCACTTTCTAAATCCTCGACCTTCGTTTGCTCGAATCTTTTCCATAATGGTAATGACAAAAACAACACAAAAACCAAGCAAAGCTGTAGGATAGATATGATTAAATAACCTTTTCTCCAGCCATTCGCAGAAGATAAAAACATTGACATAATAAATGGCCCGCTCGTTGCACCGATTCCCCAGAAACAGTGCAGCCAACTCATATGTTTTGCTTTGTAATGCAGTGCTACAAAATTATTAAGGGCTGAATCTACAGCACCTGCACCTAATCCTAATGGAATTGCCAGAAGACACAGCCAGTAAAACGACATTGATACTGAGAATCCCAATAAAGCAAAGGCAGTCATTATCACACTAATAAATGTGACTTTCCCTGTACCAAATTTTTTAATCATTTTACCGCTAAAAAAGCTTGATATAATTGTACCTCCAGTAATTAGCATAGAAAGAATTCCCGCGGCTGACAAAGGCATTTGCATATCAATACGCATAACTGGCCATACAGCTCCTAGTAAAGAGTCTGGTAATCCCAAGCTAATAAATGACATATATATGATGATTAAAATAAATGTTAGCATTTCTTCCTCCTAATAAAGTGTTTTTTGTAAATTTATCATTTCTAGTGTCCGAATATTCAAGCCCGTCTCATAGTCCAAATCAAAATCCTCCGATAAATGAATTTGCGGTAGAAAAAGTTCCTTTATCGTCTTCTGACAATTCCACTTAATTGATTGTAAATGGCCTTCCGTTAGAAAGTCACCGTTAATAATAACCTTATTCGGATTTAGTATACAAGTAAACGAAATGATTAACTTTGCAATTACGTCGCACACCTTGTTAAACTCCGAATAATCCATTGTCTTCCAGTTAGTACCGACTGGTAGATACATTATTTCTCCTGCAAAATTATTCATTCCCTTATATAAGTTTTTATGAATAAAGATACCCGCTCCCGGTTCATACTTTTGAGGAAAGTAAATATAAACAACTGAATTATCTTCATCAAAATGGGAGTGACAATAGCCTAGAACTGCTAAATTCACATCATTTTCTATACTAATCGGAATACCATATTTCTTTTGATAGTGTTCCGAAAAGTAAGTACCATTCAGATGCTCATAATCACTAATGACCATAACATTTTCATATTCTACACCTGGTAGCCCAAATCCAATTGCTTTAATTGTTGGATATTTCTCCATTAATCTATCGATTAGAGGTTCAAAACTTTCAAGATAAATATTCACCAATGAAAGTTTTTCTTCAAAAATGCGCTCGCCAAATAAATTAATAACTCTGCAATAAATCGTATCTTTATCCGAACATACATGAGCATATATAATGAGCACATGACTAAACTCACCATTATAGCAGAAATTATGAGCAGGGCGCCCTCCACTTGATGGAACTAGCTCAGATTCAAACACTTCCTTACTAGATATGAGTAAGCCTAGAATTGTACCCACAGTTACTGTACTCAATCCCGTTAACTCTGATAAACGTTGCTTCGTTGCCTGTTTCTCTGCTCTCAATGCCTTTCGAACAATATCTGTATTAACTTCCTTCATAATCATTGGATTTGCTAGTGATTTCAATATTACCCTCCTTTTTTAAATAACTTTTATAATATCTTTTATAAAGGTCTTAATTAAGTATATATGGAAACAAGTTCTATTGTCAATAGTTAAATAAAAAAAGTGACTGTCATTCCATTATCGAAATAACAGTCACTTAGTCGTAACCCAAACGTTAGTTTTAGTTTTGAACCTTTTAGCCTTATTTTATTAATTCATGCTATTTTTTACTTGAAAATACACCGTATACGTTTCATGACCAATTTCATACAAGGGCTTGAATTTAAAGCCTACCGGTTGGTTGATTGTTCTCCAAGTATTTTTCCAGCTACACCACTCTCTCTCATTTTCAGGCGTCAACATCGTATATGGATTTTCTATGTCTCCATATAGAATTCTTTCCTCTGATACAAGCCCAGCCAAAGCGATAGGACCGTCTAAAAACGCTACCATATCAGGTCTATCCGGTATCGACCAACATTTTAATCCTTTTGGAAGAACTAACCGTATTGCGTCATGTTCCCATACTTTGTGAATACATGCAAATCCTTTTTCATCTTTTTTCAGTTCCACTCGTTCCTCGTTTACATAACAAATTGCCTCTCCTGTAATCCACCATGGAATCCTAAATTTTAAATTAAACTCCGCACGATCAGTTTTGATATCAAATAATACTTCCATATAAGATGGTCTGTCATTATTTTCATAGGCATCCGCTATAATTCTAATAGTCTCCCCTGTTTTGGGACCAATATTTTGCTTAATATATACCTCTTTACCGTCAATTTCTAGCTTTGTTTCTGAAGGTAAATACTGTGCAACTGTAATAGCATTATTTTCTTTATAGAAAATAGATGTATAATGAATCGAATTGGCCTGCAATAATGTACAATGGCAGCACCAAAAATGCTCTGTTTCAGAACCCCATTCTTTTTTGGAGCCTGCAGCTAAAGGAAGATAATATGCAACCAATCCCTTTTCTGGATATGGGCTTTCGCAACGTTGAAACAATGTTCTCCCTTCCCAATAGCCCTGTGCAAATATCCCATTATAAAGATTCCTTTCCCAATAATCTGCGTATTTTGCTTCCCCTGTCCAACGGAACAAATATTCAGATAACATCATCATATGATACACAACGCAGTGTTCCTGATTCATATCTCCAAGTCTTGCAGATTGTTTCATGGAAGGCGTCCATACCTCGCCGCAACTTTGCCCTCCAGTTACATACATACCTCTATTTGTGACAGCAAGTTCCCAATATTGTTCTACAATTGTGCGATATCTAATTTTTCCTGTCACTTCATACCCACGTGCAGCTCCCAATATTTCAGGAATTGTAGTATTTACATGCATATTTGTTAAGATATCTTTTCCAAGAGCTAAGGGTCCAAACAATAATGGTCTTTCATATCTTCTCATTAACTCTAGATGTTTTTCATCATTCGTAACCGCATATAAGTTGGCCCAATGTAACATCATTCCCCCTGTTTCTTGCATATCCATCATTTCATCCATTAACTCTCTCGAAATATCTTCCGTGTATTTATAAAACCAATCTGCACATTTTAAGACAATTTCAAGTGCCTCTTGATTCTCAGTATATAAATACATATCCAGAAGTCCCATCATGATTTTATGGCAAACATATTGTGGTGCCCACACATTTTTTTTGCGTTTTAACCAGTATAAATATTTTTCCGGAATTGGGAATGCCCATTCACCACCATTTTCCTTTTGACATCTTCCTATCTCTGACACAATATAATCAGCTTTCCTCTTAAGTTCTAGATCTTTTGTTTCACAATAAATACAGGCTGCTGCACTTAACCAATGTCCTACGACAGTTCCCCTTATTTCACTAAGCGGAGAATCCCACCCCCAATGAATATCTTTTGGCATATAAGGCATAGACTTAAGTCCTGCTTCAAAATAATGAGCAAGCAATAAATTTTCTGTTTTTAATTTCATCAAATATTCTTTATTACGTTCTCTTCTTATTGACGGTTCACCTTGTAATAGTTTCGTTTGCGTTTTTAGCGTTTCTAACATAATGTCATACCCCTTTTCATTCCTAAAACGTTTTCGGTGTTCAATATATTCAATCTACAATATTAACCCTTTATTGTCAATACCTATTATAGGTATAGTAGCCCGTGAAAGGCAACTGCTATATCCACGATTAAAAAAAGGAAGTTGCAATGTTTTAATTGGCACCTTCCTTTTTATGTATGAAATTAAATATTATTATTCACTATCGCCATAGTTATAATCGTCAATATATCCTTCTATTTCATCTACATTTAAAGCCGCCTTACCATAATTATCTACTGCAAGTTCTGCATTCAATGTTTCGGTACCATACTCGCTATTTACAGATATCTCAGCATTTAAGCCAACAAGCTTACCATTTTTAATTATTATCTCTATTTTAAACTCATCAACAGCATCTAATTCATCATATAGATAGTCAAGATCACTTGCGATATTAAGCTCATCTATGATAGGATCAAAAGTTTCAACTAAGGATTCAACGAATTCTGGGACATCTACATCAAAAGAGTACACGGTTCCTTCGCTTGTTTTCTTTTTTTCATATTTATTGCAAACGCTTTCCATGTATTTTGTATCATTCATATTTTTTTCAAATTGATTTATACACTTTTGTAACACTTTAGCATCAAAATTGAGTGGTATTCCTACCTCATCTACTGCATTTTCCCAATCTATGTTGGATAAACCTTTTAATACATCTTTATACTCACTATAATATTTATAAAACATATTCAATCCAAGTGAAATATTCTCATCATCCCATACTTCGCCGGATTCTAATTCATAAATAACTCCATCATAGAGAATAGTTCTTTCATCACCCATTCCAATGTCAAAGTTCAATATTTCCTTATCTAAATCGCATTCAATCGTTCCGTCAATCTTGCCGCCATCTCTTCCGTCTTCATCTGTGGTATATGCCTCCGCCTCAAATTCAAAGCTATCTGCTTCTATTGTTCCTTTTACAGCACTAAGTATATTATCTAAGATTCCCTTATTAGACTGTGAAACAATAATCACTATGAGTACAATGATAGCAAGGACTGCAATAATTGGAGTAATAATTATAAATGGTTTAACCTTCTTTGCCGTTTGTTTGCCTGTTCCATTCGCTCCAGGTTGATAATTGTACAGGGGCGGAACTGGTTGAACTGTATTAGAAACTTGTTGCGCCTGATAAGGAGTTTGTTGAACTGAATTGTTTATCGATTGATTTTCCCAATATGTACTTTCGTTACTTCCATTAGTAACCATTGGCGCAGGTATCGTCTGCTTTTCAACTTCTATTACATTCAGTGGGTTCCCACATGAATGGCAAAACTTACCATTGTGATCATTTTTTGCTCCACACTTTGTACAAAACATTGATTACACCCCTTTATTTGTATTTTTTAACAAATTCTTCATATGAAAATAATTATATCACCCGCGTATATTTTAGTCAACACATCCTTAACTCAAAAAGGGAGCTGTTGCATTTTTGCAACAACCCCTTTTTGTTTTTTCTTATTATAGGCTAAAGTATACTGTTTCTAAATGAAAAAATGATTTCTATCTTATATATATTCTATCTCTTGTAACATATCAGATATCAGCTTCATAACAGGTAAGAAATTATCGCCAAAGCTTTCTTTTGGTAAAATAAGAGCTTCCTCTTTTCCAACATAAAAAGCGATATCTTTTGGCGTGGAAATAGCTTTTTCCACTTGACTCCATGCATAATCATTTACTTGTCCTGAGATTTCTTCGTGAATTCCTTCTTCATCGAATTCATATGCAATTTCAGACTGATAATATGGAGCTTTCATCATTTGCTTTGCTCTATTTTTCAAAGTAAAAGGTGTATAGGACAAGAATATAACGCCAGCAAATACATACATAATTGCCTGAATTAAACGGATTTTATCCAGCCCAAGCAATATTCCACCGGTTATTATGACTGCTAAACCAAGTACATTTACAAGAAACCCTGAAAATTTAGAATAAGTATGAAATAATAGTAAATCATATATAAATTCTTTTTTCATTTTAACAATAATCTTCATTTTTACCTCCAATAATATTTAAAACATCACTCTAATCAGGTTTATAATATTTGTAATTAATTATTGCGCTTTGGCTGCAGCCCATCCTTCAGGAGAGTAGATACCTACTTTTCTCTTTCTCATTATATTATCAAAGAAAGCAACAATGAACGGACAAAGGAAAAGTGTAATAATTGATGCCGTAGCACATTGTGCTGTAGCCATTTCAGTGTAATGAGCCATTGTAGGATCAGCTTCTGCAACAGCCGCTGGTGTCATAGCTGAATTGAGGGCTGTGGTACCAATTGCAGCGCCCATAGCATTTCTTTCCTTCTTTGGAAGGAGAAGATTGAATAGAAAGAAGAACAATACTGCTGTAGCTGCAGAAAAGATACTTCTTCATTAAAAAATACAGCTGTTCTCGCTTTTGAACGAGCTAGCAAAACACCAGTTGTTGTTGCACCTGTTAAATCATCCGCTACTGCTCCAATGAGTGGCATGCGTCTCCCTCCAATTCTCTGAACGAACTTGTCACTATTTATCGTTTTTGTCATGCATAAGAGTTGCATACTCAGCAACAACCTTTGTTGATTCAATCAAACTAATTGAGCCTGCAATTCCTTTTCCTGCGATATCAAATGCTGTTCCGTGATCAACTGAACTTCTGATAAAAGGAAGTCCAAAAGTTAATGTAACTGATTTTTCAAAATCTAATGTCTTACATGCGATATGTCCCTGATCATGGTAAAGTGAAAGGATCGCGTCATAACATCCTGATTTGCCAATGTGAAATACGGAATCCGCTGGACAAGGGCCAACAGCGTCAATTCCCATTTCCTGTGCTGCCTTAACTGCTGGAATTAAATGTTCAATTTCTTCTGTTCCAAACAATCCATTATCACCACCATGTGGATTTAATGCTGCAACTGCAATATGCGGTTTCTCAATACCAACCTTTTTCAGTTCTTTATTGATATAAACCACATATTCAAGAACTCTGTCTTTGGTTGCATATTTGCAAGCATCTATTACTGACATATGACGGCTTACAAAAAACACTCTTAACTTATGACAGGAGAACATTGTAAGTGCGTATTGTGAATTTGTTGCATTTTGATAAATTTCAGTATGTCCTGGTTCCTTAATTCCTACCAATTTAATTGCGCCTTTATGAATTGGTGCTGTAGATACCGCATCTATTTTACCAGCCATACCAAGTTCAATCGATTTCATAATCCAATCAACACTCATCTGACCTGCAAGGGCTTGTACTTTACCCCATACAATAGAATCTGTGTCATATTCACCTGTTTCAATTATATCTACCGTTCCCATTTCGTATTTTGCTTCTGAAGGATCTGAGATTTTGTTATATTTTATTTCTTGATTTAGAATCTTTGCTGCTCTTTCTAAGATTGCAATGCTACCAATTACAAATGGTCTGCAGCATTGGTGAATTATAGGGGAAAGCATTGTCTCAGCAACAATTTCTGGTCCGATACCCGCTGGATCACCCATTGTAATAGCTGTAATAGGTTTAAATATTTTACTATTCATTTCATTCTCCTTTTCGTTTACTTTTTATATTGCTATTTATATTTTCGTTTAACTTTTGTCTACTTTTTTATTTTATTACAAATATAAATAATAATCAAGTGTTATTTTATGTATTTGTTAGTTTTATTGTCATTTTTATATATTATTTGTTGATTTATACTAGTTTTCAGCTTTGTTTATATAAACATTAATCTTTTTTATCACTTTGTTTACTTTCATTTAGCTTATGTTTATTTCGCTTATCCGTTGATTTACAGACAAGTAAATAAGGGATGCAATGGAATCCTATGAAAAAGCATAAAAAAATCACCAAAAGAATCTTTAAACTGTACCCCAGTGGAGTGTAGTTCATTCTTTCGGTGATATTTTATTCACAATTTATATGAAAGTAAAACTTTCTCTTATACAATATCCATTTCAATATGATCTTTCTTCGCCCTATCAATATACTTTTGATCAATATCATCATCTGTTATTATGCGTGAGATTTTAGACAATGGACAAACCACGAGAACATAACCTCCAGAGAATTTACTACTGTCTACCAATAAAAAAACTTCTCTCGTAGCTCTTAGTATTGCCTTCTTGACTTGCATCTGAGGAGAATCAATGGAAGTAATACCTACATCAAAGTTAATCCCATGAGCACTAATAAATCCCTTGTCTGCGTGACATTCTTCAAGATTTCTTATTGTTACGTCTCCCATGGTAGCTGCCAACTTTCCACCAACTTGGCCTCCAAGTAAAAATAAATTAACATGCTTTACATCTGCAAGTATCCCCGCTGCTACTAACGAATTCGTAATTACTACTAAATGCTTTGATGGATTTTCTTTAATATACTTTGCAAGGTAATAACTAATAGACGCATCATCCAAAATAATGGTATCATTGTCTTCAATGAATTCATAAGCCTTTTCAGCAATTCTCTGTTTCTTATCAGCCGATTTATATACATTCTCTGCATTATATACTATCGCAACCTGTGCGCCAGATTTTGTTGCTCCACCATGGGTTCTAATAAGTTGTCCTTTTTCTTCTAATTTTTGAATATCATTGCGAATTGTAACTTCCGAACAATTCAACTGCTTACTTAAATCCGCAACTCGTACACTTGATTTTTCCTCAAGTTCTTGCAAAATAAACTCCATCCGATTTTGAACCATAATAGTCTCCCCTCTCACTTTGTAAGACTATCTTAACCGATATGTAACCAAATTGCAATAACCGAAAGCAAAACAAAAATTATTTTTTATAAGAATAGCAGATCTTATAACAAAAAGCAGCTAAGATTACTCTCAGCCGCTATCGATCAATGTTACTTCCTGTATTGTACCGCTAATCCTTTTAAGAAATTCTTAGCGTAACTATCCCCACACTCTTTATAATTTCTATGTCCTTCTTTTCTAAATATCGCGCTTAATTCGCCTTTTGTAATAACAATCCCACCTTTTTTTAATATATCAAGCATATCTTCACTTGATAATGCGAGTGCTATTTTCAATTTCTTTAGCAAAACATTGTTTACACTGTCTTTATCCTTTATCGCTAATGTAGGCTTTTCTGTTTGCCCTGGTTTTGAATCTTGTTTTCCTCTTTTATAAATAATAAAACCATTTAAAAATGATTCCAACATAAAATTATTGCATTTTTTAATGTCTTCATTATTATGGACATCCCCACTTATACCAGTTTCATCCTGTGGACTATCTTTTGATTTTATTAACATCCTTTGTACTTCTTCTTTTGTTACTTCAATACCACCTTGTTTAAATATCTCTACCATATCACCATCTTTTATTTCTAACGCATATCTTAATCTAATTAATATATCATTATTGGTCATCTATAACCCTCCTAAAGCATTGACTATTTTGCACAGTAGGCTTAACTTTGAAATGTTTTGCACTGTAATAAATTTCTGTCGTAATTACATTATAACAGAAATGCTCTTATGAAACATCCTTTTTTATTAATTTTATATCCATTACTTAGTGAGACTAACTTATATTTATCGAAAGTGATGCCAATATCATAATGGGTATCATCTTCCAAATTTTTGTTTTAATACATGAAGGGACGGTTGCTCCACTAGCTCTATTCGTTAGTGGAGTAACCGTCCTTTTTTATTGATTTCTATTAATTAATTACTATAATTGAATCAAGTATAAATGCTGCAACTCCATCTAAACCAACTTCTTCTTCATCTGATGCAACTACTTCAACAAAATAATTATCCATGGAAAGTTCATAAAATGCAGCTTGTACTATAGAATCTGTTAATGTTGCAGTATACCTATATACATAAGCTTTTCCATTCTGTGAAACATAAGAAGATGGTTCAAAATTCGATATTACTGCTTCAGGAATTATAGATGTATATGCTTCTTCATAGTATTCTTTCGTTTTTGTTTTTGCATAATACGCTTTTACAGCATCAAATGTCGAAGCTACTTCTCCTGTTTTAGCAACTCGAACCGTTATGTTAGATTTTAAATCGTAAGGCGTAATGGTGGCTTCATAGGTGTCTTCATTTTCCAGTACCTCACAGTTCCAATAGGTAGGGATAAGAATACTGATATCCCCAATTATAACTTCAACTCCTGGATCATTCACGGTTACTGTACATGTATACTTCTTCGTACCAACAGTAGCTGTAATTTTAGCAGTTCCTATATTCTTCGCAGTTACATTACCTTTACTAGAAACTGTAGCAACATTTTTATCACTGGATTTCCAAGTTATCTTTGCTTTGGTTCCTGTGATTTTCAATACTTTCGTTTTACCAATATCCATTGTTAATGTCTTCGGGGTGATTTTAACCGTTGCTGCTTCAGCCACTGCCACATTTCCTGCAATCGGCAAAACAATAGGTGAAACCATGGCAAATACCATAAATAATGCAATAACCATTTTTTTTAATTTCTTCATTTTAATTTCCTCCACTTTTTTTATTTATATTCCATCGCTTTTATACTGTGGAATAATAATCGATAAAACAGCTTTTGGTGTTGAATAAAGTCATTATAACATGAAAAATTATCGAATTTTAGCAATGGCGAAATTAGCCGTTTTTTCGGTGAAATTAGAAAAATAGAGACCGCAGTTCTTGTCCCTTCAGTTGGACTTATTCATATTAATAAATCGCGGAATTATACTCTTTATCACCTCTACATAGGTGTTTTCACCGACTGCTGCGTAGCCGGCAACCCATTCAAAAGGTTTTTTTAAGCTACCACGCGGGAAAATGTGGATATATTTTCCTGCATCAGTGAGAATCTCATCTAGCTTGGGATTTCTTTTTGCGAAATTTCCAATTTCTCCGATAATCTCATAGCCGCCATCCGGATATAGTACATCCATTTTATATTTTGAATAATACGTTATTCTGCTTTTGCTGTACCGTTCTGTCGTATAAAGTGCATCATTCCTTTTTGGGTAAAACTGAAAGGTCATATATTCACCTCACTTTTTGATAACAATATTTGTATGTAGGCATTATACCAGAAATAATCAGCGAATTTTAACAATGGTGAAATTAGCCGTTATTTTACCGAAATTGGTATATTTAGTAGAATTAATTCAAAAAAGAGACTCCCTCTTCAAAGGAATCTCAATTTGAAAGTTATAATTAGATATTTTCCGGAATCGCCGCCATGAGCGTAAACACCTTATCATTGTGTTCTATTTCTATAAAACCTCCGTATGCTTCAACAACCTTTTCTATATTACCAATGCCAAGGCCATGCGAATTTCCGCTCTTTGAAGAGACATATCGCCCATTTTTAATTTCCAGTTCTCCCTTATGGGAATTCTCTACCTTTATAAGCCGTTGCCCCTTCATCACTCTCGATTTAATGGATACAAATTGCATTATTGAAGGATTCATCTGTCTGCATGCGTATATAGCGTTTTCCAAAGCATTTCCCAACACGATACAAAGGTCACTATCACTCATAGTGGAATGTTCACCAATATTACATTGGCTTTCAAACGGAATTCCATATTCTTTTGCTCGCAAGTAATAATATCCAATGATAGAATTGGCTATGGTATGCTCACAAAACACTGGTAGCTGGTCCATTTCTATTTTTTGTCCATACTCGTTTAAGAACAAACTCAGTTTGTCAAATTTACCCTCTTTGACAAGCTGGCTCATGACCCCAATAAAATGATTTATATCATGCTTGATTTCACGGATTTCATTCATCTGACCGCTCAGTACGTTATAATATTCCTTTTGCATGGTAATCTGGTCTTTTGCCAGTTCCAGTCGTGAAGAGGATATTGTAAAATCATCATACAGATCTATGATGCGCATTGCGTATACCCATGTCATGATGAGTAAAAACACTACAAATAAAATCAACATTGTCAAAGACATATTCAGATAGATTTTTCCATTAATATAATAGCTATCTATGGCCAGTCCCACGATAACAAGAATCGCACCCAAGAAAATGACCATACCAGATTTTTTCAGTTTTTCTCGTCCATGGTAAACCTTAAAAAACAGATATACATCCAGAGCATAGGTAAGCGATGGTATAAGCACTGACAAGTAATGATTATAAATATTTCGCGGTACAATGATATAGATAAGAAAGAGTAAACTATAAAAAATCAGAAATCCTATTTTTTCCCTCTTATTAAATTTGATACCACACTGTTCCTGCACAAGGAAAATCAGCAGATATTTCAACATAAAAGTTGTAAGATACATCATTACATTTGTCGACTCATAGGAGAGATTAAAGAACAAAACTTGCTGCCAGAAGCTGTAAAATTCCGTTGTCAGCATAAGGCGTATCAGTATGAGCAAAATCATAACTGGCATCCAGAAGGAATATAATTTTCGTCGGACGGACAGCGTAAACATGGCCATTAGAAGTAAAAAGGAAAACAGGACTATTCCAAACAGAATAAACCGAGCCTCATTGCGAAAGCTATTTTCACTAACTATCTGCTGATAATCGCCAAGAATTGGTGTCATATAGAGTCCCGAAAAGCGGGTGGTTGCGACTTCTATCACGACTTCGTGTGTCATAGCTTCAGAAAGAGTGACAGGGTATAAATTTGCTTTTGGAACAGTAAATACTTTGTCTGTATCTTTGGAAACAGTACCGCTTTCGGCAGTAAGGTGCCCGTCAATAAATACGCGGTATGCTCCTCCAAAATCGGGTATAAACAAAGTAATCATATTGTCATACGAGAATCCTGTCAGTGCTAGTTTATAGCTTCCGAACCCTCCCGCTGGTAAGTTTTTCCCATTTATTTTATAATGTGACCATTCATCCGGAACTTCCAACTTCAGATCGGGTTTCATAGACTTGTCAGGTTCAGATATAATAAAGCGGTTCCAGTAAAATTCCCACTGCCCATCCAAATAAGTCTTGTCGTTTGCTTGATCTGCCGACGATAAATCAATACTACCGTTTATAGCTTTGGACGCTCCGGTAATATCATGATAGAAGTAGGTATATACCACTGGCAGATATATTAAAATAATAGCCAAAATAGAACCACAGATAATATACCATTTATGATGCTTATTTCTTGCCATATCATTGTCCTCTATAATTCATATGAGTAAAAAGATACTCAAAATATTTGTCTTTGGATGTTTTCTGATATTTCTTGGATATACCAATAACCGCCGACCCGATGCGAAAATGACTTTCCGCCATTTCAGTTACGTGAAATATATTCACTGCAAAGCTCTGATGGCTTCGGACAAAGGACTTTTCCGGTAATTGTTTCAATATCTCATCAAGTTTAGAGTAACATTGTAATGTAGTTCTGTCTGCCATATGAAATAAGATGATTTTATTTTTACTTTCAATATAGAGAATATCCCTACAGAGTATGCGATAATTTGTCGCTTTAAAGCTGAATTGGATTTGTTCCATACGCTCCTTGGCAATGTGTATCAATGCTTGATCCAATACACAGTTAAGCTTTTTAGAATTTAATGGTTTCATTATGTAATTAAAAGCAAAAACATCATAAGCTTCTGGGTAATGCTCCTTGCTCGAAGAGACAAAAATGATTTTCACATCATTCATAATAGTGCGTATTTGCCCTGCTGTTTCAATCCCGTTTAGACCAGGCATATAAATGTCTAAAAATAGAATATCAAATAGGATTTTCCGTTCCAGACAATCTTCTAGTAGAGATTCTCCATCTTCATAATTCGTGATCTGGAACGAATCATCATATGCATATAAAGCTTCTGATAATGCATTCGTATCTTCAGCCCTGTCATCGCAGATGCCAATTTGTACAGGCATAAAGTAATTCTCCTTTCGCAAAACAAACATTAAATAAGTATAACATATGTGCTGTAAAATTCAATCTTTTATACCATAATACTACAAAATTAGTCATATGATATTATACCTTTAAAGAAGTAGAACTTTGGCATATTTTGTTAGGTTTTATACACAATATCATCTTTTTATGATATAATATAGATAAATTAAATTTAAGATAAACTTCTATATTACCAATGTTTCATGAAAGGCATATTATGGATAAAAGTTTGAAAATAGGCTTACTGACAAGTATGCCCGATGAAAATTACACAGGGATTTTGATTAATGGTGTTGCCTCAGCATGCAGGGATAAAGGCATTTGTCTAAACATTTACAGTGGTAATCCCTTGAACTCGCCTTACCTTAATGAGCGTGAGCAAAATGCAATCTATAATTTCGTCGATGATGCTTCTGTGGATGGATTAATTATTTCAACCGCAAGCTTATTTTTGCATTCTAATATAGAGGAAGGAATGCATTATTTTGAAAAATATAAGTCATTTCCGGTTGTAAGCATCGGCCTATCTATGCCAGGTACTACAACTCTTGAGATAGATAACTACATTGGAATGAAAAGTCTTGTTTCCCATATGATTAAAGATCATCGTTTTAATAAGACTGCCTTTGTCGGAGGTCCCATAAAATCTCAGTCAGCAAAGAGCCGCTTAAAAGCATACAAGGATGTTCTTGAGGAAAACGGTTTAGAATATAACCCTGAAAACTACCTTCAAGGTGATTTTAATATTGAAAGTGGAACAGCTGCTGTTAGAGAGCTTATTGACATAAGAAAAAAACAAGTGGAAGCAATAATATGTGCAAATGATGAAATGGCCTACGGTGTAATAAAAGAACTGCAAACCATGGGTTATCATGTTCCTCGGGATATTGCAGTGACTGGCTATGATAATGCAGAAAGATTCCGCTTCGTTTACCCTTCCTTTACTACTGTTATGCATCCTTTATATGAGCAGGGCTATAAAAGTGTGGAAGTACTTTTGGATAAAATGAAAGGCATTGAACATCCCGATATAACCTTACTACCCCCGAAATTAATTATAAGAGAATCCTGTGGCTGCACTAATAATCTTCTCTCTGGCGTTGATGATTCATCAGAAGAAAACTATTGTAGCAATATTTCAACTACCCAGAACTATGAAGATTTAAAGCATTATTTGTTTCAAGAAGTTCTTGAAAATTGTAATTACGGTATCATCCATAAAAATCAACTATCAATAATTATAGATCAGTTATTATCGAATTTATTGTCCGATCTGTTCGCCTTTCATAATTATAGCAAATTTATCGAATATATTTCAGAAAGCTTGAGTAATGAAAATGCTAGAATATTCCATGAAGTAGTAAATATTACATACAAAGTATGTACGCAGATATTCAAGGACAAGCTTGAAATGCCTTTGGTTGATAAATATTTTATTCATGCCCTCTCTATCATGACAGAACATTTCAGAAGCAATCAGACGCAAATTTATTGGAAAATGAGGCAGTTAAACGATGGTATTTCTTCTAAGGAAAACCTTAAAGAATTACTAGGTGGAATGAGTAATGACTTTTCAAAAATTATAGGCTTGAGAACGTTTTATGTATCGTTTTATTATGATGAACTAAAAAGCCGTTTCAGTTTTGATGAAGCGCCTACAAGACTTTCAAAGCTCGTTCTTGCTTACAATAAGGATTTAATCGAGCTTGATGATCAGGATAGAATATTCACCACAAAAAAGCTGCTGCCTGAAAAATTGGAACAGCCTGGTAGTATTATTTTATTTAATCTTTGTTTGTCCTATATGGATAATCATTATGGCTTTATTACTTTTGAATATAATGAAAACATACAGAAATATTTTGAATTTATACAGGAACAGTTGAGTATTGCACTAGATACTATGAATCTTATTGACCGTATTAAAAAGGAAAAGGATTTCGCTGTTTCTCTTCAGAAAAAAGCAGAAAAGCAGTTGGAGGATTTTTTGACGGCTTTGGGTTCAGCTATTGAATCAAAGGACAATTATACAGGAGGACATGTGGAACGGGTCGGCTTATATTCCCGTGATATTGCTAGGAAGCTTGAGCTATCAGAAGAAGTTGTAAGGGAAATTTACCTTGGAGCTATCGTACATGATGTAGGAAAAATAGGTATCAAGGATCAAATACTAAATAAACCAGGAAAGCTTACTCTTGATGAAACCAAACATATGCAGCAGCACCCAGAAATAGGAAAAGATATACTTAGCAAAATTGAAAATATTGAAACCGCAATTCAAATTGCCTATTGTCATCAGGAGAGATATGACGGCAGTGGTTATCCAAATGGACTAAAAGGAAGCGAAATACCGTTAAGTGCCAGGATTGCAGCTATCGCTGATTACTGGGATGCCATAACGACAGAAAGACCCTACAGAAATTCGATGTCGCTCAAAGATGCCATAGGACTAATGCAAAGTGAAAGTGGTAGAGCATTTGAGCCTTCCTTATTAAGCATTTTTATGGACAGTGAGGATAAATTATACCTAAATTATGTTTCTAGAGACAAGCTTAAGGAGCTTGCATAATGCAGCTCTGAATTTTAAGCTAGTACTCTTATTTAAAAACGAGGCAAGTAAATAATCTTATTGATTATTTGCTTGCCTCGTTCGTGTATTAGGGCCTCTAAATATTACTTATCATTTACTTTTATCAAAAGGTATGCCCTCTGCCTTTGGAGCTCTCGATTTTCCAGAAGTAAAAATAAGAACAACCATCGTTGCGACATAAGGGAGCATTTTATAATAAGTCTGATTTATATTCAGAGAATTAAGGAATGGAATAAGTGCAACCGAATAGGCAAGTGTGCGCAGAAATGCAAAAAACAATGCTGCAAACATGATCTTTATCGGCTTCCATTGTCCAAATATCATAACTGCAAGTGCAAGAAAACCAAATCCCGCAACACCTGTATGACCGCTAATGTTGCCATCCATTACTCCAACAGAATAGAAAAAGCCACCGATGCCCCCGAGAATTCCCGAAAGTCCCACGCCACAATGTCTCATCTTGTATACATTGATACCAACAGAATCTGCAGCTTGAGGATGTTCACCACAAGCACGAAGCCGCAGTCCAAACTTTGTCTTATAGAAAACGATAGTCGTTATGGTAAGAAATAAAAATCCAATGTAAACCGTGAGATATGTTTTCTGGAAAAACAATTCTCCGAGAACAGGGATTTTACCAAGAATCGGAACTTCTTTAATATAAAAGTTCATGTCTGTTGTAATACCATCGCTATTAAATTTCATTTTTGCAAAAAGCAAAATTGCAGCTGGTATAAGCATATTAAGTGCGGTACCTGTAATCGTCTGATCCGCCTTCATATTAACAGCCGCGAAGGATAACAACATCGAATACATTAACCCTGCAATCGCAGCAACAATCATACCTAAAAGCAATATTATCTGAGGATTTACGTTTGAATTTTGTGTAAAGAAAACAAATAAACAACCGAAAAATGCCCCAAATAACATGATACCTTCAAGGGCAATATTTATAACTCCACTACGCTCACTGAACATACCGCCCAGTGCTACCAAAAGTAAAGGAATTGCGATAGGAAGCATATTTTGAATTAAATAGTAAAAAGTATCCATAATCTACGCCTCCTTATTCTCTTTCTTTATGTCTTTGTTTGTGGAAATAACAGCTCCTGCACTACTTTGTTCATGGTTTTTTCTGTATCTCTTTTTTAAGAACTTACCAACAGTTGCATTCATAATCATAGCAAAAGCTGAGAAATAGATGATAACGGCAACTACCACATCAATAATTTCTGGCTTGTACCCGTATAGACTTGCAAGTGTACCACCTCTCTGGATATGTGAGATAAATAATGCTGAGAAAATAATACCTATCGGACTTGAATTGCCAAGTAACGCAACCGCAATACCATTAAAGCCGCTTGCTGCAATAACACTAATCGGCTCATAGGTCATACTACTGCCGGGAATGGCGGACGGAGCTAAAATGGCAAAGGCACCTCCAAGTCCAGCAAGACCACCTGCTATAACCATAGTGAGAATGGTATTTCGCTTGTAGTTTATTCCTGCATAGTGGCTAGCATGCTTGTTGAAGCCTGTTGCTTTTAACTCGTATCCAAAGGTAGTCTTCTTAAGTACCACATATAAAATAATCGCCACACCTATTGCAATTATAATCGAGACGTTTACATTGGAATTAGTTACTCCTAGCGATGGTATCTGTGCCGAAGCTGGTAGATATGAAGTTCTGGTTTTTGCAGAAATGTACATCGTCGCATTTCCTTGAATCAGCATATCCACAAGGTACATTCCAATATAGTTTAACATAATGGAAGCAATAACTTCATTCACATTTAAAAGTGCTTTCAGAATACCCGGTATAAATCCCCAGATCAAACCTCCGATCATACCGGCAATAATGCAGGCTATCCAATGAATGCTACTTGGCATTTTCCACATGAAACCTACATACAAGGCAAAGAACATACCCATCGTATACTGTCCAGAGGCTCCGATGTTAAATAACCCCATTTTAAATGCAAAGCCTACAGAAAGTCCTGTCATCAGAATTGGTGTTGCAAAATAGAACACATCCCCAAGACGTTTAAATCCGCCAAAAATCATCATATAAACACCTGATAAGGAATTTGCAGGACTTGCAATCAGCATAACTATAAATCCAAAAATAAGGCCTAAAGCAATCGCTAATAACGCTGCTGTAAATGCAGACGACTCTTTGCTTGTTCGCTTTGGAGAAAACAAATTATTTAGCATCTTCATTCTCCTTTACATTATTACGTTTTGCACCCGACATATAAAGACCAAGTTCTTGAACTGTGACAACCTTTGGATCGAGTTCTCCTACAATTTCACCTTCATACATTACGAGTATCCGGTCACTTACGTTCATAACCTCATCAAGTTCGAGGGACATGAGCAAAACTGCCTTACCAGCATCGCGTGTTGCAACGAGCTGCTTATGAATAAATTCTATTGCACCGACATCAAGTCCACGCGTAGGCTGAACAGCAACTACCAACTCATGCTCCTTGTCAAGTTCACGGGCTATAATTACCTTTTGCTGATTACCACCAGACATCCCACGCGAAATAGTGATAGGACCTTGTCCACTACGTATGTCATACTGTTTAATAAGTTCTTCTGCATAAGAGCGAACAGCTTGTGTTTTAATAAATCCATTTTTCTGAAATTCTGGCTGCCAATAACGCTGCAACACCAGGTTTTCCTCTAAAGTATATTCTAGTACAAGTCCGTGCTTGTGACGATCTTCGGGAATGTGGCTCATACCTGATTTGGAACGAGTGCGTACCGATACTTTTGTGATATCTTTACCACATAAGTCAATCTTCCCTCCGCTTATTTTCTCTAGACCAGTAATTGCCGATATCAATTCCGTCTGTCCATTTCCGTCAATACCTGCAAGGCAGACAATTTCTCCTGCTCTTACATCAAACGAAACGTTTTTGACGGCATTTTTTTTGCCTATACTCGATGCTACGGTTACATTTCTTAAAGAAAGTACCACTTCACCAACAACATCATCTTTTTTATCCACCTTGAAATTTACGTCTCTTCCAACCATCATCCGCGACAGTTCTTCCTTGTTAGTATCTTTTATTTCAACAGTACCAATGCACTTTCCCTTACGAAGTACAGTACAGCGATCAGCAACTGACATAATCTCATTCAATTTATGGGTTATAAACAAGATTGATTTACCTTCTTTTGCGAACCCTCGCATTATTTCCATAAGCTCATCAATTTCCTGTGGGGTTAAAACTGCAGTCGGTTCATCAAAAATCAGAATATCATTTTCACGATACAACATTTTTAAAATCTCAACACGCTGCTGCATTCCAACCGATATTTTTTCAATGAGTGCATCCGGATCTACCTGTAGTCCGTATTGCTCACTGAGCTTCAATACTTTATCTCTGGCTTCCTTCTTCTGTAGAATGCCCATTTTATTCGGCTCAACGCCAAGAATAATATTTTCAAGAACAGTAAAAATTTGAACAAGCTTAAAATGTTGATGTACCATTCCGATGCCCAAATCATTGGCATCCTTAGGACTATTTATTTTGACTATGGTACCACTTTTTTTTATCTCTCCCTTTTCTACCTGATGAAGACCGAAAAGTACACTCATTAGTGTAGATTTTCCTGCACCATTTTCTCCAAGAAGTGCATGGATTTCGCCCTTCCTTAGCTGAAGGGTAATATCATCATTTGCAATAATTCCTGGAAATTCTTTTGTTATGTGAAGCATTTCAATAATATAATTTTCCACGTTTACCTCACCGCCATCTTTATTATCATCTTATATTAATAGATAAGGGGGAAAGGTAGTGCCTTTCCCCCCTTATTCTTGGTAATATCATAGTAGTTATTACTATCTTGTTGTAACAGTAACCTTAGCAAGCTTAAGTCCTGAAGTGAGCTCCTCAGCTGTTGCATAACCAGTAGTATCCAATACCGTAATTTCACGAGCTGGAACAACCGAACCGTCTACAAGCGCTTTAAATATCACATCATAAGCAGCCTTATCAAAGGATTTAAATCTATCGAATGCATTACCTTTTTTATCGCCGATAACAATGGTAGGAAGACCTACGCCAGCATTAGCTGCATTGAAGAATGTAGTATTTCCTGCATATGTACTCCAACTATCTGTTTTGTAGATAGACTCAAGAACTGCAACAACAGATGCACCAAGACCCTTGGTTGCAGATGTAATTACTGTTTCGCTATCATATCTTTGATCTGTGTCAACACCAATTACTTTTGCTTCTGACTCAGCAGCTGCAGACATAACACTTTTACCTACAGAACCACCACAAGCAAAGATAACTTCTGTGCCTTCTTGATACATTGTTTTAGCCGTAGCCTTATTTGTATCAGTCTCAGCAAAGTCGCCTGTATAATGATAAATAGCAGAAATAGCACCATCAGCAAGGCCAAGTTCTGCAGCAGCATCCTCAGCGCCCTTAAGATATCCATAGCCAAATGCCTGAACAGCAGGTACTGCCATTCCGCCCATGAATCCAAGCTTAGTATAGCCATCTTTTACAGCAGCATAACCAGCAAGATAACCGGACTGTTCCTCTTCATACATAATACTTGCAACATTACTCTTAGTTTCAAATGTTACATAATCAGCAGTATGTGGTTTACCATCAAGAAGAATGAACTTTACTTCAGGATACTTTGTCTGAGCTTCGAAAACTGGAACCTCAAAAAGGTAACCTGGAGTTACGATAACTTTAGCGCCGCCTGTAACAGCAAGGTCGATAGCTGCAAGGTAGCCTGCATCATTAGCTTCCTCAGGTTTGATATACTGGTGTGTTTTTTTATTTGCTTTTGCAAATTCAACTACGCCTTCCCATGCACCTTGATTAAAGGATTTGTCATCAATGTTTCCCTTATCTGTGATAAGTGCGATTTCATTTGTCTTACTTTTTGTGCTACAAGCGGATAACATCATACAGGAAAGTGTAAGTGCTAACACGAGTACCATAATTTTTTTCATATATATTCCTCCCAAATTTTTATACGACTTTCGCCGTTAATTAATTATAACATTTTTTTGCTTTTTTTCAACAAATATAGTAGTATATGGATTAATAATTTTTTTATTATTGTAAACATTTTCTTTGCCCGCTAATTCCCTTTACATTCCATATTATTTGAGCACTTTACCTGTGCCATTGCACACCCCACAAGTTTCTACACCACTGCCTCCGCAATAGTAACAATTATCTGTAGGTATACTAGGACAAATTCCTGACCCCTTGCAATTAAAGCATGGAATTACACCACTGCCACCGCAATAGGAACATTGCATATATTTATCAGCTTCGGCGGCAGCTTTATCTGCTGCGGCTTTCTCTGCTGCGGCCTTTTCTGCTGCAACCTTTTCTGCTGCAACCTTCTCTGCTGCGGCTTTCTCTGCTGCAACCTTCTCTGCTGCGGCTTTCTCTGCTGCGACCTTCTCTGCTGCGACTTTATCTGCTGCGGCTTTCTCTGCTGCAACCTTCTCTGCTGCGACCTTCTCTGCTGCAACTTTCTCTGCTTCTGCCTTCTCTGCTGCGACTTTATCTGCCGAGGAAGCAGTTTTCTTGTCATTGACATTATTAGCAACATCTATAGTATTAACATCAACTTCTTTGTCGATATTAACTTGCTCAGCCGTTACTTTATCAGAAGTGGTTTTGTCTAGCGCTACTTCATCTAAATTAGATTTGTCCGTGATTGCTTCTCCTTCTGTAGTTTTATCACTGATAGCACCATTCTCCGTATCATTTTCTGTAATAGCTATAGTATCATCTACTGTTATATCTAACTCATTTACATTTTCTATTGTACCCTCCTCTTCAGCAGCTTTTATTTCTTCCGGTAGATTACTAATTGATGCAATTTCATTTGTTTTCCTACTATTATCATCTTGTTGCTCACTTAACCCAGCATCTCTAGAACCTTGTTCTCCACTACTTATTGAAATAGCAGTATCCTCTTGCTGTTTATTCATTCTAGTAATTCCAAACGCCAAGACCATTAGTGCACAAGCGGCTGACGCAATTAACAGATTACGCTTATTTAATAAGAATTTTACGATTGTATTTATTTTTTTTGATGAGGATACAAAAGCTGGCTCGCTTTTAATATTTCCATCTGTTACACTTTTTTCTTCTTTGATTGTATACTGTTTTTCTTTGATTTTCTTTTGTTTTTTATAGATTACATATTTTTTTTCTTGGGTTGTGTGTTGTTCCCCTTGGATTACATTCTGTTTTTCTTTGATTGCATTCTGTTTCTCCTGGATTACATCCTGTTTTTCTTTGATTGGATTCTGTCCTTCTTGGATTACAGTCTGTCTTTCTTTAATTGCATTCTGTTCTTCTTGAATCTCATTTTGAGTGACCTCTTCCACCAAGTTAGATCTCTGTAATTGAGTAACCGGTGGTTCCACAATAACAGGCACGAACGGATTAGGTTCTGTATTCCCTTCGATTGACCGCTTAAACTCCTCAATGCTTTGAAACCTATCTTCCGCACGAACCTCCAATCCTTTCATAATAGCATTTTCCATTTGCTGTGGAATTCGAAAGCCACGCGTTGATAGCTCAACTATCTCGTCATTTTCCATTCTTTCTAATGCTTCAGGTGGAAGATAACCAGTTATGCTTGCATAAAAGCATGCAGCTAGGGAATAGATGTCGGTATAAGAACCTTGCTTTCCTCTTCTAATATATTGCTCCTTTGGTGCATACCCTGCTTTAAGAATAACATCCAAACTTTTACTCTTATCCCCCAAACTATATCTTGCAGAACCAAAATCCAGTAGTTTCACTTCGTTATCTTTTGTAATATAAATATTGTCAGGAGTCACATCTCTATGTATAATACCTTCCCTATGAACCAATGCTAACGCATCCATAACTGGTAAAAGCACGCGCATTGCGTCCTGATAATCTATCTTCCCACCATGATTTTTGATGTAGCTTTTGAAGCTGATTCCCTCAATATAATCCATTACAAAGTAAGCAGTGTTATTCTCTTTAAAATAACTTTTAACACCTACTATGTTTCTATTACCGATAAACTTAGCCAGTACTCTTGCTTCGTCTAAAAACCGTTCAGCACCATAATTGAAATTATCCTGTTTCTCCCCCACATAGACCGACACATGGGTTGTACCTGAAAGTCGTGTTGCCATACCATCCGGAAGATATTCCTTTATGGCAACCTTTATGTTTAGCTGATGATCTAGTGCGAGATAAGTGATACCAAAACCGCCTTGACCAAGTACACGCCCCACAATATATTGTCCATTTAATATACTACCTTCTTTTATGGCTGTGGGGTATTTATCCATGCTTTCCCTATTATCATAACCGCAGTATGGACAAACACCTGTCAGCTTTTTCTCTTGAAAACAGTTATAACATAAATTTTCCGTATAAAACATATCAATTCTTCACTCCTATCTTTGTTTGTTTTCAATCGAATTCTTTTATTTCTTTCATGGTTGCTCGTAAATTATACATTTAAAATAATTACTATATTTATACAATTTATTATACTCAATAGTTTTATATTTGCAAGATTTATTCCATATTTTCACTTATTATAATGCAAAAGAAACGTTAACTTGATTACCAAGCACGTTTCTTTTATTTACAATATATTTCGTTCTATAAGTCTACAAAAATACTCTGTTTTGCTAAATAGAGCGATGATTATACTTGTTTAAATTCCATCCAGTCGATTTGCATCCCTGGTTTTATAAAATCAAGATTTAACTCATATAATCCTTCTTCAAGTTCAATTTTCACAAGCTTTTGCTTAATCCATTTACCATCAGTACCACTGGTTTGAATGGTAGTCATAAATTGATCGTTTAATGTAACATTGCAAGTCGTTTGAGCCAAATTGGTTTCAGGAGACATAATGCTTACAATAATACGATATACGCCAGCCTTTGCTACTTTTATATAGGTAGCTGCGAATGGAATAGGATTGATTTTTGTACTTTGAGATAAGTCTTGTACTTTTTCTGACAAAATAGATTGATTGGCATTAAATTTATCTATAACTTCAGTAAATTCCTGTTTTCTAAAAAATACTGGTGCGTGCATTAAGAAATCACAAATATTTATGGCCGAGCGTTGTAATTCTCCACGTGTTAAAGTTCCATTTTCTAATGATTCTATGGTATTATCATCTCCAGAATTGATTTCTGCTCCATAATTATTGATGACCATATATAAATCATTTTGTGCACGAACCATAAAGTTAGTATTCTTCGTGCTTTCAGGGCCTCCTGCTACTACATCATTCATCCTTGCCCACCAATCAGTCATGACCACTCCTTTAAATCCCCATTCCTTACGAAGAATAGTGGTCGTTAAATCATAATTAGAAGCTGCCCAATGTCCATTGATTGGATTGTATGACGTCATAACCGAATTGGCACCCTGTTTTACTGCCATTTCAAACCCCTTTAAGTAAATTTCTCTAACTGCTCGTTCAGAAACAACTGCATCTATTGAAGTTCGTGATTTTTCTTGGTTATTACATGCGAAATGTTTGAGCGTTGCATTGGAACCACCTTTCATAATACCACGTGTTGCTGCTGATGCAAAACCACCTGTAATGAGGGGATCTTCAGAATAATATTCGAAATTACGACCATTTAATGGACTACGTCTAATATTTAACCCTGGTCCTAGCAACATATCCACATTATTAATTAATAATTCCTGCCCTTCCATCTCATAAAGTGCTTCTACTAACGCTACATTCCAAGTTGCGGCAAGTAGTGTACCAATTGGAACTTGTGTTGCCGTACGCCCACTTTCCATACGAATACCAGAAGGTCCATCCGCTGTACAAGCAATCGGAATTCCAAAATAAAGTAGTCCATCACTTATACCGCCAAAGGCCGAAGCAGTTCCAGGTGTAACCCAAGGACTACTCATTCCTTCTCCTCTAATAATCGTAGCTAGTTCTTCATCGGTGAGCTGTGCAATAAAAGTTTCCATACTCACCTTCTGATCAAATACATCTCTTAATTTATACCCTAAATCTCCTGTCTGTAATATGTTCTCTGGAAGATTCGTCTCAACACGTTCTTTTAAAGATTTTATTTGTTTCGGCACATCTACGTAAGTGATTTCATAAGTTCCATCCTCTTTTTGAAGGCCTGGTTTCATTCTTGTAAAAGCTTCTGTTGGTGCTAATGCTTCTTCTAGTTGTTCTACTACTTGGATTGTTGCTATGTAATAACTACTTTTTCCTTCAACTTCTACTTTTACAGCATTCTTAACACTGTTTCCAACATAAAAATGGTACTCCCCGTTCTCTAACACATAGCAAGACGCATGGCCTGTAACACCACCATCATCATAGGATGACATATTCTTAATAGGGAAGTGTATTGTTAAGCATTGCGTTTCTCCCGGCTGCAACGTGTTGGTTTTATCAAATGCCACCAATACTTTTGCTGGCTGACCTAACTTTCCTTGTGGTGCCTCACAATAGACCTGAACCACTTCTTTGCCTGCAAAGCTCGTTCCGATATTTTTCA
>Ga0209724_1001016_pt1 | contig 26371 bp, 23 predicted proteins | sample grotaG_FD_184143 | JGI IMG/M metagenome (GOLD analysis project Ga0209724, IMG submission 184143) | Glacier valley bacterial and archeal communities from Borup Fiord, Nunavut, Canada, to study Microbial Dark Matter (Phase II) -... | ecosystem: Environmental > Aquatic > Freshwater > Ice > Glacier ...
AGGATCGACCCGGGCGTGCTCGATGTGCTTCGCTTGGCCTGCCATCAGTTGCTCTCGATGCGAGTTGCTCAGCATGCTGCTGTCGATGAGTCTGTCGAACTCGCGAAGACCGTCGGTTCCCGGTCCGCGGTCGGTTTCGTCAATGGAGTGCTGCGCACGATCAGTCGCACCGATCAAGCGGTGTGGCGTGAGCGGGTGCTGTCGCAGGCGCAATCCGGTGAAGAACGATTGGCTTTGGAGTACTCGCATCCGCTGTGGGTGGTGCGGGCTTTCCGTCAGGCGCTTACCGCGGAGGGGCGCGAGGCGGAGCTAGAGGCACTGCTCGCCGCCGACAACGTTGCCCCCCGTGTCTCGATTGCCGCTCTGCCCGGGCTCTCGGTTCCGGATGAACTCGATGCCTACTCGGAGGAGTACTCACCGGTCGGCGTCGTTCTCGATGGCGGCGACCCACTGTCAATCCCGGCTGTTCGAAGCGGCAGGGCTCGCGTGCAAGACGAAGGTTCGCAACTCGCGGCTCTCGCCCTGAGCCGAGTGCGACCGATCACGCCGGGGGAGCGTTGGCTCGACGTGTGCGCCGGGCCTGGAGGCAAAGCCGCGCTCCTCGCGGCAGAAGCGGCGCTCGGCGGCGCAACACTCATCGCCAACGAACTCGTTCCGGCGCGTGCCGAGCTCGTGCGAAAAGCCCTTGCGGTGTTCACGCCGAGTCCTAAGGTCTGGGAGTTCGACGGCACTGAGATCGGCGAACGGTTCCCCGAGTTCTTCGATCGCATCCTTCTCGATGCACCGTGTACCGGGTTGGGAGCCCTTCGACGGCGCCCGGAGGCGCGGTGGCGAAAGCAACCCAGCGATGTTGCGGGGCTTGGCACTCTCCAGACTCGGCTCCTCGCAGCGTCACTCGCCGCGCTCAAGCCGGGCGGAGTGCTCGCATACGTCACATGCTCCCCGCACGCTGCCGAGACGAAGTCGATCGTCGCTTCGGTACTCCGCAAGACGGACGGCGTGGAACGCATCAACACTCCCGCGGTTCTCGAGTCGATCGCGAAGAGCGAACTCGACCTGCCCCAGGGCAGTCACGCGCAGCTCTGGCCGCACCGGCACGGCACCGACGCGATGTTCATCCAGCTGCTCGAGAAGCCCGCGGGTACCGCCGCCGCTCGTTAGGCTCTCTTCATGGTCCGCATCAACCCCAGCATTCTCTCGGCGGACTTTGCAAACCTTCAAGCTGAGGTTGAGAGAATTTCGAGTGCCGATTTCGTGCACGTCGACATCATGGACAACCACTTCGTCCCTAATCTCACGTTCGGGGTTCGAATGACGCAGCGACTTCACGAGGTCTCGCCGCGTCCGCTCGATGTGCACCTCATGATCGACGACCCAGACCGCTGGGCGCCCGACTACGCTCGAGCGGGTGCGGAGTGCGTTACCTTCCACGCAGAGGCCACGACGAACCCCATCGAGCTCGCTCGCACCCTGCGGTCGATAGGGAGTCGTGCGGGCATCGCGCTCAAGCCGGGAACTCCGGCCGGGCCCTACCTTGAGCTACTCGACGAGTTCGATCAGGTGCTAGTGATGACTGTTGAGCCGGGCTTCGGTGGCCAAAGCTTCATGGAGTCGACCATGCCCAAACTGGAGCTATTGCGCGCGGCTGCCGACCGCACCGGCTCTCGAGTCTGGCTTCAGGTCGACGGCGGCATTGACCTCGCGACGATCGCGATCGCTCGAGATTCGGGGGCTGACACTTTCGTCGCGGGCTCAGCGGTGTTCAATTCACCCGACCCTGACGCTCAAATTGCTCTCTTGCGCGCGGCGGCTCAGCAACACTCGCACTAGCCCCAGAAACCCTCGTGCACTTCGCGGGCCCCGGGAATCTCAATGGGCCCAATCACGTCGGTCGTCCGACCTCCTCGGGCAAAGATCTCTCGACTCGGGAGGTTGAGCAGTCCTTCGTCGGATCCTTCGGGAACGAGTTCGAGGAGCGCCGTCTCGGGCAGCGCGTACACGACACGGCCGATTCCCGCCCAGAAGATCGCTCCACAGCACATCGCGCACGGCTCGGTCGACGTGTAGAGCGTCGCAGAGGTCAGCGAGGCGGCATCGAGCAGCGCGCTCGCTCGACGCACGAGATTGGTTTCGGCGTGGCCCGTGGGGTCGCGGTCGGTCACGACCGTGTTTTCCGCTTCGACGACCTCGCCGCGAGTCGTGACAAGGATCGCGCCAAAAGGGTGGTTGCCGTGGGCGCGAGCAGCGGCCGCGACCTTGACGGCGCGCATCAGGTGGTCGCGATCAGTGGGCTCCACGAGTGGGTCTCTCCGGTCTCTGGTTTCAGTCTGCTTGGATAGGAGCATGACAGATTCACCGCGATCCAAGCCCGAAGTCGAGTTCTCCGAAGGTCCCGAGCCTACCGAACTCGTGATCATCGATCGTGAGCAGGGAACGGGCGACGTCGCGCTGCCGGGTGCAACCGTGGAGGTGCACTATCTGGGCGTCGATTTCGAGTCGGGCGAGGAGTTCGACTCCAGCTGGAGTCGCGGCCAATCGATCGAGTTCCCGCTGAGCGGCCTCATCAAGGGTTGGCAAGAGGGCATCCCCGGCATGAAGGTCGGCGGGCGCCGCGAGCTCATCTGCCCCCCGAGCCTCGCTTACGGTCCGGCCGGGGGCGGGCACCGACTCTCGGGTCGGACCCTCACGTTTGTTATCGACCTTCTTGCCATCAAGTAGCGGCTAGCCTTGATTCGTGAAAACCTTCGACGAGCTCTTCGCTGAACTGAGCGACAAGGCCATCTCGCGGCCTGCTGGCTCGGGGACGGTCGCGCAGCTCGACGCCGGGGTGCACGCTATCGGCAAGAAGATCGTCGAAGAAGCGGCAGAAGTGTGGATGGCCGCAGAGTATCAGAGCGACGAAGAGACCGCTCAGGAGATTTCTCAGCTGATGTACCACCTCCAAGTGCTCATGGTGGCGAAGGGGCTCAGCCCCGCGGACATCTGGCGACATCTGTAGCGATTCGCCCTCATCCGCCGTCGATACGAAAGATCACCATGCTGAGAATTGCCGTTCCGAATAAGGGATCGCTGAGTGAAACCGCCGCCGAGATGCTGCTCGAAGCGGGTTATTCGGGGCGCCGCGACCCGCGCGCGCTGAGCGCTCTCGACCCGCGAAACGATGTCGAGTTCTTTTACCTGCGGCCCAGAGACATTGCCACCTACGTCGGTTCGGGCGCCCTCGATGTCGGAATCACAGGTCGCGACCTGCTGCTCGACTCGCGAAGCGCCGCGCGCGAGATCGCGACGCTCGATTTCGGTGAGTCCACTTTCCGATTCGCCGGCGCACCTGGGCGATTCAGCACTTTGGCCGACCTCGCGGGGGTTCGCGTGGCGACGAGCTACCCCGCGCTCGTGGGCGACTTCCTTGCCCGCAATTCAGTGCGCGTCACTATCGTCTCCCTCGATGGTGCGGTCGAGTCGGCCGTGAAACTCGGCGTAGCGGATGCCGTTGCCGACGTCGTCTCGACCGGCTCGACACTTCGCGCTCAAGGCCTCGAGATCTTCGGGCCCGTGATTCTCGACTCGACTGCCGTGCTCATCAGCACCCACGTGGATCTTGCCGCGATCACCACCCTGCAGCGCCGGCTGCAGGGTGTGCTCGTCGCGCGGCAGTACGTGCTCATCGACTATGACGTGCCGGTGGCGTTAGTGGATGCCGCTACCGAAGTCACACCAGGAATCGAAAGCCCCACGATCTCGCCGTTGCGCGACCCCGAGTGGGTCGCCGTGCGCGCGATGGTTCCCCGTGCCGAGACCAACCACGTCATGGACAAGCTCTACGCGATCGGCGCTCGCGCGATTCTCGTGAGCTCGATTCACGCAGCGCGCATATGACTGTCGCCGTGCGAGTGATCCCGTGTCTCGACGTCTCCGCCGGACGCGTGGTCAAAGGCGTGAATTTTCTGAACCTGCGCGACGCGGGTGACCCGGTCGAACTCGCGAAAAAATACTACGAGCAAGGCGCAGACGAGATCACGTTTCTCGATGTGACGGCGACCGTCGACGACCGCGCGACGATGTACGACGTTGTACGTGCTACCGCTGAGCAGGTGTTCATTCCGCTTACTGTCGGCGGGGGAGTTCGCTCAGCCGACGATGTCGCCCGGCTGCAGAGCAGCGGGGCAGACAAAATCGGTGTCAACAGCGCGGCAATCGCTCGTCCCGCGTTGCTCGGCGAGATCGCCGATCGATTCGGAGCGCAAGCCCTCGTGCTGTCACTTGATGTCAAGCGGAGCCCGCGCACGGCGAGCGGATTCGTGGTGACCACACACGGCGGACGCACCGAGACCGACATTGATGCGCTTGAGTGGGCGCGCGAGGCCGTTGAGCGCGGGGCAGGGGAGTTGTTAGTGAATTCGATGGATGCTGATGGCACCAAGCAAGGTTTTGACCTCGAGCTCATCGCAGCGATGCGGGAGCTGTCGAGCGTTCCCGTTGTTGCGAGCGGCGGGGCGGGTGCCGTAGGTGACTTCGCGCCCGCGATCGCTGCGGGCGCGGATGCCGTGCTCGCTGCATCCGTATTCCACAATGGAGAACTCACTGTGGGCGACGTCAAGAGGGCACTCGCCGAAACGGGACTGGTGGTCAGATGAGCCACAAGACTCTCACCGATGTGACAGTCGGGGCGGTGATCGATCGCGCCAAATTCGGCGCGGACGGGCTCATCCCCGCGATCATTCAGCAGTGGGATACCAGTGAAGTTCTCATGCTCGGGTACATGAATGCCGAGGCGATGCGCCGCACCCTCACCGAAGGGCGCGTCACGTTCTGGAGCCGCAGTCGGCAGGAGTTCTGGCGAAAAGGGGACACTAGCGGCAATGTTCAACTCGTGCGCGGGGCCGCGCTTGACTGCGATTCTGACGCGCTGCTCGTGTCGGTCGAGCAACACGGGCCGTCCTGCCACACCGGCGCGCACGCGTGCTTTGACGTCGATCCACTCGTGCCCGTCGTGGGAGGCGCCGATGCGTAATTCCACAACGCGCGACGACTTCGAGGCACGACTGGTCGCGGGCCATCGAGTCGTACCCGTGATTCGCGAACTCTTTGCTGACGGCGAGTCGCCCATGAGCATCTACCGCAAGCTCGCGCTCGGCAAGCCCGGGACCTTCCTGCTTGAATCCGCCGAGCAGGGCGGCATTTGGTCGAGGTTCTCGTTCGTCGGGGTCTCAAGCTTCGGCGTACTGACCGAATCGGGCCCGTCGACGGTGTGGCTCGACTACGGGCTCTCGAAAGAGCGCGCGTTGGGTGATGTTCGCCCGGAGGGCTCCCTCGATGCTCTCGCTCACTTGTATGAGCGGTGGAACACGCCTCGGGTCCCCGGACACCCGCCCCTCACGGGCGGCCTCGTCGGATTCATTGGTTGGGAGGCGGTTCGCCAACTCGAGAGGCTTCCTCACGTGCCTCCCGCCGACTTCGCGATACCGGGTCTCGCACTGAGCTTTGTGTCGGAGTTGGTTGTGCTCGACCACCGCTACGGCACCGCCCAGCTCATCGCTGCTGCCCTCAACGACGGAACCGACTCGCCGAACGCGCTGTGGTCCGATACGCAGCAGCGACTCGACGCGCTGCAGGCGGGCCTGAACCAACCGACGGAAACCTGGTTGGCTGATGTTGACCTGGATACCGTCCCCGAACCGATTCCGCGTTCGACCCCAGACGCGTTCGCGGCCGCAATCGAGCGTTCGAAGCAGTACATCCGCGACGGCGACGTGTTCCAGGTCGTGATCTCGCAGCGGTTCGACCACGAAATGAAAGCCGAACCAATCGACGTGTATCGAGTGTTGCGCGCACTCAATCCATCCCCGTACATGTACATGCTGACGCTGGTTGACCCGGCCGGTGCGCCGTATTCGATCGTCGGCTCGAGTCCCGAAGCGCTCGTTCGGGTGTCCGAGCGGCGAGTCAGCATGCATCCCATCGCGGGGTCGCGACCGCGCGGTGAGACGCCCGAGCGCGATATCGAACTCGCGGATGAGTTGCTGGGCGACCAGAAGGAGCGTGCCGAGCACCTCATGCTCGTCGACCTCGCTCGCAACGATCTGCAGAAGGTTTGCGTCCCGGGAACAGTTGAGGTGACGGAGTTCATGCAAGTGGAGAGATTCAGCCACATCATGCACCTCGTGTCGTCGGTTGAGGGTGAATTGAACGCGACCGCGAATTCGGTGGATGTCTTCAGGGCAACCTTCCCGGCCGGCACCCTCTCCGGAGCGCCGAAGCCACGTGCTCTCGAGATCATCGATGAATTGGAGCCTACGCAACGTGGGGTCTACGGCGGCGTCGTGGGCTATTTTGACTTCGCGGGCGATGCAGATCTGGCGATCGCCATTCGCACGGCAACGATTGTCGGCGGACTCGCGCGAGTTCAGGCCGGAGCGGGGCTCGTCGCCGACTCCGACCCGCAGGCCGAGTATGAGGAGTCCCAGCACAAGGCGGCTGCGCCGTTGCGTGCGGTCGCGATCGCGAACGCCATGAAACGAGTCCAGTGAAGCCCCAACGGCTCAAACTGATCATTATCCTCGGCGGTGCCGCGATCGGAGGCCTCATGCTCGCGGCGTGGACCCAGCCCTGGTTCACCCTCATTGTCGGCGAAAGTCAGTCGGTTTCGGTGAGCGGACAAGTGGCGGCTCCCGCGCTTTCTGCGCTCGGGCTCGCGAGTCTCGCGCTTGCGGCCGCCCTCAGCATCGCTGGAGTCATCGTGCGCTTCGCGCTTGGTGGTGTGCAGCTTCTCATTGGAGTGCTTGCCGCGGCCATGTCTGTGACCGCGCTGGCCACCCCAGTCCGATCATCGCTGCCGGCCGTCACAGCGGTTGTCGGCGAGAGCGGCCTCACGGCTGTGAGCTCTCTCGTCACATCGCTTGCGGTGTCACCGTGGCCGTGGGTCGCCGCAGGGCTGGGAATTGTCGCTGCAGCGCTGGGCGTGGTGATCTTAATCACGGCCCGCCGATGGCCGGGGCCAACGCGACGGTACGAGTCGGCCCCGACCATCGATGACTCGCCTGCCGCCAGCTGGGACGCGCTGAGCGCCGGGAATGACCCGACCTGATGACGCCGAGCGCTGATCGGCTCGGGATACAATTTTAGGACAGCACTCAATGAACGGAGCACGATGAGCATTCAGGCAGACCCGGGTCACGGCAATTCGCCCGCCGCTTGGGCGACCGTCACCATCATGCTTGTCGCGATCTCGGTTGGCACCCTCGCGTTCTGGTTCGAGATCGTCTGGGCGGTCTATGCGTCGGTCGGTCTTCTCGTCGTCGGTGCCCTCGTCGGCTGGGCGATGGCGAAAGCCGGATACGGCGTTGCCGGCCCCAAATACATGCCAAAAGCACACTCGTAGGGTGCTTGCTGATCTTGTAGCCGGAGCGCTCGCTGACGCCTCGGAACGACGCGTGGAATTCAGCCTCGGCGAGGTGGAGGCCGCGGCGCTTGCGCGAACGCCCGCTCTAGACGCGATCAGCGCACTTGCGCCTCGCGACGCTGTCCATGTCATCGCGGAGATCAAGCGCGCGAGCCCATCGCGGGGTGCACTAGCTCCGATCGCCGACCCGGCGTCGCTCGCAGCGGAATACGAAGCCGGCGGAGCGAGTGCCATCAGCGTGCTCACCGAAGGCCGTCGTTTTGGCGGGTCCCTCGCCGACCTCGAGGCTGTCCGCGACGCTGTCAGTGTGCCGGTACTGCGCAAAGACTTCATTGCAGAGCCCTATCAGGTGTTTGAGGCGAGAGCGGCGGGAGCCGACCTCGTGCTGCTCATTGCGGCCGCACTTGACGACTCGACCATGGCTTCGCTGTTTCTGCTCGTGAACGAATTGGGGATGACTCCTCTCGTCGAAACCCACTGCGCCGACGAGGTCGATCGCGCTCTCGATCTTGGCGCCGACCTCATCGGAGTCAACGCGAGAGATCTCACCACCTTCGAGCTTGACCAGCACCTGTTTGGGCGGCTCGCGGGTATGATCCCCACCGGAGTCATTCGCGTCGCCGAATCCGCGGTCACGACCGCGGCAGACGTCGCGCACTACCGCCGGGCGGGCGCGGACGTCGTGCTGGTGGGCGAAGCGCTCGTTACCAACGGCGATCCCGCCGCGACCCTCAGGGAGTTTCTCGCCTCATGATGCTTCGAGATGAACTTGGCCCATACTTTGGCGAATATGGCGGGCGCTTCGTTCCCGAGTCGCTGATCGCGGCGCTCGACGAACTAGATGCCGTGTACACCACAGCGAAGACCGACCCGGGCTTCCAAGCTGAGCTAGCACAGTTGCACGCGACCTATACCGGGCGCCCCTCGATCATCACCGAGGTGCCCAGATTTGCCGAGCATGCCGGGGGAGCTCGGGTCATTCTCAAGCGGGAAGATCTCAACCACACCGGTTCGCACAAAATCAACAACGTGCTGGGCCAAGCCCTTCTCGCGCGACGGCTCGGAAAGAAGCGACTCATTGCCGAGACGGGAGCCGGCCAGCACGGTGTGGCGACGGCGACAGCGGCCGCGCTGTTTGGCATGGAGTGCGTTGTATACATGGGCGAGGTCGACACCGTGCGACAGGCGCTCAATGTCGCGCGCATGCGCTTGCTCGGCGCGACCGTAGTACCCGTGACCACAGGCTCGCGGACCCTCAAGGACGCCATCAATGACGCCCTGCGCGATTGGGTCGCGAACGTCGACACGACGCACTACCTGCTCGGGACCGTCGCAGGGCCGCATCCCTTCCCCGCGATGGTGCGCGACTTCCACAAGATCATTGGCGAGGAGGCTCGCCAGCAAGTGCTCGACCTCACCGGGCGTCTCCCCGACGCCGTGACGGCGTGTGTTGGCGGCGGCAGCAACGCGATGGGAATCTTCCACGCCTTCCTCGACGACGCCGCGGTAGCCCTGTACGGCTACGAAGCGGCGGGAGAAGGGCACCTCACGGAGAAGCACGCGGCGACGATCACGCGCGGTCGACCGGGAGTGTTGCACGGCGCGCGAAGCTACTTGCTTCAGGATGCAGACGGGCAGACGGTTGAATCCCACTCGATCTCCGCGGGACTGGACTATCCGGGGGTTGGCCCCGAACACGCTTGGCTGCATGACACCGGTCGGGCCAACTACCTGCCGATCACCGACGACGAGGCGATGCAGGCGCTTCGACTGCTCAGCCGGACCGAGGGCATCATCCCCGCAATCGAGTCGGCACACGCGCTCGCGGGCACGATGAACTTAGGTCGAGAGTTGGGGCCGGACTCGATCATCCTCGTGAATCTCAGTGGTCGTGGAGATAAAGACATGGAGACTGCGGGAGAGTACTTCGAGCTCTTTGATAAGCGCGAGGCCGATGCCCAAGGGGGTCGGTCGTGAGCGGGGTCGCTGACGTGATTGCTCAGCGCAAAGTCGACGGTTCGGGAGCCCTTGTTGGCTACCTTCCGGTCGGCTTCCCTGACCTCCCCACGAGTATCCAGGCCGCCATTGCCCTCGTGGACAGCGGCGTCGACGTGCTCGAGTTGGGGCTGCCATACTCCGACCCGGTCATGGATGGCACGGTCATCCAAAAAGCGACTCAGGCCGCTCTGGCCAACGGTTTCACCCTCGCGCACGGGCTCGAGGCGGTCGCGGCGATCACGTCGCGGGTCGACGCTCCCGTCTTGGTCATGACCTACTGGAATCCGGTGATGCAATACGGGATCGACCGGTTCGCCGACGACCTACTCGCCGCGGGCGGGGCAGGGCTCATCACTCCGGATTTGGTCGCCGATGAGGCCGGACTCTGGCTTGTCGCGTCTGACCGCACCGACCTCGACCGGGTCTTTCTCGCCGCCCCGTCGTCGACGGATACGCGCCTCCGCCAAGCCGTCGAGAAGAGCCGTGGATTCGTCTACGCAGTCTCCACGATGGGGATCACGGGTGCGCGGGGTGACGTCGACAGCGCGGCACGCACCCTCGTCGCTCGCCTGCGCGACGCTGGCGCAACCAGCACCTGCGTCGGCCTCGGCATTTCCACCGCAGAACAGGTCCGTGAGGTGCTCGAGTACGCGGATGGCGCAATCGTCGGCTCGGCGTTGGTGACTGCCCTCTCGGAAGGGGGCGTCGCGGCGGTCGCGCGCACCGCGGCCGCACTCGCCGCCGGTACTAGAGTTGCCTAGTTCCCCCGAGAAAGGTGACCGGCTGTGAAGTTACTGCCGTTGAGCATCCCCAGTCCTCCCGCGGACTGGCAGACCTTCACGATCCCGGTTGGGCAGTGGCTTCACGCGATCATCCCGGCGCTTCCGGGTACCTTCGCCATTGTGATTCACACCTATGCCATCTGCATTCTTGCGGGGATCATTGTCGCGACTGTCTGGGTCAACGCTCGACTCAAGGCGCGCGGTGCCGAGCCGGGAATCGTCATCGACGTGATCCTGTGGGCAGTGCCGCTCGGTCTCGTTGGTGCTCGCGCGTGGCACGTCGCGACCCACACCGGTGACTTCTTCTTTCCGGGCAATCAGCCTTGGGCCCTGTTCGCGCCCGAGGGTGGGCTCAACCCCACGAGCGTGTACGCGATCTGGATGGGCGGCAACGCGATCTTCGGCTCGCTCATCGGTGGAGCGCTTGGCGCGTACATCGGTTGCCGAATCGCCGGCTTGAGGTTTTGGACGTTCGCCGACGTCCTTGCACCGGCAATGTTGCTCGCCCAAACTCTCGGACGACTCGGCAACTACTTCAATCACGAGCTGTTCGGACAGCCAACCGACCTTCCCTGGGGTCTCGAGATCGAATCGACGAATCCGGCGTTCCCCGTCGGTCTGCCAGAAGGCACACTCTTTCACCCGACGTTCTTGTACGAAATGATCTGGAACGTCATCGGCATCGTGTTCTTGTTGACCATGGAGCGTCGGTTCAGCCTCGTCAAGCGCACGATCCGCGGCATCACCGCTTTCGCCCCTCAAGGCGGACCTCGGCGGCTGGAGTGGGGCAAAGTCTGGGCGTTGTACATGATCTGGTATGGCATCGGTCGCTTCTTCTTTGAGGCGATTCGAGTCGACCCGAGCGACGTTTTGTTCGGTTTACGTTCGAATCAGTGGGGCGCGATCCTGGCCATAGTCCTCGGAATCGCACTGTTCGCCATTCAGTCGCGCCGCCACACGGGCGCCGAGCCGAGCCCGTACGTGCCGGGTCGCGAGTGGAAACCCGGCGGTGTTGTAGACTCAGCTCAGACCTACTCGGACACTGACGAACCCGGCGATGACGCCTCCTCAATCTCAACAGAGGCGCCCGGGAGACTCGCCACAAGCGCAGCAGGTAGCAAGCCCTAATAACCGGGGCCATCGATCCTGTGGGCCGCCGAAGTCCCACCCCGCCGCACCATCGTGAGGACGGTACTCATGGCGCTCACGCCACCATTCGAACGTTTCGGCGCTGCTCCGGCGGCGATCGGACTTTATGACCCGCGCAATGAGCGCGACGCCTGCGGGCTCGCGATGGTCGCCACTATGCGTGGTACCGGCGGCCACGACATCATCGAGACCGCCCTCAATGCACTCCGCAACCTCGAGCACCGCGGCGCGGTTGGGTCGGATGCCGGCACGGGCGACGGTGCGGGCATCGTCACGCAGATTCCCGACGCATTCCTTCGCGCGGTTGTGGACTTCGCCCTTCCGCCGGTGGGCCGCTACGCGGTCGGCATGGCGTTCTTGCCGACCGACCGTGCCGAGCGTGACGAGGTCAAGAGTTCTGTCGCCGCTCTCGCTGAGACCGAGGGTCTCGTTGTCCTCGGTTGGCGCGAAGTGCCGACCGATCCGACTCACCTCGGAAACCTTGCTCGGGGGGCGATGCCGGCTTTTGAGCAGCTCTTCCTCGCCTCTCAGCGAATCGACGGCGATGGACCAGTGGGCGGCCTCGAGCTTGAGCGCCAGGCGTTCCGCCTGCGCAAGCGTGCAGAACAATCCGTTCACGCATACTTCCCGTCTCTCTCCTGCCGCACACTGGTCTACAAGGGCATGGTCACGACGCTGCAGCTCGAGCCGTTCTACCCCGATCTGTCCGACGAGCGCTTCAGCTCGAAGCTCGCACTCGTGCACTCGCGGTACTCGACCAACACGTTCCCGTCGTGGCCACTCGCGCAGCCGTTCCGGATGATCGCGCACAACGGCGAGATCAACACCGTCCAGGGCAACCGCAACTGGATGCGCGCGCGTCAGTCTCAGCTCGAGAGCGACGTGCTCGGCGACATCCGCTCGATCCTGCCCATCAACACCCCAGGCGCGAGCGACTCGGCCTCATTCGACGAGGTGGTCGAGCTCTTGAACCTCGCCGGTCGGAGTCTTCCGCACGCGATGATGATGATGGTGCCAGAGGCGTACGAGAACCAACTCGACGTCGACCCTGCCCGCAAGGCGTTCTACGAGTACCACTCGATGCTCATGGAGCCATGGGATGGCCCGGCGGCGCTGGTGTTTACTGACGGCAGCCTCGTCGGTGCAACTCTCGATCGTAACGGCCTTCGGCCGGGGCGATACCTCGTGACGGACGACGGGCTTGTTGTGCTCGCGAGCGAGATCGGCGTCATGGACATTGACCCGAGTCGTGTCGTCCGCAAGGGTCGGCTTCGCCCGGGCAAGATGTTCCTCGTCGACACGGCCGCCGGCCGCATCATCGAGGACGACGAAGTGAAGGCCGAGCTCGCGGCCGCCGAGCCGTGGGGCGAATGGCTCGAAAGCTCGCGCATCGCGCTCAAGGATCTCCCCGAGCGTGAGCACATCGTGCACACTCCCGCGTCGGTCGTCCGACGCCAGCGCACCTTTGGATACACCGAAGAAGAGGTGCGGATTCTCATTGCGCCGATGGCGCTCAATGCCGCCGAGCCGCTCGGAGCGATGGGATCTGACACTCCGATAGCCGTTCTCGCCGAGCGCCCACGCCTGCTCTTTGACTACTTCACGCAGCAGTTCGCTCAAGTTACTAACCCGCCACTCGACTCGATTCGCGAAGAGGTCGTCACGTCGATGCGTCTTGGCCTCGGCCCGGAGCGCAACCTCCTCACCGCGACGCCGGAGCATGCCCGGCAGGTCTCGCTCGAGTTCCCTGTGATCGACAACGATGAGCTTGCGAAGATCCAGCACATCGACCCCGCGCCGGGCAGCACGATCTCGACGACGGTCCGCGGCCTGTACCGGGTCGACGGCGGGCCGAGCGCGATGCAAGAGCGGCTCGCCGCGATGTGCGCGGAAGTGGACGAAGCGATTCGTGCGGGCGCCGAGTACATCGTGCTCTCGGACCGCGACTCCAACAAAGACCTAGCGCCGATTCCGTCGCTCCTGATGCTCGCGGCGGTGCATCACCACCTGATCCGCGAAGAAAACCGCATGAAAGTCGGGATCATCGTCGAGGCGGGTGACGTGCGCGAGGTGCATCACGTCGCGCTTCTCGTCGGGTACGGCGCGTCGGCAATCAACCCCTATCTCGCGATGGAGACGGCGGAAGAGCTCGTGCGCAGCGGCACGATTACTGGCATCACGCCCGAGAAGGCGGTCCGCAGCCTCATCAAGGCGCTTGGCAAGGGCGTCTTGAAGATCATGTCCAAGATGGGAATCTCGGTCGTCGGCTCGTATGCAGGCGCGCAGGCGTTTGAAGCGGTCGGCCTGTCGCACGATCTCATCGACGAGTACTTCACGGGAACCCCCAGTTTGCTCGGCGGTGTGGGGATGGATGTCATTGCCGCGGAGAGCGCGGCGCGGCACGCGGCTGCCTACCCCGAGGATGGCGCTATCAGCGCTCACGAACGGCTCGCGACGGGCGGCGAGTACCAGTGGCGACGCGAGGGACCGCCGCATCTCTTCAACCCCGAAACCGTGTTCCGGTTGCAGCACGCCACGCGCTCGGGACGCTACGACATCTTCCGTGAGTACACGAAACTTGTCGACGATCAGGCAGAGAACCTCATGACCCTGCGCGGGCTCTTCACGCTTCGTGATCATGATCGCCCCGCCGTGCCACTCGACGAGGTCGAATCGGTTTCATCGATCGTCAAGCGCTTCAACACCGGCGCGATGAGCTACGGCTCGATCAGCCAGGAAGCTCACGAGACGCTCGCGATCGCGATGAACTCGATCGGCGCGCGCTCCAACACCGGTGAGGGCGGCGAGGATGTGGAGCGCTTGCTTGACCCCGCCCGTCGCAGCGCGATCAAGCAGGTCGCATCCGGTCGGTTCGGCGTGACGAGCATGTATCTGACCCATGCGACGGACATTCAGATCAAGATGGCGCAGGGCGCGAAGCCCGGCGAAGGTGGGCAACTGCCTGCCGGCAAGGTCTACCCGTGGATTGCTCGCACCCGCCACGGTACGGCCGGCGTCGGACTGATCTCGCCGCCGCCCCATCACGACATCTACTCCATCGAAGACCTCAAGCAACTCATCTTCGATCTCAAGCGCTCGAACCCCGAAGCTCGCGTGCATGTCAAGCTCGTGAGTCAGTCGGGAATCGGTGCGGTTGCCGCAGGCGTCACCAAGGCCAAGGCGGACGTCGTCCTCGTCTCGGGTCACGATGGAGGCACGGGCGCGAGCCCGCTCAACTCGCTCAAGCACGCGGGAACGCCGTGGGAACTGGGTCTCGCCGAGACGCAGCAGACCCTCATGCTTAATGGCATGCGCGATCGCGTAATCGTACAAGTGGACGGGCAGATGAAGACCGGCCGCGACGTCATTGTCGGAGCCCTGCTCGGCGCCGAGGAGTACGGATTCGCCACGGCACCACTGGTGGTCTCCGGTTGCGTGCTCATGCGGGTGTGTCACCTCGACACGTGCCCCGTGGGAGTCGCCACTCAAAATCCTGAACTCCGCGCCCGCTTCACGGGTAAGCCGGAATTCGTCGTGAATTTCTTCGAGTTCTTGGCTCAAGAAGTGCGAGAGTACCTCGCCGCGCTAGGATTCCGCACCCTCGAAGAGGCCATCGGTCACCGCGAACTACTCGACGTAGACAGGGCAGTCGAACACTGGAAGGCCGACGGACTCGACTTGAGTCCGATTCTCGTCGGCCCGACGTTCGATGACGCCGAGCCGCGCACTCACCGTGTGAGCCAAGACCACGAACTCGACAAGCACTTCGACCAGAAGCTCATCACCCTCAGCGCTGACGCCCTCGATCACGGGGCGCCGGTGTCTATCTCGCTGCCGATCCGCAACACCGAGCGCGCGGTGGGAACAATGCTCGGCCATCACGTGACGCTCAGACACGGTGAGAATGGCTTGCCCACTGGCACCATTCAGGTGAGCCTCACCGGCACGGCGGGGCAATCGCTTGGCGCATTCATGCCCTCGGGAATCACGCTCCGACTCGTCGGTGACAGTAACGACTATGTGGGGAAAGGCCTCTGCGGTGGTGAAATCATCATCACGCCGCATCCGACGAGCGTGTTCGCTGCGGAGCACAACGTCATCGCCGGGAACGTGATCGGTTACGGGGCAACTCAGGGGAGCATGTTCATCCGCGGAATCGTGGGGGAGCGGTTCCTCGTGCGAAACTCGGGTGCCACTGCGGTCGTTGAGGGCGTCGGCGATCACGCCCTCGAGTACATGACGGGCGGTCTGGCCGTGATTTTGGGTGAGACCGGTCGCAATCTCGGTGCCGGTATGTCTGGGGGCACCGCATACATTCACGACTTGCGGCGTGAGCGCGTGAACCCCGAATCGCTCTCATCGGGTGAGCTTGAGCTGCTCGAACTCGGCAGCGCCGATGTCGAGATCCTCACCGATCTACTACGCCGCCACCTCGTGGAAACCGACTCGGCGGTCGCGGCATCCATGCTCGCTGACATGGATGCCACGGTGGCTTCGTTCACGAAGGTGCTGCCGCGCGACTACGCGGCCGTGCTGCACACCCGACAGACGGCAATCGACCAGGGTCTCGATCCCGACGGCGATGTCACGTGGGCGCGAATCATGGAGGTGACCGGTGGCTGACCCGAAGGGTTTCCTCAAGGTGCAGGAACGAGAGACTCCCGCACGCCGCCCCGTTGCACTGCGGCTCATGGACTGGAAAGAGGTCTACGAGCAGCAGGACCCGGCTGAACTGCGGCGGCAAGCCGGACGCTGCATGGACTGTGGCATCCCCTTTTGTCATCAGGGGTGTCCGCTCGGCAATCTGATCCCGGAATGGAACGACCTCATGTGGCGCGGCGAGGGAGCAGCCGCCATCGAGCGTCTGCACGTGACCAACAACTTCCCCGAATTCACGGGTCGCTTGTGTCCGGCGCCGTGCGAGAGTTCCTGTGTGTTGGGCATCAATCAACCCGCGGTGACGATCAAACAAGTCGAGGTATCGATCATTGATCAGGCGTTTGCCAACGGACTCGTCACTCCGCATCCGCCGGAGCGTCTGACCGGCAAGACTGTGGCCGTTGTCGGTTCCGGTCCGGCTGGGCTCGCGGCGGCCCAGCAACTCACGCGGGCGGGCCACACCGTGGCCGTCTTCGAGCGAGACGATCGTATTGGCGGACTCTTGCGGTACGGCATCCCGGATTTCAAGATGGAGAAGAAGCATATTGAGGCGCGGCTGGCGCAAATGCAGGCCGAGGGCACGCGATTCCGCGCGAATGTCGAGATCGGCGTCGACATCACCTGGGATGACCTCAAGGCCCGCTACGACGCGGTGATTGTTGCGACCGGTGCGATGGTTCCACGCGATTTGCCGATCCCCGGTCGCGATGCCCTCGGCGTGCACTTCGCAATGGAGTACCTGGTCCAATCAAACAAGGTGGGCGCAGGAGATCTCGTTTCTGAGCAGATCACCGCGGAGGGTAAGCACGTTGTTGTCCTCGGAGGCGGCGACACCGGTGCCGACTGTATCGGCACCGCCCACCGACAGGGCGCGCTTTCGGTCACAAATCTGGCGATTGGGGTTCAGCCGCCGCATGAGCGCCCCGCGACACAGCCGTGGCCAATGGCCCCCCACCTGTTTGAGGTCACGAGCGCTCACGAGGAAGGTGGGGAGCGGGTGTATCTCGCGTCCACCGTTGAGTTTCTTACCAATATTGCCGGAGAGGTGCGCGCGATTCGCGTTGCCGAGACCGAGTACCTCAATGGCCGGCGGGTGCCGAAATCGGGCACGGAGCGCGAAATCCCTGCCGATCTCGTCCTGCTCTGCTTGGGATTCACGGGAGCGCAATCCGACACGATCGCAGACCAACTTCCTTTACCGTTCGACGGAAGAGGAAACATCGAACGCGCCGGCGACTACCAGACGAGCGAGGCGGGTGTGTTCGTTGCCGGCGACGCGGGTCGCGGTCAGTCGCTTATCGTGTGGGCAATCGCCGAGGGGCGCGCAGCGGCATCCGCTGTCGATGAGTACCTTGAAGGCAGGACCCAGCTTCCGTTCCCGGTCAAGCCAACCGACCACGCGATGAATATCTGATTCAGCGGCTAGCGCCTCACCCACCACACTGCACCACCACACTGAACCACCACAGAAGGAAGTCATGAGACGAGCCAAAATCGTCGCGACACTGGGCCCGGCCACGTCGAGCTACGAGAACATCAGGGCGATCATCGATGCAGGTGTCGATGTCGCGCGCATGAACCTCAGTCACGGTTCGTATGCCGTGCACGAGGAGGTCTATGCGAATGTTCGCAAGGCCGCCGATGATTCCGGCAGGGCCGTCGCCGTCATGGTCGACCTTCAAGGGCCGAAGATTCGGCTCGGAAAGTTCGAGGCCGGCCCATACGACCTCGCGGTCGGTGACATTTTCAAGATCACGACCGAGGACGTCGTGGGTACCCGCGAGCTGTCGAGCACAACGTTCAAGGGACTGCCTCAAGACGTGAGCCCGGGGGACTTCCTGCTCATTGATGACGGCAAGGTCAAGGTGCAAGTCACCGAGGTCAACGGCCAAGTCGTCACGACCGAAGTGATTGTCGCCGGGGCGGTGTCCAACAACAAGGGCATCAACCTTCCCGGTGTCGCCGTGAACGTTCCCGCGCTCTCCGAGAAGGACGAAGACGACTTGCGCTGGGGCCTCCGTCTCGGCTGCGACCTCATCGCGCTGTCATTCGTGCGCAACGCGGACGACATCGTGCGCGTTCACGAGATCATGGCGGAAGAGGGTCGCAAGATCCCCGTCATCGCGAAGATTGAGAAGCCGCAAGCAGTCGATCACCTCGAAGCCATCATCGATGCGTTCGACGCCATCATGGTCGCGCGCGGCGATCTGGGCGTCGAGCTGCCCCTCGAGGCCGTTCCGATCGTGCAGAAGCGCACGGTCGAGCTCGCGCGTCGCATGGCGAAGCCCGTCATCGTCGCAACTCAAATGCTCGAATCGATGATTTCGAGCCCGGTTCCCACCCGCGCCGAGACCTCGGACGTCGCGAACGCAATCCTCGACGGGGCTGACGCGGTCATGCTCTCGGGCGAGACGAGCGTGGGGGAGTACCCCGTCATCACCGTTCAGACGATGGCGCGTATCGTGGTGTCCACCGAGGACCAGGGCCTCGAGCGCATCCCACCGCTCGGCACGAAGCCGCGCACCCAGAGCGGCGCGATCACGCTTGCCGCGGCGGAGGTTGCCGACTTCGTCGATGCCAAGTACGTGTGCGTGTTCACCGAGTCAGGCGACTCGGCGCGCCGGATGTCGAGGCTGCGGTTCCGCATCCCGATGAAGGCGTTCACTCCAGACGAAGCGATTCGGCGCCGAATGGCGCTGATCTGGGGCATCGAATCGTTCATCGTTCCTCGGGTCACACACACTGATGCGATGTACCTGCAGGTCGACAAGGTGCTCCTCGAGCGGGGCCTCGCCGAAGTCGGTGACAAGGTGGTCGTGATCTCGGGCTCCCCCCCCGGCATTAGCGGCTCGACGAACGACCTCCGGGTGCACGTCGTCGGCGATGCGATCAACGCCGCGGCTCCCGTCTGGGAAGGCTGACCGGGGGCGTCCCGGGGACACGAGAGCGGGCATCCCAGTCGGGATGCCCGCTTGTTTCGTGCCGGATGTGGGACTTGAACCCACACGCCCTTTCGGACAAAGCATTTTGAGTGCTCCGCGTCTGCCATTCCGCCAATCCGGCGCACGACAACGCTGAAAAGAATACCGTAGGGTGTAGAGGATGACCGACCAAGACGCCGTAATCTCGCCTCCGAGAAGGGTGGTCGTCGCAGAAGACGAGTCGCTCATCCGCATGGACATCGTCGAGATCCTCCGGGACAACGGATTCGAGGTCGTCGGCGAGGCCGCCGACGGGGAGACCGCGGTTGCCCTCGCAACCGAATTGCGACCTGACCTCGTGATCATGGACGTGAAGATGCCCCAACTCGACGGCATCTCCGCTGCAGAGCGACTGAGCAAGAACCACATCGCGCCGGTTGTGCTGCTCACGGCCTTCAGCCAGAAGGAGCTCGTCGAGCGGGCCTCCGAAGCCGGTGCTCTTGCGTACGTGGTGAAGCCATTTACGCCGAGCGATCTGCTGCCGGCGATCGAGATCGCTCTCAGCCGCTACTCGCAGATCATTACCCTTGAGGCCGAAGTCGCCGACCTCGTCGAGCGCTTCGAGACCCGCAAGCTCGTTGATCGCGCGAAGGGTCTCCTCAACGAGAAGATGGGCCTCACCGAGCCCGAGGCGTTCCGCTGGATTCAAAAGGCTTCGATGGATCGCCGATTGACGATGCATGATGTCGCGCAGGCGATCATCGAGCAGCTGTCCGCGAAGAAGTAGCTCCGCGCGGGCTTAGCGGTCGCGGAGGAAGTTCGTCATTCGCACGGTCGATAGGCGTTTTCCTTCGTCGTCAGTAACGACGATTTCGTGGGTCGCGAGGGTTCGGCCGAGCGACAACGCGGTGCATGTTCCCGTCACCCATCCCGAGGTAATGGATCGGCTGTGTGAAGCGTTGATCTCGATACCTACTGCATAGCGACCCTCGCCTGAGTGGATGGCGGCGGAAATCGAACCGAGAGACTCGGCGAGGACGACGTGAGCGCCGCCGTGGAGGAGGCCGATAACTTGGGTGTTTCCCTCAACCGGCATCCGTGCCACCGAGTGCGTCGCGCTCAGCTCGACAAACTCGATCCCCATCTTGACGGCGAGTTCGCCGCCGCGGGTCGTGTCGAGAATCGACCTCAGGACAGGGTCGAGGTTGTCGGGCAGTATCGTCACGGTGGCATCCACATCGGCTCGTCAAACGGTCGGCGGCCGCGGCTAGGCTGGCTGGGTGCCGGAACGCAATAAGCCTACCCTCATGATAATTGACGGCCACTCGCTGGCCTTCAGGGCCTTCTACGCGCTGCCGGTCGATAGCTTTCAGAACCGGGAGGGGCAGCACACCAACGCGATTCACGGATTCCTCTCGATGCTCATCCTGCTGATCCAGAACGAGAAGCCGACTCATCTCGCGGTCGCTTTCGATATTTCTCGCTATTCGTTTCGCACCCGCGAGTACCCCGAATACAAGGGAACCCGCGGGGAGACGCCGCCCGAGTTCATCGGCCAGATTCCGCTTCTCGAAGAAGCCCTCGCGGCGATGGGAGTCACCACGCTGAGCAAAGAAGATTACGAGGCAGATGACATCCTCGCTACGCTCGCGGCGCAGGGTTCGGAGCAGGGCTTCCGCGTGCTTGTGGTCTCGGGGGATCGTGACGCGATCCAGATGGTGAAACCCGACGTGACTTTGCTTTACCCGAATGCTCGAGGGGTATCTGAGCTCAAGCGATATGACCGCGACGCGGTGTTCGAGCGGTACGGAATCGAGCCAGAGCAGTACCCGGATGTCGCGGCGCTCGTGGGCGAGACTTCCGACAATCTCATCGGAATCGACAAGGTTGGCGAGAAAACAGCGGTCAAGTGGATCACGGCCTACGGCAGCCTCGACGCAGTGCTCGAGCATGCGGACGAGATCACAGGGGTTGTTGGGGAGAAGCTTCGCGAGCAGAGGGATCGCGCGATCCGTAATCGCAAGCTCAACCACTTGCTGACGGATGTAGCCCTCGCGGTTGGGCCGAACGATCTCGAGCGACGACCGATCAATCAGGCGGCCGTTCGTGAAGTCTTCGACAAACTCCAGTTCAAGACGCTTCTTGAGCGTGTGCTCAAGCTCGCTGTCGCTGAGGGCGGAGGTACCGGCATCGCGCAGTCAAGTGACGCTGCTCCCGACTCTGACGCTGTCCCGGCAATCCGGACGATGGTCGACGAGGAGTTGGCGAAATGGATAGCCACGGTAAGCGCTGGCGGCATGGCGCCGCTTGGATTGCGGATTGCGAGCCAGAACGGAATCGTCACCGGCTTCGGGCTCGCCTCAGAACACGAGTCGGCCTTCGTGCCTTGGGCACCCGGTCGGCCGGACTATGTCGCGCTCGAAGCCTGGCTCACGAGTGATTCCCCGAAGTACATGCAGTCGGCGAAGTCTCAGCTCAAGATTGCGCGTGACAGTGGCCTAGAGGTCAATTCAATCGCCTTCGACACGAGCCTCGCGGCCTGGCTAATCAAGCCCGGGCTCAAGCCCGAGGCTCTCGAGGCGCAGGTCTACGACTACCTCGGCGAAACTCTTCAGCAGTCGGACCCCAACCAGCTGGTGCCGGAGACGGAAAGCGCGAGTCCCGCGACCGAGGCTTGGTATATCCTTCGTGTCGCGAAATACCTTGCCGAGAAACTCGACCCTGGGTCGGCGCGCGTTCTTCACGACATCGAGATGCCGCTCGTTCCTGTTCTCGCGACTATGGAGCGTACGGGGATCACGGTGAACCGCGAGATTCTCGGGCGCCTCACCGATGAGCTCGGTGTCGAGGCCCGCGAGGTCGAGCAACTCGCCTACGCCGAAATTGGTCGCGAGATCAATCTCGGAAGCCCGAAGCAATTGCAAGAAGTCCTGTTTGACCAGCTAGGAATGCCCAAGACGCGTTCGAACAAGACCGGGTTCTCGACGGATGCGGCGAGCCTTGCCGACCTCCAGGAACAAGCTCCGCATCCTTTCCTCGACCTGCTCCTGCAGCACCGCGACTCGACCAAACTGATGCAAATCATCGCGAGCATTGACAAGGCGGTCGACGGCACCGGGAGGGTGCACACGACCTACGAGCAAGCGGGATCGAGCACGGGGAGGATCGCGTCGAACGATCCCAACCTGCAGAACGTGCCGGTCAAGACCTCGGTTGGTCGCGAGATTCGCTCTGCCTTCGAAGCCGGCGCCGGGTTTGAGACCCTGTTGACGGCAGACTATTCGCAAATCGAAATGCGAATCATGGCTCACCTGTCCGGCGACGAAGGGCTTATTGCGGCGTTCAACGAGGGCGAAGATTTGCACCGGTTCGTTGGCGCGCGAATCTTCGGGGTCGACCCGTCCGAGGTAACTCCGACCATGCGCACAAAGGTCAAGGCGATGTCGTACGGTCTGGCCTACGGGCTGAGCGCCTTCGGGTTGAGCAAACAACTCCGCATCGAAACCTCCGAGGCTAAAGAGCTTATGGCGGACTATTTCGCGCGCTTCGGTTCGGTTCGCGAGTACCTGCAGAACGTCGTCGAGCAGGCGCGAGTGGACGGGTACACGACGACTATTTTCGGACGCCGCCGGCCGTTCGGTGACCTGTCGTCGAGCAATCGAGTGCTGCGTGAGAATGCGGCGCGACAGGCGCTCAATTCGCCGATCCAGGGTTCGGCCGCGGACATCCTCAAGAGGGCCATGATGAAGATCGATCGGGACATGCGCGGGATGCGGTCGCGCATGCTGCTTCAAGTGCACGACGAACTCGTGTTTGAGGTCGCGTCTGGCGAACTCGACGATGTGACTGCGATCGTGCGGTCGCGCATGGCCGGCGCGGCCGACTTGAGCGTTCCCCTTGACGTCCAGGTGGGTACGGGCCCGAACTGGGATGCCGCTGCACACTGAGGTGTCGATGGATGCGGGAATCCTTCGCGTAGGGCAAGATCGAGGCGGAGGAACGTCATGCCAGACAGAAAAGCCGTCGTCGCATCCAAGGTTGGGTTGCACGCCCGCCCTGCTGCCGTATTCGCGCGAGCCGCGGCGGAATCCGGAATGCCCGTGACCTTGACCTCGAGCAGTGGCACTACCGTCAACGCCGCGAGCATCTTGGCATTGCTCTCGCTCGGTGTCGACCACGGACATGAGGTCACCGTGAGCGCAGAGGGTGACGGTGCAGACGCGACTCTCGACCGTCTCGTCGCCATATTGAGCACACCGGACGACGAGGACTGACCTCGCGTGGGTAGGCTCGTGGGATGACGAGCTCAGCTACCCCCGAAGGCGGTCGGCAACACCGCGAACCGACCCAGATTGATGCGATTGCGGAGGAGTGGGTTACCACCCTCGCCGACCTCGATCCTGCGATCGCCACCTATATCGGTATTCCCGGCCGACTCGATGAGTTCGAAGACTTGTCACCCGCGGGCCACGCGCGTTTCATCGACGAGAGCAAGCGAGTCCTAGGAGAGCTGGAGGCGACGGAGATCGTCGATGACGTCGACTGGGTCACGAAGACCGACCTAACGAGTTCGATCCGGCTGAGCCTCGAGTCCGATGAGGCCGGGCTGTGGATGCGCGACGTCAACGTCATCGCGAGCCCGGCCCAGGGCATCCGCGACATCCTCGATCTCATGCCGACGGACACCGAACAAGACTGGGCAACGATTGCCGGGCGGTTGGGCAACCTCCCCGGCGCCATTGACGGATACATCGAGACTCTTCGGCTAGGGATCGACAGGGGGATCACACCGGCGAAGCGACAGATTCGCGAGGTCATCGAACAAGCACGCAAGCACGGTGCCGCCGAGGGCTTCTTTCACGCTTTCGCTGGCGGCGCCGCGCTGGCCGATCAGCGGGAAGTCCCCGAATCTCTCCGAGCCGACCTCGAGCGTGGGGCAACCGCATCGGCGGGCGCATACGCCGCGCTTGCGGACTTTCTGCAGAATGAGCTACTTGCCGCAGGACAAGACGAGGACTGCGTCGGTCGTGAGCTGTACGGACTCGCATCTCGCCAATTTCTTGGGGCCGAGATCGACTTGGACGAGACCTACGAGTGGGGCATCGACGAGCTCGCACGCATGGTCGCCGAGCAAGAGGCGATTGCCGATCAGATCGAATCGGGAGCGTCCGTACAGCGAGCGATCGAGGTTCTCGACGCCGACCCGTCGCGAACCCTGCACGGCACGAAGGCGCTTCAGGAGTGGATGCAGCAGCTCAGTGATCGCGCCGTCTCCGAACTCTCGCAGAGCCAGTTCGACATCCCCGACCCGATCAAGCGACTCGAGTGCATGATCGCGCCCACGCAAGAGGGCGGGATTTACTACACCGGCCCGACCGACGACTTCTCGCGTCCCGGGCGGATGTGGTGGTCGGTGCCCGAGGGAGTCACAGAGTTCAACACCTGGCGCGAGACCACGACCGTGTACCACGAGGGAGTACCCGGCCACCATTTGCAGATCGGACAGGCCACATACAATCGCGCCAAGCTCAACACCTGGCGCCGCCAACTCGCCGGCACCTCGGGGCACGCCGAGGGGTGGGCTCTCTATGCCGAGCGACTCATGGAGGACCTCGGTTACCTCGACGACCCGGGCGACCGGCTCGGGATGCTCGATGGCCAGCGCATGCGAGCCGCGCGCGTCGTGCTCGACATCGGAGTTCATCTTGGCAAGCCCCGCCTCGATGGCACTGGCGTGTGGGACTGGGACTACGCCCTCGACTTCATGAGCAGGAACGTCAACATGAACGAGCAGTTCGTGCGGTTCGAGGTCAACCGCTACTTCGGGTGGCCGGGCCAGGCACCCTCGTACAAGGTCGGCCAGCGCATCTGGGAGCAGATCCGGGATGCATACAAGGCCGCCGAAGGAGCAGACTTCAGCATCAAGGAGTTCCACCGCAAGGCACTCGACATCGGGGGAGTAGGGCTCGATACCCTCAGGGCAGCGCTACTGAAGTGATCCATCTCGAGACCGATTCGCTTGGCCAAGCCTGGTTGGCGATCGCCCGACGGATACTCGACGACGGCACCCCGTCGACGTATGACGGGCAGGAAATCCTCGAGGTGCCGCACGCGTGGCTTGAGGTGCGGCATCCCGACCCGGACGACGCGATCATCGCCGAGCATGCCGAACCGGAGCGGCTGGCGTGGATGCGCGCCAACTTCCTCGACCGGTCCCTCGTGGCGGAACTCGGCAACGCGCGCAGCTACGCGAGCCGACTCTTCGACTACGGCGCGACTGGAGCGGACCAGCTGGCGTGGATCGTCGGCCGCTTGAAGGCGGACCCACTCTCGCGGTCGGCAACGATTACGACCTTCGAGCCGCTGAGCGACACGAGCTACATTCCGTGCGTGAGCATGCTCGATTTTTGGATTCGTGACGACGCACTCGAACTCGTGGTCTACGCCCACAGCATCGATTTCGGTGCCAAGGGTTACGCCAACCTCGTTCAGTTGGCTGATATCCAAGGTGACATTGCAGGGGAGCTGGGAGTTCCAATCGGGCCGCTCTCGTTTATCGTCAAGTCCGCCCACATCTACGAGCCGCAGTTTGGCTACATGCGGGGAGTGCTCGGTCTGGCCTGATGCGGAAGTCCACGAGATTGGATGGCGGGACAGCGAGGGGGTAAGCTGGGATGTCGCATTTGTGTGACGACCTATCCGCCTGCCTCGGGCGAATCACAAGCATCTCCTCGCCCGTGGCCCAATCTAAGTCCATACCGGAGCAACTACTACATGACAATCGCAACGACCGACAGGGCACCCAAGCAGGTCGCCGTCAACGACATCGGATCTGCTGAAGATTTTCTCGCCGCGGTCGAAAAGACGCTGAAGTTTTTCAACGACGGAGACCTCATCGAGGGCACCGTCGTCAAGATTGACCGCGACGAGGTTCTCCTCGACGTTGGCTACAAGACCGAGGGTGTTATCCCCTCCCGCGAACTCTCAATCAAGCACGACGTTGACCCCACCGACGTCGTCAAGGTCGGCGACGTTGTCGAGGCGCTCGTTCTCCAGAAGGAGGACAAAGAAGGTCGCCTGATCCTCTCCAAGAAGCGCGCTCAGTACGAGCGTGCATGGGGCGATGTCGAGAAGATCAAGGATACCGATGGCATCGTCACCGGTTCCGTCATCGAGGTCGTCAAGGGCGGCCTCATCGTCGACATCGGACTCCGTGGATTCCTGCCCGCGTCGCTCATCGAGTTGCGTCGAGTTCGCGACCTCACCCCGTACCTCGGTCAAGAGATCGAGGCCAAAATCCTCGAGCTCGACAAGAACCGCAACAACGTCGTTCTGTCGCGCCGTGCACTGCTCGAGCAGACGCAGAGCGAGAGCCGCACGACCTTCCTCAATAACCTCGCCAAGGGCCAGGTTCGCAAGGGTGTCGTGTCGTCGATAGTCAACTTCGGTGCGTTCGTCGACCT
>Ga0209724_1001017_pt1 | contig 26361 bp, 24 predicted proteins | sample grotaG_FD_184143 | JGI IMG/M metagenome (GOLD analysis project Ga0209724, IMG submission 184143) | Glacier valley bacterial and archeal communities from Borup Fiord, Nunavut, Canada, to study Microbial Dark Matter (Phase II) -... | ecosystem: Environmental > Aquatic > Freshwater > Ice > Glacier ...
TGTATTTGCCTAAAACAACATTGCAAAAGGGAAATGTAACGTTGTTTTTACCAAATACAACGTTGCAAAAGGGAAATGTCATCATGTATTTGCCAAATATATCATTCGAAAATAGCAAACAACTATGGATGTGCAAGTTAAGCGGGTAAACCTTTGTAATTTCATAAAAATGAGGGGATGGGGCATTTTACGGAACTGAAATCGAGGCAAATCATCACGATTATTCATAAAATCGTTTAAGTGCGCTTCATCAGGTGTAGTCCTTATTTTTGTTTAAGCCAACTTGCACAAAGCCATGAATACCATTGTATTTGAAAGATTTAAAATGCAATTGAATTTCCTTCTTTTTGCTTTTGACAATTTAACAACTAAATACAAGCCTCTGAACGAATATATTTTAAACCATCTGAAGTTAGTATTAAAAATCGCTACGCCTATATCGAAGTATTATTATACTTTTAGAGCTGACTATTCGCAACAAATTACCTCTGTAGTCGGTTTTTAGAAGAACCGACGTTATGGCGAATGCTGAAACCTTGCATTGTCATTATAAGTACATCATAAATTAATGATTAAAGATGAGAAACCGAATTTTAGATCTAATCGATTTTGAGAAAGTAGATACGCTGCTCGAAGGGTTCAACAAATCTACCGGGTTTGTAACGGCTATTCTTGACCTTGACGGAAATGTGTTGTCGAAATCGGGATGGCGACAAATCTGCACCGAATTTCATCGTATTCATCCCGAAACGGCCAAAAAATGTTTGATTAGCGATACCGAATTAGCTAATAAAATGGCTGAAGGCGAAAAATACCATTTCTATCAATGTTTGAATGGTTTGGTTGATGTAGCGGTACCAATTGTAATTAGAGGGGAACATATTGCCAATCTGTTTTCGGGGCAATTCTTTTTTGAAGAGCCCGATGAATCTTTCTTTCAGAAACAAGCAACGAAATTTGGATTTGTCAAGGAAAATTATCGAGATGCCCTCAAAAAGGTACCCGTTGTTTCAAAGGAAAAAGTGATCGTGGCGATGGACTTTTTACTTAACATGACCAAGATGATCAGCGAAATGACCTTCCAGAAGCTGGAGCAAATGGAGCTGAACGATGCTGTTTTGAAAAGCGAAAATATCCTCCGGTTATTTGTTGAACACTCGCCCGCATCAATTGCCATGTTCGATAATAATATGCGCTACCTGGTAGCCAGCCATCGTTTTCTGATCGACTATAATTTAGGTAATCAGGAGCTGATTGGCCGCTCGCATTACGAGGTTTTTCCCGAAATATCAGAACGGTGGAAAGAATTTCATCGCCGGGGATTAGCTGGAGAAACATTGAAAGAAAGCAACGACCCATTTCTGCGGGCCGATGGTACGACCGATTGGGTGCGCTGGGAGATCCGTCCCTGGTACGAAACAGGAAACCAGATCGGCGGGATTATCTTATTTTCTGAAGTAATCACAGAACAGATTGAAGCCAGGGAAGCGTTGATAGAAAGTGAAAAATACAACCGGATGTTGTTCGAACAATCGGCAATTGGGCTTGCATTAACATCTTTTGACGGGAGACTGGTGGATATAAATACAACCTTTTCAAATATAGTCGGTCGTACTGTTGAAGAAGCAAAAGCTTTAAATTACTGGGATATTACCCCTGAAAAATATGCGGTTCAGGAGAAACTTCAATTGGAATTGCTCGCCAAAACCGGGCATTATGGCCCTTATGAAAAGGAATACATCCACAAGGACGGACATCAGGTTCCAGTCAGGTTGCAGGGTTTGATTATTGAACGAAACAAAGAGAAATTTATCTGGTCGAGCGTGGAAGATATTACTGAACGCAAGATGGCCGAATCGGAACTGTTGGCGAAACATAAACTTTTAACCGATACTCTTGAAAGCATGAGCGATGCCTTTGTTTCGCTCGACAGGAACTGGTGCTACACCTACATGAACGAAAAAGCGGGAGCCATTTTTGGCCGCAATCCCAAAGAAATGATAGGTAAAAACATTTGGACAGAATTCCCCGAAGGCGTTGGGCAGCCATTTCAACTGAATTACGAGAAAGTGATGAACGAAAAGGTTTTCATTCGGATGGAAGAATATTATCCGCCATACAATATGTGGTTCGAAAACAGGATAAATCCTACTGACGATGGGATCGCAATCTTTTTTCAGAACATTACCGAACGAAAACTGGCAGAGTTGGAACAGGCCCGCATGCTCGAATCAGAAAAGGCAGCGTTAAGTGAGGCCACGAAAGCGAAAGAGCAACTTTCGCAAATACTGGAACGCATTAGCGACGGATTTGGCTCATTTGACCGCGACTGGAATTATATTTTCGTCAATGAAAAACTGGCGAAAAATGTCGGACGAAAAAGAGAAGAGTTGCTTGGGCGTAATATATGGGAAGTATTTCCCGAAGCCATCGGAACGCCCGTTTACAAAGCATACCTCCGTGCGATGGAAAAACAGGAGGTAATCGATCTGGAGCATTTTTATCCTCACTTAGGGAAGTGGTTTCAGCATCGGTTTTATCCTTCACCCGATGGTCTTTCCGTTTTCAGTAAAGATATCACCGAAAGTAAACTGGCCGAAGAGAAAATCAAGGAACACAGTTCACTTGTCCGTATTGCCGCTGAAAAAGCAAAACTGGGCGGATGGAATGTTAATCTGAAAGAGAATCGATCTTATTGGTCGGATGGAGTGGCCGCTATCCATGAAATGCCTCCCGGCTATACTCCACTTGTCGAGGATGGGATTAACTTCTACGCTCCCGAATGGCGCGAAAGGATTATAAAAGTCTTTACCGATTGTACCCAAAATGGGGTTACTTATGATGAGGAGATGGAAATTATCACTTCGACAGGAAAAAGGGTCTGGGTCAGAACCATTGGCGAGGCGGTAAGAGATGAAAACGGGAAGATTTTTAAAGTACAGGGCGCTTTTCAGGATATTTCAGAAAGAAAGATAGCTGAAGCTAAAAGCAGGGAGAAAGACCTTCAGTTCAGAAAACTATCGGCCAATCTTCCAGATTTGCTATTCCAGTTTACAAAGAGACCCGATGGAACCTACTGTGTTCCTGTTGCTTCTGAAGGGATCAAAAATATTTTTGGCTGTTCACCCGAAGACGTGGTCGATGATTTTACGCCAATTGGCAAGGTGATCTATCCTGAAGACGCTGAAAGGGTGATTGCTGATATAGAAAATTCGGCTAAGAACCTGACATATTTTACATGCGAATTTAGAGTATTGATTCCCGGAAGACCTATCCAGTGGATTTTATCACGATCGACACCCGAAAAGCTACCGGACGGAAGTATTACCTGGTATGGATTCAATGCTGACATTACGAAAAGAAAGGAGTTTGAAGATGCACTGCGGGAAAGTGAAGGCAAGTTTAGAAAAATATATGAGGAAGGCCCGTTTGGAATGGCTTTAGTAAATCGTGAGTTCAAATTCATGATGGTGAATCGTACCTTCTGCGAAATAACCGGTTATACAGAATCTGAACTCCGGGAATTAACATTCAGGGATATTTCACATCCTGAAGACAAGGACATCGGTATTGAAAGCGCTAAGAAACTTATTAAAGGCGATATTCCTGTTTATAGGTCAGAAAAGAGATATGTCAAAAAAGACGGTAGCGTAATTTGGGGGGCTATTACAGTAACAGCCAATTTTGATAAGAATGGGAATTTTCTGTACAATGTTGCAATAGTCGAGGACATAACCGGACGAAAACTGGCTGAAGAAAATCTGCACAGGCATTCTGAGCGTTTACGAAATCTGCACCTGATCGACCAGGCCATCCTTCAAGCCATCGAATCTCCTGAAGCAGTTGTTCAGACAGCTATTCAGCACATCCGCGAACTGCTCAATTGCCAGCGTGTAAGCGTTGGCATCTTTGATCCGGAAAAGAAAGAAGTTCTTGTATATGCTGCAGATGTTGACAGCAAGTCAATTGTTCAGGTCGGAAAGATTCTCACAGAGGAAGTTTATGGAGTAATTGATACACTTCGTCAAAGCAAAATGGAAATAATCGAAGATATGTCGATGGAGACATCGCCTTCATTGATAAACCTCATCCTTCAGGCCGAAGGAATTCAGTCTTCCATTAATGTAGCGCTGGTTTCAGAACTTGAAATGTACGGTGTATTGAATGTAGGCTGGGAAAAATCAAAAACCATTTCAGATGAAGAAACTGAAATTGTAGGAGAAGTGGCCAATCAGATCACCATAGCCATCGAAAAGGCCCGGTTATTGAATGAAACCAGGCAACATGCAGCTGAATTGGAAGAAAGGATTCGCATCCGTACTGCTCAACTCGTAGCTGCAAATAAAGAGTTGGAAACTTTTACCTATTCGGTTTCGCATGATTTGAAAGCTCCGCTCCGCGGAATTGATGGCTACAGTAAATTGTTACATGATTTATATGCGGGAGTCCTTCCTGATGAAGCAAAGAGTTTTGTTTCAACTATCAGAAGCTCTACCAAACAAATGAACCAACTTATTGAAGACTTGCTGGAATATTCACGACTCGAAAGGAGCCAATTCAGGAATGAAAAAATAAAAATCAGAGAACTTATTGCATCCATCACTTTAGTTTATAGAAATGAATTGGAAACAGGTAATTTCACCCTTATAACAAACATTACTGATATTGATTTGGTGGCTGATGAAAAAGGACTTACTATTGCTTTGCGTAACCTTATCGAAAATGCATTGAAATTTTCAGCAGAATCAGATCATCCGGAAATTGAAATTGAGGCTAAAGAAAACACAACGTCCTGGATTATCCGGGTTACTGATAATGGTATTGGTTTCGACATGAAATACAGTGAGCGGATTTTCGAAATTTTTCAAAGACTGCAACTCCCCGAAGATTATCCTGGTACTGGAATAGGACTGGCATTGGTTAGCAAAGCTATGCAGAGAATGCAAGGAAAGGCCTGGGCTACCAGCAAACCAGGTCACGGTTCATCATTTTATTTAGAAATACCTAAAACAAATTAATATGCTAACTAATTATCCAAACAATCCAATCCTGTTAGTTGAGGACAATCCACTTGACCTTGATTTAACCCTGCGGGCATTTTCTTCACAAAAACTTACCAATCCCATACAAATTGCAAGGGATGGAGAGGAAGCACTGGAATTTATAACAAAATGGGAAAATGGAGAACCTGTACCTGTTGTTATTCTGCTTGATTTGAAATTACCAAAAGTGAATGGATTGGAAGTGCTTGAAGCAATTAAGACTCATCCTGTTTATAAAACCATTCCGGTAGTAATATTAACTACTTCTGCCGAATCATCCGATGTCAAATCAGCTTATGTATTAGGTGCGAACTCCTACATTGTAAAACCGGTTGATTACGAAAAGTTCATTGATGTAGCCAAACAAATTGAATTGTACTGGACGGTTTTAAATAAGCCGGAATAGGACACGAAAAATTTCTGATTCATTCTAAATTAATTATTATGAACATTTTACTGTTGGAAGACAGCGTCACCGATGCCGATTTAACCAGAAGAGGCTTAACAAGTTCGATTGTCAATTGTAATGTCGTTGTGGCGCCAACGCTGAAACAAGCCAGAGAAATTCTATTAAAAGACATTACATTCGATATAGCCGTTTTGGACATGATACTTCCCGATGGTACTGGCTTGGAAATGCTCATTGAAATCAGGCAATCAGGCTTTGATATTCCTGCTGTTTTCCTCACCGGCTCGGGCAATGAAGAAATGGCAACCGTTTCTTTAAAAGCTGGAGCCGACGACTACATGATTAAACGCGACGACTACATTTCAAAATTGCCTGGAGTAATCGATTTTGCAATCCGGAATCATAAACAAAACATGCTATTAATGACAGAGATTATTGATGTTCTGTATATCGAACATCATGCATCCGATGTCGATCTCACGATCAGGTTTCTGAATCAGAACTCATCAAATATTCGTATAACTGCGTTATCCACCGCTGAACTCGCACTGGAACAGTTACCTCTGAGCGAAACTGAAAAATGCCGGTTTAAGGTAATTCTTTTGGATTATCGCCTGCCCGGATTAAATGCGCTGGAGTTTACTAAAATCATCCGGCAGGAACGTAAATTATCTATTCCTATAATTTTAGTCACCGGCCACGGAAACGAAGAAGTGGCCATTCAGGCTCTTAAACTTGGAGTAAATGAATACCTGGTAAAACGCGAAAACTACCTTTCCCATCTGCCTTCAATGATCTTAAACGCCCATGAACACCATGAACTATTAAAAAAACAACTGGCTCTGGCTGAAAGTGAAGAAAAGTACAGATATCTGTTCGCTAATAATCCTCAGCCAATGTGGATTTACGACCTCGAAACGCTAGCTTTTCTCGAAGTAAATGACGCAGCAATTCAGCACTATGGTTACACCAGTGAAGAATTCCTCTCAATGTCTTTAAAAGATATACGTCCAAAAGAAGATATTGAAGCTCTATTAAGGAATATTGAAAGTACTGCCAATGGTTATAATACAGCTGGAGAATGGAGACATCGCAAAAAAAACGGAGAGCTTATTTTTGTGCAAATCGTTTCGCATACAATCACTTTTGAAGGAAGAGCAGCGCGTCATGTTTTAGTTCAGGATATTACCGAGCGGAAAAGAGCTGAAGAAGCCCTAATGATTAGCGAAGAAAAATACCGTACTATTTTCGAAAATGTACAAGACGTTTTTTACCAAACTGATTTGGCGGGAAATATTCTGGAAATAAGCCCATCAGTAAAATATTTTTCTGAATTTCAAAAAGATGAATTAATCGGAACCCCTGTTTCCAATCTTTATTTCATTCCCAGCAAAAGGGAGATTCTTATAAATAAATTAATGGAAAATGGTGAGATCAGGGATTTTGAATTGACCCTCAAAACAAAAACCGGCGAAAAAAAGTATGTTTCAATAAATGCAAGATTAATTTTCGACAGCAATGGAAAGCCAGACCATATAGATGGGGCAATCAGGGATATTTCGGAACGAAAGTTAGCAGAAAAACAAATTAGGCTTTTAAGTCGGGGGATTGAGCAAAGTCCGGTTACCATTTTAATAACCGATAAAAATGGAAATATAGAATATGTCAATCCTAAATTTACTGAACTGTCTGGTTATACCTTGGAGGAGGTAAAAGGCAAAAACCCACGCATTCTACAATCGGGTCAGCAACCTGATGAATTTTATAAAGAGCTTTGGAATACTATATTGTCAGGGAATGATTGGTATGGCGAATTGCATAATAAAAAGAAAAACGGTGATTCTTATTGGGAAAGCGCTGTAATTTCTTCTATCATAGACAGCCAGAACGATATTTCTCATTTTATTGCCGTAAAGGAAGACATTTCAGAAAAGAAAAAAATGGTTGAAGACCTCATTCAGGCCAAAGAACATGCTGAAGAAAGTGACCGCCTGAAATCTGCTTTCCTGGCAAACATGAGCCACGAAATCCGTACCCCAATGAATGGAATTCTGGGGTTTGCCGCTTTGCTGAAGGAACCTAAGCTATTAAGCGAAGAATTTCTGGAATATATCGGTTTGATAGAACAAAGTGGTGCCCGTATGCTTAATATCATCAATGACATTGTTGATATTTCAAAAATAGAGTCCGGACTGATGAAAGTGAATATGAAAGATTCGAATATCAATGAGCAGATTGAATATATTTATAAAATTTTAAATCCGCAGGCAGAAAGAAAAGGACTGCAGCTCTTATTTCATAACGGCCTTAACTCAGAAAAATCCAACATTAAAACTGATCGGGACAAAATTATTTCCATTCTAAGCAATCTTGTTAAAAATGCCATTAAATATAGTGAAAATGGACGAATTGAATTTGGATACAGCCTTGAAGAAACAAAGGATTCATTGCCTATGAAACACCAAACACCATTTCTACAGTTTTACGTGAAAGACGCAGGTATCGGAATTCCGAAAGACCGTCAGGAAGCTATCTTTGAACGTTTTATCCAAGCGGATATCGGTGACAAAAGAGCTTATCAGGGAGCAGGATTAGGATTGGCGATTGCTAAATATTATGTCGAGATGCTGAATGGAGAAATTTGGGTGGAAAGTATTGAGGGAAAAGGATCCACATTTTACTTCACTTTACCTTATAGCTCAGAACAAACAGAAAATGTTACTCAAGCTAAATCAAGAGCAATACAGGTTAATTCAGAATTTCCGAAACTAAAAATACTCATTGTCGAAGATGATGAAACATCCTGTTTCCTACTTTATAAAGGTGTTAAAAGGTTTGGGGGGGAAATTTTAAAAGTAAACTCCGGTATAGCAGCAGTTAAAGAATGTGGAAATAACCCTGACCTCGATTTGATTCTGATGGATATTAAAATGCCTGAAATGGATGGATATGAAGCAACAAGACAAATACGTCAATTTAACAAGCATGTGATCATTATTGCGCAAACTGCTTATGCATTAATGGGCGACAGAGAAAAGTCAATTGATGCGGGATGCAATGATCATATTACAAAACCTATTAATCCAAATCTGCTGAACGAGTTAATACAAAAGCATGTCAACAGAAGAATGCAACATACTATGATCGATAAATAATAGAAAACAAATCACCTGGTGATAATAGCAAAGGCTAAATTGGGTTTTAGTGCTTCGTTGACAGGAGATTAGTATTTCTAAATACAGATCTTTGCAGCAAGTTTACCAGTTAAATCCCTCCATGCGTGTTGCCTGCATTTGACAATTAGTAAAGAGAGATTGGCGATCCAAGAAAGTAAGATCATCTTTGTCCTTACCAGCAGGCTCCAATTCCCTTTTGGATTTCTTTGCCATTTTGGTAGCTTGTGAAGATTAAAAAATGTTCCCCAATTTGAAACATTATAACACAATAAAAAAAGTTGTTCCTTCATCCCTGGAAGTAGTGAAGTCTACTTTACCTCCCAGGTGCTGTTCTCCCAGAATTTTCATGCTGTAAGTCCCGAGGCCCCGCTGGGTACCTTTGGTAGAGAAGGAACGCATAAAAACCTGCATCTCAACATCCCTTGGCATAAATTTGGGATTATGAACTGAAAACTTCAACTTTTGGTCCAGCTTATTCACCGATATTGTTACAGATTCACCTGCTACACTGGCTTCGAGGGCATTTTTTATCATGTTATTCAATACCCTGCGCAATAATACAGGGTCGGTTTCGAAAGTAGCAGCATCTGAATTTTCATTTACCACAATATTTTTCCCTTTGGCCACATCAAGATATTGAAGATCCTTCGCGATCTGATGAATAAAAGGGATGCTTTCAACCGACTTCAGATCCACAAGCAATTCATGATTTTCTGCCTGGGTGAGTAAACGCTGCATCGAAATTTCATCAATAATCTGCTGGCTAAGTGATGTCCCCATCTGAATAAAATCTTGTTGTTCCTCTTCGTCAATGTCGTTGAATATTTCGAAGAAGCCATGTAAACCAGCCGCGACATTCATAATGTCATGGAAGAATATTTTTTCAATAATTCCCCTGCGCTTACGATCAGAAATATCGACCAATGAAAATATGGTGTAATTTAAATTATTATGGACAAATGGTGTGGCAGTGACTTCAACATCCAGGAAGTTTTCAGTACTTTCAACTATTCTTCTAATGCGACACTCAGAGCTAGTTTTTACATTGGTTTTTTGACATTTCAGGATTGCATTTACGGCTCCACAGTAACGACAATGTTCCGTGGTACCGCAGCCACCCTCCTCATCAAAAGCATAAATGCAATTGATGGCTTCTCCGAATCGTTTGCCCAAAACCTGATTCACATTGTCAATCTCGAGCGTTTTCATCAGGACATCGTTTGTAAAAACAATCTGCCTGTTCTCATCCAGAATACAGAAGATAAACGAGAGCGCGCAGAAAATGTCATTCAAAAAAGGAATATTATCCAGATTTTTATTGCTGTTTAAAATACTTTCAAAAGAACTTCGAATGGCTGAGGCGTATTTGGTTTCCATTATCTTATTATATATTAGGGTTTAGTGACATATTTGATGTTCACTTTTACAAATATAATAATAGTTGGAATCAAATGATACTTTCATATTATTCAACTTGTTTTATTTTCAATATGCGAACCAAAAAAAGCCTTTAGATAGAATTGTATTTTAGCAAACAGAACCAACACTTTAAATAATCTGCAAAATTTACGGGTGCAAAATAGGTAAGATTAATTGGGTTAGGGATGCAGAACCAACTATTCCCTGATAAAATTGATTTGCTGAAGTATTTTCACGAAATTGTGTAGGAAATCGTTGATCCGATGTCAAAGGAAAATGATTCGGCGGGTGCAAAATAAATACTGTTTAACCAGGATAATTTGTAAAAAGTTGTTTCTAAATTTACAATACCATTGTACTTCTAAGAGACTGATAAAAGCGTTCCATGCCCGACAATCAGCCTGGCTTGGTCCACCAGATTCAGATTTGATGTGAATATATAAACGTTATACCCAATACATAAATGAATTTGACTGAAACTCTAAAATTATAAGCTATGAATACTTTGGTAATTTTAATTCTAAACATTCTGATTTTTCTTGTTATACTGGTATTGATATATCTACTTTTAAAGTTTGTGATTGGTTCAATGAAAAAACCTTTTGCAAGAATGAATCTAGATATAACTTCAATATTAGTTGGACTTGGAATATCTTTACCGCTTTTTTTTAAATTTTTCAAAGACTTCTTTCAAGACTCCTTCAGGTTTTTAATCCAATTAGTTTACTATCCCTTTAATATAGTCAATAGTTACTCACTTGACGATAATCGAGGATTCATTTTCAGTGCGAATAAGATGTATAATGAAATTCAAAATCAACTCATTGGATTCTTTTCTCAATTAGATTTCACAATATTGTTACTTTTTTCAGTTACCTGGTTCTTGATTAGTTTATTTATAAAAACCATAACAATCGGTAATAGTTTTTATGCGAATGAAAAATTGATAAACTTAAGAAAAAACGTCTTGTCAATAGCGGTTTTATTATTTGCTGCGTACCTGAGCCTGACTGCAATAATTGCTACTCCTATTGTAAAAATGCACAGCACGCTAAATGAATCGGAGGAAAGAAATAAAATTTTGGGAGAATTAGATGCTGACTTAAAAATGATTACAATTGACTACAACTCTTTATATTTAGATTCACTAATAATCAAGCAGAATAGTGTTGATGCAATTCAAACGAAATTAGCACAGAACGACAATGCTATAAAAGAAGATTATCTAATCTCAATTAATCAATATAAAAGAAAGATTGAACACAAAAAAAAACTAGCCAAACTACTGCTTGAGGAAGCACTACTGGCAAAAGTAAATGATAAGAGAATAATACATTATAAAGGCGCACTTACAAATTGGTATTTTAATTATGAAGAGGAAGTTTTGCAGATCCTGAATAAAAAGAAACATGAATTACTATTAGCTAAGTCTGATACATCAAATATTTCCTCCAATAATTCCAATGATCTAATTATGAAATATTTATTAACCTACCAAAATACTGTAGCGGATGAAAACATCCGCGACTTATTTCCACCAGGAATTCCAAGTCCGGTAGATAGTTTCTCAGTATTTGGTTTTGTTGCCGGGTGGTTAATCACTACTGAAGACATCGCATTCGTATTAATCATAGGACTTTTAGGTTTTGGATTGTTAGGAGCTGCCGGTTCAGAATTAATTAAAGGAATTAAACAGAATGATTCAATAATAATTGGCAATTTGAACGGGGCGATAGTTAAAGGAACTACAGCTGCCCTGGTAGTATTCTTAGCTGTTAAAGGGGGTTTGGCAATCCTCACCACCAATGAATCTGAAAATATAAATCCTTATGCGCTATTTTTCATTTGTTTTATCTCTTCAGTTTATAGTAGTGACGTATGGGAATGGGCTAAAAAGAAGTTGTTGGAAACAATAAATACAGTGGAACAAAAAAACCAAAATCCTGAGAATCAAAAAAAATAGTCATGTATTGTATATATTCAATTGGATAGCAATCAGATGTAATAATTACTGGAGAGTCCCTCATAACTTTGTCTGTTCGGTTCTTGTATACAGCGATTCTTTAAAATGTGGCGCAATTTTCTCGTAATAAGTAAGCATCGCCTCAAATACTCAAATGTTTCAAAGTAATAGTTGCATTGTGCTGACATGGATTGCAATTGAATTAAAAACAGCGAAGTTAAAAACAGCATTTGCTATATCTGCGCCATCCTGTGAGAGATTGGAGGCGAGCTAAAAGAACGTTTACCATTTGAATATTTGCAAAAAGTTATTTTTCCATTTACAGAAGTATTGTACGACTTAAAAACTTAGAAAGGTGTATAAAGTTGATCGATTCAAGCAGGCTTTATGAACCGTTTTAAGAAATGAAGTGCATACATATACGGGGCAGGTAGCATAGTAATGCTGTAACTTGGCAAATATCAACTTAATAAAGGATGATTTGAGAATATTTTACAAAATTGTAACAGGCTTTGTTTAAATAAAATAGAAACTTATAGTTTTGCATTAATATTTAATTAAATCAAAATGAATAATCTATTATTTGAAAACTTTTTAAAGAAGACAGTCCTTCTGTTTTCGCTTATAATAAGCCAGATTTCTTATTCATATTCACAATCACCCTTATGGCAAGGCAAGGGTCGAATCGTTATAAGTTCTGATGGAAATGAACATGATCATGATGATTGGGCGGCAACACCATTGTCATTGGCCATCATTGCAGCCAAAGGTTTGCAGAATAAGTTACCTGTTTACATTTATTCCGATCATATCTGGGGGAGTAATTATGAGCATCCGGGAGTTAATGGGATTAAGCCTTATGATCAAATGAAAGAGAGTGCAATTAATGGTGGCAGAATGTTTCGGTTTGAACAAACCAAATTTATCTGTGCGGTAGATAATCCCGAAATTGCATATGAGGCATTAAAACAGGAGATTGATAAATCGGAGGTCGAAAATCCGCTTTTCATCATTGTTGCTGGTCCGGTTCAGGTAATTGGTGAGTCAATTTCAAGGGCGAATAAAGACAAAAGAAAATATGTTACTGTAATCTCCACGATAAATTGCTGGAATGATACGCATGCAGCAAATCCATATCCATGGGAAAATCATTCGGGATGGACAATGTCAGAAATTAAACAGCATTTTTCAAGTTCGGAAGGTGGTGATCTGAAAGTTATCTCAATTCAAAATCAAAATCCTTGTCTGATGAGAAACTGGAAAGAATATGAATGGTTAATGACTGCTCCTGAACGCAACAATGAATACTATAAAAAGGATAGTTGGACATGGTTATTCAACAGGCTATGCATGAGCATTAAACCAGTATCAGGAACTGAAAATTATTATGCAATAGATGCATCAGACACTGGCAAAGTTGTTTTTCTTTTTACCGGGGTTGAGAATACCAGTCCTCAATTGTGTTATGAGATCATGAGAAATCCTCCTCATAATGTAGTGTTAAAAAATAACTGCGCCACCTAATAAACCGGAGAGCGTTCAATGAAATTCAGAATTCCGTCATTGAGTATATAAATATATTATTACAATCTTAATTCCATGAACTACAAACACATTCAATTTAGTTACCTGATGCTAATTGTTACACTGGCCGTGTTTTTTCTTTTCGCGTGGGTATATATTACGGCTTCTGCTGAGCCTGTCTCGACCGACTCCGGTCCAAATTTTGCCATTACTTCTATAATGGCATTCATTCTGTTTATTCTTGCCTCTTTTGTGACACTTCAGGTAATTATTGACGGAGAATATTTACGAATCAAATTTGGCTTTGGTATATTTCAAAAAAAGTTTTCGCTTAATGATATAATGTCCGTTAAAACTGTAAAGAATCACTGGTATTATGGATGGGGAATAAGAATTTGGTTATGGCCCAAAATGTGGATTTACAATGTTTCAGGTTTTGATGCTGTTGAAATTAAACTAAAAAATGGTAAAACATACAGGATAGGCACGGATGAACCTCAGAAATTAGAACAAACAATTCTTCATTCAATTAAATAAGAAAGACATAAATTGTTTAACTCTGATAAAATCTATCTGTCAGCAGACGACCATCCATACTTGTCGTATTCAGCCACCTATATTGACGCATTTACACTTCAATAACACGCTCATTGTTGGTGATATTTGCATCGTAACAAAACAAATTAAAACGTTTGGTAGAACCGAATATACCGGACGCTTAACAAAACAAATTCTCAAGCATTAAAAGTAAAAACTATGGCACAAATCAACCCTCATATTAATTTCAATGGAAATGCCGAAGAAGCATTTACATTTTACAAATCAGTTTTTGGCGGAGAGTTCGCAATGATTGTACGTTTCAAAGACATGTCAAGTCCCGAATTCCCGGTAGCAGAAAATGAGGCAAATAAAATAATGCACATTGCCTTACCTGTTGGAAAAAATGTTTTAATGGCAAATGATGTTCCTGAAAGTATGGGCCGTACAAACGAAAACGAAAACAGAAGTAAAATTTCAATAAGTGCTGAAAGCAAAGAAGAAGCAGACCAGTTATTTAATGGACTATCAGAAGGTGGGGAAATTGAAATGACGATTGCTGACAGTCCCTGGGGTTCGTATTTTGGAATGTTTAGAGACAAATATGGTATAGAATGGATGGTCGATTTTGACCCTAAATATAAAGGACATTTGTAACAAAAAAAATAGGAACTATCGCCAATCGGGTGGACTGCCCTGAGATGTAATCATCTCAGGGAGAGCCCATCGCATCACTGTGCCTAAGGTACTCGTATAATGACTGACTTTAAACAAAAAAATGACATTTAGAAAAATAGACTTTATCTCAAAAGACGGATTAAAAATAACGGCTGACCTTTACGAAGTGGACAAGGCCATTGGTTTTTAAACCGACTGTTGACGGTTTTCATGGCTCAAAGACACTTTGGGAATCAGTAAGCGGGCACGACACTTATTGGTCTTCGCTGGAGAAATTTTTAAAGAAAGTAACCTGATCACCAACAGCAAAATTGAATTTAGACTTCAGATCCATTGTGATGATAATTTGTTTTAGCTTTGATACATACTTTGTATCCTCAGCATAGTTCTGTCCCAGATAATTTAAATATTCACTTTCAGTATTTAGCGGCGATAAGTATGTTGATGAATACAAGGCATAATCATCTAAAGACTCCATCCAGTTTTTATAATAAGCATGGTCATACTGTGTTCCCAGCGACTTGGTAATACGAATGACTGCTTGTTTCATGCCAAAAATATTATGATTCTCTATAAAAATTCGTGACTGGAAATTACTTGTCTCCAAAATAGCCTGAGCATAAACGATATACGGATATTTAAAATTCATTTTCTTAATCATTCCAATTAACTTATCAGCACTGAACACATTATGGTCAGCCATAATAATCATGACCTCCGACTCTGTGCGATTTTGCTTTGGGCTTTGAATTGTTAGTCCAAAGAATGAAATTAAAACAACAAATATTACGAATACCTTCATTATTAAGGACAACCAATTCGCTCTTACAAATTTTAAAGTACGCTTGTCGTATGTATAATACATAGCATAAGGTTTTAGGTGAATACTACTATTTAGTACCTTAAAATAAGAAAAAGGTTTCAAACATGAATTTTTGTATTTGTGATATTTATTTGAATATAAATGTATATTTATTGAAAAACAATAAATATTTGTTATCATTGCAGCGTAATTTTAACTTTAAACATCATGTCAAAGAAAAACAACTTCGTATTTACAGCCCTGCATATTGTTGCCTGGGTTATCTTCGTTGGTTTGTGCATTGAAGCCGGAGGCTTGATCGTCAATTTTATTTTCAGTCTCTTCAAACCTGAAATTGTCCAAAACCTATATCAAAAGTTGGACTTAAGTCAAATGTATAATCTTAATAAATGGGTGTTTTTCGGTGTGTATGGTTTTATCCTGGTCATCGCGATTTTGAAAGCACACCTATTTTATATTGTCATCCTGCTAATTAGCAAACTTAATTTGTTAAAACCATTCAACAACGATGTTGCCGATCGGATTAAAAATATTAGTTACTACACGCTTTCCATCGGACTCATCAGTTACATGGCTCAACAAACTACCAAAAATTTACCGCATTATGGATTTGAAATCGACGCCCTAAACCAGTTTTGGACTGACAGTCAGGCATGGATTTTAATGGCTGCTGTAATCTATGTTATTGCGACTATTTTTTCAAGAGGAATTGAAATCCAAAACGAAAACGATTTAACTGTTTAAACGATGCCAATCATTGTAAACTTAGATGTAATGATGGCAAGGAGAAAGATGTCATTGAATGAGCTATCAGAAAAAGTTGAATTAACTTTGTCTAATCTTTCTATTTTAAAAACCGGAAAAGCAAAAGCTATCAGGTTTAGCACACTGGAAGCTATCTGTAATGTATTAGACTGTCAGCCAGGGGACATTTTGGAATACCAGGAAAATGTTGAAAAAACAACGAACGGCTAACAGGTGTTTGGCAAAACGTTAGCGGATATATTAAGAATTTGCCGTATACCATCTAAAAAGTGATAAATGCATAAAAATATCATCCAGCATCTACGAAAGTTCATTGATTTAAGTGAAAGTGAGGTGGTCGTTTTCAACAAATATGTTGAAAAACATCAATTTAAAAAGAAGGAATTGATCGCACAGGAAGGTAAAGTTTGCAAATATTTGCACTTTGTCGAAAAGGGATGTCTGAGAATGTACTTCATCAATAAAAAAGGGGTCGAGCAGATTACGCAGTTTGCATTGGATGGCTGGTGGATTTCGGATTATCAAAGTTTCATGAATTCAACCCCTTCCGGTTATTATATCCAGGCGATTGAAGAATCAAGAATTGTATCTATTGAGAATCAAAACCTTGAACTATTGCTTAATGAACTGCCACAGTTAGAAAGGTATTTCAGATTAATGATGCAAAAAGCCGTAGCGGGCGCACAACTTAGGTCGAAATTGATGTACGAAATGACGAAAGAAGAATTTTATTATCATTTCAGCACCTCTTTCCCCGAATTTATGCTGCGGGTACCTCAATATATGATCGCTTCATACCTTGGTCTTACCCCCGAATATTTGAGCGAACTGCGTAAAAAGAAATGAAAAATCTGAATTTCTTAATCCAGCTTAATTTTTAAAAACTCTTTCCGGTGTACTTTTGAACCATTCATCGAAATTGAAAAATACAATGAGCAAATTAAGTGAAAAGTTTTTAGAAGTAATCAGGCATGAAGGTGTTGTATCAATCACATCGTGGGGTGTCGAAACGCACGTTGTTAACACATGGAATTCGTTTCTTGTAGCTACAGAAGATGAGCGAATTCTTATTCCTGCATATGGTTTTAGAAAAACCGAGAAAAATGTGGATGTAAACAGTCAAGTAATATTGACTTTAGGTACCAGGGAAGTTTTAGGGTATAAAGATTATCCTGGAACAGGGTTTGTTATTCATGGTACTGCCAGATACATTACTTCAGGTGAAGAATATGATTTTATGAAAGAGAAGTTCTCATTTCTTACAAGAGTGTTGGAAATAACGGTTGATAGTGCAAAACAGATGTTATAGGAATCAGCAGTGAGCAATTATAAGTGAACAATGAACAATTAAAAATGAACAGAGGACACAATTTTCCACTGTCACTTCTCACTTTTAATTGCTCACTTTTCATTGTTCATTGCTCATTGTACGCTTCTTACTTTTCACTGCTCACTTCTAACTGCTCACTGTTCATTGTTCACTGTTCACTTAAGTTTGGTTATACAAAAAAACGAATCTCCCCGTTTGTAAAGAGGAATAAGTTGTGCACTTATTTTAACAATGACAGAATACTTACTCCGATAAAAAGATAATGCAAACTACCAAAAAATTGTTTTTACATTTACAAAACTATTGTACACTAAATTCAGATCTGAGTGGAATAGATAATCGGGTTGTGCCGTGTGCAGGAAATTAGCGTTCAATCAAATAGCTTATGGATATCTTTAGTAGAATAAAAAGCAATATTGGCTCAATCGTTTCATTAACGGATGATGAATTATCGGTATTCTGCGATTCCTTAGAAGTGAAGACGCTGAATAAAAATGATTTATTTCTGGAAGAAGGTCAGATATGCGATTATATCGGTTTTGTGAATAAAGGCGTACTGATTTATTTCAAATCGATGGATAATGGCAATGAAATAACAACAGACTTCGCTTTTGAAGGAGATTGGGTCACGATCAACCATAGCCGTTTGAACAATACGCCATCAACCATCAACATCAAGGCCATTGAAGACGCTGAATTATTGGTTATTAAACAGCAGGATCTGAACGAATTATATACCAGGATTCCCAAAACTGAACGGCTTGGCCGGGTTTTAATTGAACAGGCTTATTTGAAAATTGCAAAGCAAAGTGTCGATTTACAAGTATTTACGGCTACTGAGCGATATGAAAACCTGTTGCACAAATTTCCTGAGATCTTTCAACGGGTACAACTTTATCACATTGCCAATTATTTGGGTATTGCCCCAAAGTCATTAAGCCGGATACGCAAAGAAATATTTGATTAAAAAAATTTGGTAACAAATGTGGAGCAATTGAACTCCTGATTGTGCGCAATTTTGCAGCATAAATTTTAATCATTTATGTTATGAAAAAGCAAATCTTTCTATTCGTTGCAATGGTATTTTTAGCAACAACAATTTCAGCTCAATCGAATGTAGTTGACGGAACCACTCACCAACGTCATCTCACAACTCAAAGCGACAGTATTACAACCAAACAAACTGTTGGTGTTGCCATCGATTTACTACCTCCGATTATGAGCGCCTCTACCGGTAATTTTGGTTACTCGGGCCAATTATGGTATGGGTATAAAAAATACAGGGTTCGTGGCGTTATTGCCGGATTTACCATGCCCGACAAGCTAATGGGGAATGATGATTTTCAAGATCTAAAAACAACTGCTTATGCTGTGATTTTTGATTACTTCCTGAAAAACAACTTCAAAGGATGGTGGTTTGGAACCGGTTTTGAAATGTGGAATAACACAATTACTTCGAAAATGAATAACCAGGATTACGACCTCAAAGATTTTGTGGCGACAGCAGGGAGTGGTTATGTTTTTAAGGTGTATAAGAATTTTTACGTTGAACCCTGGGGAGCAGTACATTATGTGATGAATAACGAAAGTGCCATTGTTGGAAATACTGAGTACAAAACCAAAAAGTTTCAGGGGGAGGTTTCGCTTAAAATAGGCTGGCATTTTTAATAAGGAGCAGGTATTCTATAAAGTCTTACTATTTGAATCGGGAATCTTTTTATACCATTTCTTATACTTTGCTTTCCTGGCGTCTTAGCATGAAATAAATAACCATTTCGCGCAAAGATGCAAGGTTCGCAAAGAAGGAAAACAGGGTATTTTATCCCTGCCACTACTTAATGAACATCACCAATTCTGGTGAGAACATTAATCATCAATATTTCAATATATCTGCGATGAAAAACTATTTCATTTTACTTACAATGCTCACCCTTTTGCCCTCTTGTGTATCACAAAGTCAAAAATCAACGGATGCATTCCTAAACGACAAAAACAATATTTACCAGGTATTATACTATGCTTCACTTGCCGGGAGTTCACACAATTCGCAACCATGGAAAACTGAAGTTTTTGGAGAAGATTCCATTTTGGTCTTTGCCGACACTACCAGGAAATTAGCAGTTGTTGACTCAACATCAAGAGAACTGTATATTTCGGTTGGTGCCTTTATCGAAAACCTGCGTCTTGCTGCCTCCTGCTATGGGTATGAAACCAACATTAAAATACATGCTATCCAAGCAGTTCCTCCGGCCCCGTGGCGTCCATAGCCCTTGCCAAATCAAAAGAAATAAAGGAAAGTGATATTCTCAATGAGATTAAACTCAGGACCACCTTACGAACTCCATTTGATACACTGCCCATCAAACAATCAGACCAGACAACACTGGTTTCTGTCGATAGTACAAGCATTCATTACTTTGCTGCTACATCACCACAGGGAAGATATATCAGGCAAAAGGAATCCGAAGCCTATACGCAGCAGGCAAAGAGCAAAAAAGCACAGGATGAATTAGCCGGCTGGATCCGTTTTTCGAATAAAGATGTGAAGCAAAAACAGGATGGACTCACAACTGAAGGTATGGGGATAACAGGAATCGGTGGCTTTGTAGTCCGGAACTTTTTCAAGCCGGAAGATTCAAAAAAAGAGTCGTTTGTAACACAAGGCATTGATAAGACAAACGTCCAGGTCGGAAACTGCGGTGGATGGATCGTAATCACACAGCAGTCGCAGAATATTGAAAGCTGGATAAACACTGGCATGTTGTATCAGGCTATTCACCTGAAATGCCGCAAAATGAATATTGGATTTCACCCGATGAACCAGTTGATTGAAGAGGCCGGTTTCGAAAGCGAAGCCAACACCTATTTAGCCATCAACGGAAAGATCATGCTGATTGCCCGCATCGGATATGTAAACGATTATCCTAAGCCTGTGAGTGTAAGAAGACCAGTTGAGAGTTTTACAACATTCAAATAAATGAAGAGCATCAAAAATACAGCTACTGAAAAACACACAACCACAGGTAAAAATTTAGTGGCTGCCTGTGGTTTGTATTGCGGATCATGCGGCATTTACCTGGCTACACAGGAAAACAATACCGAGAAATTACTTCAGTATGCCATTGTTTTAAACCAATCTTTCGGTGAAACGTTGTGCGACGGATGTAAGTCCGACAGAAAATCAGCACACTGCGATCGTAAATGTTTGTTTGTTACCTGTACACAAAACAAGGGCATCGAATTTTGCGGAACATGCAGGGAATATCCCTGCAAAGATCTGATTGAATTTCAGTTGAAAATGCCCCATAGGATTGAAATTTTAGAATCCCAAAATCGGTTAAAAGAAATCGGTTGGGAACAATGGCTGATTGAAATGAAAGAGAACTATTCGTGTCCGCAATGTAATGCTGTAAATAGTGCTTACGATATTGCATGCAGGAAATGCAGACATACACCCAGTTGCAGATTTGTTGAAGTGCATAAAAATTTAATAGATAAACATATGTCAGATGATTAATTTTAAATACTATATAAATTAGACATTTGAATAAAATTAAAAGAAATAGATATTTTTACATTTAACTTGTAGGAAACAAATTAAATTGAAATAAATATGCTTACAGACATCAATCCAAAACTCCCGATGCGCTATAAAGCGATTACGCGGGATTATTATATAAACAAACTGGGTTTCCAGGAATTTGGAAGTTCTGACTTTGATGGTTACTTAATGGTGCAAAAGGACAGTATTCAAATTCACTTTTTTGAGTATAAAGAAATTGATCCACAGGCTAATTACGGACAAGTATATATTCGGACTGATAATATAGACCAATTGTATCAGAAAATGTTGGACAAGAAACTAAGCATACACCCATCAGGTCATTTGCAAATCAAACCGTGGGGACAAAAAGAATTTTCGATGCTTGATCCTGACAATAATTTACTCACTTTCGGACAGGGTATGAGATGAAATTATAAGCAAATCATTAAAACACATTATGACAATGAAAAATAAAAAGGAGTTGTCATCCTCACAACGGGAAGAACTACTCAGTACATTGAAAGTCCGGTTTGAGAAAAACATGAACCGCCATAAAGGGTTTGAATGGGACAAAGTGCAAGCAAAACTGGAAGCGAATACAGAGAAACTGTGGTCGCTCAATGAAATGGAAAGAACCGGAGGTGAACCGGATGTTGTGGGTCATGATAAAAAGACAGGCGAAACTATTTTTCAGGATTGTTCCGCGGAAAGTCCGAAAGGCCGCAGAAGTGTTTGTTACGACCGTGAAGGTTTAGAATCAAGGAAAGAATTTAAACCTGCAACTAACGCTGTTGAGTTGGCTACTGCCATGGGCATTGAACTTTTAACGGAGGAACAATACCGTGATTTGCAGAACCTTGGAAATTTCGATACTAAAACATCGAGTTGGGTGAAAACACCTGCCGAGATTAGAAAACTTGGTGGTGCCCTCTTTTGTGATCGTCGCTACAACCATGTTTTCGTGTATCACAACGGTGCAGAATCTTACTATGCAGTCAGAGGGTTCCGTGGCTCGCTTAGGGTATGAAAATCATGCAGAAATATAAAAGTTTGGTTTTGCCGTTTGCCATTGTTGTGGGCTTACTATTTCATGGCTACGCTGCCTTTCTGAAACCAATCGTTCCGTATCTCATCTTTTCCATGTTACTGTTAAGTTTCAGCACAATAAACATTAAAAATTTAAAAATCACTTTTTTAGATATCTGGTTGCTGCTTTTTCAATTAGTGGTAAGTTTGGGTTGTTACCTGCTGCTACGTCCTTTCGACGAAATTGTGGCAGAAGGTGTGATGGTGGGTGTCTTATGCCCGGTGGCAGGCGCAATGGTTGTAATTTCATGCATGTTAGGAGCAAACCGTGAGCGGGTTACAACCTATACATTAGTCGGTAACCTGGGTATTGCTTTCGTGGCGCCCATCTATTTTTCGTTTATCGGAACCCATGTAACAATGCCGTTTGGCGAATCGGTGCTGCTGATTTTGTCAAAAGTGACACCTATTATTGTGTTGCCTTTGTTGGTGACCGTACTTCTTCAACATCTTCTGCCAAAGACAAATAATTTGCTCATTAATTATCAAGGTTTTTCGTTCTATTTATGGGCTTGTACATTAACAATAACCCTTGGTCAAACCATCGATTTTGTTTATCTGAACGGTAAAGGTAACGGCTTGGTAATTTTATGGTTGGTGCTGGCTTCGGTTGTTCTCAGCATTATTCAGTTTGGGTTTGGTAAATTTATTGGCAAAAAATATGGCGATACCGTTGCCGGAGGGCAGTCGTTGGGGCAAAAGAATACGGCTATGGGAATATGGATGGCGTACACGTATTTACACCCGTTGACGTCTATTTTTCCGGCAGCATATTCCATTTGTCAAAACCTCTACAATAGTTACCAAATTTGGCAGTACAATAAAAAAGGGAAACGAATCTTTTAATACTTTATATTTTGTTGGCTAAAACAGCTTGGCAAGCGCGATGAATAAATCTATGTTTGCAGTGCCTTTTTGCATAGAAATACAATTTGGATTTCGGTTTAGATTAGTTAGTACGTGAGACAGGTAAAAGGATGGAACCGAAAGATTCCATCCTTTTCAATTTAAAAAAGGAAGCGCTTTACTTCGCCCAATTTATCTTTGCCGATTTTACATCTCTTGAATTGCCGCCAACCATTATTGCAAATTCACCTGTTTCCCAGTCATTTTTCTTTAGTTAACGCTTAAACTTCTATAGCTAAAAGTTCTGTTCCAAGGCGATGCAATCCATCTTCAATCCGTTTACGTTGAGCCGGGCGCGGTGTACGCATTCCAGACGCATAGTGCCATAATTGCCGTTCATTTATTCCCGTAATACGAGACAACGCTGCTTTGGTAAATATATCGCTGTATGCATTCAACAGAGCTTCAACCGACAGCTTGAATTCCAACTCATATTCACCTTTAAACACTTCAGGAATAGGATCGTTATTTTCAAGACTGGATTCAACGTGAAATTCAATAGCCTCTTTTATATTCTTTTTCATTTCCGCAAGCGTTGAGGCAGTACTGACACAACCTAATAAAATAGGAGCATAGGCACAGTAGTTATTGCCGGTGAAATAAATATCTACGATAACTTTGTCCATAATCGAATGTTTTTTTAGACACTATTTAAGGCCTGCCTGTTTTAAAATTGAACTTACTAAAAAATGCTCTAAATCTTCATTTTTGCCATGGTCTGGAATTGTGACAACCCCTTGTTTAATTGAATGCTTGTACTGTTTATGGCTTCCTTTTTGACGAGAAAAAAACCAGCCATCCGCTTCTATAATATCAATCATCTCTTTTACCTTTTTTCGCATGACTTTTAATATTATCCCAAGTCCCAAAGATAGTAGATAAACGAACGGCAAATATATTTTTCACCAATTATTTCAATACGATTTGAAAGATTTCTCCTTTGAGATCGTTGTTGCAAATGCAATTTCTAATTCTATCCTACTAACCCCATTTGTAACGATCTGCCAATTGTAAATATTTTATTAAAAGCGCTTTACTTCGCCCAATTTATCTTTGCCGATTTTACATCTCTTGAATTGCCGCCCACCATAATTGCAAACTCACCTGGTTCCCAGTCATATTTCAGATTCGAATTATAAAACTTCAATTCTTCGGGGGTTATCGTGAAGGTCACAGTCTTTGTTTCACCTGCTTCCAGGGCAATCTTTTGAAAACCTTTCAATTCCTTCACAGGACGAGTTACGCTTCCAACAAGGTCGCGGATATAAAGCTGAACGACTTCTGAGCCATCAAACTTCCCTGAATTCTTCACCGTTATACTTGCTTTGATCGATTGGTTTCCTTTTGCCAGGGTGTTACTTAGTTTCAAATCACCATATTCAAACGTCGTATAGCTTAATCCATAGCCAAAAGGATACAAAGGTTCGTTTGAAACATCGAGGTAATTCGACCGGAACTTCTGGAACCATTTACCTTCGGGTAAAGGTCTTCCTGTATTCTTGTGGTTGTAATAAATAGGTATTTGTCCTACATTCTGAGGAAAGGTGGCGGTCAGTTTCCCCGAAGGATTGACCTTACCCAACAATACATCGGCAATGGCGTTGCCCGCTTCTGTACCCGAAAACCAAACATTCAGAATGGCCGGAACATTTGCATTTTCCCATGTCAAAGAAAGCGGACGACCCGTAAACAAGACCAGTACAACCGGTTTGCCGGTAGCAAGTAAAGCCTTAAGCAACTCTTTCTGATTTTCTGGTAGGTTGATATCCGACCTGCTTGAAGCTTCCCCTGTCATTTCAGCCGCTTCCCCCAATGCAGCAACAATCACATCCGACTCTTCGGCCACCTCAACAGCTTCTGCAATCATATCTTCCTGCGAGCGACTGTCGCGATAAGTCGGTTTGCCAAAAATGCTGATTCTCGAATCCAACAATGAATCGTTTACAATATTTGTTCCCCTTGCTACCAAAATACGGGCATCAATACCAATTGCTTCTTTCAAACCTGTGAGCAAAGAGACCGATTTCGAAAAATCAGCGGCAACACTCCAGGTCCCGGTCATATTCTCCTTGTTATCGGCCAACGGCCCAATCAATGCAATGGTTCCCTTATTCTTAAGCGGAAGTACCTGTTTATCGTTTTTTAGAAGCACAACTGATTGAGCCGCTGTGGTCCTGGCAACCAACAGGTTTTCAGTTGTAAAAATCTCATTTTTGGCGCGTTCATCATTACAATAACGGTATGGATCTTCAAAAAGTCCGAGTTTGTATTTTGCTTCAAGAATTCTGCGGCACGCAAGATCAATCTGTGCTTGTGAAACTTTGCCAGTAGCCAATGATTTTTTGAGTGTGGTCAAAAAGCCATCAGCGACCATATCCATATCAACCCCTGCACGAAGCGATTGAGCCGAAACTTCCTGTAAATCGCCCAATCCATGATCGATCAGTTCCGCAATAGCGGTATAATCGGTTACCACAAAACCATTAAAGTCCCATTGTTTGCGCAATACATCGGTCATTAACCATTTATTTGCGGTAGCGGGGATTCCGTCAAGTTCATTAAAAGAGGTCATCACACTGCCAGCACCAGCATCTACAGCCGCTTTATATGGCGGAAAATATTCGTTGTACATTCTGATCCGGCTCATGTCGACCGTGTTATAGTCGCGGCCAGCTTCAATGGCGCCATACAACGCAAAGTGTTTGACACAAGCCATAATTGTATTGTTCTGCCGAAGGTCAACACCCTGGTATCCGACAACCATCGCTTTGGCAATCTGTGAACCAAGATAAGGATCTTCGCCTGAACCTTCCGACATGCGTCCCCAGCGTGGGTCACGCGAGATATCCACCATCGGTGAAAAAGTCCAACAGATACCATCGGCACTTGCTTCCTGTGCGGCAATGCGGGCCGACTGTTCAATCAGCTTCATATCCCAGCTGCACGACAGTCCCAATGGAATCGGGAAGATGGTCTGATAACCATGAATCACATCCATTCCGAACAGTAAAGGGATCTTCAACCGGCTCTCCTCCATAGCCACTTTCTGAACATTACGGATCTTGCTGACTGACTTAATATTAAAAAGTCCACCCACTTTTCCTTCCCTGATCTTTTTCCCGATATCTGAACTGGACGCTTGTCCGGTTGTAATATCAC
>Ga0209724_1001018_pt1 | contig 26293 bp, 18 predicted proteins | sample grotaG_FD_184143 | JGI IMG/M metagenome (GOLD analysis project Ga0209724, IMG submission 184143) | Glacier valley bacterial and archeal communities from Borup Fiord, Nunavut, Canada, to study Microbial Dark Matter (Phase II) -... | ecosystem: Environmental > Aquatic > Freshwater > Ice > Glacier ...
AGCGAGTCGAATCGCCCCCCGCGCCCGTGCTACAGTTTTTCCGACGCCCAAAACTGTGGACGAACGGCCAGCATATCATCATCGAGTCAGCCCCCTGACATCAGATTCCAGCTTGGCAATCTATTGATAAAACATGGTAAATTTATTGATTACCGACGCGTCATTTTATGGCGACGGAAATCGCGACGCTCACGGGCTTGCCCGTCACACAATGACGCAAACAGAAAAGACTGACATACTCTACGGCCACCTGCCGCCGCCACGGCTCACAGTCCGCATTGCTGACGCGACCACGATGCTAGGGATCGGACGGTCCAAACTCTACGAGTACATCGGCGCAGGCCAGTTTAAGATCATCAAGCTCGGCACAGCGACCCTCGATTTTCATCGAGAGCATACACGTGCTGGTCGAGCGACAGCGCATTCGCGCCGCTCGGCAATATAAGGTGGGAAGTGGACTGGCCGCTTTCGAGTGTTGCATCAGCATAAGTGGACATCAATCCAGCTGATCTGGACGGCAGCGACGTCGTTAAAGCGGTCGATCGGCGCTTCTTGGTTTTACACTTGACGCGGCCGTCTGCTGCACGTCGTGAGCGATGGACGTCGGCGAGTTGAGTCAGCGTGTCGCGCACAACCAAACCGTTCGCAGATCAGCCGGAACCAGCTCATGAGCAAGATCAGCTTGCCTGATCCGTCAACGGAATTGACCGTCTCAATCCGGAGGTCGAGCGGGTGGCCGTCCGGCGGAGTCAGGCTGTAATCGTCCCCCATGTAGAAGCGCAGCGTCATCCATTCGCCGAGCTGGGTCATGCCGACTTCGCAGCGCAACCGATCATAGAATAGGTCGAGCCGTTGCAGACTTTCAACGATAAGGCATCCAAGCTCGTGGTGCTGCACCAGCGCGTAGGCCGGTGACACGACCCCAACCGGGATCGGCAATTCATGATCGTGCATCGGTTGCCGGACAATTGATCGCAAATGCGGGTTCTCCGGATAGTTCTTGCCGACCGCAAAGGGCTCCATCGCAAAGGTAGGCATCATCGCCTGCACCTCGCGCCAGGTGCCGCTTCGGTATTGCACCGGCCGGCCACGCCATTTCGATGGCCTCAGTGACATCTCAGACATTGAGATTCACCAGCCGATAAATTGCGCCGGGTTCGATCAGGCGCGGGCCGGTGACCCCTGCCGCTGGGTTGGACATACGCAGCTTCAAGCCCTGCTCCACGAGCGGCAGGAGATCAGCGGCATCTGCGACGCTTTGCTGGTCCTTTCTGTATTTGGTTGTCGCGACCACGTATTCACCGTTCGGGCAAATATGGGGATAGAGCACCGTGCCCTTGTCCGGTCCCCGCGCCACAAATGCGTGAAGCTGGCTTGGATTGCCTTTGATGTCCTGAAATTCCATAGTGTCCGCGCGGATATGCTCGTTATCTGATTGATGCTCGAACGCGCCTCCTAGCTGTCGACTGCTAAGCCGGCGCCGATGGACACGGCCATTGCGCCAAGGCGCTGGGCAGCAGCGCGGGGCGCGCGTTCCAAAATGGCTACCTCGTTCCACACCAAAGGATCCGACAAATTCTGGAAATAACTCTTAGGCACCAAACTGCTGTTTAACGCGATTTCGGGCCGCTTGATGCTGAACGCCTTGTTGCTCAGCTTGCTGTTATATCTCGGCGTCACCAACGTAAGGTTGCCGATACTGTGCAGCAGTCGTGAGCGCGTGGCCCGGGCTTCGCTCGAATCTTCGGGCAAGGGATAGTCCGCAGCGATCCATCCCTGAGGTAGCACATGTTCGACGGACAGGGGCTCGAGCTCGGGCAGGAACTCCTGCTCGAACGACCGCATAGCGACTTCAGGTCCCTCGAGAATAGCGCGGACCTTGCGGGTGTTCACGCCTTGATACAGCTGTCGGTGGCCCCATGCCTCGGCAAATGCATCGTCGCGCGGCCAAGACTGGCTGTCACCCGAAAGCGCGAGAAATTTGCTGCGCAGCAGATCGGGTTCCGCGCTGCCCTCTGCAATCATTTCTGACAGCAGCTTGAGGAAAGTCCGGTTGTAGGCCTTCGTGGTTTTGCGGCAATCGGAACACGGGCGGCATAGACATTACCGTTCGTGTCGCGGGCTTCGGTGTGCAGGACGCTGACCTCCGCGCCCGCCCGGACCAGCAAGGTAAAGCCGGGGTCCTCGCTCACCGACTGCAGTGTATCCAGCTTGGCAAGCACGACGCCGCCGGGTCCACGCACCGTCAGCGTCTCGATGTAAAAAGCAGGGATGTTGTCGACAAATCCCGTGTCCATCGGATGCTTATAGGCCAACCTTAGCCGGATAGAATCGCCTTCGCGACGTGCTTGGCCGCGGATCTCGCCGATGGTCTTTGCCCAATTGCCGTCGACCCGGCTGACGGGCGCTTTCGAGCAGCCGCCCCCAGCAGCGCTCACCCATTGGCCGCCGATCAGCCAGATGCCGGTTGCCTTTAGCCGTGCCGCGCCGCGCACCGGCGTTCGTTGATCGAGCTTGATCCGCGTTCCGACAAACGGGGCGCCGGTGCTGACCGTATACGTCAACGCCACCTGCGCCGGACTAAGATCGGACCAAATTTTGATCTGGTCAATCGCACCCAGGCCACGCGCATCGACGGCCACAGGATAGACATGCTGATTCTCGGCCATGCCCGGCATCAACACCGTCAGGCGCGGATCAAATTGGATGGGCGCATCGGCGAACAACTGCGGGCGCAGAAAATCCCAGATCGGGCTGGCGAGCGGATCGACGGCAGATGGCACCATAGAATAAGGGCTAGGCGTAATAGTGCCGCCGCGAAACCCGACTTTAGTCTCAGAGCCTGCGGTTACCGGACGAAGCGTAAGCCGATCGTCAGCGTTCGCGGCGTGCTTCGGTCGATGATGCCATTGGTGGAGATGCCGGACTGGATCAGCGTGTCGGTCAAATTCTCGCCGCGCAGCACCACCGTAACGCCGTGCGCCACCGGCACTTCGGCAATCGCGTCGAGCGTTGTGGCATCGGCGAGGTGCCGGACGCCAAGGTCGTCCTCGTTCTGATCCCCCGAATAGCGCCCCGTCAATGCCAGCAGCGCGTCCGGCCATGGCACCCAGCCGAGTGTCGCGCTCGCCTGATGCGCGGGGGTTAGCGCCGGCGACAAACCATTCAGCGCCGCAGCCAATCCGGAAGCGCGGACGCGGGCGTGCGTATAGGCATAAGACGCATCGAAACGCCAAGCGCCTTCAATGACATGCGCTTCTGCCTCAACGCCGCGCGCGACGATCGCGTCAAGGTTGCGGCGGACCCGGTATGTGCCACCAGCGGCGACGAAACCGACCTCGGGGAAAGTGCCCGGCCCGACACCGGCCGTCACATTGCCAATCGCGCCTTCAAGGCGGTTGACGAACGCGGTAACGCTAAGGCGCACCGCCCTGGCAACATGAAAATCGGCGCTGATTTCGACGCCCTTCAGGCGCTCCAGCCCAAGCGCATTGTTGCTGGCGGTCGCGTCCGCGCCGACGCGGAACGGCCGGTACAGCTCGTTCAGCGTCGGCAGCCGGTAGCCAAGATAGGCAGCACCGCGCAGTTTAAGGCCGGGCGCCGCATCAAAGGCGATGCCGCCGCGACCTGTCGGTTCCCATCCGCTGCGGTCCGCCGGGCGTTCGTCGATCGTTGTCGCAAAGGTCTGCGCGTCGACCTCATGCAGGAAGCCGCCGGCAATCCGCCAATGGTCGATGCGCCCGCCCGCCGTCAGTGTCAGCGACCCGATCGGCGTCGCCGATACCTCGGCATAACCGCCCGCGACCTGGTTGTGCCCGCCGCAGGTGCGCAGCCGCGTATAACGCCCGAGCTGGAAACGCGACCGCTCCTCGGTCTGGCCGCTGTCGTCGCGCAGGTCGATGCCGAGGCGGAGTTCAAGATGCTCGCCGACCGGCGGACGCAACTCCAGCTTGCCGCCGAGGCCGGTAGCTGGGGTGTTATATTGATCGAGCGACGGCGTTGCGACCGCGCGGGCCGCATCGAGCGCGACGACGGTGTTGGCGAATGTCTGCGCCTGCACATAGCCGAGCGCCTGCCACTGCCAGCGCCCGGTCCCAAGCAGGCGCACGCTGCTATCGACGCCCTTGACCGTGCTGCTATTGCCGCCGATGCCGCGCACGCGGAAATCGTCGAAGCCGAGCGCATCGACGAGCAGGTTTACATCCTCGCCAACCGGAACCTGCGCGTTGAAGCCGAGACTGCCCTGGCGGTAGCGCGCCGGAATGTCGGCGGGGCCGCGCTGATTGTCCGGGATGATGACATAGCCGTCGCCGCGGTCGTAGCGGCCGAACAAAGCGACAGCTCCGCCGCCGAGCTTGGCGCTGCCGACCGCGCTTGCGGTGAACGAGTTGCGGCTGCTGTAGTCAAGCTCTGCCCGCAGCCCCGGCAGCGTCGCGGGGTCGGCTGTATTCAACTCGATCGTGCCCGCGAGCGCGCCGCTACCGAACGCGCCGGCGCCCGCGGCGCGCGTCACGCGGACATTGCCGAGCCGTTCGGGGGCTACTGCGAACCACGGGATATACCCTGCAAACGGGTCGGCAAGCGGCGCGCCGTCGAGCGTTACCAGCGCGCGCGAGGAGGCGTTGCCGCCCAATGCCCGCAACGTGGCGCCCTGGCTGGTGGGATTGGCAGTACGGCTGTCGGTTCGGCGGAATTGCTGGAAGCCGGCCACGTCGCGAAGCACGTCCTCGATGCGGTTCGAGGCGCTGCCGGTCAGCTGGTCATGGCCGAGCAGCACGATGTCATACGCGGCGTCGCCCTTGGCAATGGGCAGGGCCGTGACGACGATCTCGGGCGGCAGCGCATCTTCGGCACCAGCCGCCGTCGAAAGCAGCGCGCCGCAGGTCAGGAACAGCATGGAACGCATCGACGCAAACACTCTCAAAGGAAACGCCCGTCAGGTGACAGCCCGTCGTCATGTTGTCCATGATCGCAGGCTGTCACCTGTTTTGGTACGGCGGCTAGAAGAACAAGATCGCGCCGGTCGCGACCGCATCCGAGCTCGCCTGGTTGCCGCCATGCGCCTTCGACTTGGTGTGCGTGTACTCGCTGAGCAGCGTCACCCACGGCGTTAACGAGTATCGGATCTGGCCGACATAGCTGCTGTTCGACGACAGTAGCGTCGGGTTGCTTTCGCCCGGTGTTAGGCTGAGGTTACTTTCGCCGTAGCTTGCACCAAGCGTGACCTTGCCGAAGCCGGCGGTGCCCTGCAGGTAAAAGCCGTCGCTCTTGCGCTTGTTGCCGTTGGCATCGGTCGACAGCAGGAACAATGCGGTCGTGCCGACGCCATTGCCGTTATAATAATAGCCGACGAGCCCGAACGGTCCGAAGCCGAGCTTTGCGCCGGCGTCGAACGCATTGCCGGTATAGGCTGGCAACCCGGCCGTGATGTCGTGCTTTTGGGTCAGGCCACTGAGCCAGGCCCGCGCGCTGAATTTGCCCTGCGTCATGTCATAGGTCAGCTTGGCCTGAAATCCCGGGGTGCTGTTCACCTCGGTACGACCGATCGTGCTGAGGGGCTGGAAGACGCCAGCGGTCACCTGCAATCCGCCGAATTTCGGCGAGCTATAGGTAATCTGCGGCTGGAAGTCGGTATAGATATAGCCGACGCCAATGCGTCCGAGCGAGGTGTTGCTGGGCGCCGCATTGCCCGAGTCGGTGCCGACGCCAAGCAGCGTGATATCGTTCAGGATGCCCTCGGAGCCGAACAGCCCGATGTCGCGGCCAATCTTGATCTCGCCGAATTTCCTCGTACCAAAGGTCAAATAGGTTTGCCGGGCATCGATGCCCGACGTCGTCAGCGCGGTCGGCTGACCGGCGGAGTTGGCATTGAACGACACCGGATTGACGCTGTTGATGCCGGGATACAGGCCGAAGTGCGCGCCGACATCGATACCGAGCTGCGTCGTCGTCAGGTCGAACTTGATGAAGCCGGGGAGCAGCCCGTTGCGGATCGACGAGGTGTTCTGCGAGCCGACGGTGGCGACACCTCCTGCAACGGTCGTCGTCGCGCTGGGCCGCTGGCCGCTATCATGCGTGTAGAAGCCGTTGACCGAGCCGGAAACCTTGAGGTTGACGCCGCCAAACTCCATCCCGCCATTTTTGCCCATGCGAACGACGGATTTGTCATCGAGCGCGCCGGCAGCAGCGGATTGCGGAGCAGCGCCCGGCGTGGCGACATTTGGTGCGGCGGCGGTCTCTTCGGCACGCCGGTGCAAAAGAGCATTATACTCCTCGTCGGTCAAAATGCCCTTTTCCTTCAATCGCAGCAGCAGGTCGGCCGTGGTATCGGCAAACGCCGGAGCCGTCGTCCCCAGCATCAGCGCCACTGCGCATGCCCCTAGCAGTCCTTGTTTGGCACGCATCGCTTGTCTCTCCCTTGGCTGGACAAACCGGATGTCGAACCGCGTGTGCGGCGCTCCGGATTGTCACCAAGGCTAGGGTGCGGCGGCGTGTCGCTGAATTGGACCAAGGAAGGTCTATGATACCTTAAGGCGCAATCGCGACGCCCCAGGGTGCCTCGCCGCCGACAATCGTCGCAACCACGCGGCGCGTTGGCACGTCGATGACAGACACGCTGTTCGACAGGCCGTTGGCGACATAGGCACGGGTGCCATCGGCTCCGATCGCAAGGTGCCAGGCGCGCTTGCCGACGGCGACATAGCCGGTGACCTTGGCCGTGGCGACATCGACGAAGGCGACCTGCCCGCCTCGGCCCAATGCGATCAGGGCGGTCTTGCTGTCGGGGGTAAAGCGCACGCCGACCGGCAGGATCAGGTCGCTTGCCACGCCCGGCGGTGCGAAATTGAGCGTCGTTACGACCTTGCGGCTGGCCACATCGACAATGCTGAGCGTGCCATCGACTTCGGCGGTCACCCACAAGCGCTTGCCGTCGGCGGTGAACTCCGCATGGCGTGGGCGGCGACCGACTGTGGTGGTGCCAGTCGCCTTGCCGGTCAGGGCGTCGATCCAGTGGATGGTGCCATCGGTTTCGGACGTGGCGACCACGGTTCGTCCATCCGGGCTGACGCCCATGCCTTCGGGTTCGACGCCAACATCGACTTGGTAGGCGACCTTGCGCGCGGCGACATCGATGACGGTAACGGCAGCGTCGCGCTCGTTTGCGACATAAAGTCGGCTGCCGTCGGGGGACATGGCAAATTGCTCCGGGTCCTCTCCCGACGGCAGGTCAGCGAGTGCCTTGCCGGTTGCCAGATCGATTACCTGCACCGCGTTGGAGTTGCTCGCACACACATACAGCTTGCCATCGCGTGCGATAATCCCGCGCGGGCGAACGCCGACGGCAAGCGTGCGGACAACCTTCATCGTTGCGCCGTCGATGACGGAGATCGTGTTGCCGCGTTCGTTCGAAACATAGACTGTACCATTGGCTTCGGCGCAACCGGGACATTCTCCCGCAGCAATTTCGGCATCACAACATATCGACAGGTGGTCGGCGATACAGTGACGGTCAGGATCGCCCTCGAACTAATCCGCATCGACACCGGGATGCACGCCTCCCCGTCGTAGTGGACGGCTGCTATACCGGGGCGGTGTGCCCACGCATTCCGCGGACGGTACTGCCGCCGGCGACGTTGCGAAATTCGAGAATGCCGGTGCCAGGCGTACAGCTGGTGGCGATCCAATCCTCATCCGCGGCGCACGCCTACGCCCTGCGAAGCGCCGCGAGTTCCGCTTCGAGCGCGTGAATCTTCATCGCCTGCGCGACGATGATTTCATGCAGCGCGGCCTTTTGTGCATCGGTCGCAGAGTCGGTTGGCGGCGGCGCCGATGCTTCGGGTTTCTGCTGGCCCTTGAACATGCCCGAAGCGCGCGCGCGCTCGATCAGCGGCGCCGCATTCGCGGCGAGGCCGACGAGCGCTTCCATCAGGGGATCGGGTTTGGTTGCCATCGTTTTATCACTCCGCTGCAACCAATGTAGGAGCGTCGGTCAACGGATACGACAGGCGCGTCAGCATTTCCTTTGGACACACCTGCCAGAAGTGGGCACGGGCCCGATCCCAATCGAGCAAAATCTGTGACGACCAGCGCGATCCAGTCTCCTGCGCGTGCTCGGCGACGAGCGCGTGCAATACCGATTCCCAATGCGCGCTCGCCAGGCGGTTCAACTGGACGCTATCGGCATTGATACGGCGATGAAGGGTCGATGTGGGGTCATAGACGAACGCCATGCCGCCGGTCATCCCGGCACCGAAATTGTCGCCGACCTCGCCGAGGATGACGGCGGTACCGCCGGTCATATATTCACAGCCGTTCGCGCCGCAGCCTTCGACAACGACCTTGGCACCCGAATTGCGGACCGCGAAACGCTCGCCCGCCTGGCCGGCGGCGAACAGTTTGCCTGCCGTCGCGCCGTACAGCACGGTATTGCCGATGATCGTGTTCGCCTGGCTGGCGAGCGGCGATGACACCATCGGGCGAACGACGATCGTCGCGCCGCTCAGTCCCTTGCCGACATAGTCGTTCGCCTCGCCGAACACTTCGAGCTTGAGGCCTTGGACAGCAAACGCGCCAAGGCTTTGGCCCGCCGACCCGCGCAGCCGGACGTGGACATGCCCGGGTTCGAGCCCGAACATCCCGTATTTTTGGGTGATCGCCGACGAAAAGCGCGTTCCAACGGCGCGGTGGGTGTTGCGCACTGTATAGGTCAGCTGCATCTTTTCGCGCCGTTCAAACACATGACCAGCATCCGCCAGCATCTGAGCGTCGAGGCTGTCGGGTACTTCGTTGCGGTGTGTCGGGATTGAAAATCGCCGGGCGTCATCGGGTGCGTCGACCTTGGCGAGGATCGGATTCAAATCGAGGTCGTCGAGATGCTCGGCCCCGCGGCTGACCTGACGCAGTAGCTCGGTGCGGCCGATCAGTTCGTCGAGACTGCGAACGCCGAGCTTGGCGAGGATATCGCGCACTTCCTCGGCGATGAAGCTCATCAAGTTGATGACTTTTTCGGGGCTGCCTCCGAATTTCTTGCGCAGTTCTTCGTCCTGCGTGCACACGCCGACCGGGCATGTGTTCGAATGGCACTGCCGCACCATGATGCACCCCATCGCGACAAGGCTGAGCGTCCCGATGCCGAACTCCTCGGCACCCAGAATTGCGGCAATGACAATATCGCGCCCGGTTTTTAGCCCGCCATCGGTGCGCAGCTTGACGCGGTGGCGCAGGCCGTTGAGCGTCAGCACCTGGTTGACCTCGGACAGGCCCATTTCCCACGGCGTGCCGGCATATTTGATGCTGGTCTGCGGGCTTGCACCCGTGCCGCCGACATGGCCTGAGATCAGGATCACGTCGGCATGCGCCTTGGCGACGCCCGCGGCGACCGTGCCGATGCCGGCGCTCGAGACCAGCTTGACGCAGACCCGCGCGCGCGGATTGATCTGCTTCAGGTCATAGATCAGCTGCGCAAGGTCCTCGATCGAATAGATGTCGTGGTGCGGCGGCGGCGAGATTAGCATGACGCCCGGCGTCGAATGCCGAAGGCGTGCGATCATGTCGGTAACCTTGAATCCCGGCAACTGACCACCTTCGCCGGGCTTGGCACCCTGCGCGACCTTGATCTCGATTTCTTCGCAGGCATTGAGATATTCGGCAGTCACGCCAAAGCGCCCCGAGGCGATCTGCTTGACGCTCGAATTGGCATTGTCGCCGTTTTCATACGGCTGGTAGCGCATGCGGTCTTCGCCGCCCTCGCCGCTGACGGCTTTGGCGCCGATGCGGTTCATCGCGATCGCCAGCGTCTCATGCGCTTCAGGCCCGAGCGCACCGAGCGACATCCCCGGTGTCACGAAGCGCTTGCGGATTTCGGTGATCGACTCGACGCCCTCGATGCTGACCGGGGTCTTTGCCCAATTGAATTCGAGCAGGTCGCGCAGATAGATCGGCGGCAGTTCGGCGACCGACCGCGAGAAGCGCATATAGTCCGAGAAGCTGTCGTTGGTCACCGCGGTCTGCAACAGGTGAATGAGGTTCGCCTGATAGGCATGCGCTTCCGAATTGGCTCGGTAGCGGTACAGGCCGCCGATCGGCAGTGCGCCTGCCGCCTCGTCCCATGCCGCTTCATGGCGCATCTGCGCGTTGATGAAGATCGACGCAAAACCTTCGCCGGAAATCTTCGCAGGCATGCCGGGAAAGAAGTCGTCGACCAGCGCGCGGCTCAGCCCCACCGCCTCGAAATTATACCCGCCACGGTAGGACGACAGCACCGCAATGCCCATCTTGCCCATGATCTTGAGCAAGCCGTCATCGACCGCCTTCTTATAGCGCGCCATGCATTCGTCGAAGCTGCGCCCCCCGAACAGTCCGCGCGATTGGCGGTCGGCGATCGCCTCCTGCGTCAGATAGGCGTTCACCGTCGTTGCGCCGACGCCGATCAGCACGGCGAAATAATGCGTGTCGAGACATTCCGCCGATCGCACATTGATGCTCGAAAAGGCGCGCAAGCCTTTCGCCACGAGGTGCGTATGCACCCCTGCCGCCGCAAGGATCATCGTGATCCCGGCTCGCGTCGCCGACTGGTTCTCGTCGGTGAGGAACAGCTGGCTCTTGCCCGACCGCACCGCCTGTTCAGCCTCATGCCGAACGCGCGCGATCGCCGCGCGCAGCCCGTCGGCGCCCGCGGCAATCTCAAACGTGCAGTCGATGACTGCCGCCGCGCTGGCATAGTGCGTGCGCAGCAGGTCCCAGCCCTTGTTGGTCAGGATTGGCGAATCGAGCACCATAACGCCCTCCTGCCGGGCATCGTGGTCGAGAATGTTGCCGAAATTCGAGAACCGCGTTTTGAGGCTCATCACGCGCGTTTCGCGAAGGCTGTCGATCGGTGGATTGGTCACCTGGCTGAAATTCTGCCGGAAGAAATGGCTCATCATCCGCGGCGAATCGGAAATAACTGCAAGTGGCGTGTCGTCGCCCATGCTGCCGGTCGCTTCCTTGGCGTCGTCGACCATCGGCGCGAGCAGCAGTTCCATATCCTCCATCGTGAGCCCGGCCGCGATCTGCCGGCGGCGCAGCGTCTCGCGGTCGTACGCCCGCGCCGGCTCGGGTGCATCGATCCCGGGCAGCGCACTGAAGTTGCGGAATCCGGCAACCCATTCGGCATAGGGCTGTGCGCCTGCAATCCGGTCCTTGACCTCGCGGTCGGTATAGAAACGCGGCCCTTCGCCTGCCTCACCGTCAAGATCGACGGCGATCATCTGCCCGGGCCCAAGCCGTCCCTTCAAGACGATGGAAGTTTCGGGGACGACGACCATCCCGGCCTCTGACCCGGTAATCAGCAGATTGTCGCTGGTCAGGCAGTAGCGCATCGGCCGCAGCGCGTTGCGGTCCATCCCCGCGAGGCACCAGCGCCCATCGGTCATCGCAAGCGCCGCCGGACCGTCCCAAGCCTCCATGACGCTTGCGAAAAATGCGTACATCGCACGATGTGCGTCGGGCAGCGTATCGTCCTTGGCCCAGGCTTCGGGGATCAGCATCAGCTTGGCTGTGGGCGCATCGCGGCCCGAGCGCACGAATGCCTCGAACACGGCGTCGAGCGCCGCGGTGTCGCTGGCACCTGCCGGGATCAGCGGCTTGATATCCTCCGAATGCTCGCCAAACGCGGACGCCGCCATCTTGATCTCGTGGCTTTTCATCCAGTTCTTGTTGCCGCGCACCGTGTTGATTTCGCCGTTGTGCGCAATGCAGCGGAACGGCTGTGCCAGCCACCATTGCGGAAACGTATTGGTCGAATAGCGCTGGTGATAAATCGCAAAGCGCGACACGAAGCGCACATCCTGCAGGTCGGGATAGAAGACCGACAGTTCTTCGGCGAGGAAAAGTCCCTTGTAGATGATGCTGCGCGACGACAGCGAACAGATGTAAAAGCCGTTGATCTGCGCTGCGATCACACGCTTTTCGATCCGCCGCCGGATCAGAAACAGGTCCTTTTCGAACGCCTCGCTGCTGGCGTCGGCGGCGTGCGGGCCGGCGATCATGATCTGCTCGATCTCGGGGCGCGACTGCATCGCCTTGTCGCCGATTACCGAAATATCGACCGGCACCTGCCGCCAACCATAGATGGTATAGCCGAAGCGGATGATTTCGGACTCGACGATGGTGCGCGCGCTTTCCTGCGCGGCAAGGTCGGTGCGCGGCAGGAAGATCATGCCCACCGCCAGCCGGTTGGGCTTGGGCCGGTGCCCGGCGCGGTCGATGTGCTCGTTGAAGAATTCGACCGGCAATTCGACATGCAGCCCGGCCCCATCGCCGGTCTTGCCGTCCGCATCGACCGCACCGCGGTGCCAGACAGCCTTCAATGCATCGATCGCGGCGGTCACGACCCGGCGGGATGCCTTGCCATCAGTCGCGGCAATCAACCCGACGCCACAGGCATCGCCCTCCATGTCAGGGCGGTACATGCCGAATTCGGCGATCCGCGCGCGCTCGGCTTCGGTGGCCATCGTCATTCGCCCTTCTTCCCCGAGGCCTGCACCGGCACTTGCGGCAGCGGCACGCTGTCACCGGCGGCCCTGACCCTCGCGATAATGGCCGGCATCCGTGCGATCATCGGCTGCAGCATGATCGACTGCGAGGCGTTGCCCATATCGGCCATGATCAGCGGCTGCTTGGCCAGCACCGACTGCCCCTCCGAACTCCGATAGAAGGCCGTCGTCGCCGCCAGCTCCGCGGTCGTCAGGTTGCGTGCATAGGCCCGCGTTGCCGCTTCGGTCATCTGCGGGGCGACCTCAATGAAAATCTTCTCGATCTCGTCGGCCATGATCGTCATGCCGCGATCGCGCGTCTCCTGTTGCGCGCGCGTCGGCTCAGGCGCGCCCGCTGCCCGGGCACCGAGTGCCGTGCCGGACATCATCCGCATCATCATCGGTCGCAGCATGTCGTGCATCTGCGACTGCAGGTGCATGACCTCGACAAGCTCGCGTGCCTTGCCGAGCCGCACCGGATCAACCGGCGCTTCGGCTGCAGGCACCGATATGGCTGGCGAAGCACCGACGGGGACAGCCGTGAGGAGCGCCACCTCGATCGCGATGATGCGCATGTTCACGCCGCCACCCGCTCGGCATCGACCTTCGCCGCCAGATATTTGTGCATCGCCGCCGCTACATCGCGGCCGTCGCGGATCGCCCAGACCACGAGGCTCGCGCCGCGCACGATGTCTCCCGCCGCGAACACGCCCTCGACGCTCGTCGCCATGGTCTTGTGATCGACGCGGAGCGTGCCCCAGCGCGTTACCGAAAGCGCGGGGGCATCGAACTGCACCGGCAAATCCTCGGCATCGAAGCCCAGCGCCTTGATGACGAGCGATGCCTCGACACGGAAATTCGATCCGGGGTGGACCTCGGGCGCGCGGCGGCCATCGGGGGCGGCGGCACCCAGCCGCATCCGCTGCGCGCGGACTCCGCTGACGCTGCTGCCCGTCGTGTCGAACGCCTGCGGGGCCGAAAGCCAGACGAACTCGACGCCTTCCTCCTCGGCATGGCCAACTTCGCGTTGCGAGCCGGGCATGTTGGTGCGGTCGCGGCGATACAGGCATTTGACCGACGCCGCACCCTGCCGCACGGCAGTGCGAACGCAATCCATCGCCGTATCGCCGCCACCGATGACGACGACATGCTTGCCCTGCGCATCGAGCGCGGCGGCATTGGGAACGGTGTCGCCGAAACCCTGGCGGTTAGCGGCGAAAAGGAAATCGAGCGCCGGGATGACGCCGTCGGCTGCAACACCGGGGGCTGCGATATCGCGCGCTTGATAGACCCCGGTGGCAATTAGCACCGCGTCATGGCGGGCGCGCAACTCGGCGAGGCTCGCATCGCGCCCGACTTCGAAGCTGCGGCGGAAGACGATGCCTGCCGCCTCGAGACGCGCAACGCGGCGCATCACGACATCCTTCTCAAGCTTGAACCCGGGGATGCCGTAGGTGAGCAACCCACCGGCGCGGTCGTGGCGATCATAGATGTGGACGTCATAGCCCTTGATGCGCAGCATTTCAGCAGCGGTCAGTCCGGCCGGACCCGCGCCGATGATCGCCACCGACTGCGCACCGCGGTCGGCAACGATGCGGATCGGCTTGACCCAGCCGTTTTCCCACGCGGTGTCGGTGATAAACTTCTCTACCGAGCCGATCGTGACCGAGCCAAAGTCCTTTTCAATGACGCAATTGCCTTCGCACAGCCGGTCCTGCGGACAGATGCGGCCACAGATTTCGGGCATCGACGAAGTTGCGGCCGAAAGCTCGTATGCCTCCTCGAGCCGCCCCTCGGCGGTCAGCCGGAGCCAATCGGGGATGTTGTTATGGAGCGGACAATGCACCTGGCAGAATGGCACGCCGCACTGCGAACAGCGCGACGCCTGCTCCTCCGCCTTGGCAAGGATATAAGGCTTGGCGATCTCGAGAAAATCATCGGTCCTCTCGGGCGCAGCACGCTTTGCCGGAAACCGCTGGTCAACAGCAGTGAAGCGGAGCATCGTTTCGGCCATCGAAAGTCCTTTCGGAGACCGATTAGCGCGATGAACCGATGGAGTCACGAACTATTCGCTTAATAGGACAGCATAGCTGTCTTTCTACGCGGCCGGTGGCCTGAGTCGCCCTTTAAGACCGCCCGCAAACCGCAGTATAGTTCAAGATCGCGACTATTTCGTTAGAAGCCAGACTAATGCAGCGCTCCCAGCGATAATCCGATACCAGGCGAATGGCGCAAAGCCGTAGCGGCTGATCACCGCCACAAAGCTGCGGACGACGATTATCGCGACAATGAAAGCCACGACAAAGCCGATCGCAATGTCGTGCAACTGGCTGGCATCGAGTGCAGCACGGTTTTTGTATAATTCGAGCGTGGTCGCCCCGAGCATGGTGGGGATCGCGAGGAAAAAGCTGAACTCCGCCGCCGTTCGCCGTTCGACGCCCAGCGCCAGTGCGCCCATGATCGTTGCACCCGAACGGCTGACGCCGGGGATCATCGCAAGGCATTGGAGGAAACCGATGCCGACCGAGGTTCGCGCCGGGATCTCCGCGACGCCGTGGATCGTCGCGGCGCGCGCCAGCCGCTCGACGACGAGGATCGCGATGCCGCCGACGATCAGCGCGACCGCCACCACCACCGCATTGCCCAACAGCGCCTCGATCTGCTTGTGCAGCGCAAAGCCGATCACTGCGGCAGGCAGAAATGCCAGCAAGACGTTGCGCGCGAAATGCAGCGATTCGGGCTGCCGCCTTAGCACCCCCCCGACCACCGCGACCAGCGTGCGCCAATACAGCACGACGATCGCGAAGATCGCGCCGAGCTGAATGACGATATTGAACACCTTCCACCGCGCTGCGTCATAACCGAGCAAATCGCCGGCGAGGATCAGGTGACCGGTCGACGAGACCGGCAGGAACTCCGTCACCCCCTCGACAATCCCCAGGATGATGATGTCGAGCAGCGAGCTATCGGTCATGCGGGTTCCGCTTCAGGAGGCGGCGGCATCCCTGTGAAACCGCCCGCCCGTCCGATAGCGTTCAAGATATTGCGGCGCAATCGCCTCCATCGGCGTCGCCGCGATACCCAGCGCCGCGAGCCCGTCGGCCGACGCGACATTGTCCGACTGGAGCATAGTGTATTGATCGCTCGTCATCGGCGCGCCGGGGACGAAATCACCCGCCTTTGCCATCAGCCGGGCCGCAAAGGCGGGCACCTCCACGAGCGGCTTGCCGACGCGGATCTCGCGCAGGATCCATGCGATGATATCGCGGAACGTGTAAATTCGTGGACCACCGAGCTCGAATACCTGCCCGCCAAAACGTGCCGGGTTGTTCAACGCGGCAACGATCGCCTTCGCAACGTCAACGACGTAAACCGGCTGAAACCGTGTATCCCCCGCAACGACGGGCACCACGGGCAGCTGCTTGCCAAGCGCCGCAAAGCGATTGATGAACTGGTCTTCGGGGCCAAAGACGATCGACGGGCGCAGGATTGTCGCCTGGGGCAACGCCGCGCGCACGCCCGCTTCGCCCGCCGCCTTGGTCTGAGCATAACGGGCACCGCTCGCTGCCGATGCGCCGATCGCCGAAATCTGCACGAATGCCGTGACGCCAGCCGCAGCAGCAGCCCGCGCGACATTGGCAGCACCGTCGGCCTGCACCGCCGAAAATGTCTGCTTGCCAGCTTCGGCGAGGATGCCGACCAGATTGACGCCCGCCGTCGCACCGTCAAAAGCGCGCGTCAGGCTAACACTGTCACGCACGTCGCCGCCAACGATCTGCACCTGACCAAGGCCGCCCAACGGCTTCAGGAACACCGCAGCCTCGGGCGTGCGCACGACGATACGCATCCGTACACCGGTGTGCGCCAGCTCCTGCACGAGGTATCGCCCGAGAAACCCCGATCCGCCGACGATGACAACCAGTCCGTCCATGCGCTTTGTCCCAATCAGTACCGCCGCATGCGTCATGGCGCAGCGTATGCCCGTTGACAACCGCGGCCCGTCGCCGTACCCCCCGCCCCTCGCAACCTGCCCAGGTGGCGGAATTGGTAGACGCGCCAGCTTCAGGTGCTGGTATTGGTAACGATGTGAAGGTTCGAGTCCTTTCCTGGGCACCACCACCCTGTTCGTGATCGAGCGGGGAAGGTCATTAAAATCCGGTAGTTTTGCCTGTATTAGAACCGCTCCCGGCTGCTGGTGATTGGGACAGGCGGGTTTTGTTACCAAGCCAGGCAGCGGTGGCCAGCGTCCGGGGCAAGCGGCACCATGGTCGAAACAATTCAAAATCGTTTCCGATTGGGGTGGTTTAGCGATCTACCCTTTGGCCAGGGAGCGCAGCATCGCAGCGTGATCGCTAAAATTTAGCGCACAGCGGGCGATGAAGTCGTCGATTTCCGGCAGCGCCGCATCGCCGCCGGGTTTGGGCCGCAGCTTGGTGGCAGGCGGAAAAGTGCCATAGCCAGCAAGCAGCGAATGCCAGGACGCGGCGGCATAATATTTGCCGATCCCCAGCCCCTCAATCTCGGCCTCGAGGTCGCCGCCGGTGTACCAGCAGGTCAGCACCATCTTGAGCGAATCCGATAGCCGGTGGTGGTCGGCATTGTCGCGCCAATAGGCAGTGTCGCGGCGCTGATTAACTTTGTAATGGCAGACGATATAGTCGCGGATGCCCTCGTAGCGCGCGGCAATGCGCTGATTGAAGGCATCACGATTTTTGGCCGTGAACTGGCCGCCTGCATAAACCTCGATGAAACCTTCGACAGTCGCCTGGACGATATGCAGCGCTGTTGCCTCCAGGGGCTCGAGGAAGCCCTGCGCTAGGCCGACGGCGAGGACATTGCGCGTCCACGTCGTCACGACACGCCCCACGCGCATCTTTAGACGGCGGGCTGCAACCGGGCTATCGAGCAACCCGAGGCGCGTACGTAGCTCGCGCTCGGCATCATCGTCGCTGCAATAGCGCGACGCATAGACGTAGCCGTTGCCGGTACGATTGGTCAGTGGGATGTTCCACGCCCAGCCGTTGGGCAGCGCGGTCGCTGTCGTCATCGATGCCGTGCCGGTCGTGTCGGGCGGCGTTGGCAGCACGACCGCGCTGTCGTTGAACAGATTGTCGTCGAAGCTGAGGAAGTCGACACCAAGCGCCGCCTGCGCGATCAGCGCGCGGAAGCCGCTGGCGTCGACGTAAATGTCACTGGTCGCCACTTCGCCGTCGTCGAGCCGCAGCCCGACGACATCGCCGTCGGCCGAGCGCTCGACCGCGACCATCCGGCGCGCGAGGTGACGGACGCCGAGCCGGGTCGTCGCATGCTCGCGCAGGAAAGCGCCGATGAGATGCGCATCGAAATGATAGCCATAGCCGATGTCGAACGGAAAGTTTTCGGGCGCGATCGGCGCCTTGCGCTGCGCCGCTAGCCGGGCTGGCAGGAAAAATCGGTCGGGATGCGCCGTGACATCGAAACCGCACCGTCGCTCACGCGTCGCGGCGAAGAACGCAGGCGCGGTATAGCCGTCGAGCGCGGTCGGGAACGGATGAAAATAGCGGCCATATCCCGGCCGCTCGGACCAACCGGAAAAGCCGATGCCGGTCTTGTAGGTCGCGTTGCAGCGCGGCATCCATTCGGCCTCGGTAATGCCGAGCGTGTCGAAAAACGCCTTCAATTGCGGCGTCGACCCCTCACCGACGCCGATGATGCCGATCTCGGGGCTTTCGATGACGGTGACGGTCGCGCCGGGCCACGCCTTCGCCATCAGGCACGCAGTCATCCAGCCGGCAGTGCCGCCACCCAGGATGACGACGCGCGGCGGCGTCACGGCATGGCCACGAAGCGCACCGCCGCGCCGCCGCCGGGCCCGAGCGGCAGCGTCAGCACGTCGCCGTGCGTCAAGGTGCGGGTCTCGATCGTCATCGCGTGACGCGCCTCGGTCCGGTAATCAGCGCCCGGCCCGTCGCGGTAGATTTGCGCCATGTAGCGCTTGCCGGGCGTCAGGAAATCGAGCGGCAGGCGAAGCGTCCGCGCCTCGGCATTGGTCACCGTGCCGAGATACCAGTTTTCCGACCGGCGGTCCTTGCGGGCCATGGTGACGTAATCGCCGACCGCGCCGTTCAGCACGTGCGTATCGGACCAGTCGACCGCGACGTCCTTGATGAACTGGAACGCGGCGGGATAGCGCGCATAATTCTCGGGGAGGTCGGCCGCCATCTGCACCGGCGAATAGAGCACGATGTACAACGCCAGCTGCTTCGCTGCGGTCGACAGGATGTCGCTACCGCCCTTGCCCTTCAGGCTGAGCACGCCCGGCGTAAAGTCCATCGGGCCGCCGAGCATCCGCGTGAACACGAGAGTGGCTTCATGCTCAGGTGGGTTTTTCGGATTGCCCCACGCGTTATATTCCATGCCGCGCTGCCCCTCGCGCGACAGCCAATTCGGATAGGTGCGCCGCAGGCCGGTATCCTTGATCGGTTCGTGCGCGACGACCGCGACGTGGCGCTTGGCCGCCTCGGTGACCACCAGCAAATGGTGACGGGCCATCACCTGCCCCTCGTGCCATTCGAAGTGGATCTGACCGTCGGCACCCCGCGCCTGCACGCCGCCGGCGTCCGAGACATAGCCGGTCTTGACCGTATCGATGCCGAGCCGCTGTTCAAGGTCGAGCGCGGCGCCGAGCTGTTCCTCATAGTGCGCGATGTTGGCGCTGGTTTCGTGGTGCCCGATCAGTGTCATGCCGTGCGCCCGCGCATAGGCCTGGACGCGCGGCAGATCGAAGTCGGAATAAGGCTCGGTGAAGCTGAAGCTCGATCCGTCGGCGAACCAGTCGCCGTCCCAGCCCTTGTTCCAGCCCTCGACGAGCAGGCCGCCGAAGCCGTTGGCCGCGGCAAAGTCGATAGCCTTCAATGCATTCGCCGTCGTCGCCCCATGGACCGGTCCCGACGCCCAGCTTTGCGAGCCGAGGTGCATGCCCCACCAGATGCCCATATATTTGCGCGGGTGCACCCAGCTGACATCACCGAGCTTATTGGGTTCGTTAAGGTTGAGGACTAGCCGGTTGGCCATATACAGGCCGGGCGCGTCAGCGGCGATCATCAGCACACGCCACGACGTCGTGAACGGCCCCATCCGGCTGACCTTCGGGCCGCTCGACGACGGCGTCAGCACGGCCTTCAACAGGCCGCCCTCGACCTTGGCGATGTTCATGCCGGCATAGTCGACGAGTGCGGCCTCGTGGATTGCGACATGCGTGCCGTCGGCGAGCCGGAGCGTCAGCGGCGTCTGCGCGGTGCCGATCTCGGCGATCGGGGTCCGATGATACAGCATCTCCTCGCGGTTTGATTCGAACGCCGCGCACCACCACGCGGTGGCTGGCTGCGCAATATTGAACTGGGTCAGCTCCTCGGCGATGTTCACCGGGCCCGCGTCGGGAAATTCGTAGCGGAAGCCGACGCCGTCGTCATAGACGCGGAACACGACATCGAGCCGACGGGCGCGCGCGGTCGTCTCGCGCAGATGCACGCGCAGCTCACGGAAGCGGTTTCGGACGGTCGTCCATTCGCCCCACGGCTGCGTCCAGCTTTCGTCCACCTCGCGCATCGCGGTGCCGTCGATCGCCATGTTGCGCGCGATCTGCGGCGCGTCGGTGAACAAGAAGCCGAGCTGCGATGCGGCGACAACCGGGGTGCCGTGCCGGGCGATGCTGTAGACCGCGCGCCCCTCATTGCCGATGTCGACCGATACCGCGATGGTGCCGCCGGGCGACGCCACGGTCGCCGCCTGTGCCGGCAGCCCGGCCATGCCGCCGAGTGCCAGCATGGCCGCGATCAAATGCCTCACGAAACCCATCGAAGCACCTGGCCGGAAAATGCATCCAGTCGCCCGTCGCAACCGCCGCCGTTGAGCCGGTAAAGTGGTTGCCAGCTTGCCGCCTCGGGCGGCTGCCAGTCAACGATCGCGTCGCTGAGATTGAACACGCACAGCAGCCGCTCGCCCGCCGCGACGCGCTCGAACGCCAGCACGGCGGAGGTCACTGCGACCGGCGTGAGCGTGCCGGTCTGCAAAGCCGGATGCGCGCGGCGGAGCGCGAGCAGCGCGCGCGTCAGCTGCAACAGCGACTCCGGGTCCGCTTCTTGCCGGTCGACCGCTCGCGCCGGATAGTCCGGGCCCTGCGGCAACCATGGCCTGCCGCTGGTAAAGCCGAGCGCCGGCGCGCCCGCTCGCCACGGCATTGGCGCGCGTGCGCCGTCGCGGCTCAGCGTCCGCGGCCAGTTGGCAATCGCCTCGGGGTCGCGCAACGCCGCGAACGGCACGTCGACCTGCGTCAGCCCGAGTTCCTCGCCGTAATACAGGAAGATATTGCCGCGCAGGCAGACCAGCAGCAGCAGCTTCGCCCGCGCGAACACGGTCGCATGCTCGGGCACCACCCAGCGCGACAGCGCACGCGGCGCGTCGTGATTCTCGAATGCCCAGCTCGGCCAGCCACCGCCGTCGTCTGGCCAGCGCGCGAGCGCGTCCGCGACACGTTCGGGCGTCAACGCGTCGGCGTAGAGGAAGTTGAAGCCATAGGCGCTGTCGAGCCGGCCGGTGTCGGTGAACGCGCGCATCTCGGGTTCAGCATCGGAGCCACCCACTTCCGCCACGGTGAAGCGATCGCCGTAACTGTCGGTAAGCGCGCGCAGCCGCGCAAGGAACAACGGAATATCCGGATGCGACTGGTTGTAAATATGCAGCTGATAATCGAACGGCCGCGTCCGCGCCGCGCCGTTGCTGGTCGGTGCCGGCGGGTTATCGCGCAACTGTGGATCGTGCATCGCAAAGTTGATCGCATCGACGCGGAAGCCGTCGACCCCTCGATCGAGCCAGAACCGCGCGACGTCCAGCAGTGCTTCCTGAACCGCGGGCAGGTGCACGTTGAGCTGCGGCTGCGAGCTTAGGAAATTGTGCATGTAATATTGCTGGCGGCGCGCATCCCACGTCCATGCCGGGCCGCCGAATACCGATTGCCAATTGTTGGGCGGGCTGCCGTCGGATTTCGGATCGGCCCAGACATACCAGTCGGCGCGGCTGCCAGTACGGCTCACCCTGCTGTCGCCGAACCAGGCGTGGGCGTCCGACGTGTGTGCATAGACTTGATCGATAATGACGCGCAGGCCTAGTGCATGCGCGCGTGCGATCAGCGCATCGAAGTCGCCGAGCGTGCCGAAGATCGGATCGACACCGCAATAGTCGGCGATATCATAGCCGAAATCGTTCATCGGCGACGGGAAGAACGGCGACAGCCAGACCGCATCCACTCCCAGGCTCGCGACATAGGGCAAATGCGCGGTGATGCCGGCGAGGTCGCCGATGCCGTCGCCGTTCGAATCGGCAAAGCTGCGCGGATAGATCTGGTAAATGGCGGCACCGCGCCACCAGGGATGTACGACGGCATCGACCGCCGCCTTCGCCAACGCACTCTCGGTCATCGGACTCCCTCGGCAGCGCACACCGCATAGCCGAATGCGGGCAAGCTGAGCGTAATACTGCCCGGCGCGCGTACCGTGGCGGGGCAGACGCCGGCCAGCGCAGTAAAGCGCGCCGAGCGGGTCTCGACTTCGACATTCACTGCAATCGGGGCCGCTGCGGTATTGAAGGCGAGCACCACCTCTGCGCCAGTTGCGGGATCGAAGCGCGAGACCGCGAACAGCCCAGGCGCGGCGCTGGCGAAGCGGACCACCTGCCGCCCGCGGCGCAGCGCCGGTGTCGCCCTTCGAAGCTGCGCCAGCTGTGCGATCGCCCGGTAGAAGGGGTGCGCGGTATCGAAGCTGCCGGTCGCGCTCGTGTGCGTCGCGCCGAGCTGCAGGTCGCTGTTGTACGACGCGACTTGCGACGCGAACATGTCCTGCCGCGCATCCTGGTCGCCGCCTTGCCCGACGAAACCCTGTTCGTCGCCAGCGTAGATCGTGGGCACGCCGCGCAGCGTCAGCAGCATCGCCTGCGCAAGCGCGACCCGCTGTTGCAGCTCGCCCGGCGATGCGCCCGGCAACGCATGTCGGAGCGCGGACGCGATCCGGCCGTCGTCATGGTTGCTGACGAAGGTCGGCAACCGCAGCGCCGCCTCCTCACCGCCCTCATACAGCACATCACCGTCGAACAGCCGCACAAGGCCGTCGCTCGAACCCGTTGTCAGCGCGTCGACGACGGCGCGGTGGAGGGCGAAATCGAGCACGCTGGGCAATTTGTCGACACGGGTGTGCTCGGCAAGCAGCGCCGGATCGACGTCGCCAGTCGAAACCTCGCCGAAGATGTGGAAGTTCGGAATGCCACGCGCCTTCGCCCGCGCCAGCATTGCGGGCACGAACGCCTGCCAGAACGCGGCGTCGACATGCTTGGCTGTATCGATGCGGAAGCCGTCGACGCCGAAGCGGTCGATCCAGCCGCCGTAGATGTCGATCATGCCGGCGACGACGCGCGGATGCTCGGTCATCAGATCATCCAGCCCGGCGAAATCACCCATGGTCGAGCTTTCGCCGGTGAAGGTCGAATTCCCGCGATTATGGTAATAGATCGGATCGTTGAGCCAGTCCGGCACCTTGGCGTGGCGCTCGGCGGCCGGCACCTCGACCGTATAAGCATAAGTCGGATCGGTCAGCCGCGCGAAATTGGCCGCACTATGGTCGCCGTCGCCAGCAAAGCCCGCGTTGATCGCGGCGCCGTCCTGCGCGCGGCGCTGGTAGGGATAATCGGCGCGGCTGCGGTAGATGCAGTCGTTCGCGGGGCACTCGCGGTACTTGATGACGTCGGCGGTGTGGTTCGCGACGATGTCCATATAGACCTTCATGCCGCGAGCGTGCGCCGCATCGACGAGCGCCTTGAAGTCGGCGTCGGTGCCGAAATGCGGGTCGACATGCGTGAAGTCGGTGATCCAATAGCCATGGTAGCCCGCGCTTTCATGGCCGGGTCCGCCCTGCACGGGCTTGTTGACGAACACCGGCGCGAGCCAGATCGCGGTCGCGCCGAGCCCCTGGATATAGTCGAGCCGCCGGAGCACGCCCTTCAGGTCGCCGCCGTGGTAAAAGCCCTTGTCGGTGGGGTCGAAGCCGGTTTCCAGCCTGCCACCGGAGCGCCCGCCGCGGTCGTTCGACGGATCGGCATTGTCGAAGCGGTCGGGCAGCAGGAAATAGACGATCTCGTCCTGCGGCAGCCGGTCGCGGAACGATGCGGCGGCCACGGGAACGCCCGCGAGCAACAACGCGAACAGCGTGACGATGCGATGCATCATGCGGCCCGCGGCAGCCCGGCGGCGCAGTGCCGCCCGATGAAATCGGCATGGCTGCCATAGCGTTGCGCCTCGCGCGCATAGAGCGCCGCCAGCGTCTGCATATACTCGGCCAGCTCGCGCGGTTCGATCGCGTCGGCAAGCAGGTGGTGGGCGGCGGGCATTACCTCTTGCCCGATCAGCACCTGGAGCCAGCCGACCTCGGTAAACAATTCCTCATGTTCGCGCGTGATCGCGCCGCAGCTGCGGAACAGCTCGAGCTTGTGCTGCAGGCTGTCGGGCAGCGGTGTCGCACGGCACTGCTGCCAGAACGGCTCGGGCCGGTCGTTCGCCGCGTAATGCAGGATCAGGAAGTCGCGGATACGGTCATATTCGAAATCGGTCTGACGGTTGAACTCGTCGCGCTGCGCCGGGGCGACACGGCGGCCGGGCAGCAGCTTGAGCAGCCGCGAGATCGCCGACTGGATCAGGTGGATGCTCGTTGATTCAAGCGGTTCCATGAACCCTGCCGCCAGCCCGACTACAACGACGTTGTGGTGCCAGAATTTCCGTCGCTTGCCGGTGGTGAAGCGCAGGAAGCGCGGCTCGGCCTCGGCGCTGCCGTCGAGATTGGCGAGCAGGCCGGCGGCTGCCGCATCGTCGCTGAGGGACGCACCACAATAGACCCGGCCGTTGCCCGTGCGGTGCTGGAGCGGGATGCGCCACTGCCAGCCCGCCGAATGCGCGGTCGCGCGTGTATATGGCATAGGCTCACCGCTGCGCGCGCACGGCACCGCGACGGCGCGGTCGCACGGCAGCCACCGTGTCCAGTCGACATAGCCCGTGCCGAGCGCTGCCTCGATCAGCAACCCGGCGAAGCCGGTGCAGTCGATGAACAGGTCGCCCGTCACGACCTCGCCACTTGCAAGCGTCAACTGCGTCACGTCGCCCGACGCCCCGTCGCGCGCGACGCCGGCGATCGTGCCCTCGGTGCGCCGGACGCCGCGTGCTTCGGCAAAGCGGCGCAGGTACGCGGCATACAGCCCGGCGTCGAAGTGAAAGGCATAGGGCATCGTCGGTACGGTTGCCGCGGTGAGCGGGCTGCCGCGGTGCATGCGGCCGCCGCGCGCCGCAATCTCGTTGAGCGAATAATCGGCGAGCGGCCCGGCGAGCCCAAGCGCGCGCGCGCGCAACCAGTAATGCTGGAACGCCACCAGCCCGACGTCGCGGCCGATACCGCCGAACGCGTGCATGTAGGCGTGCCCGGGCCGCGTCCAGCCGTCGAACTCGATGCCGAGCTTGAACGTGCCCTGCGTCGCCCGCAGGAACGCGTCTTCGTCGAGGCCCAGCGCCTCGTTGAACAACCGGATCTGCGGGATCGTTGCCTCTCCGACGCCCACCGTGCCAATCGCATCCGATTCGATCAACCGCACTGCAAAGCCACGCTCGAGGAAATGCCCGAGCGCGGCGGCGGTCATCCAGCCGGCGGTACCGCCGCCGGCAATGACGATGGTGAACGGTCGTTCGCTATCCACGCGGTGCAACTCCGGCGTGCCGGGGGCGGCTGCAGCCGCCCCGTGTCGATCAAAACTTGTAGGCGAGGCCGATGTAATAGTCGCGGCCGTAACGCTGGTAATCGATCACCTGGCGCGGGTCGTTGTTCTGATAGGTGATGAACGGCCGGTCAGTGAGGTTCTTCGCCTGCAGGAGTATCGACAGCCCGGCAAGCTTCGATCCGGGCTGGAATTCGTAGCCGACCTGCGCATCGAGGATCGCTTCCGCCGTCACCTGCCGGAACGTCGGATTCGCCGAAAGCCCCGCGACCTCGCCAAGATAGGTCGAACGATAGCGATAGCTGACCCGTGCCTGGAAGCCGTACTTCTCGTAATAGACTTCGGCGTTCACCACCCACTTCGACAGGCCGGGCAGGGTGATCGGCATCGTGGGATTGCTGCCCAGGATGATCCGGCTGTCGGTGTACGACCCGCTGCCGAACACGCCGAAGCCGTCGAGGAAGCCGGCAACGGTCTTCAGCGGCAGCGACAGCGTCGCCTCGAAGCCCTTCAGGTCGCCGTTGCCCCGGTTGGTCGGCGCGCTGACGGTGCCGAGTGTGGTGCCGATCTGCGCGGCCTGCGCCGGCGTCAGGCTGGTCGGCACTGCGGCCTTGAAGTCGTAGAGGATGCTGCTGCTCGCATCGACGTAACTGCTGAGATGCTTATAATAGCCGGCCACCGCGACATAGCCGCCACCGGTAAAGTACTTCTCGAAACTGATGTCGGCGTTGTCGGAGATGTACGGCCGCAGGTTGACGTTGCCGCCGCTCGAGCTGAACACGCTGTTGCCCGGATCGGGGTTTCCGAGGTGGCTCAGGTTGATGTTGAACTCCTGGTTGACGCGCTCCTGGTCGAGCCGCGCACGGACCATCGTCCGCGCGCCGCCGAGCTTGACGTAGGTGAGCGGCGCAACCTCGAACGACAGCGCGGCGCTGGGCAGGAAATAGGTGTATTTTGCATTGCCCGAGGCTGGAACCACGGTCACCACGCCGTTGGAG
>Ga0209724_1001020_pt1 | contig 26239 bp, 27 predicted proteins | sample grotaG_FD_184143 | JGI IMG/M metagenome (GOLD analysis project Ga0209724, IMG submission 184143) | Glacier valley bacterial and archeal communities from Borup Fiord, Nunavut, Canada, to study Microbial Dark Matter (Phase II) -... | ecosystem: Environmental > Aquatic > Freshwater > Ice > Glacier ...
CAGGCGCCATGCGCCGCGGGGAACTGCTCGCGCAGCAGCTTCATCATCGAGACCACGCCGCGGATCGCGCCGGTCGGAAAGCCGCCCGGCCCGCGCAGGTCGGGCAACGCGTGATACGCGCGATAGAGGTAGCTCGATCCGTCGACGAGCAGCAGGGTCCGGTCCGCCATCGCGCTCATTGTGAAGGAAGGGTCTTCGTTTGGCCTGCGGGGCGCGGCCTAGAATCCGTCGCATGACTAGCGCTTCGTTCGGCACTGCCATGACGCTGTTCGCGGGGCTCGCTGCGAGCGCGGCGATGGCCGTGGAGTTGCCGGCTGCCAGCGTGCCCGCGAATGCCGGCGCTGCGGCTGCAAGCGCCGAGGCAACTGGCACCATGGCCGGCGAGCCGAACGTGCGGCGCAGCGTGATTCAGGACCAGAACGCACGCATCGACGAGCTGCGCGTGCGCGGCCAGGTGACGCACATCACGGTCGACCCGAAAGGTCGCGCACCAACCTACGAGATCATCACCGTCGACGGCTCGCGCGACCTCTCCGACGGGCCGAGCGCTTCGCGTGGCGCAGCCGGCAAACGCGTCTGGAACGTGTTCCGTTTCTGATCGCCGCCGGCGGATGGCGGTCTACACCGAGGTGTCTTTCGCCGATGCCTCCGCGCTCGTCGAGCGCCTGGCCATCGGCACGCTGCAGTCGTTCGCGCCATGTGCCGGCGGCATCGAGAACACGAACTACTTCGCCACCACCTCGAACGGCCGCTTCGTGCTCACGCTGTTCGAGCGCCTCACGGCGGCCGAGCTGCCGTTCTACCTGCGCCTCATGAAGCACCTCGCCGACCACGGCCTGCCAGTGCCCGCGCCGCAGGCCGACGCGCACGGCGAGTTGCTGTTTTCGTTGCACGGCAAGCCGGCCGCCGTGGTCGAGCGGCTGCCCGGCGAACATCACCTCGCGCCCGACGCGGCCGACTGTGCCGCCCTCGGCGCCGTGCTCGCCCGCATGCATGTGGCCGGCCGCAGCTTCGCGCTCGCGCAGCCCAATTTGCGCGGCCTCGCGTGGTGGAACGAGACCGTGCCGGTCGTGCTGCCGCTGATCGCGCCCGAACAGGCCGAACTGATGGCCGACGAACTCGCGTGGCAGCAGCGCCTCGCCGCCTCACCTGCGTTCCAGGCGCTGCCGCGTGGCGTGGTTCATGGCGACCTGTTCCGCGACAACGCCATGTTCGAAGGCGATCGCCTGGCCGGCGTTTTCGACTTCTACTTCGCTGGCGTCGACTGCCTGCTGTTCGACATCGCCGTGTCGCTCAACGACTGGTGCGTCGACCTCGCCTCGGGCCGGCTCGACGAAGCGCGTGCCCAAGCCCTCGTCGCGGCCTACGCGGCCGAGCGGCCGCTCGAAGCCGGCGAGTCCCGCCTGCTGCCGGCCCTGATGCGTGCCGCCGCGTTCCGCTTCTGGCTTTCGCGCGTGTGGGACGTTCACCTTCCGCGTGATGCCGTGATGCTCAAGGCGCACGACCCCGACCACTTCGAGCGCGTGCTGCGCATGCGCCGCGAAGCGCCATGGCATCCTTCCGCACAGACGGTGCCACGAGCCACCCATTGACCCGCCGATGAAGCTGCAGATCGTTCCCGCGCGCCAGGGCGTGACCTGGGTCCGCCAGGGCTGGCGCGTGTTCATGCGCCAGCCGCTCGGCTTCGCCGCGCTGTTCGCCGCCTGCCTGATGGCTTTCGTGGTGCTGCGCTCGATTCCATTCGTCGGCCCGCTCGCTTTGCCGGTGCTCGCGCCGGCCGGCTCGCTGCTGTTCATGATCGCCTCGAGCATCGTGCTCGGCGGCAAGTCGCCGGTGCCGCTGGCGTTCGTGGCGATGATGCGCAACGGCCGGCCGCAATGGCTGGCGCTGCTCAAGCTCGGCCTGGCTTATCTCGCCGGCGTCGTGGCGACGTATCTGCTCGGCGTGGCTGTCGGCGGCGGCGCGTTTTCCTCGCTGCTCGACGCCATGCCCGAGGGCAAGCCCACGGCCGAAGCCATCGCTCGCATGGCCGACATCCGCGTGCAGCTCGGCTTCCTCGTTTGGCTCGGCCTGCTCGGCCTGCTATCGGTACCGTTCTGGCACGCACCGGCACTGGTGCACTGGGGCCGGCAAAGCTGGGCCAAGTCGCTCTTCTTCAGCACCGTGGGCGTGTGGCGCAACCGCGGTGCCTTCGCGGTCTACAGCCTGGTGTGGGCCGGCGTCGTGTTCGCGTTCATGATGGTTTCGGGCTTCGGCATCGCCTTGCTCGGACCGAACGTCTATCCGTTCGTCGGCACGCCGCTGATGCTGGCGCTCGTGACCGTGTTCTATGCCAGCCTGTGGTTCACCTTCGCCGATTGCTTCGCTTCGCCCGAAACGCCCCTGGAGATCGCCTCATGAAGAAAGTCGCACTCGTCACCGGCGCCGGCAGCGGCATCGGCCGTGCCTCGGCGCTGGCCCTGCTCGAAGCCGGCTTCCACGTGGTTCTCGCCGGCCGAAGGGCCGACGCGCTCGAAGCCACACGCAACGCTGCCGGAGCCGCCGCCGACCGCGCCCTGTGCGTGCCGACCGACGCCACTGACCCGGCCGCCGTGAAGGCGCTGTTCGCAGCGACGAAGCAGGCGCATGGTCGTCTCGACGTGCTGTTCAACAACGCCGGCACGGGCGCGCCGCCGGTGCCGCTCGAAGAGCTGACGATCGAGCAGTGGCGGAACGTGGTCGACGTCAACCTCACGGCGGTCTTCCTGTGCACTCAGCAGGCCTTCGTGCTCATGAAAAGCCAGCAGCCGCACGGCGGCCGCATCATCAACAACGGCTCGATCTCGGCTCACGCACCGCGGCCCTTCAGCGCTCCCTACACCGCGACCAAGCACGCCATCACCGGCCTGACCAAGGCCACCGCCCTCGACGGCCGGCCGTTCGACATCGCTTGCGGCCAGATCGACATCGGCAACGCTTCCACCGAGATGACTCAGCGCATGGCTCGGGGCGTGCCGCAGGCCAGCGGCGAACTGGCGATCGAGCCCACCATGAACGTCAGGTGTGTGGCCGACACGGTCGTGCACATGGCCAGCCTGCCGCTCGACGCGAACATCCAGTTCGTGACCGTGATGGCGACGAAGATGCCCTACATCGGCCGCGGCTGACGGCACGCGCCGTGAAAAAGTTGCGTCGCAGCGCCGATACGCGCGGATGCGAAGCCGTCGCCCTTGTCGGGACCATGCGCCACAATGTTTCGCATGGCTGCACACCCCGGCGTTGCCCGCCGTGAACAGACTTTCCTGCTCGCTTTCCTGCTCGCTGCCGCATTGCCCGGCTGCGCCGTCGTCACCGTCGCGGGAGCAGTGGCAGGCGCTGCGGTCTCGGTCGGCGGCGCGGTCGTGGGCAGCACGGTGAAAGTGGCCGGCAAGGTGGTCGAGAAAACCATCGATCTCGCCGTGCCGGGCAGCACGCCCGCACCGGTGCCGAAGTGAACCCACGAAAGAACACGACAAGACCGCAATGACGACCCACATCCATTTCATCGGTGGCGAAAAAGGCGGTGTCGGCAAGTCGCTGATGGCCCGCGTGCTCGCCCAGTACCTGATCGACAAGGAAGAGCCTTTCCTCGGCTTCGATACCGACCGATCCCATGGCGCGCTGATGCGTTTCTATCCGGCCTACGCATCGCCGATGGCGATCGACCGCGTCGAGTCGCTCGACGCGATCGTCGAGGCCGCCGTCGACCAGCCCGGCCGCCGCATCCTCGTCGACCTCGCCGCGCAGACGCACGACGCGCTTGCCAAGTGGATGGAAGAGGCCGGCGTGATCGACCTGGCCGAAGAGCTCGGCATGAAGCTCTACTACTGGCACGTGATGGACGCCGGCAAAGACTCGGTCGACCTGCTGCGCCGCCTGCTCGACCGCTTCGGCACCGGCATTCACTACGTCTTGGTGCGCAACCAGGTGCGGGGCGGCGACTTCACCGTGCTCGAGCAATCGGGCGAGCAGGCCCGCGCCATCGGCATGGGCGCGAAGGTGGTCTCGGTGAAGAAACTCAACGAGCACATCATTCAACGGATCGACAGTGCGAGCAGCACGTTCTGGAAGGCCAAGTCACAGGAGAAAGACCCGACCGGCCTCGGCCTGATGGACCGCCAGCGGGTGAAGATGTGGCTGCGCGACGTGTACCGAGAGATCGACGAGGTCGGCGTCTGACCGTCTCGCCCGCGCGCCGGCGCCTGTTGCAGGGCGCGGCTGCTTTCGTCGCCCTGCCCTCGCTCGCCAGCCGCGCTGTTGCAGCCGACGCGGCGGCTTCGCCGGCCGCCACCGACTCCTGCTTCTCCCTCGGCATCGCCTCGGGCCAGCCGCACGCCGGCGGCATGGTGCTGTGGACGCGTCTCATGGGCGCCGGCCTGCCCGAGCGCGTGCCGGTGCAGTGGGAGCTGGCTACCGACGAACGCTTCACACGCGTGGTCGCCCGTGGCGAAGAAATGGCTGAATCGGCTTGGGCGCACAGCGTGCACGCCGAGCCCGCCGGCCTCGCGCCCGATCGCTGGTACTTCTACCGTTTCACCGCGCTCGACCAGCAGAGCGAGACCGGACGCACGCGAACGGCGCCGGCCGCGGACGCAGCGTCCGAGCGGCTGCGCTTCGTCATCACCAGCTGCCAGCGCTACGACGTCGGGCACTACGCCGCATGGCGCCACATCGCCGCGGCCGACCTCGACCTCGTGATGTTCCTCGGCGACTACATCTACGAGTCGCGCTCGGGCCGCGACGCGATCCGCCGGCACGAGGCCGGCGAGGTGTTCACGCTCGACCAGTACCGCGCCCGCTACGCCACCTACAAGAGCGACCCGGCCCTGCGTGCCGCCCACGCCGCCCTGCCGTGGATGCTGATCTGGGACGACCACGAAGTCTCGAACGACTACGCCGGCCTGCGCGGCCGCGATCTCGCCGTCGACATGGTGGCGCGCCGCACTGCGGCCTATCGCGCCTACTGGGAGCACCTGCCGTTTCCGAAGTCGACCCGCCCCACCGGTGCCGACATGCGCATCGTCGGCCGCACTGACTGGGGCTCACTGGCGCGCATCCACCGCGTCGACGATCGCCAGTACCGCGACCCGCAGGCCTGCCCCAAGCCGGGCTTCGGCGGCTCGAACACCGTGCGCCTCGCTGATTGCCCCGAGCTGCTCGATCCGAAGCGCTCGCTGCTCGGCACCGAGCAGGAGCGCTGGCTCGCCGAAGGCTGGGACACGTCGCGGCCGTGGAACCTGCTGATGCAGCAGTCGCTGATGGCGCGCTTCGCCTGGAGCGACCCCGCCTCCGGCGGCGCCACCTACTGGACCGATGCGTGGGACGGCTACGCACCGTCGCGTGCCCGCTTGCTCGGCAGCGCGGCGCAAAAGAAGCTGCAGGGACTGGTCGTGCTCGGCGGCGACGTGCACAGCCACTACGTCAGCGACCTGAAGGCCGACTACGACGATCTGCGAGCGCCGGTGGTTGCGAGCGAGTTCTGCGGCAGCTCCATCACCAGCCTCGCGCTCGCCCAGTCGCGTGTCGACGCGGCCCTGCCGTTCAACCCGCACATCCGCTATGCGCGCTCCGACCAGCGCGGCTACATGCGCTTTGAGCTTACGCCCCACCAGCTGCGAGCGAGCATCGAGGTGGTCGACAAGCCGCTCGACCCGGCCAGTGGCGTCACGACCGCCGCGCGCTTCGTCGTGGAGCCGGGCAGGCCAGGGCCGCAGGCGGCGTGACCGGTGCCGCGGCCGCAGCCGTCTCGCTGCGCCCCGCGCCGCCTCAGTAGAGGCCGTCTCGCTGGGCCGCGTTCAGCAACGCCCTCGAGAGCTCGGCCATCTGCACCGGCACGTCGCGCGAAGGCGGAGAAGTGGCCTTGGCCGTCCAGACCAGCCGGCCGCTGCCCACGTCGGTGACGCGGCCGTTGGCCGAGTAGCCCGAGGTCACGCGGCCGCCACCGAGCGGCGCCTCGACGCCCAGGCCCACTCCGCTGTGGCGGCCGAAGCCGAAGCCGCCGATGCCGACCGAAAAGCCCGGGCTGACGTCGTTCACGGCCACTGCGACGGTCATCACCAGCATCGCCGAAACGCCGGCACTGCGCGCGCTCGGCAGCAGCTGGGCGTCGATGGAGCGATCGGTGACGAGCGGCGTTTCGGGCGGCACGAAGACCGGCGTGCCGCCTCGCGCGACCACCTCGCTCGCGAGCTGGTCCTGGCAGACCTGGCGGATCACCACCTCGGCCGCGTCGCACGCCACCAGCACGCGCGCGCCCCGCAGGAAGCCGCCGGCCAGATTCGGGTCGCGCCACTGCGCGTCGAGCTGCGGCCCGCTGGCACATGCGCTCAGCACCAGCAGCGTTGCACTTGCGGCAATGCGTGCCAGCCCGAAGACGGAGCAATCGAATGGCGAGCGTTCGTTCATGGTCGTTTCGAGGGAGGTCTGTCTGAGGTTCGCAGCATCCGATGTGCCCGACGCCGAGCATAGGCGCTGCTAGCATCTGCTCGCAATCAACGGAAAGCTTCGAGCATGAGCGGAACGTCGGAAGAAAATCGATACGCACCTCCGCTAGCGCAGGTCGCCGACGTCGCGCCCACGAATGCCGCCGGCACCCTCGCCGGCCGCGGCACGCGCCTCGGCGCGGTGCTGATCGACGGGGTCATCGCCTCGGCACTGTTCGGCCTGCTCGCGTGGCTCACGCCGATCAACATCTTCGTTCCCGATCTTTCGCAGGGCATCTGGCTGGCGATGCTGCGCAATGCGTTGGCGGGCTTCGTGTTTTTCGTGGGAGTCAACGGTTACCTGCTCGCCACGCGCGGGCAAACGGTGGGCAAGATGTTGCTGAAGATCCGCATCGTTCGCAGCGACGGTTCGCGCGCCTCGTTCGGCCGCCTTGTCGGCCTGCGCTTCGTCGTCAACACGCTGCTGACACTGGCTCCACTGGTGGGCGGAATCTATGCATTGGTCGACGCGCTGTTCATCTTCCGCGCGCCGCGCCGCTGCTTGCACGACCTGATCGCCGACACCGTCGTCGTCCAGGCCTGAGCCCCGGGGCGCGCGAGGCCGCCCGGCCGATGGCCGCATTCGACGCCGAGGCCCGGCGCGAGACGCGGCTCGACGCGCCAGTCGAAGACCGGCTCGACACACGGTACGCCGCCGAGACGCCCGAAGGCATCGCCCTCACGCTGCGTCCCGCCGGCGCGGTTCCTCGCCTGTTCGCGTACTCGATCGACTTCTGCATCCGCATCGCGATCTACGGCACGGTCGCGCTCGTCCTGGCGCAGCTCGGCCGCTTCGGCTCCGGCATCGCGCTCATCGTCCTGTTCGCGCTCGAGTGGCTCTACCCCGTCGCCTTCGAGCTCGGCCCCTGGGGCGCCACGCCGGGCAAGCGCGCGCTCGGCCTGGCCGTGTTGATGGACAGCGGCCTGCCCGTGACGCCGGCCGCCTCGTTCACGCGCAACCTGCTGCGCGCCGCCGACTTCCTGCCCGCGCTCTATGCCTTCGGCCTCGGCTCGATGCTCGTGCGGGCCGACTTCAAGCGTCTCGGCGATCTCGCCGCAGGCACGCTCGTCGTGCATGTCGGCCAGGCCGTCGCCGCATACGCCGTGCTGCCGCCCGCAGTGGCGCGTGCGCCGGCGCTGCAGCTCGGTATGCGCGCACAGGCGGCCATCGTGGCCTGGGCCGGGCGCGTGCCGCGGCTCACGCCCGAACGGGCCGACGAGCTCGCAGCCATCGCGCTGCCCACCGTGGCGCCGCGCGCCGCCGGCGGTGACCGCGTGGCGGCGCTGCTCGGCGTGGCGCACTGGCTGCTCGGCCGCCGATGACGCCGCTGCAATTCGAAGCGCGGCACACCGCGGGCTGGCAGGAGCTGGAAGCTGCGCTGGGGCCGCCGGCCCGCGACAGGAAGTGGCCGTGGCAGCGCCGCAAGGCATCGGCAGGCGCGCCCGCTTCCACAACACCCACCCCAGCCGACAACGCCCGCATCGCGGCGCTCTACCGAGCGGCATGCGAGCACCTCGCAGTGGCCCAATCGCGCGCCTATCCGGTGTGGATGATCGCGCGGCTCGAGTCGCTCACGGCTCGTGCCCATCGCCGCATCTACCGCCAGGCCGAGCTCGGGCTCGGTGCGCTCGGCCGGCTCTTCCTGATCGACTTTCCATCGTCCGTGCGGGCGCATCGCCTGCATGTGCTGGCGGCTGCGCTGGTGTTCGCGCTGCCGCTGCTCGCCATCGGCATCGCGAGCTACCTCGACCCGGGTTTCATCCTCACGCTGCACGACTCCGACGCCGTCGAGGCCTACGACGCGATGTACGCGAGCGATGCCGCAGGGCCCCTCGGCCGCCGCAGCGCTGCCACCGACTGGGGCATGTTCGGCACCTACATCCTCAACAACGTCGGCATCGCCTTCCAGTGCTTTGCCGGGGGCGTGTTCTTCGGCATCGGCAGCCTGTTCTTCGTGGCCTACAACGGCGCGCTCATCGGCAGCGTGGCGGGCTACCTCGCATGGCGCGGCCACGGCGAGAACTTCTTTTCGTTCGTGGTCACGCACGGCGCCTTCGAGCTCACCGGCATCGTGCTCGCCGGTGCGGCCGGCCTGGTGCTCGGCCAGGCACTGCTCGCGCCCGGCCGCCATGGCCGAATCGCGGCGCTGGAGCTCGCGGCGAAGCGCGCGGTGGTCGTCGTCTACGGCATGACGGCGATGTTCGTGGTGGCCGCGGCGCTCGAGGCGTTCTGGTCGTCGGCGCGCTGGGTGCCGCCTGCGGTGAAGTACGGCGTGGGGGCAGCGTGCTGGCTCGGCGTCATCTGCTACTTCGTGTTCCAGGGCCGGCCGCGGCGCAGCGTCGAGGTGGCCCGATGAAGGTCGACGCGATCCGGCTCGACCTGCGGCCGCGCGGCATGTTCGAGGCCTGCGACCTCGGCGTGCGCATCGTCTCGGCGCACGCGCGCTCGGTGTGGGGCACCTGCCTGCCGGTGTTCGCGCTGGTGCTGCTCGCGGCCTGTGCGCTGTACCCGTACGGCGCGGGCTGGGTGATCTTCGCCGTGTTCTGGCTCAAGCCCTGGATCGACCGCTCGATCCTGTTCGTGCTGGCCCGCGCCGTGTTCGGCGACGAGACGCGCTTTCGCGACCTTGCGCTGGCCGCTCGGCCGGTGTTCTGGCAAGGCCTGGCCGGCGCGCTGACGATCCGTCGCCTCTCGCTCTACCGCGCCTTCGTGCAGCCCGTGCTGCAACTCGAAGGCCAGCGCGGCCGCGCCGGCCGCAAGCGCATCGCCATCGTTCTCGGCAGCCACCGCGGGGCTGCGTTCGGCATGCAGAGCGCGTTTTCCACCATCGAGACCGCGATGGTCGTCGGCCTGTGGACGCTGCCGGGCTGGCTGATGCCGGCCGATGCGCGCAGCGAGTGGCTGCGCGCCGTCTTCTCGGGCGACGCGCCGGGTGCCGGCTGGCTGTCGATCGCCTGCTATGCGCTCGCCGTGATCGCGATCGAGCCGTTCTTCGTCGGCGCCGGCTTCGCGATGTATCTGAACCGCCGCGTCGAGCTCGAGGCGTGGGACATCGAGCAGGAGTTCCGGCTTGTGTTCGCGGCTTGATGGGCGCGTGACGATGAGGCACTCGGGACAGCGTGCATGTGTCGCAGCGCTGCTCGGCACGTCACTGCTGTGCGCGGCTTCGTCGCGGGCCGCAGGCGAAGCCGCCTCGGCCGCCGCGGCCCCGCTTGCCGCACCGAGTGCGGCACCGAGTGCTGTATCGAATGCCGCCTCGAGTGCAGCGCGCTCGGCGTTTTCCGTTGCCCAGGTCGAAGCCGCGGCCTCCGCCGTACGCGCCGACCCGGATCTGGGCGCGACCACCAAGGAGCGCATCTGGCGCTTCAAGCCCACCGATGACAAGCGCGATCCGCCAGCGCCGGGATGGGCCGGCCTGGCCACTCTGGCGCGCTGGCTCGCCGAAAGCGCCCGCGTCATCGTGTGGCTGCTCGGCGCGGCCGCGCTCGCCGCCGTGGTCGTTGCCGCGCGGCGCTGGTTCGCCGTGCGTGGCGACGCGCTGCGCGGCGCAGGAGCGCGCCTGCCCAGCCACGTGCGCGAGCTCGACATCCGGCCCGAGAGCCTGCCCGCCGACATCGGCGCCACCGTGCGTGAGCTGTGGCTCGCCGGCGAGCGGCGCGCGGCGCTCTCGCTGCTCTACCGCGGCGCGCTTTCGCGGCTGGTGCATGACCACGCGGTTGCCATCGGCTCGGCCAGCACCGAAGGCGACTGCGTGCGGCTGGCACGCGCCGCACTCGCACAGCCCAACGGCGACTACGTCGGCGCGCTCGTGCACGCCTGGCAGCTCGCCGTCTACGGCGGCCGTGCGCTGGCCACGCCGCAGGTGCTCGCGCTGTGCGGCGACTTCGACCGCATGTTGCCGGCCGTGCCACGTGCCGCAAGATGAAGCCGACACTGAAGCGGAGCCCGCGCACGCTGCTCTGGCTGCTGATCGCCGGCCTCGCCACCACCCTGCTCGTGGCGGGCGGCCGCTGGCTGGCGCAGAGCGGCGATTGGGTCGAGATCGACGTGCCTTCGTCGCTTCACGGCGAGGCGCTCCGCGACCCGCTCCATGCCGCCAAACAACTGGCTCGGCAGCTCGGCGCCAGTGTCAGCGCACCGACCCGTTTCGAACATCTGCCGCCCGAGGGCGCGACCCTCGTGCTGGCCTCGCCGCGCTGGAACATGTTCCCCGGCCGTGCCGCCGCGCTCGGCGAGTGGGTCGAGCGCGGCGGCCGGCTCGTGTTGTTGCAGAGCGCGCTGTCGGAGCGCACCGCGCCGCCCTGGCTGCCGTTGCGCCTGACACCGATGCGCAAGCCCACCGGCACGGCGGGCGATGCCAACCTGCCGTCGCCCGATGACGACGACGACGAGCCGGCCTCCGAAGACCCGGCTGCTTCGGCTGCGCCGCATGCGTCGGAGCCGGAGTCGCCCGCCTCGCCCGGCATCGTGCCCGGTCGCTTCGTCACGCCCTGCCCGTACTACCGCGAGCCGGCAGAGGCGCCCGTCTTCGCGTTCGGCGAACAGCGCAGCTTCCAGGTGTGCGGCCGCGCGTCGCGGCGTTTGCTCGGCCAGCGCGGCGCCGAGTGGCGGATCGACGCACCCGACGGCAGCGTGGCGATGCGCGTGCTGCTCGGTCGTGGCAGCGTCACGGCGAACGCGATCGAAGGCGCGTTCGGCAACGAATCGCTGTTGCGCCACGACGCACCACTCGCCTTCGCTGCGATGCTGCAACTGCGGGCGGGCGACGTGGTCTGGTTCATCGACGACGAACGCCGCGCACGCTTCCTCGCGCTGCTCTGGTCGGCCGGCTGGCCGGCGTTGCTGCTCGCCGCGGCCGCGACGCTGCTGGCGCTGTGGCGCGGCGGCGTGCGCTTCGGCCCACTCATCGCCGAGGTGCCACGCGCGCGCCGCTCCATCGGCGAGCAGGTGCGGCGCACGGCCGCCTTCATCGCGGCCGGTGGTGGAACCGCGCTGCATCGCGCCGCCGTGCGCGCGCTCGAGGAGCAGGCGCGGCGCAGCGTGCCGAACTACCACGCACTGGCCACCGTCGGCGAGCGCAGCGGCGCCATCGCACGCCAGGTCGGCGGCGACGCGGCGGCACTCGCCTCGGCCATGGCCGCACCCGCGCCCGCCGTTCGCCGGCCCGCGCTCACCGCCGCCATTGCCAACGTCGAACACGCCCGCCGCGCGCTGCTGCACGCGCGCAGCAAACCTTTGTCTGCATCCCCTTCGTCTTCACCTCCTTCTTCTTCATCGCGTTGAACCCGAGGTCTCCATGAGCACTCCCGAACCCGAACTATTCCGCCATGCGGCCGAGACGCTGCAACGCCTGCGCGACGAGATCGCCAAGGCGATGGTCGGCCAGCGCGAGGCCGTCGAGCTGCTGCTGATCGCTGTCGTCGCTTCCGGCCACGTGCTGATCGAAGGCGTGCCCGGCCTCGGCAAGACGTTGCTGGCGCGAGCGCTCTCGCGCGCCATCGCCCTGCGCTATGCACGCGTGCAGTTCACGCCCGACATGCTGCCCTCCGACATCACCGGCCATGCCGTGCTCGACGCGGCGCCGGCCGGCAGCGGCGGCGTGGCCACGCTGCGCGTGCGGCGCGGGCCGGTCTTCACCAACATCCTGCTCGCCGACGAGATCAATCGCGCGCCGGCCAAGACGCAGGCGGCGCTGCTCGAGGTCATGCAGGAATACCAGGTCACGCTCGAAGGCGAGACGCTCGCGCTCGAGCGGCCGTTCTTCGTGCTCGCCACGCAGAACCCGGTGGAGACCGAAGGCACCTACCCGCTGCCCGAAGCGCAGCTCGACCGCTTCCTGCTCAAGATCGAGATCGGCTACCCGACGCATGCCGACGAGGCCGCCATCGTCGTGCGCACCACGCAGGGCCACACCGGCGAACGGCTGCCGCTCGACGAAGTGGCCGAGTGCATCGACGGCGCCGCGCTCGTGGCGCTGCAGGACCTCGCCTCGCAGGTGCGCGTCGACGAGCGCGTGGTCGACTACGCGGTGCGCATCGGCCGCGCCACCCGCGGCGGGCTCGGCCTGGCCGCGGGCAGCGGACCGCGCGGCGCGATCGCGATGGTGCGGGCAGCGCGCGCGGCCGCGTTGCTGGAAGGACGCGACTTCGTGACGCCCGACGACGTCAAGCGCTGTGCGCTGCCCGCGCTGCGCCACCGCGTGCTGCTGGCGCCCGATGCGCAGCTCGAAGGGCGCGGCGTCGACGAACTCATTGCTGCGCTGCTCGCCACCGTCGACGCACCGCGGCTGTAGCGCGCCGCAACGCACGCCGCGCACGCCACGCCACCGCGCCCATCACCGCCGCTTACACCGCACCCGACGCCATGCGTGTCGCTTTCCTGCCGAGCCTTGCGACGGTCACCGTCGTCGCCGTGATGGCCGTTGCCTGCGCCATCGCATTGCTCGCGGGTGCGCCGCTTGTCTGGGTGGCGCGAATCGCGGGCATGCTCGTCGCAGTGGGTCTGATCGCAGCAACGTCCGACCTCATGTTCAGTCGCTACGCCTGGTTCGCCGCCCCGCTGCGCTACGAACGTCGCCTGCCACCCGCGCTCGCCGTGGGCTGCAGGAGGGTTCTCGAGGCCGCACTCGTGAACGAAGGACCGACGCCGTGGCACGTGTCGCTGTTCGATCACGTCGACCCGCGCTTCGAGGTCGAGGGCCTGCCGGTCGAGGTGGACGTGCCGGCCACGGCGACTGCTCTCGTTCGCTACGAGATACGGCCGCGCGCGCGGGGCGAGGCCGCGTTCGCGCCGGCCGAGTTGCGCGTGCGCACGCGCGCCGGGCTGTTCGAGCTGCGCATCGCGGTAGGCGACGCGGCGCGCGTGCGCGTCTATCCCAACTTCGCGGCCGTCGCGCGCTATGCCTGGCTCGCCGGCGACCGCCGCCTGGCCGAGATCGGCATCAAGAGCTACCCGATGCGCGGCGCGGGCACCGACTTCAAGCAGCTCGCCGAATATCGCCAGGGCGATGCGATCCGCGACATCGACTGGAAGGCCACGTACCGGCAAGGCCGGCCGATCGTGCGCCAGTACCAGGACGAACGCGACCAGAGCGTGATCTTCCTGCTCGACTGCGGCCGCCGCATGCGCGCCGACGAGAGCGACGCCCGCGACGACACGCGCGCGGGCGTCGAAGGCACACGCGGCGCCACGCGCGGCAGCCACTTCGACGCCGCGCTCGACGCCCTGATGCTGCTTGCCTGGGTTGCATTGAAAGAAGGCGACGAGGTCGGCGCCATGACGTTCGGCGGGCCACCTGGCAGCGCGCGCAGCGTGGCGCCGAGGAAGGGCCTGCAGTCGCTCAACCCGCTCATCGCAGCGCTCTACGACGTCGAGCCGCAGCCGACGCATCCCGACTACCGCGAGGCCGCCAGCGCACTGATGACGAAGCTGCGCAAACGATCGCTGATCGTCGTCCTCACCAACTTCCGCGAGGAGGACGTCGACGAGCTGGAGCCCGCGCTCAAGCTGCTGCGCACGCGCCATCTCGTGCTGCTGGCCAGCCTGCGCGAGCGCGCCTTGCGCGAGATCGCCGAGCAGCCGCTGCTGGCCGAACGCGACGCGATCGAGGTGGCCGGTGCGCACCTTTTCGCCCAGTCGCGCGACGACGCGTTCCGCCGCCTCGCGGCCCGGGACGCGCATCTGCTCGACGTCGAGCCGGAGCGCGTGGCGGTGGAGCTGGTCAACCGCTATCGCGCGGTCAAGCGGGCGGGCTTGCTGTAGCGGCGCTCAGTCCACGGGAGTCAATTTCGCGATCGACAACGCGAGCCACTTCATGCCGTGGCGGCCGAAGTTGACCTGCGCCCGCGCTTCGTCTCCGCTGCCTTCGAGCGTGAGGATCACGCCCTCTCCGAACTTGGTGTGGAACACGCTCTGGCCGCTGCGCAGGCCGTGCGTCGGCGCCTTCGGCACCAGGGCCGGTGCCTGCCACTGCCGCGGCTCGACGCGCCCTGCACCGACGATCGACTGCAGCCCCGAGCCGCGCTGCCAGGCCTGGCTGTAGTCGCGGGCGAAGCCCGAGCCGAAGCTCTGATTGCGCGGCGTGATCCAGCGCAGCGCCGCTTCGGGCAGCTCGTCGATGAAGCGGCTCTTCACGTTGTAGCGCGTCTGCCCGTGCAGCATGCGGGTCTGCGAAAAGCTCAGGTAGAGGCGCTTTCTCGCCCGCGTGATCGCCACGTACATCAGGCGGCGCTCTTCTTCCAGGCTGTCGAGATCGCTCGACGAGTTCTCGTGCGGGAACAGGCCTTCCTCGAGCCCGCTGATGAACACGCAGTCGAACTCCAGGCCCTTCGCGGAATGGATGGTCATGAGTTGGACCGCATCCTGGCCCGCCTGCGCCTGGTTGTCGCCCGCTTCCAAAGATGCGTGCGTCAAAAAAGCGGCCAGCGGCGACATGATCTCGCCCGTCTCGGCATCGGGCGCCACCCGAGGCGGGGCCACGATCTCGCCGGTCGTCACCACCTCGGCGCCGGGCGTGCTGAATTCGGCACGCCCCGCCGAACCGCCAAAAATGCCAGTGCCACTCAGCGCGCCCACCTCGTCGACCGGCAGCGCGACCGCATCCTTGCCGAAGCCTTCCTGCGTCACGAACGCTTCGGCAGCGTTCACGAGCTCTTCCAGGTTCTCGAGCCGGTCCTTGCCCTCGCGATCAGTCTTGTAGAAATCGACCAGGCCCGAAGCTTCGAGCATGTGAACGATGATCTCGCGCAGCGTGAGCCCGCGCGTCTGCTCGCGCATGGCATCGACGCGCTGAGTGAAGGCGCTCAGGTTGTTGCCGCCCTTGCCCGCCACCGCGTCGACGCTTTGCCAGAGGCTGCGGCCGCTGGTTCGCGCCGCGTCCTGCAGCAACTCGACGGTGCGCGCGCCGATGCCGCGCGCCGGAAAGTTCACCACCCGCAGGAAGCTCGTGTCGTCGTTCGGGTTCTCGATCAACCGCAGGTACGAGAGCGCGTGCTTGACCTCGGCGCGCTCGAAGAAACGCAGGCCGCCGTAGACCTTGTACGGGATGCTCGCGTTGAAGAGCGCGCTTTCCATCACCCGGCTCTGCGCGTTGCTGCGATAGAGCAGCGCGATCTCGTGGCGCGGCGTGCCCTCGCGATGCAGCTGCTGCGCCTCCTCGATGAACCACTGCGCCTCGGCGAAATCGCTCGGTGCCTCGTGCACGCGAACCGGCTCGCCCGGCCCGGCTTCGGTGCGCAGGTTCTTGCCGAGGCGGCGCGAGTTGCGCTCGATCAGGCCGTTGGCCGCATCGAGGATGTTGCCGAACGAGCGGTAGTTGCGCTCGAGCTTGATCACCGTCTGCACGCGGTATTCGCGCTCGAAGGAGGCCATGTTGCCGACCTGCGCGCCGCGAAAGGCGTAGATGCTCTGGTCGTCGTCGCCCACCGCGAAGAGCGCGCAGCCCAGCTCGGGCGGGCCGGCGAACATCTTCAGCCAGGCGTACTGCAGCTTGTTGGTGTCCTGGAATTCGTCGACCAGGATGTGGCGAAAGCGCCGCTGGTAGTGCTCGCGCAGCGGCGCGTTGTCGCGCAGCAGCTCATAGGTGCGCAGCATGAGCTCGGCGAAATCGACCACGCCTTCTTTCTGGCACTGCAGGTCGTAGGCCTCGTATACCTGCTGCAGCACGCGGCTCTGTTCGTCGCGCACCTCGATGTCCTTCGGGCGCAGGCCGTCGTCTTTCGCGCTGGCGATGGCCCAGGTGATCGGCTTGGGCGCGTGTCGTTCCTCGTCGAGGTTCATCGCCTTGACGATGCGCTTGACGGCGGAAAGCTGGTCGGCCGTATCGAGGATCTGGAAGCCCTGCGGCAAAGCAGCCAGCTTCCAGTGCGAGCGGAGAAAGCGGTTGCACAGGCCGTGGAAGGTGCCGACCCACATGCCCCGCACGGGTATCGCCAGCATGGCGTCGAGCCGAACCAGCATCTCCTTCGCGGCCTTGTTGGTGAAGGTCACGGCCATCACGCCGCCGGGCGAGAGTTGCCCGGTCTGGATCAGCCAGGCGATGCGCGTGGTCAGCACGCGGGTCTTGCCGGAGCCTGCGCCGGCAAGGATGAGCGCAGGCTCGGGCGGCAGGGTGACGGCGGCGAGCTGCTCCGGGTTGAGGCCTTCGAGCAGGCGGGAAGGCGGGGGCGTGGCGTGATCAGGAAACGACATCTCCGCATTGTCCGGCCACTCGGTACTGACCCTAAACTCTGGCGCCCATGGAAATCTTCGACTACGACAACGTTCTGCTGCTGCCGCGCAAGTGCCGCGTCGAGAGCCGCTCGGAATGCGACGCGTCGCAGGAGTTCGGACCGCGTCGCTTCGAGCTGCCGGTCGTGCCGGCCAACATGAAGACGGTGGTCGACGCGCCGCTCGTGGAGTGGCTGGCCCAGAGCGGCTACTTCTACGTGATGCACCGCTTCGACGTCGACAACGTCGCCTTCGCCAAGCGCATGCGTGAGAAGGGCCTGTTCGTCTCGATCAGCTCCGGCGTGAAGGCGGCCGACCACGCGGTGATCGACCGCCTCGCGGCCGACGGCGTCGGTGCCGACTACGTCACCATCGACATCGCGCACGGCCATGCCGACACCGTGCACCGCATGATCGATCACATCAAGGCCCGGCTGCCGCAGGCCTTCGTGATCGCCGGCAACGTGGCCACGCCCGAAGCGGTGATCGACCTCGAGAACTGGGGTGCCGATGCGACCAAGGTGGGCGTCGGCCCCGGCAAGGTGTGCATCACCAAGCTGAAGACCGGCTTTGGCACCGGCGGGTGGCAACTCTCGGCGCTCAAGTGGTGCGCACGCGTGGCGACCAAACCGATCATTGCCGACGGCGGCATACGCGACCACGGCGACATCGCCAAGAGCGTGCGCTTCGGCGCCTGCATGGTGATGATCGGCTCGTTGTTCGCGGGGCACGAAGAATCGCCCGGCAAGACGGTCGAGGTCGACGGCAAGCTCTTCAAGGAGTACTACGGCTCGGCTTCCGACTTCAACAAGGGCGAATACAAGCACGTCGAAGGCAAGCGCATCCTCGAGCCGATCAAGGGCCGCTGGGCCGACACGCTGCGCGAGATGAGGGAAGACGTGCAGAGCTCGATCTCGTACGCCGGCGGCACCAAGCTGGCCGACATCCGCAAGGTCAACTACGTGATCCTCGGCGGTGACAACGCGGGCGAGCACCTGCTGATGTGAGGCCGATTCCTTACGCAACTAAAATGTAAGGAATCCGCCGCTGGAAAGGAACTCATGATCGCAACGCTCACGAGCAAGGGCCAGCTCACGTTGCCGAAGACGATCCCCGAGCAGTTCAAACTCGACACCGGCGCCAAGCTCGATGTCTCGATCGCCTCCGATGGAACATTACGGATGCGGGCGTTGACCAAGACGGCCGACGACCCGTTCGGTCTTCTCAAGCGGCCCGGCCGCAAGCCGCCCTCGATCGCCCGGATCGACCAGCAGGTCGGCGACTACCTCGCGGCGAAGCACGAGGGCATCCGCAAGGAAACCGCCAACCGGATGCGAGCCAAGGGCAAACGCTCGGCGTGATCGGCATCGACACGAACGTCCTGCTGCGTTTCCTCGCCCGAGACGTCGCGCGCCAGTCGCCGATCGCCGGAGCGCTCGTTCGTGCGGCGGGCGGCAAAGGCGCAGCCGTGTTCGTGAACGACATCGTCATGGCGGAAACGGTCTGGGCCCTGCGCGCTTCGTTCGACACAGCCAAGCCGGAGTTGCTGGCCGCGTTGAAGGCCCTGCTCGACAGCACCGTGTTCACATTCGAGAGCCGGGACGTGATGCAGCACTCCGTGGATGCGTATGCCCAGTCCAGTGCCGATTTCGCCGATTGCCTGATCGTTGCCAGAAACGTGGAAGCAGGCTGTGCGACGACGCACACCTTCGACCGTAAGCTGGGCACCGTCCCCGGAACTTCATTGCTCGCGTGACATGACCGAACTCGCCAAATCCTTCGACCCCGCCGCCATCGAGGCGCACTGGGGGCCGCTCTGGGAAGCCTCCGGCGTCTACGAGCCGACGCTCGACGCATCCAAGCCCTCGTTCTCGATTCAGCTGCCGCCGCCCAACGTCACGGGCACGCTGCACATGGGCCATGCGTTTCAGCACACCATCATGGATGCGCTCGTGCGCTATCACCGCATGAAGGGCGAGAACACGCTGTGGGTGCCGGGCACCGACCATGCGGGCATCGCCACGCAGATCGTGGTCGAGCGCCAGCTGCAGGATTCCGGTCTCAGCCGGCACGACCTCGGGCGCAAGAATTTCGTCGCTCAGGTGTGGGACTGGAAGGAAACCAGCGGCTCCACCATCACGCGGCAAATGCGCCGCATGGGCGACTCGGTGGCGTGGAAGTACGAGTACTTCACGATGGACGCACGCCTCAACGAGGTCGTGACCTCGACCTTCGTTCAGCTTTACGAAGAAGGCCTCATCTACCGCGGCAAGCGCCTCGTGAACTGGGACCCGGTGCTGCGCTCGGCCGTCTCCGACCTCGAGGTCGAGAACGAGGAGCGCGACGGGACGATGTGGCACATCCTGTATCCGTTCAGCGAAGGCCCGCAGCCCGGCGCCGACGGTCAGCCGATGCGCGGCATGCACATCGCCACCACGCGGCCCGAAACCATGCTCGCCGACGGCGCGCTCGCCGTACACCCCGACGACGATCGCTACCGGCACCTCGTCGGAAAGATGGTCGACCTTCCCCTCTGCGACCGCCGGATCCCGGTCATCGCCGACGCTTACGTCGACAAGGACTTCGGCTCGGGCTGCGTGAAGATCACCGGCGCGCACGACTTCAACGACTACCAGGTGGCGCTGCGACACCAGCTGCCGCTCATCACCATCTTCACGCTCGACGCCAAGATCAACGACAACGGCCCAGCCGTCTATCGCGGGCTCGACCGGTACGCCGCTCGCAAGGCCGTGTTGCGCGATCTCGAAACGCAAGGCTTCCTCGACAAGGCGGTGCCGCACAAACACGCGGTGCCCGTGTGCCAGCGCACCGGTCAGGTCGTCGAGCCGATGCTCACCGACCAGTGGTTCGTGGCGATGACCAAGCCGGGCAAGGACGGCACCAGCATCGCCGGCAAGGCGATCGAAGCGGTCGAGACCGGCGCGGTGAAGTTCTACCCCGAGCAATGGGTCAACACCTACAACCAGTGGATGCACAACATCCAGGACTGGACGATCTCGCGCCAGCTCTGGTGGGGCCATCAGATCCCGGCGTGGTTCGGCAGCGGCGGCGAGCTCTTCGTGGCCAAGAACGAAGACGAAGCACGGGCCAAGGCACAGGCCGCCGGCTACGACGGTGCACTGACGCGCGACCCCGACGTGCTCGACACCTGGTACTCGTCTGCCCTCGTGCCCTTCTCTTCCCTCGGCTGGCCGAAGCAGACAAAGGAGCTCGAGCTGTTCCTGCCTTCGAGCGTGCTCGTCACGGGCTACGACATCATCTTCTTCTGGGTTGCCCGGATGATCATGATGACGCTGCAGTTCACCGGCCGCGTGCCCTTCCGCGACGTCTACATCCACGGCCTGGTGCGCGACGCGAACGGCAAGCGCATGAGCAAGTCGGAAGGCAACGTGCTCGATCCGGTGGACCTGATCGACGGCATCGCGCTCGAGCCGCTGCTCGAGAAGCGGGCCACCGGATTGCGTCGACCCGAGACCGCGCCGCGCGTGAAGAAGGACACCGCGGCCGAGTTCCCGAACGGCATCCCCGGTTTCGGCGCCGACGCTCTGCGCTTCACCTTCTGCTCGCTGGCCAGCCTCGGCCGCAACGTCAATTTCGATTCGAAGCGCTGCGAGGGCTACCGCAACTTCTGCAACAAGCTCTGGAACGCCACCCGCTTCGTGCTGATGAACTGCGACGGCCAGGACTGCGGCCTGGCCGAGCACACCAAAGCCGAATGCGCGCCGGGTCAGCCCTTCCACAAGTGGCTGATGTTCTCGCAGCCCGATCGATGGATCACCGGCGAGCTGCAGCGCGTGGAGGCCGCCGTCGAGCAAGGCTTCGCCGAGTACCGGCTCGATGCCGTGGCGCAGGCGATCTATTCCTTCGTCTGGGACGAGTACTGCGACTGGTACCTCGAGATCGCCAAGGTGCAGCTGCAATCGGGCACCGAAGCCGAGCAGCGCGCCACGCGACGCACGCTGCTGCGCGTGCTCGAAACCGTGCTGCGGCTGCTGCATCCGATCTCGCCCTTCATCACCGCCGAGCTGTGGGAGCTCGTGGCGCCGGCCGCCGGCCGCAAGCCCGCCAGCAACGAGCACGGCGTCGTGCAGGCGGCATATCCGAAAGCGCAACTCGAACGCGTCGATTCCGAGGCCGACGCATGGGTCGCGAAGCTGAAGGCCGTGGTCGGCAGCTGCCGAGCGCTGCGCAGCGAGATGGGCCTTTCACCCGGCGAGCGCGTGCCGCTCTACGTGGTGGGCGACGACGCCTTCGTGCGCCAGGCCACGCCGCTGTTGCAGTCGCTCGGCCGGCTCTCGGAAGTCACGCTGTTCGAAAGCGACGCCGCTTTTGCCGAGTCGACCCGCGACGCGCCGGTGGCCGAAGCCGGCGCCACGCGCATCGCGCTGCACGTGAAGATCGATCTCGACGCAGAACGCGCCCGCCTGGGCAAGGAGATCGAGCGCATCGAGGGCGACATCGGGCGGGCCCACGCCAAGCTCGGCAACGAGAGCTTCGTCGCGCGAGCGCCTGCCGCCGTGGTCGATCAGGAGAAAAAGCGCCTGGCCGACTTCACGGCTGCAGCGAGCCGGCTTCGAGACCAGCTGAATCGCCTGGGACCGTCGCACTGAAGTCGCGAACGTCGCGGCCGGCGGCTGCAGTGTGCGCGGCCTGCGGGTCGAGCAGCTCGTCGATGCGGCGCGCCATAGCCCACGCGCTGCGCAGGCGAGACTCTCGCGTGGTGCCGGCGATGCGCGGCGAAACCTGCAGCGTCTCGATGCCGTGCAGCGGCCGGCCTTCGTCGAGCGCGCCGGGCTCCACGCTGTCGAGCCAAGCCGCGGCGATGCGCCCGCTCTTCAATGCGGTGGCGAGCGAGATCTCGTCGAAGAGGGCCGAGTGCCCGATGCTCACCAGCACCTGGTGCGGCTTGCAGTAGGGCAGGAAGCGATCGCCGAGCAGGCCGTGATAGCGGCTGTAGTAGTCGAGCTGCACGCACAGCACGTCGACGCGCTCGACCATCTCGCGCAGGCTCGCAGGCAGCACCTGCCAGTGCGGCCAGACGCTGTCGCTGGCGTGCAGCGAAGGGTCGTAACCGTAGATGCGCACACCGAAGCCCGAGAGCAGCTGCGCGATGGTTCGCGCGGCCGGCGGCATGCCGACGAGGCCGATGGTGGCGCCGCCGAGCTCGCGGCCCGAAACGGTGCCGTCGGGCCCGCGCACCGGCACGCGCCGCAGCAAGGACAGCATCGCGCCGATGGCGAACTCGGCCTCGGCCCGCGCGCTGGCGTTGAAGCTGCGCACCACCTCAACGCCGCGCCGCTCGCAGCTCACGAGGTCGATGTTCTCGGAGCCGGCGCTGACGCGGCCCACGGCGCGCAGCAAAGGCGCGAAGTCGAGCGTGCCGGCGTCGATGCCGAGCTGCGACGGAATGATGGCGGCGCGCACGTTGTAGAGCGCACGCCTGAACTCGCGCGGGTCGGTGGCGAGCTCGGGGGCGTGGCGAAGGCGATGGCGCGAAGCCAACCAGTGCATCACCTCGGCGTCGAGCGTCTCGATGACGAGCAGGTCCATCGGGGAAGAGGTTTCCTTCGCGTCTGCACGCCGAAGCGCATGCAAGAATGGAATTCGACGAGTCGATCAACGAACGAAAACCATTGTAAGTAGATGAAAGTCAAGCACGCGATCTTCCCGGTGGCCGGCCTCGGCACCCGCTTCCTGCCCGCCACCAAGGCACTCGCCAAGGAGATGCTGCCGGTGGTCGACAAGCCGTTGATTCAGTACGCCGTCGAGGAGGCTTACGCGGCCGGCGTGCGCGAAATGATCTTCGTCACCAGCCGCCACAAGCGCGCGATCGAAGACCACTTCGACCGCAGCTTCGAGATCGAGGAGGCTCTCGAGAAGTCGAACAAGCAGGCGATGCTGGAGACGATCCGCGCGGTCAAGCCCGACGACATGGAGTGCGTGTTCGTGCGGCAGCCGCAGGCGCTCGGCCTCGGCCACGCGGTGCTGTGCGGTCGCCATCTGGTGGGCGATTTCCCCTTCGCCGTGCTCCTGCCCGACGACCTGATGATCGGCACGCCGGGCATCCTGGCGCAGATGGTCGAGCAGTTCGAGGCCACGCAGGCTTCGATCATCGCGGTGCAGGAAGTGCCTGCCGAGCACACGCGGCGCTACGGCATCGTCGCGGGCAAGGTGGTCGGCGAGCGGCTGGTCGACATCGAGAAGATCGTCGAGAAGCCGGCGCCCGAAGTCGCGCCGTCACGCCTCGGCGTGGCCGGCCGCTACATCCTCACTCCGCGTGTGTTCGCCGAGATCGCTGCACAGCCGCGCGGCGTGGGCGGCGAGATCCAGCTCACCGACGGTATCGCCGGGCTGCTGCGGCACGAGAAGGCATACGCCTATCGCTACGAAGGTCGCCGCTACGACTGCGGCAGCAAGGAAGGCTTCCTGCAGGCCAACGTGGAACTCGCGCTCGAGAACGCCGAGTTGGGTGCCGACTTCAGGGCTTACCTGAAGTCGCTCGCACTTTGAATCAGCGCCGTCGCAGGTAGTGCACGAACTCGTCGTTCGCACTCGTCTGCTCGACGAGCTCGTTGCCCGTCTGCCTTGCGAAGGCCTGGAAGTCGCGCACCGAGCCCGGGTCGGTGGCCACGATCTTGAGCACGTCGCCGGTGGCCATGTCGGCCAGCGCCTTCTTGGCCTTGAGGATGGGCAGCGGGCAGTTGAGGCCGCGGGTATCGAGCTCTTTCTGGGCGTCCATCAGTTCGGGTCCACGTCTACTTCGATTGCACGCTTGCCGGGTGGCAAGTCCATCCATTGCGGCTCGATGCCGCGGGTCTTCAGCCAGTCGGCCAGCGCGTGGCCGGTGCCTGCCGGCCAGCACTTCACCTTCTCGGGCGCGATCGTCCGGTAGTCGACCAGCTCCGGCGAGAGCACGACCTCGCCACGCGCCGCGGCGTGGTACGCGATGATGATCTGGTTCATGCGCTGGAAATCGTAGACGCCGATCAGCGAGAGCGCGTCCACCGTGAGCGAAGTCTCTTCCTTCACCTCTCGCGCGATTCCTTCCTGCGGCGTCTCGCCAGCTTCCATGAAGCCGGTGATAAGGCCGAAGAACTTGCCGGGCCAGGCGGCGTTGCGCGCCAGCAGCAGTTGCCCGCCGCGATCGGTGAGCTCGATCACCGCAGCGAGCACGGGCGTCGGGTTGTTCCAGTGCGACCAGCCGCACGCCGGGCAGCGCAGCCGGGTCTTCGCACCGCCGTCTTCCTCGAGTGAAATCGGCTCGAGGCGCGTGGCGCAATTCGTGCAGAACGTGGTTTCGTATTTCATGCAGGTCGTCAGGCCGGGAACACACCGGTCGAGAGGTATCGGTCGCCGCGATCGCAGACGATGAAGACGATGGTCGCGTTTTCCACCTGCGCCGCGATCTGCAACGCGACCCAGCACGCGCCCGCCGCCGAAATGCCGGCGAAGATGCCTTCTTCGGCGGCCAGTCGGCGCGTCATCTCCTCGGCGTCGACCTGGCTCACGTAGACCAGTTCGTCGACCGCCTTCGGGTCGTAGATCTTCGGCAGGTAGGCCTCGGGCCACTTGCGGATGCCCGGGATGCGCGAGCCTTCTTTCGGCTGTGCACCGACGATGCGCACGGCCGGGTTCTTTTCCTTCAGGAAGCGCGAGACGCCGGTGATGGTGCCGGTGGTGCCCATCGCGCTCACGAAGTGGGTGACGCGGCCGGCCGTGTCGTTCCAGATCTCCGGGCCGGTGGTCTCGTAGTGGACGCGCGGGTTGTCGGGGTTGGCGAACTGGTCGAGCACGTGGCCCTTGCCGTCTTTCTCGAGCTGCGTGGCGAGGTCGCGCGCGCACTCCATGCCGCCCGAGCGCGGCGTGAGGATGAGTTCGGCACCGAACGCCTTCATGGTCTGTGCGCGCTCGATGCTCAGGTCTTCCGGCATCACCAGCAGCATCTTGTAGCCGCGTATTGCAGCCGCCATGGCGAGCGCGATGCCGGTGTTGCCCGAGGTCGCCTCGATCAGTGTGTCGCCCGGCTTGATCGTGCCGCGTTCCTCGGCGCGCCTGATCATGCTGATCGCCGGCCGATCTTTCACCGAGCCGGCCGGGTTGTTGCCTTCGAGCTTGCCGAGAATGACGTTCCCGCGGACCGCGTTCGCTTCGCCGGGCAGGCGCACGAGACGCACCACCGGCGTGCGGCCGATCACGTCTTCAAGGGTGGGGTAGCGGGGGGCTTCGGCGCTCATCGTCGTTGACCGCGATTGTGGCCGAGCAGACCGTGCGGCGCTTCGGTGGTGCCCCGGGCCGGACTCGAACCGGCACTCCTTGCGGAACGGGATTTTGAGTCCCGCGCGTCTACCAATTTCACCACCAGGGCAGGGGCTGAAGCGGCCGGCAGTGTGCCACACGCCGGCCGTAGACTCGGCTTCCCTGCCTCTTAGACCGGACCCTCCGCATGCCGCCGCTTCCCCCCGCCACGCAGGCGCTCCTGCTCGCCAACGTGGCCATGTTCTTCCTCGACCAGCTGCTCGGTGGCGGCCTCTTCGTCAACTTCGGGCTGTGGCCCATCGGCGAGCACTTCATGCCGTGGCAGGTGGTGACCTACGCGTTCATCCACGGCAGCTTCAATCACCTGTTCTTCAACATGCTCGGGCTATGGATGTTCGGCTCGGAGCTAGAGCAGATCTGGGGCCGCAACCGCTACCTCACGTTCTACTTCGCCAGCGTGCTCGCCGCCGCCGTGACGCAGCTCGTGGTCAATGCCGTGCTCGGCTCGACGGCGCCGACGGTGGGCGCCTCGGGCGGCCTGTTCGGCTTGCTGCTCGCCTTCGCGATGGTGTTCCCGGACCGCATCATCCTGCTGTTCTTCGTGATTCCGATGAAGGCCAAGTTCCTGGTGCTTCTCTACGGCGCGCTCGAGCTGTACCAGGGCGTCTACGTGATGAACTCCGGCGTGGCGCATTTCGCGCACCTGGGCGGCATGCTGGGCGGCCTGCTGACGCTGCGCTACTGGCGCGGCCAGCCGCCCTTCGGCCGGCGCCGATAGGGCTTGCGCCGGAGACGTTCACGTACGCCGGCGCACCGGCGGTCCGGGAAAACCCCTTACGCGAGCACGGCGCCGCGCCAGCGCTCATGCTGCAGTTTCGGCAGGCACCCGGAGACAGGCATGAAACAGGCAGCGCTCGATCGGTGGATCAAGATCCTTGGGGTCGCCGGCGCCCTCGCCTTCGCGTCGACCGTGCAAGCCGCACGACCCCACACGCGTGACGCGCCGGTGGCCGACCGCGCTGCCGCCTCGGCCGCCGCCGAGTTCCAAGCGCACCAGGTCGCGATGCGCCGGGCCAACGCCGCCGTCGTCGGTATCGAGACGATGGCCGTCGAGGACGCACGCTCGATCGAGAACCTCGGCCGCGAGCGTCAGGGCTCGGGCGTGCTGATCAATGCCGACGGCCTGGTGCTCACCATCGGCTACCTGATTCTCGAAGCCGACCACGTCGATCTGGTGCTGGCCGATTCGAAGCGC
>Ga0209724_1001023_pt1 | contig 26222 bp, 23 predicted proteins | sample grotaG_FD_184143 | JGI IMG/M metagenome (GOLD analysis project Ga0209724, IMG submission 184143) | Glacier valley bacterial and archeal communities from Borup Fiord, Nunavut, Canada, to study Microbial Dark Matter (Phase II) -... | ecosystem: Environmental > Aquatic > Freshwater > Ice > Glacier ...
GCGCGATATCGTCGGCAGCGATCGCCGACGGGCTGAGCGGCTGCGGCGGGCGGACTTCGGGCGCGGCGGCAACCAGCGCCCAATCGGGCAGCGCATGTTCCGCAGCCGCCGCCACCGCCGCGCGGTCGGCAACGGGGGCCGCCGATCCGGCGCGGTGCAGGCGCACGCTGCCCCAAAGCGCATCGGGCTCAGGAAGCGGGCCAAAGGTCTCCGTGACCGCGCGCTCGACGACGGCATACCAGCTGTCGTCGGGCAGTTTCGCGTCGCCGCTGCCACGCGGCTTGGCGAGCGCGCCGCCGATGAACAGCAAATCCTCGGCACGCGTCAGCGCGACGTACAGCAGTCGCCAGTGTTCGGCGGCGCGGTCGGCATCGGCTTCGGCGGCACGTTCCGCGATCGCGCCGACCTTGCCCGCCTTGCCGCCGTGGAAGATCGGCACTCGCTGTGTCTCGTCGTCGCTCATCGCCAGCAGGACGTGGCCGCCCGTTTCGCGTGGCATGGCGGCGGTTGCGTCCGCCAGCACCACGACAGGAGCCTGCAGCCCCTTGGCGGCATGGACCGTCAGGATCCGCACCGCATCGACCGAGGCCTCGGGATCGCGCTTCAAGTCGATGTCGTCGGCTTCGACCCACGCAAGAAAACCCTGCAGCGACGGCGCATTCGCCGCTTCGAACGCCAGCGCCTGCGTCAGCAGCGCGGCAATCGCCTCGCGCGCTTCACCGCCCAGCCGCGACAACAAGCGCCGACGCCCGCCAAGGCCCGACAGAATCTGTTCGAGGAATTCATAGGGTGCCGTGAAGTCGGCGAGCGCCAGCACCTTGCCCAGCCAAGCCGCCGCGTCGCCGCCAGCAGCATTGACCGCCGCCCACAGGCTGCCGCTGCGGCCATGTGCGAGCGCGAACAGCGCGTCCTGGTCCAGCCCGAGGAACGGTGAGGTCAGCAGCGCCGCGCAGCTGAGATCGTCGTTCGGCTGCAGCGCAAAGCGGATCAGCGCGAGGCAGTCCTGCACCGCAAGCGGCGCGGTCAGCCGGAGCCGATCGACGCCTGAAACGGGGACGCCGTGATCGTGCAACGCCGCGACCAGCGCGCCGACGAATTCGCCGCGGCTGCGGACCAGCACCAGGATGTCCTGCGGTTCGACCGCGCGGTCGCGCGCCGGCAGCCACAGCGGCGTGGCCGGGTCGAGCCAGTTCGCAATCTGCTGCGCCAGCTTGTGCGCCATCTGCACCTGCGCCTTAGGCAGCCACGCGACCTCGTCCGCCGCCTCGTCGGCAACATCGGGGGCGAGCGGCGGCCATAGCGTCACCGCGCCGGGCAGGTCGCCGCGCGCCGGGATGTGCGCGGGCACCGGCTCGCGGCCAAAGGAGTCGGTGCCGAGCGTTTGCACCACCGCATCGACGACTTCGAGCACGGCCGGGACCGAGCGGAACGACAGGCTGAGCGGCACGTCGCGCCAGCTCAGCTGTGCATCGACCGCACGCCCGCGAAACAGCTCGCGCCGGTCGCCGAAGACGCGCGGGTCGGACCCCTGGAAGCTGAAGATCGCCTGCTTGAAATCGCCGACGACGAACAGCGTGCGCTGCGCCTCGCGCGCGCCCTCGCCGTCGAAAAACTCGTCGGTCAGCGCCGCGATGATCGACCATTGGTCGAGATTGGTGTCCTGCGCCTCGTCGATCAGCAGATGGTCGACGCGCGCATCGAGCTTGTACCGGACCCACGCGCCGATGTCGGGCTGATCGAGCAACCGCGCCGCGCGCGCGATCATGTCGTCATAGTCGATCACGCCAGCGCGCTTCTTATGGTCGCCGTACGCGCCCGCCAGCCGCGCGCCGACGCGCAGGTGGCGCGCGGCATTGGCGGCTGCGGCCAGCTTGGCGCTCAGTTCGCCAACCACGCCGACCGCTGCACACAGCGCTTCGGCCAACGCCTTGTCCGCCGGATCGGCCTTTTGTCCACCGGGGACGAGGTCGGCGAACGCAAGTCCATCGAGTTTGTGGAACACGCGGTGCAGCGCGTCGAAATTCGCTGCCTGCGCCGCCAGCGAGCAGTCGAGCCACCACAACAGCTGCTCGGCCTTGAGTTGCGATTTGATGCCCTTGTTGGCGCGATAAACTTCGGCCAGCTCGCGCAGTCCGTCATGGTCGAGCTGCGCGACGGCGCGCTCCATGACATCGGCGGCGCTGCCATCGACCGGCAATGCGAGCATCCGGCGCAGTCGCGCCTCGAACCCCATCGGCGGACCGAGCGCGGCGATCGCCTCGCCGTGCTTGACCAGCGTTGCGGCGATCGACCCCAGCCGCGCTTCGCCGCTGGCGATGCTGAGCGCGGCAATGTCATCGGCGAAACCGGCATCGCCCGACGCATCGGCGGCATCGATCGATTCGGCGAGCACGCGCCCGCGCAGCGCCATCGCCGAGCGGTCGTCGAGCGCCTGAAACCCCGGCGCGATACCGGCCTCGAGCGGGAAGCTTGCCAGCAGCGACTGTGCAAAGCCGTGCAGCGTCTGCACATTGAGCCCGCCGCGCGCCTCGAGCGTGCGCGCGAACAACTGGCGCGCGCGCACCAGCGTCTCGGGGTCGGTCGCGCTGCGGATCGCCGCCAGATCGGCCTTGAGCGCGTTGTCGCCCGCCGTCACCCAGCTCGCGAGCCGTTCGAAGATGCGCCCCTGCATCTCGGCGGCGGCGGCCTTGGTAAAGGTCAAACACAGGATGCGGTCGGGCGGCGTGCCGCCGAGCAGCAGCCGCAACACGCGCGCGGTCAGCACCTGCGTCTTGCCGGTTCCCGCCGATGCCGACACCCACGCGTTATCGGGCGGTGCAGCCCCTGCCGCCTGATCGTCGGTAAGCGGTTTGAGCGGCTTCATCGCTCGGGCCGCCCGCGCCATTCGAGCACGCGCGCCAGCTGGTCGAAGTCCGTGTACTTCTGCGCATATTCGGGATGCAGCTTGGCGGTGAACGGCATGCCACCGAGCAGCCGCTCGTCGCACAGCGTCACGAAGCGCGCGTGCACCATCGCGATATGCTCGGCTGCCGGCGTCACCTGCTTGCCGTGCGTCAGCGGATCATGCGCCTTGCCGGGATCGGTGCCGCCGCCCAGTTTCCAATAGCGCAGCGCCGTCGCCGGCCCCGACGCGACACCGTCGAACCGCCCGCCCTCCGCCAGCCCGGCGAGCAGCCCGAGCTGCAGCGCATAGCCCCCTTCGACCTGCGCATGGCTCGGGATCGCCCCGGTCTTGTAATCGATGACCGCAAGCTCGCCGGCACGGTTGCGGTCGATGCGGTCGGCTTTTCCGGTCAGCGTGATGCCGTTGGCAAAGGTCGTGCTCGCCTGCACTTCGGCCGCCACCGGGGTCCAGCCCGCCGCCTCCCATTCGCCGAGTTCGGTCACTGCCCAGTCCATCATGCGGCGCACGCGCGGTGCCCAAAGCGCGCGCATCAACGGGTGCCCGGCCCAGCGCGCCAGCTCCGCATCAGTCAGCACGTGCAGTGCGGCAGGGTCGAGATCGCCCGCCTTGACCCAGTTTTCGAGGATCGCATGGACGGCGATGCCGCGGTCGGCACCGCTCGGATCCTGGTCGAGCGGGTCGAGCGCGCGCAACCGCAGCATCGTGCTCGCATAAAAGCTGAACGGGTCGGCGGCGAGGCGTTCGGCGGCGGTTACCGAGACTTTGCGCGGGCGGAGCGCCGCCGGGGGCGCCGGCTGCGGCCGCGCGGCGGGTCGCACGGTGGCGCTGCGGTCGAGCGCGCGTGCCCAGCCGAGCAGGTCGGGATCGGGCTGGAGCGAATCCCCGGCGAGCGCCTGCAGCCGCAGCCACAGCCGCGACGGCACGCCGGGCGCGCTGTCGCCCTGCCGCGCGCGGGTCAGCAGTACCTGCGGCGCGCCCATTGCGGCCACGAAGTCATGCGCCGCCAGCCCGATCCGCCGGTCGAGCGCGGGCAGCTTCAGGGCCCGGCGAATGGCAGGCGCAAGCCACGGATCGGGCGTCGGCAGCGGCGGCCAGCTGCCCTCGTTCAGGCCGCCGAGGATCATCAGGTCGGCACGCTGCAACCGCGCCTCGAGCAGGCCATAAATGCTGAGCCGTGGATGCTTGTCATAGGCGCTGCGCACCGAGGTTTCGCCGAGGAACGCCGCGAACAGCGCGGGCGCGTCGCCGGGCGCAAACGCTGCCAGCGCGTCGCCGTGCGTCTCGAGCCGCGCGACCAGATCGGCCAGCATTCGCCCGTCGGCACCGCGCCAAAGCTCGTCGCCGCACAGCGCCTCGCCCGCCACGCGCAGCGCCGCGACCAGCGCGGTCAGCCCGGTTTCGGCCTGCGCGAACAGCGCTTCGAGCGGTTCGAGCCTCTTCTCAAGCGCGGTCCACCATGGCAGCAGCGGCGCGCGTTTCGCGTCATGCTCGGCGATGCGCGCGGCGATGCCCGCCAGCCCCGGCGCGGGGCGCACGCCGCGCAGATCGAGATCGAGCCGCCGCACGGCCGCCAGCCAATCGAGCCGCGCATCGCCGCGCTGCACCAGCGGGTGCTTGACCACCGCGAGCAGGCTGACCGGCGTGAAGCCGCGCGCCGCCGCCTCGACCAGCGCCAGCAGCAACGCACCCGGCGGGGTCAGGCGCAGCGGCGTCCCCGCCGAATCGTCGATTTCGATGCCCCAGCGCTGCGCATGCGCCGCCACGCGCCGCGCCAGCCCGCGGTCGGGCGTCACCAGCGCCGCGGTCATCCCCGGCGTTTCGAGCGCCCGGCGCAGCGCGAGCGCGATCACCTGCGCCTCCTCGGCAGCGTCGGTCGCGACCACGGTGCGCACGCCGGTGAACAGTTCGGGCGCAAGTGGCGTCTCGCGCCACGTCGCGGTGAACGCCGCCGGGCTCATCGCGCGCGCCACCGCCTGCGTCCGCGCTGCCGGGCCATCGGCGCGCGCCGTCGCGGGCCAGTCGAGCACCTCGCCGCGCGCCACGCCGAGATGATGCAGCAGGCACTTCAGCGTATATTGCGGATGTCCCTCGCTGTCGGCGGTATCGCAGTCGCCGTCGGTCAGATGGCAGCGCACCGCGTCCCATTCGGGCGGCGACATCGCGGTGTCGAGCCCCGGCAACACGATCATGCCCCGCGGCAGGCGCGCGACGCGGGCGAGCAACCGCGCGACCGGCGGCGCGGCGGCGGTCATCCCGGCGGCCACCACCAGCCCCGGCGGGGTGTCGCCCGCCGCCCAGCGGTCGAGCAACCCGCCGAGCAGCGCACGCTGCCGCGCGGCCGGATCGAGCGCGCCGTGCGCCGCAAGCAGTGGCGGCCACAGGTCGAGCAGGATGCGGAACACCGCGAGCGTCTGGTCCCAATGCACCGCGAGTTCGGGCGGCACGACGCGCGCAATCGCGGCCCGGTCGACTTCCTCGAACTCGATCGCATCGAAAGCGGCGGCAAGCTGATCGGCCAGCCGCAGCGCCTCGATCGAGGTGATCCCGCCGCCGCGCGCCCGCCGCACGAGTTGCGTCAGCAGCAGGCGGCGTTGCAACGCGTCGATCGCCGGAGGCAGCACGGCGGCGGTGTCGAGATCATCGGCAAAGCTGCCATCCTCGCCGTCGACCGCCGCCAGCGGCGTCATCCGCGGCAGCAGCAGCCCATCGCCCGACAACCGCACGAACGCCTGCGTCAGTGCCCGCACCGCGCGGCGATTGGGCAGCCAAACCTGCGCGCGGGCGAGTGCCCGCGGATCGCCTGCGGTGCGGTCGAGCAGCCCCTGTGCCAACGCATCGACGAACGCCACATGCGCCGGGATCGTGAATACCGCCGGGCCGCTCACCAGCCGCGACCTAACCGGCCGCCAGCAGCGTCTCGGTCGCAGCGACCGCCGGCGGGGTGCCGACATCGCTCCACAGCCCCGGATGCGTCAGCCCGAACAACCGCCGGTCCGCCAGCGCCTTGTCCCAAAGCGTTCGAAACCCGAACGACCCCGACGGTGCGCTATCGAACAGCCGCTTCGCGACGATCTGCAGCCCGGTATAGACGAACGGCGCCATACGCCCCTCGCGCCGCCACGCCAGCCGCCCGACCGGGTCCATCGTGAAATCACCGCGCCCGGCATGGCACGACGCGCGCGCCAGCGGCACCAGCAGCAGCAGCGCGTCCATCGCGTCCGCATCCCAGCGCTGCGCGAGCAGCTTGAGCGACGACATCGCCCCATCGACCCAAAGATTGTCGCTGTTGACGACATAAAATGGATCGCCGTCGATCAACGGCAGCGCCTTGGTCACGCCGCCGCCGGTTTCGAGCAGCAGCGCGCGCTCGTCCGAAATCGCGATTTCGAGCGCCTGGTCGCGGCTGCCGAGGTGCGCCTCGATCTGATCGGCGAAATAATGGACGTTGACCACCGCCTTGGCGACACCGGCGGCGCGCAAATGATCGAGCGTGCGGTCGAGCAGGGTGCGCCCGGCCACCTCCACGAGCGGTTTCGGACGCGTTGCAGTCAGCGGCCGCATGCGCTTGCCGAGCCCGGCTGCCAGCACCATCGCGGTCTGCGGCACCGCGACATGCGGCTCGGGACGGAGCGCGAGCGGGGCCGAAAAGCGCTTCATGCCCATGCGGCGGCGCGCTTGGCCACAGGCACTGAGGCATCGAACCATGCCTTGACCGGGGCCAGTGCCGGATGCGCGAAATTGCGGTCGAGATACCCCCACAGTCGCGGATGGCGTTCGACATAGCCCGCCTTGCCGTCGCGGTCGCGCAGCCGGGTGAAGATGCCGAGGATCTTGGTATTCCGCTGCGCACCGAGGATTTCGTACACTGCGCGGAATGCATCGCGGTCGGCAATCCCGCGCGCGTCGAGGTAGCGCGTCAGCATCGCTGCCTCGAGCGCGGGCGGCACGTCGCGCCGGGCATCCTGCAACAGCGAAACAAGATCATACGCCGGGTGCCCGACCAGCGCGTCCTGAAAATCGAGCAGCCCAAGCCCCGCCAGTCCCGGCCGGTCGAGCAGCATCAGATTGTCGGCATGATAATCGCGCAGCGTCAGCACCGGGTCGGCAGCGGTCGCATCGAGCAGATCGGGCCAGACGGCGTCCCACGCAGCGTCATAGCCCGGTGCCTCCGACAGGCCGACGGCGGGCAGATACCATTCGGGAAACAGCCGCACCTCGCGGCGCAACTCGCCCGGCCCATAGGGCGCGATGTCGGGCGCGGGATGTGCATGCAGCGCGGCAAGCACGTCGATCGCCGCCGCATACACCGCGGTTTCGCGGCCGGGTGCCGCCTCGAGCACCGGTGTGACGCGGTCATCGCCGAAATCCTCGAGCAGAATCAGCCCGGTGTCGAGGTCGACCGCAAGCGTGCGCGGGGCCGAAAAGCCAAGGTCGACGAGGTGCTTGCCGATGCCCAGGAACGGGCGGCTGTCTTCGTGCGCGGGCGGCGCGTCCATCAAGACTGCGGTGCGGTCGCCGTCGTGGATGCGGAAATAGCGGCGGAATGAGGCATCGCCCGCCAGCGGCACGATCGTCGCGCCGCCCCAGCCGTGGTCCTTGAGGAAATCGGGCGCGGCGGCGGGGGGAATCATCGGGGAGGCCATCGGCCTTCCCAAGACGGCGGCACGGTAACTGTCAAGCGCCGCGTCGCCTCGCCGCTCCCGGCAAAATGCAGACCGAGGCTTTCGGGCGGCAAATCGCCGTCCAGACGCTCGGGCCATTCGATCAGCAGGACCGCATCGGTTTCGCACAGCCCGAGCGCCTCCGCCTCGCGCGCGCTGTTCAGCCGGTACAGGTCGATGTGCCAGACTTCGGGCGTGGTGTCATACGGCTGCACCAGCGTGAACGTCGGCGACGGCACCTCGCCCGCCCAGCCGAGTCCGCGCAGCACACCGCGCGCAAAGGTCGTCTTTCCTGCCCCGAGATCACCCGACAGCGCGACAACATCGCCCGGGCGCAGAACCGCTGCAAGACGCGCGGCAAGCGCGGTGAGGTCGCTTTCGGAAAGCGCGCTCACCAGCCCCGGCTCGCCGGGTGGATCGCGATGTCGGTCGAGAGGAAGTCCTTGCCGGTGCACAGGATGGGCAAATCTTCGACCTTGGCAACGCCGTAGACCATGAGATCGAGCAGGTTAAGTTTGCCGCCGCGGCCGTTGCCGGAGCCAAACTGCTCGTTGGCCACCATCGCTGCGTGAGCCGCCTGGCTGCCAAACGGAAAAATCTCGACGCCTAAGTCGTCCAGCAGGCCGATGGCTTCGAGATCGGGAACGTTGCCGCTCTCGGCCATGACCCGGTTAAATTCGACGAGGACCGGCGTCGGCACTGCGCCTAACTCTTTCGCCAACGCAACCCGCAGGTCTAAATAGCCATCCTCGCCACGCGCCATCGCGACCAGAGCTGACGTGTCGACAATCATCGTCGCTCTCAACGCAAGTTGCCGTTCTCGTCATATTCGCGAGCGTCGAATTCGGCCATGCTGGGAATATTGGCGCGCCGATGCAACAGTGCCAACCGCGCATCGATACGCGCCAACTTGGCCGCATATTCGTCTTCGACCACCGGCGGCGGCATACGGCGCAATGCTTCCTCGATGACCTGCACCTGGCTACGGCCATCGCGGGTCAGCAATGCCAGCCGTTCCGCCGCCCAGTCAGAGCGGATGGTTATCGGCTTTTGGGTGCGACGCGGTTGCATCCCGCGCATATAGTCCGCTGTGCTTGCACGCGCAATCGGCGTGCAAGCACAGCGCCTGAATTAGTACCGGTAATGCTCGGGCTTGAACGGGCCGTGGTCCGACACGCCGATATACGCCGCCTGCTTTTCGGTCAGCACGGTCAGCTTGACGCCGAGCTTTTCGAGGTGAAGCGCAGCGACCTTCTCGTCGAGGTGCTTGGGCAGCACATAGACCTGGTTCGAATACTTCTGGCCCTGCGTCCACAGTTCGATCTGCGCGAGCACCTGGTTGGTGAAGCTTGCCGACATCACGAACGACGGATGGCCGGTGCCGCAGCCGAGATTGACGAGGCGACCCTTGGCCAGCACGATCAGCCGCTTGCCGTCGGGGAACACGACCTCGTCCACCTGCGGCTTGACCTCTTCCCAAACCATGTTCGACAGCGCGCCGATCTGGATTTCGGCATCGAAGTGCCCGATGTTGCAGACGATCGCGCGGTCCTTCATGGCGCGCATATGGTCGAGCGTGATGACATCAGCGTTGCCGGTCGCGGTGACGAAGATATCGGCCATCGGCGCGGCATCCTCCATCGTCAGGACCTGATAGCCCTCCATCGCCGCCTGCAGCGCGCAGATCGGATCGACTTCGGTGACGATGACGCGCGCGCCGCCGTTGCGCAGCGAAGCGGCCGAACCCTTGCCGACGTCGCCGTAGCCCGCGACGACCGCGACCTTGCCGCCGAGCATGACGTCGGTGGCACGGCGGATCGAGTCGACCAGCGATTCCTTGCAACCATAGAGGTTGTCGAACTTCGACTTGGTGACGCTATCGTTGACGTTGATCGCCGGGAACGGCAGCCCGCCCGCCTTCGAAACTTCGTACAGGCGGTGGACCCCGGTCGTGGTCTCCTCCGACACGCCTTTCAGCGCGTCCTGCGTGCGCTTGAAAAATCCCGGCGTCGCGGCGGCACGCTTGCGGATCTGGCCGAAGAACTCGATTTCTTCTTCGTTGGTCGGCTCGGGCAGGTCGATCCCGGCCTCGAGTGCTGCACCCTTCAGGATGTAGAAAGTCGCATCGCCGCCGTCGTCGAGGATGAGGTTCGCGGTCTCGCCGTTCGGCCACTGAAAGATGCTGTCGACATACTGCCAATATTCGGCGAGCGTTTCGCCCTTGGTCGCGAACACCGGCACACCGGTCGCGGCGATCGCGGCGGCGGCATGGTCCTGCGTCGAGAAGATGTTGCACGACGACCAGCGCACCTGCGCGCCCAATGCGGTCAGCGTCTCGATCAGCGCGGCGGTCTGGATCGTCATGTGCAGGCAGCCCGCGATGCGCGCGCCTTTCAGCGGCTGCGTCGGGCCGAACTCGCGGCGCAGCGCCATCAGTCCGGGCATCTCGGTCTCGGCGATCGCGAGCTCGCGGCGGCCCCATGCGGCAAGGCCGATGTCGGTGACATGATAGTCGTTGAACGTCGCGTGCGCTTGCGTGGCCATGGGCATGTCCTTGGGATGGGGTGACCGGGCGCAGATAGCGATGACCGGGCCCGCGGGCAAGCATAAAGATATCTTTATGTCCTGCGGCAAATATCGCGCGCGCCGCCTACAGCCGTGCCAGCACGTCGGCGGCGACGCGCGCATCGCCTGCCGCGACGACGCGCCCGTCGCTGCCGTGGCGGAGCGGCGCGCCCGCCCAGTCGCACATGATCCCACCCGCGCCGCTGACCACCGGCACCAGCGCCGCCCAGTCATAGAGCTTGAGGCCGCTTTCAACGACGAGGTCGAGGCAGCCGGTCGCGACCAGCGCATAATTGTGACAGTCGCCGCCATACAGCACGTCGCGCGCGGCGCTGCGGAGCCGCTGGAACGACGCCGCGCCGGCGGCATCGAACAGATAGGGCGAAGTCGTCGCAAGATACGCCTGCGCCAACCCATCGCAGGTGCGCGCCCGGACGATGCTGCCGTTGAGCGTCGTCGGCTGACCCACCGCGCCGACCCAGCGGTCGCGTGCGATGCACTGGTCGATCACACCGAGCACCGGCACGCCGTCCTCCAGCAGCGCTATCAGCGTGGCAAAGGTCGGCCGCCCGGCGATGAACGCGCGCGTGCCGTCGATCGGATCGAACACCCACAGTCGCCGGCTGGTGGCGCGCAGCGGTCCATATTCCTCACCGACAATGCCGTCGTCGGGGCGCTCGCGTTCGACGATGGCACGCATCGCTGCTTCGGCGGCGCGGTCGGCAGCGGTCACCGGCGAGGCGTCGGACTTGGTTTCGACCGTGGCATCGGCGCGAAAATACGGCGCGATGACGGCGCCCGCCGCGTCCGCCAGCCGATGCGCCAGCGCGATGTCGTCGCTCGTCACAGCCCCAGATCGCTCAGGATCATCGCGCGATGCTCATCCAGCCCGGGAGCCTTGGCGCGCACCGCGGGATCGGCATAGCCCGACAGCTTGACCGGGTTTCCCGCCGCGAGCAGCGGCGTGCCGTCGGGAAACGCGGTGGTGATCGCCATGTTGCGCGCCACCACCTGCGGATGGCGCAGCGCCTGCGCGACGTCGTTGAGCGGCGCGCAGGGAATCGCTGCGGCATCGAGCAGCGCCAGCCAATGCGCCGCCGGGGCGTCCGCCAGCCGCGCTTCGAAAATCGCCGCAAGGGCATCGGCATGGTCGGTACGCAGCGCGTTGGTTAAAAAGCGCGGATCATCGACGAGGGTGCCCAGATTCAGCGCGCGAACCAGCGTTTGAAACAACATATCATTGCCTGCGGCGATCACGATATGCCCACCTTCGCACGCATAGGCGGCAAACGGCGTGATCGACGGATGCCGCGCGCCGAGCGGCCCGGGCGCGACGCCGCTGACGGCAAAGCGCGCCACGGCATTTTCGAGAATGGCGATCTGCCCGTCGAGCATCGCGACATCGACGAACAGCCCCTCGCCGTTGCGCTCGCGGTGGTGCAACGCGCTCAGGATGCCGATCACGGTGAACAGCCCGGCGGTGATATCGCCGATCGAGGTGCCGACGCGCGTCGGCGGCCCGCCCGGCCAGCCGGTCACCGACATCACGCCGCCGAGCGCCTGTACGATCATGTCATATGCCGGCTTGGCGCGGTCGGGCCCGGTGTGGCCAAAGCCGCTCGCCGCCGCATAGATCAGCCGGGGATAGCGCGCATGCAGCGCCGCCCAGCCGAAGCCGAGCTTGTCCATCACGCCGGGACGGAAATTCTCAACGAGCACATCGGCGCGCACCAGCAGCGCCTCGAACACCGCGCGGTCGGCGGCGACGCCGAGATCGAGCGCGATCGACTGCTTGCCGCGGTTGATACTGGCGAAATAGGCGCTCTGGCCGTCGCGGAACGGCCCGATGTGGCGGCTGTCGTCGCCGGTGCCCGGCCGTTCGACCTTGACGACGCGCGCCCCGAGATCGCTGAGCACCATCGTCGCATAGGGCCCGGCGAGCACGCGCGACAGGTCGACAATCAACAGGTCGTCGAGCGGGCCGGGGCTGGTCATCCAGCTGGGATAGCGGCTATTCGTGCGAGGTCAAACCGGAGACCGCTGATGCACCTGCTCGCCTCGCTGACCTCGCCCTATGCCCGCAAGCTGCGCGCGGTTGCAGGCGAGCTGGCGCTCGACCTGCCGGTCGTGCCGACCGCGCCGATGGAAAACCCGCCGGCACTGGTGGCAGCGAACCCGCTGCGCAAAGTTCCGGCGCTGATCCTCGGCGACGGTACCAGCCTGATCGATTCGCCGGTGATCGCGGGCTATCTGCTCGCGCAGGTGCCCGACCAGCGACTGATGCCGTCGCATGGCATGGTGCATTGGCGGATGCGGTCGTTCGAGGCGCTGACCGATGGCATTCTCGATGCTGCCGTCGGGCTGGTGTTCGGCCGCGCAGCGCAGCTCGACGCAGCCACCGTGCCGTCGCTGCAGCGCGCCATCGTCGCGATCGACCTTGCGGTCAAGGCGCTGGTGGCCGCGCATGCGGGCGTCGGGCACGACAGTTTCGGCTATCACGACATCTGCACCGTCGTGGCGCTCGACTATCTCGATTTCCGCCACCCCGGCATCGACTGGCGGGCGCAGCCGGGGCTGGTCGCGCTGCACGCCCGCCATGCCGACCGGCCGTCGCTGGTGGCGACGCGCCCGCCGACCGGATGACCGCCTAGGCCAGCTTGGCGAGCAGCATCCGCGCCGCCTCGGCGGACGACGCGGGGTTTTGCCCGGTGATCAGCAGCCCGTCCTCGACGGCATAGGAGCCGAAGTCGGGGCCCTTGCTGTACACGCCGCCGCTCGCCTTGAGCATGTCCTCGACAAGGAACGGCACCACATCGGTCAGCCCGACGGCGGCTTCCTCGCCGTTGGTGAACCCCGCCACCTTGCGCCCCTTGACCAGCGGCGACCCGTCGGCGGCGTGGACATTCTTGAGCGCGCCCGGTGCATGGCAGACCAGTGCCACCGGCTTGTCGGCGGCGAGCGCATCCTCGATCAGGCGGATCGAATGCGAATCGTTGGCAAGATCCCACAGCGGACCATGACCGCCGGGATAGAACACCGCGTCATAGTCAGCGATCTTGACCTCAGCCAAGACATGCGTCGCGGCGAGCGCGGCGGTCGCCGCCGCGTCGGCACGGAAGCGCCGCGTCGCGTCGGTCTGCGCATCGGGGGCATCGCTTTTGGGATCGAGCGGCGGCTGGCCGCCTTTGGGCGACGCCAGCGTGATCTCCGCCCCGGCATCCTTGAACACATAATAAGGCGCGGCAAACTCCTCGAGCCAGAAGCCGGTTTTCTGACCGGTATTGCCCAACTGGTCGTGCGAGGTCAGGATCATCAGGATTTTCATCGTCGGTCTCCATTGGCGCGGCTGTTGGCGTGCGTGCAGGGAAGGCGCGGCGCGCGGCTTTGTTCCGCGACCGTTGTGTGCTGCGTTCGATAGCGAAGGGAAACTTGCCGATGCCCGTCCACCACGCGATCATCCCCGGACTGCAATACGCCGACGCGCCGGCTGCCATCGACTGGCTCGAGCGCGCGTTCGGCTTCACGAGGCAGCTGGTTGTGCCCGATGACGACGGCGGCATCGCGCACGCACAGCTGTTGCTCGACGGCAATATGATCATGCTCGGCAGCGTTCGCGCCGACACCGTCTATGGGCGGAAGACCCCGGCGGCGGCGGGCGGCGTGACGATGACGATTTCGGTGACGCTCGACGACCCCGATGCGCATTTCGCGCGGGCCGTGACGGCGGGTGCCGATATTATCGTGCCAATCAAGGACATGCCGTACGGTGGCCGTGCCTATGATGTCCGCGATTGCGGCGGGCATGTGTGGACGTTCGGCAGCTACGATCCCGTGGGCGGGATAAGCCTGCCCTCCCCCGCCTGAGCGGGAGAGGGCGGCGGTTCAGACGCCGGGAGCAGGGTTCGGTTCGAAACCACCGCGGCGACCAGTCTTCGGGATCGCCGAGGGACCGGCATTGCTGGCGATCGGAATCGTGTGCGTGGCGGTGCCGCGATCGATCGTCTCGCCGGCAAGGATGCGCTTGATCTCGTCGCCGCTCAGTGTCTCGAGCTCGATCAGCGCACCCGCGAGCGCGTGCAGCTGGTCGATGTTGTCCGAAAGCAGCTGCTTGGCGCGGTCATAACCGTGCGTGACGATCGACTTCACTTCGCTGTCGATCATCCGCGCGGTTTCCTCGCTGACATTCTGCGTCCGGGTGACGCTGTGCCCAAGGAACACTTCCTCCTGATTGTCGCCGTACTTCAGCGGCCCGAGCTTGTCGGACATGCCCCACTGCGTGACCATGTTCTTGGCGAGGTCGGTCGCATAGCTGATGTCCGACGACGCGCCGCTCGAGACCTTGTCGTGGCCGAAGATCAGCTCTTCTGCAACGCGCCCGCCCATCGAGACCGCGAGGTTGGCGTACATCTTGTCGCGGTGATAGCTGTACTGGTCGCGCTCGGGCAGCCGCATGACCATGCCCAGCGCCCGGCCGCGCGGGATGATCGTCGCCTTGTGGATCGGATCGGACGCCGCCTCGTGCACCGAGACGATGGCATGGCCGGCCTCGTGATAGGCGGTCATCTTCTTCTCGTCGTCGGTCATCACCATCGAGCGCCGCTCGGCACCCATCATGACCTTGTCCTTGGCGTCCTCGAATTCGGCCATCGCGACCAGCCGCTTGTTGCGGCGAGCGGCCAGCAACGCCGCCTCGTTGACGAGGTTGGCGAGATCGGCCCCCGAGAAGCCCGGCGTGCCGCGCGCAATGGTGCGCGGATTGACGTCGGGAGCCAGCGGCACCTTCTTCATGTGCACGGCCAGAATCTTCTCACGGCCCTCGATGTCGGGACGGCCGACGATGACCTGGCGGTCGAAGCGGCCGGGACGCAGCAGCGCCGGGTCGAGCACGTCGGGGCGGTTGGTCGCCGCGACGATGATGATCCCCTCGTTGCCGTCGAAGCCGTCCATCTCGACGAGCAGCTGGTTCAGAGTCTGCTCGCGCTCGTCGTTGCCACCACCAAGGCCTGCGCCGCGCGAGCGGCCGACCGCGTCGATTTCATCGATGAAGATGATGCACGGCGCGCTCTTCTTGCCCTGCTCGAACATGTCGCGGACGCGGCTTGCACCGACGCCGACGAACATCTCGACGAAGTCTGAACCCGAGATGTTGAAGAACGGCACATTCGCCTCGCCCGCGATGGCGCGCGCCAGCAGCGTCTTGCCGGTACCCGGAGGGCCGACGAGCAATGCGCCCTTGGGAATCTTGCCGCCCAGCCGGTTGAACTTCGACGGATCGCGCAGGAACTCGACGATCTCCTGCAGCTCCTCGCGCGCCTCGTCGATGCCCGCGACGTCATCGAACGTCACGCGGCCTTCCTTTTGTGTCAACAGCTTGGCGCGCGACTTGCCAAAACCCATCGCGCCCTTGCCCGCGCCGTTCTGCATCTGCCGCATCACGAAAATCCAGATGCCGATCATTAGCACGAACGGCAGCATCGAGACGAACAGCTGGCTGAGCAGCGACCGCTGCTCCTCGGGCTTGGCATCGAACTTGACGCCCTTCTGGCGCAGCCGGTTGACCAGCTCTAGGTCGCCGGGGTTGTAGGTCTTGAATTCGTCGTCGTTCGCCAGCTTGCCGCTGATCTCGTTGCCGCGGATGTCGACCGACTTGACGCTGCCTTCATCGACCTTGGTCAGGAAGTCCGAATAGCCGAGCGCACCGGCAGCCGTCGCGGTCGACGGCCCCTGCACGACGGTGACGACCACCGCCAGAACCAGCAGGATAACCACCCACAGGCCAAGGCTCTTGACCCAGGGATTTTGCGGACGCTTGGGCTGTTCGGCCATCGGGCAGTGCCTTTTTTGCGAAACTTCTCTGTGGACAAGATAGGCATGTTACGCGTTCGTGCAATCACCCGATGCGCCGCACGCGACAAAAGCGACCACCAGCCGCATTCATGCGCTCATTTACGGCGTGGCGGCGCCACCGTGAAACACCAAAGCGCGCCGCCGCGCCCCGCGACTCCGGCGAGCGTCGCGCTGCCACCGGCACTAAGCGTCGCGCACCAGCGGTCGATCGCGGGGCCATCGGGCGTCGCCGACGGGGCCAGTTCGGCGATCACGCGCACCAGCAACCGCCGCTGCAGCTCGCGCGGCAGCCCGGCGGCGTCGAGGTCGATCGCTGCCCCCGACACCGTGGCGCGACCCGCCCATGCGATCCCGGCGGTCCAGTCGAGCGCCGCCTCGGCATCGGCGAGATGCGCTGCCGCCGCCGCCATCCGGTCGGGCGCGAGCCAGGGTGTCGCGGCCAGCAGCGCGCGCGCCTGCGTCCGGTCGAAACGCGTCGCATGGTTCGCCGGATCGTCGACCGCCCGCCACCCCGCCGCCGCGACGACTTCGGCAAGCGCGTCCCGCCGCCAACCGAGCAGCGGCCGGACCAGCGTGACGCCGTCGCCAAGGCTGCGCGACCGGCGAATGCCCGCAAGCCCGCCGCTGCCCGCGCCGCGCGCCAACCGCAGCAGCAGCGTTTCGGCCTGGTCATCGGCATGATGCGCGGTCGCCAGCCACGCGACACCGTGCGCCCCGCACCAGTCCGCCATCAACCGGTAGCGCGCCGCGCGTGCTTCGGCCTGCAAATTGCCGGTGGGTTTGGCCCCGGTCCAGCGCAGCGTCGCATGCCGCAGGCCGAGCCCGGCCGCATGGTCGGCGACGCCCGCCGCCTCGGCCGCCGCCTCGGCGCGCAAGCCGTGGTCGACCGTCAGGACACAGACGCGCTCGCCGAAAGCATCTGCTGCGAGACCGAGCAGCGCAAGGCTGTCGGGGCCGCCAGACACTGCGACGGCGAACGCTTCGCCCGGCGCAAGGTCGCGCCCCAGCACGGCTGCGACATCGGCCGCGAACCGCTGGCTCAGGCCTCGCACTTCGCCGCGGAGCGCGCGCGTGCCGCCTGCGCTTTCTGTGCGGGCGTCAGCGCGCTGCCATAAACCGACTGCAACTCGTTCAGCGCGCGGCACGCCTGATCGGGTTTCTTGAGCGCGGTCAGCGCATTGCCAAGCCCGATCAGGCTGTCGGCGGCATGGTCACCCTTGGGATATTTTTGATAGCCGTCGAGAAATGCCTTTGCCGCCTGCGCGCTGCTGTTGTGCGCGGCATAGCTGCGGCCGAGCCAATATTGCGCCGATGCCGCGCGCGTCGCCTTTGGATTGGCGGCGAGGAAATCGGTAAACCCGGTTTCGGCGGCGTCATATTCCTTTGCCGTATAATGCGCATAGGCGGCGCGCCACGCCGCCTCGACCGGATCGCCGCTGACCGGCTTGGCGTCGGGCTTGGCGGCAAGCGGCTTGGCGGGTTTGGCCGTGGGCAGTGGCAGCGGCGCGGTCGCGTCGGGAACGGGGGCGGGCCTCGCGCCGCCCTCAAGCGCATTCAGCCGGAATTCGGCATCGCCGCGCAGCTTGGTCAGCTGATCGGTCAACTGGCGCACGGCGTTCTGGTTTTCCTCGACCTGCCCGGTCAGCGACCGGAGCTGGCGTTCGAGCGCATCGACGCGTCCGTTCAGGTCGGCGAGCGGGGCCGATGCCGGATTGCCCTGCGCCTCGGGCGGCGGCGCGGCGGCGGCGGGCGCAATATCGGGGGTGAAGAACTTCGGATCGCCGCCCGGAAACACCTTGCGCTGCACCGCGCGCATCTGCGCCTCGAGCGCGCCCACACGCCGTGCGGTTAACGCCGGATCGGGCATGTCCTGCGCCAGCGCCGGTCCCGCCAGCATCAACGCCGCGAACAGCAGCAGCGCGCGCATCAGCGTGCCGGTACGGCGGCGGGTGCCGGGGCCGCAGCAGCTGCCGCGGCGCGCGCGACCAGGTCGGCGGGCACGAGGCTGACGTCCTTGACCGTCTGCGCGGGACCGCCGAGCGGCGGCAGCACCCGTCCGCCGACGCTGATCTTGAGCGCCCCGGCGCGTCCGGTCCACAGCATCAGCCCGGCCGGCTCGGCGGGCACGTCGAAACGCTCGCCCGCCTTCAGGTTGCCGACCTTGACAGAAGTGCGCGTCGCCTTGTCGTAAATCTTGATCCACGCGTCCTCGGTCGCGGTGATCGACACCGGGCCGGGCGCGATCACGGGCGCTGCAGCTGCCGCCGTGGCAGGCGCGGCTGCGACCGGCGCGGCTGCCTCGGCTGGCGTCGCCGCCGCTGGTGGTGGCAGAGCAGGCGCTTCGGCGGCCGCCACGACGGCGGAATGCGACGGCGTGAACATCCCCGCGCTGTACGCGACGACAGCTGCGACGATCGCCAGCACCGCGACGATGCTCAGCACCAGCAGGCCGCGCGGCGGCATCCGGCGCTCGTCCAGTACCTCGATCGAGGCGACGGCCGGGACATGCGCGGTCTTGCTGGTTTCGCTGCGGAACTGCGTGGCGACCGCCTCGGCATCGAGATGCACGGCACGCGCAAAGGATTTCACAAAGCCGATCGCATAGGGCAGCGCGGGCAATGCGCTATGATCGTCGGACTCGATCGCGCGGAGATGGCGGACGGGCACGCGCGTGTCGCGGGCGATGTCGGCAAGCTCGAGCCCGGCCGCAACGCGTGCCTCGCCCAGCACGGCGCCGACTCGTCGCGGTGCAAGATGAAAGTCGGCAGCCGGTGTCGCTTCGCTTTCCACGCATCATCCTCCGCTCGGGCAGCAGCGACCCCTCGCCTATCCGAAGCGCGGGCAAACTCGCGCGGTGGGCCGCGCAAGTCAACCGCGTTGCCAAGGTTTGCGCGCCACCTTGTTGCGGCGCAGCAGTTCGCGTAAGGGGCGCGCACACCTTTGCTCCCAATTCTCAGGATTACCCTCATGCGTTTGCGCAACGTCGCGATTATCGCGCACGTCGACCACGGCAAGACGACCCTTGTCGACCAGATGTTTCGGCAGTCGGGCACGTTTCGCGACAACCAGCGCGTTGCCGAGCGCGCGATGGACTCGAACGATCTCGAGCGCGAACGGGGGATCACCATCCTCGCCAAATGCACAAGCGTCGAATGGCCCGATCCGGCAACCGGCGAGGTCACGCACATCAACATCGTCGACACCCCCGGCCACGCCGATTTCGGCGGCGAGGTCGAGCGCATCCTGTCGATGGTCGACGGCGTCATCCTGCTCGTCGACGCCGCCGAAGGGCCGATGCCGCAGACCAAGTTCGTCACCGGCAAGGCGCTGGCGCTGGGGTTGAAGCCGATCGTCGTCGTCAACAAGATCGACCGGCAGGACGCCCGCGCGCAGGAAGTGCTCGACGAGGTGTTCGACCTGTTCGTCACGCTCGAGGCGAGCGACGAGCAGCTCGAATTCCCCGTGCTGTTCGCTTCGGGGCGCAACGGCTATGTCGGCTATGACAGCGACGTTCGCTCGGGCAATTTGACCCCGCTGTTCGAGACGGTCGTGCGCCATGTGCCGCCGCCCGCCGCCGACGTCGACGGGCCGTTCAAGATGCTGGTGTCGCTGCTCGACCGCGATTCGTTCGTCGGCCGCATCCTGACCGGGCGCATCCTGTCGGGCACGCTCAAGCTCAACATGCCGATCCGCGCCTTGAACCCCGACGGCACCGTCGCCGAGGAAGGCCGCGCCGCAAAGATCTTCGCGTTCCAGGGCCTCGAGCGCGTCCCCGTCGAGGAAGCGCATGCGGGCGACATCATCGCGATCGCGGGCCTTACCAAGGCGACCGTCGCCGACACGATCGCCGACATCAGCGTCACCGAGCCGCTGCACGCGCAGCCGATCGACCCGCCGACGCTCGCGATGACGTTCAGCGTCAACGACAGCCCCTATGCGGGCCGCGACGGCAGCAAGGTCACCAGCCGGATGATCGCCGACCGGCTGATCCGCGAGGCCGAAGGCAATGTCGCGATCAAGATCACCGAAAGCGCGTCGAAGGATTCGTTCGAAGTCGCCGGGCGCGGCGAGTTGCAGCTCGGCGTGCTGATCGAGACGATGCGCCGCGAAGGCTTTGAGCTGAGCATCAGCCGCCCGCGCGTGCTGTTCGCTCTCGACGACCACGGCAAGCGCACCGAGCCGTACGAGCAGGTCGTCATCGACGTCGACGAGCAATATTCGGGCACGGTCGTCGAGAAGATGGCAAGCCGCAAGGCCGAGATGACCGACATGCGCCCGTCGGGCGGCGGCAAGACCCGGCTGACGTTCCGTGCACCTGCACGCGGCCTGATCGGCTATCACGGCGAGTTCCTGTCGGACACGCGCGGGACCGGCATCATGAACCGGCTGTTTGACAGCTATGGTCCGTACAAGGGGCCCATCAGCGGTCGTGGCAACGGCGTGCTGATCTCGACCGAGACCGGCGAGGCGGTCGGCTATGCGCTCGGCTATCTGCAGCCGCGCGGCACGCTGATGATCGAACCCGGCGAGGCGGTCTATCAGGGCATGGTGATCGGCGAAAACGCCCGCGACGACGATCTCGAGGTCAATCCGCTCAAGTCGAAGGCGCTGACCAACTTCCGCGCCAGCGGCAAGGACGATGCGATCGTGCTGAGCCCGCCCAAGCGGCTGACGCTGGAACAGGCGATCGCGTACATCGACGACACCGAGCTGGTCGAGGTGACGCCGAACTTCATCCGGCTGCGCAAGGTCCACCTCGACCCCAACGAGCGTAAGCGCGCGTCGCGGAAAGTGGCAAACGGCTAGGGCGGCTGTCGTCGGAATGTGGTAGACTGCCGGTGCGACGGGAAGCGGGCACATCACTGGGCTTTGGCGGTGGCATGACCTGACGCCCGTCGTCGAAGACGGAGATCGACGATGACCCAGGTGCCGCAGAAACCGCTCGTCCCGGACAACACACTGATCACGAAATCGCCAGAGGAAGGCAGGGCTCTCGCGATTTCGCTCGCCCGCAATTCGATCCACGCGATGCAGGGCGAACTAGAAACGCTGATGACCGGGCGTCCGCAATATGCGCATGACCCCTACGGACTGATTGCCGCCAGCCATGTCATCGCGGTGGAATTCGCGACTATCGCAGCAGCGAACGGCTATTGGCGCTAGGCGATCCAAGGCGGCAGCACGCATCTTTGCCGTTATTCTTCCGTCAGCGGAAATGACGGAGCACTAGCAACCTTTGGTTACGGCGGCGCGTTGAAGCGCCACTGAACCAAAGGGAGCACAAGATCATGGCCGAATATGAAACGCAGCGCGTCGAGGGCGTTACCGCCGACGGCCGTCCGGTCGTCAGCACCGACCGCACCGTCGTGGTCCGCCGCACCAACAACATGGGCTGGCTGATCGCGCTCATCATCATCGTCGCCGCCGTGGTTGCGGCGTTCGCGTTCAAGCTGGTCAATATCGACCAGCTGACCAGCGGCAGCCTGCCCAAGGTCGAAACCACCGGCGGCAGCCTGCCGAAGTTCCAGGTCGATACTGCCAAGGTCGACGTCGGCACCAAGGATACCACCGTCAAGGTGCCGACGGTGCAGACCGAGGACAAGACGGTGTCGCTGCCGACGATCCACGTCGAAAAGGCCGACGCCGCGAAGAACTAGCCCGCGTTGCGGGGGCGGCGTAGGGAGGGGCATGTCCTTCCCCGCCTCCCCCGCCATGGCGCGCGCACTCGATGAAGCGCGCGCCGCCGGGGCACGCGGCGAGGTGCCGGTCGGCGCGGTGATTACCGACGCGGCCGGCACCGTCATCGCCGCCGCCGGCAACCGCACCCGCGAACTCCACGACCCCAGCGCGCACGCCGAAATGCTTGCGATCCGCGCCGCCTGTGCCGCGCTGGGCAGCGAGCGACTGATCGGCTGCGACCTGCACGTCACGCTCGAACCCTGCCCGATGTGCGCCGCCGCGATCGGTTTTGCGCGCCTTGCCCGGCTGTATTACGGCGCGAGCGACCCCAAGAGCGGCGGTGTCGAAAGCGGCCCGCGCGTCTTCACACACCCCACCTGCCATCACGCGCCAGAGATTTACGCCGGCATTGGCGAACGCGAGGCCGCCGCGCTGCTACGCGATTTCTTCGCCCGGCGGCGCTAGGCCGCGCGCCCGCAGCCAGTCGACCAGCGCCGCATTGACACGCTCCGGTGCCTCCTGCTGCACCCAGTGCGACACCCCCGGCAGCCGCACCAGCGTGAAATCACGCACCAGCCCGGCATAGCCCTCGGTCAGTTCGATCCCGAGCGCGGTGTCTTCCTCGCCCCAGATCATCAGCGTCGGCACGTCGATCACCCCCGGCGGTTCGCTGCCGAGCGAGGCCCAGTTGGCCCGGTAGTAATTGAGCATCGCGGTCATCGCGCCGGGGCGCAGCGCATTGGCGCGGTAGGGCGCGGTCACTTCGGGCGGGAACGCGGTCTTGTCGACCGCCATTCCGGTGAACGCCTGCCCGATGCCGCGCGCCCCATTGGCAGTGAGCAGTGCCTCGGGCAGCCACGGCAGCTGGAAGAACAGCGCATACCATGACCGCCGCCGCTGCGCCCAGCTATGGCCGAGCACGCGGCGCATGACGGTCGGGTGCGGGACGTTCATCACCACCAGCGCATCGAGCCGGACTTTGCGGATCGCCGCAGTCCACGCAATCAGCGCGCCCCAGTCGTGCGCCACCAGCAGCCGCCGCTTTGCCCCGAGCGCGTCGAACAGCGCCTCGACATCGGCCACAAGGTGATCGAGGTGATATGCCGATTGAGCCGCCGGGCGGCTGCTGTCGCCGTAGCCGCGCAGGTCGGGGGCGACCGCGCGCCAGCCGTTCGCCGCCAGCACCGGCAACTGGAACCGCCACGAAAAGCGGCTTTCGGGGAAGCCGTGCAGGCACAGCGCCACTGCATCGCCGTCGCCGCATTCGTCGACCGCAAACGTCTGCCCGTTGGCCGCGATCTGCCGCGTCCTCATGCGTAATGCGCGAGCTTAAGCCCCGGCCGCGGCCAGCGCACCTTGCCCAGCTTGCCGGTCGCCGACAGGCAGACCCATGCGTCCATCATGTCGTCGCCGCCGAAGACGATGTTGGTGGTCAGCAGGTCGGGAAACGCATGATCCTCCTGCGCGCCGGTCGCCGGATCGACCGCGCAGATCCCGGGCCGGTCGAGCAGGGTCGCGACGCAGATGTTGCCGTTCGCCTCGACCGCGAGCGAATCGAGCAGCACACGCCCGGGAAAGCTCGTCACCACCCGCCCCTGTGCTGCCGCCAGCGCCGACGGCGCGACGGTCCCCGGCCCGGTCACGTCGAACGCGAGCAGCAGCCGCTCATAGGTGAGCGCGGCGTAAACCGTCTTGCCATCGGGCGACAGGCCGACACCGTTCATGTTGGGGCCGCGCGCCGCGCAGACGATGCCGCTGCCATCGGCCTGCGCATAGAACAGCCCGCCATGATCGGTGTGGTGCGGGTGATGCTTGCCGAGGTCGGTGAACCACATGCCGCCGTGCGCGTCGAAAACGATGTCGTTCGGCCCCGACAGGGGCACGCCGTCGCAGGCGTCGTACAGCCGCTCGACCTTGCCGGTGGCGATGTCGATGCGCTCGATCCGGCCGCCAGCATAATCCGCCGCCGCGCCGCCGGGGATCATCATGCCCATTTCGGCCCCGCTCCAGCCGAAGCCGCCGTTGTTGCACAAATACAGCGCCCCGTCGGGACCGACCGCAAGACCGTTTGGGCCGCCGCCCGGCGTTGCGACAGTCTCGGTCCGGCCATCGGGGCGGACGCGCGCGATCCGCCCGGCCTTGATCTCGACGACGATCACCGAGCCGTCGAGCATCCACACCGGGCCTTCGGGGAACGCCAGTCCTTCGGCAGCGATTATCATGTCGTTCATTATGTTTCTCTCCCAAGATGTTCAGACAATTGAAACATGTCTGATTCTATTGTGCGCGCGGGCGTATTGGGCAAAGAATGCCGCACTTTGCTATGGCGCGGCAACCCGGCAACTGGGGGACTGAGACATGGATCTCATGCTTTTCGCATATGCGGTCGGCGCGCTCGTCGTCGGCCTGATGATCGGCTGGTGGTTTGCCGCGCGACCCGCAGCCGCACTGCTGGTGCAGCGCGACCTTGCGGTTGCCGACCTTGCCAAGCTGCGCGACGACGATGTCCTCAACCGGCTCAAGCTGACCGAGGTCGAGGCCGACCGCCGCAACGACCGCGAGCGGCTGGCGCTGCTCGACCATCCTGAAACCGGCCGCGACGCGCTGGCGCTCAAGCTCGCGACGATCGAGGCGCAGCAGGCCGAGCGCGACCGCCAGTTCGAGGAACGCAAGACCCAGCTCGAAACGCAGTTCGCCGCCGTCGCCGGGCGCGCGCTCGAAACCGCGCAGGCACAGTTCCTGCAGCGCGCCGACGAGCGGTTCGCGGCTCAAAAGGAACTGAGCGAAACCGGCATGAAGGCGCTGCTCGCGCCCGTCGCCGAAACGCTGGTCCGCTATGAGGCAAGCCTGACCGACATCGAGGCGAAGCGCAACGAAGCCTATGGTGGCCTCAAGGAACAGCTGGTCGCGGTCACAGCCGGGCAGCAGCGCGTCAGCGACGAGGCCTCCAAGCTGGTGTCGGCGCTACGGTCGAGCGGCAAGACCAGCGGCAGCTGGGGCGAGCAGCAGTTGCGCAACGTGCTCGAAATGGCAGGCCTGCGCGAAGGCATCGACTTTACCGTGCAGACCAGCATCGCCAGCGACACGGGCGCGAAACGCCCCGATGCGATCATCAACCTGCCCGGCGGGCGGCAGCTCATCATCGATTCGAAATGCTCGTTGAACGATTATCTGTCGGCGGGCGAAGCGGACGGCGAGGACGCGCGGCGGGCGGCGTTCAAACGCCATGCCGCCGCCGTGCGCATCCACGCCAAGGGGCTGGGCGAAAAGGCCTATTGGAAGGATTTCGGCCAGTCGGCGGATTTCGTCGTGATGTTCCTGCCGGGCGAAAACTTCCTGTCTGCGGCGCTCGAGCATGACCTGTCGCTGTTCACCTGGGCGAGCGAACAGCGCATCCTGCTTGCCGGGCCGACCAACCTGCTGGCGATCGCCAAGATCGTCGCGCTGACGTGGCAGCAGGACCAGCAGTCGAAGGAATGGCGCGAAATCGGCAAGCTCGGAGCCGATCTCCACGCCGCGCTCGCGACGATGGCGGACCATGTCGCGGGCATCGGCAAGAACCTCGGCCAAGCGGTCGGCGCGTACAACAGCTTCGTCGGCAGCCTCGAAGGCAATGTCCTGCCCAAGGCGCGCCGCTTCACCGAGCTTGGTGTCGAGGAAGGCAAGAAGCCCGTCGCTCGGCTGGGCCAGGTCGACGCCGCCGTCCGCGTCACCAGCGCGCTCGAACTGCTCCCGGCCCCCCGGGCGGAGGCGGCGGAGTAGTATCGGCCGCTACCCCTCCACCTGCCGCAACACCTCGTACAGCAGCACCGCCGTCGCCACTGCCACGTTCAAACTGTCGGCTTTACCGCGCATCGGCAGTTTGGCCAGCGCGTCGCACTGCGCTTCGTACTCGGGTGGCAGGCCGGCCTGTTCGTTGCCCATCAGCACGAACACCGGCGCGGCATAGGCGACCCGGCGGAAGTCGGTGGCGGTGTCGAGCGAGGCGCCGACGACCTGCCCCGGACCTTGGCGGACCCAGTCGAAGAACGCCGCGCCGCTGGTCTGCACGAGCGCCTGGGTGAACACCGCGCCCATCGAGGCGCGCACCGCCTCGACGCTGAACGGATCGCAGCCGTCGTCGAGCAGGATGACGCCGCCCGCGCCGACGGCGTCGCCGGTGCGCAGGATGGTGCCGAGGTTGCCGGGATCCTTCAACGCCTGCGCGACGATCCAGATCGGCGCGAGGCTGCGGTCGAGCCGGTCGAGCGGGGTCAGATGCTGGCGAAACACGCCGACGACTGCCTGCGGATTGTCCTTTTCGGTCAGCTTGTGGAGCATCGCGCGGTCGGTTTCGATCGCGTGGCCGCCCGCCGCCTCGGTGATCGCCACCAGCCGCTCGACCAGCGGATGCGCCGCAGCATCATCGGCGAACACCAGCATTTCGGGAACCACCCCGGCCTCGACCGCCTCCGCCACGATGCGCAGCCCTTCGGCGAGGAACAGCCCCTCGGTTCGGCGAAACTTCTTTTCGCGGAGCGACCGGATGCGCTTGAGCGTCGGGTTGGCGGGGCTCGTCAGGCGTT
>Ga0209724_1001024_pt1 | contig 26185 bp, 20 predicted proteins | sample grotaG_FD_184143 | JGI IMG/M metagenome (GOLD analysis project Ga0209724, IMG submission 184143) | Glacier valley bacterial and archeal communities from Borup Fiord, Nunavut, Canada, to study Microbial Dark Matter (Phase II) -... | ecosystem: Environmental > Aquatic > Freshwater > Ice > Glacier ...
GAGGCGGCGGCGCGCGCGAAGCGACGTCGGGAAGCGTTCGGGCGACGCGGACCGTTACCGGGTTAGCAACGCCTTCGCCACCATCGCATGCACCCCGCGGTGCGTGTTGACCGTCTGGGTCACGCGAAAGTCCACGGCCAGGCTGCACAGCGTGTAAGCGTCCTCGCGCGACAGGCCCGCGCGCTCGCCGAGCAGCACGATCATGTCGCGCAGCGCGATGGCCAGGCACTGGTCGAGGTCGGGATCCATCCCCATCGTGATCCAGTGGCTCGGCGTCTCGGCGCGCGGATAGGCGAGGCCCGTGCCCTTGTGCACGATCAGGTCGAAGGTGCCCTGCAGCGCGGTCTCGATCGCCGTCGTGCAGACTTCGCCGTCGCCCTGCGCGCCGTGGCCGTCGCCGCACGAGAACAGCGCCCCGGGCACATGCACCGGCAGGTACAGCGACGCGCCCGGACGCAGTTCCTTGTTGTCGAGATTGCCGCCATGCGCGCGCGGCACGATCGTCGTGATGCGCCCCCAGTGCGCAGGCGGTGCGACGCCGAGGACGCCGAAGAACGGATGCAGCGGCAGGTCGAGGCCCCACGGCAGCTTCGCGACCATGCGCTCGGCGTCGAGCGGGATGTTGAGCATGCGCGACGCGTCGAACTCGAGCGGCAGCGTGCCCGCCAGCGGACGGATCACGTTGTAGCCCCAGTCCTGGCGCAGCGTCACGTCGACGATGCGCACCTCGAGCGTGTCGCCGGGTTCGGCGCCTTCGACGAAGACCGGTCCGGTGAGGATATGACCCGGCATGAGCCGAACGCTGCGCGCGTGGATCTCGCGCAGTTCGGGCGGCACGTGGAAGCCCGCGGGCGGCAGAACGTCGGGACCGCCGCTGACCGTGTCGACGACCAGGCGATCGCCCGACGCGATGCGCAGCACTGGCGCGAGCGCGGCGTCGAAAGCGCCCCAGTGGCAAGTCTCGACCGACGCGGGAAGGTGGTGTGGGGTCATCATTGGTTCGGGCTCCTCGGAGTCGCATGATGCCTCGAAGCGATCAAGGGTCGCGATCGCCACCGCGCGAATCGGCGCGCCTGCCATCGTCCACAAGCGCGAATCGTGCAGACCCACGCGCGCTACCGCGACTGCCTGACGTCGGTCCGGGTGACCAGCGGCGCGAGCAGCAACGGCGCGCTGGTCGCGTCTTCGGCGAACCAGAAGCGCGGCAAGCTGGTGGACTTCCTGAATGGGCCGCTCTATCCGTCGGCAGAGGTCCGAGCCGCGTTGCGCGACATCACCTCGGGGAACAACGGTGCCTACAAGGCGCAGGCCGGATGGGATGCGTGCACCGGGCTGGGGGTGCCCGACGGTCAGAAGCCGATCGATGCGTTGAAAGGGTCGTGATCGCTCAGGCGACCGCCTTGAACTTCGGGCTCGCCACGTAGAAGCGGATCGCCGCGGTCATCGGACCGATCAGGTCGATCACCTCGCGCAGGCGCCCTTCGGGCAGTTCGAGTTCGCGACTCCACGTCGACATCTGCTCGGCGTCATCGATGTCGATGCGCTTCGCGTCCAGGGCCCTGCTCGAGTTCTCTTCAGCCATCGTCGTCTCCTGATCAAAGGCTGGATCATGCATCAGACCCGAAGCACAAGAATCCGAATCCGTTGTAAGACTTCGTGCGCAGGATCGGGCGCGGATGACTACGGCTTGCGGAGCGCGACGACTTCGATCTCCACGAACCACGCCGCGTTGGCCAGGCCCACGACCTGGAACACCGAACGGCTCGGCAGGTTCGGCTGTGCGGTCGTGCCGAAGAACTGCGTGTAGCCCGCCATGAACCCGGCGAAGTCCATCCTGCCGCCCTGGGCCGGATCGCCCACCAGGAAGACCTGCATCTTGATCACGTCGCCCATCGTCAGGCCGAGATCATTCAGCGTCTTCTCGATCGACCGCAGCGTGCCCACGGTCTGCGTCTTCGTGTCGGCTCCGTAGGTCGCCGGTCGATCGGGGCCGGCCGTCGCGTCGAGCACCGGCGGGACCTGGCCCGACAGATAGACGGTGGCCACGTCGCCGCGCACCTCGACGGCAGACGCGATGGGGTACGTCGAGTTCGGCAACGGATGACGGATCAGTTGCCCCGGCGCAGCGCAACCGGCCATGCCGACCACGAGGACCATCGCGCAGAACTTCCTGATCATGATGAATGGCTCCTACTTCGGTGTCCGCAACGCGGCGACGTGCTCGGCGGTAACGCCGTCCTCATACGCGTTGCCGAAATGCGAGCGGACGTAGTCGACGACGGCGGCGACCTGGGCATCGTCGAGCGACGCGGCGAATGCCGGCATGTTCCTGCGACCGTTCAGCACGACGAGCACCGGATACGCCGCGCCCGCCAGGCGCGCATTGCCGGCGAGCGACGGATAGGTGCCCGCGCCCCTGGCGCCGCGTGCATCGGGCATGTGGCAGCCCTGGCAGATCGAGCGATACAACGCCTCGCCGGTCGCCTCGCCGAAGCGCTCGCCCTTCGAGAAGCCGTGATCGTCGTCGGCCACGGCCGGCGCCGCGGCGATCAGCACGAGGAGCGCCAGCGCGGCCTTCATGCCATCGCCTTGCGATGCAGCCGCTCGATGGCGTCCAGCGCCGACAGCACGGCACCCTCCTGCCACGCGGGCAGGTTCGACGCATGCTCGCCCGCGAGCACGAGGCGCCCGTCGATCGCGCACAGGTTGCGGTAGTGCTCGACGCGTGCCGCATCGGACCAGAGCCCGAAGCAGCCCATCGTGTAAGGCACGCGATGCCAGCCGACCGAGAAGCCCTGGTCGAACTCGCTGCGGTATTGCGGATGGATGCGGCTGCCGAAGTCGAGCGCGGCCTCGATGCGTTGCGCCGGGGACATCGCCGTGAATTCGTAGGCGTTGGGGCCGAAGTTGTAGGCGCCCAGCAGCACTGCCTTGCCCGCCGTGCCGTAGCCGTGCGCCGGATACGCGATGCGATCGATCGGCAGGTCGGTGTAGCTGATGCCGCCGTAGATCGCGTCGTCCTGTTCCCAGAAGCGGCGCTTGAACTGCAGCGCGATCTTGATCGACGCGTCGTAGGGCACGGCATCGATCGCCGCGCGCATCGGCGCGCCGACCTGGAGTTCCATTTGCCCGAGGATCGACAGGGGGATCGTGCACACGCACCAGTCGGCCCGCTCGGTGTGCAGCGCACCGTCGTGCATCGCGTCGGCCCAGGTCACGCGGACGCCGCGATCGTCCTGCGCGATGCGGGTGACCTTGGCGCGGTACCGGATCAGCGACCCGACCTGCTGCGCGACGGCCTTCGCGATCATGTCCATGCCGCCGACGGGCTGGAAGAGCGCGCTCTGGTAGTCGTACTCCTGCCCCGTCGCGATCGCCCGCCACACCTCGCCCTTGAGCAGCTCGCTCAGGCCGACCGGCGTGGATGGCACCGCCGACCGGGCCAGGCCACCGCCCGGGTCGACGTCGTAGCCGCGATGCTCGCTGCTGGGGGCGCCGCTGCGATACGCGTACTGCGCATCGAGCGCGCCCCAGCCGCGCAGTCCCTCGAGCAGCCGCTGGCGATCCTCGAGGGTCAGCGTGCCGTCGAGCGCGCCTTGCGACGTGGCCTTGCCGAGCAGTTCGGCGACGTGGCCCTGGAAGTCGCTCTGCACGTGCCGGTAGCGTTGCGGCCTGCCGTCGAAGGCCTTCGACGAGTGGACGAAGGCGTTGTAGTTGACCTGCACGAACGGCTCGAGCGCGACGCCGAAGCGGTGGGCGTACGACAGCACCGCCCGATGATGGAACGGGATGCGCCACGGGCCGGGATTGAAGTACTGCCCCGGTGCGAAGCCGCAGCGCTGGGTCTGGCCACCCAGTTCGGTGTACGTGTCGCCACCCCGGATCGTCCAGCTGCGGCCGCCGGGACGGTCGTTGTATTCGAGGATGCGCACGCGATAGCCGGCCTGGCGCAGTTCGTAGGCGGCCACGAGTCCCGCGATGCCGGCTCCGAGGATCAGCACCGACGTGCCCGGCTTCGCGCCTTCGAGTCGCGGCGGGCCGGTGAAGCTCGATCCGGCGGCCAGGCCGAGCGACGTCATCGCCTGGTACATCGCGGCGCCGCCGGCGGATCGGCCGATCAGCGACAGCAGGGCCCGGCGGGAGATCGGAGGGGATCGATCGGACGACATGCGGCAGGTCCGCGCTTCAGGCCGGATCGAAACCGACGACGTCTTGCATCAGCCCGCCCTGGTCCCGGGCCTCGACCTTCGACTGCCAGTCCCGCACCGACGTCGCGCGACTCTTGTAGGCGACTGCGGACAGATCGGGCATCCAGGTTCCAGGCGGAGGGTGACGGGGAATCTTGCCATCCCCGGCGCGCGGACTCCACCGATATGACGGTTTGCCGGGATCGGCGTGCGCCGGTCTGTGCAAAACCGCACAGAGCCGGGCTGCCGATTCAGCGCCGAGCAGGTCGCGGCGGCGCTTCCACCTCGTTGTCGTCGGCGCCCCGCTCGATGCGCCGCTGGTACCAGGTCGCCATCTGGTCGTCCTCGATCTGGTAGGCGCCGCGTTCGGTGCGAAACAGGATCTGCGCGGCCATCATGCGATTGATCGACTGCTGTACCTGGGTCGTCGTGACCGGAGACGTCAGGCCGAGCTGCGCCGCGATCTCGCCGCGGGCCGGTTCGCCGAAGATCTTCATGCCGGGCTGCAACGCGGTGGCGAGCACGACCTGGTCGAGCGGCAGCAGTTCCGTCAGCAGGGTCTCGTAGGCAGCGCCCCGGCTCGCCATCGCGATGCGCGTGCGGGTCGCCGCGAGGATGTCGACGCCGCCGGCGATCAGCACGTCGTTCAGGCCGTCGCGAAAGACCCCGGGCGTGCACCCGGTCTCGACGAAGGCCTGCCACGCCGCGTCGCCGTCGAGCGTGCGTCGTGTCGCCTCCTCGAAGCGCGCAAGCATGAAGTCGACGAAGCGCCGATCGAGGTCCGGGAAGTCGACCCGCGAGCTGAACTGGAAGAGCGGCGCGGACGTCTGCTCGAACATCTGCTGCAGCCTCACGCGCGACGACCCGGTGAAGATCGAGCAGACCTTCGCCCGGTGGGTGTCGAGCAGCGTGCGCAGCGTCGCGACGAAGTTGTGGAACTCCGGCTTGGCGAGGTGCTGGACCTCGTCGACGACGAGCAGCAGCTTCCCGGAGCCCGCCATGCGGATCGCGGCGTCGAGCGCGGCGGGCAGGTCGGCGATCGCATCCGGACCGGACGTGGGCGGCGCGCGCAGTTCCGCAGTCGCCTTCACCGTGCCTTTGAGATCGAGCTCGAGCCCGGCCTTGGAGACGTCGCGGCCGAGCGTGGAGCGGGCGCGTTCGACCAGCGTGCGGGGCGCCGCGCCCGCGTGCAACGCCTTCAGCAGCGCGGCCGCGGGATCGGCCCGGTTCTCCCACATCGACACGTAGAGGTAGCGAAAGCCCGCCTTCTTCGCGGCCGGCCGGACGTCGAGGTCGAGCCATTCCGTCTTGCCCTTGCGACGCGGCGCGAAGCAGCACAGCGAGTGGACCAGGCCGATGCGCAGCGTGGTGAGGTACTGCTCGGTGAGTTCGGGGCGGGGGTAGTGCCAGTCGATGGAAGTGCTCATCGCAGCGATTATCAGAAATTAATATGATCTTTCATAATTATGGAATCGACCATAAAAATCAATATTTGCGCACGCAGGGGCGTTTTCGAGAGCACCCGCCGTCCGCGGCCGGATGCCGCAGACGCTCGGGCGGCGCGACTCGGTGGCTGCCGGCGCACGGTCATTCGGCCGTGCGGACGGCTGGCGATGACGCTCGACGGATCGCGTCGCGCGGCGCCGACGACGACTCTTCCGCCTCCTGCGAATCGACCATCGTCCCTCGCTCGAGGCGATACAGGCGGGACTCGCCGTAGCCCTTCGCCAGTTCGAGGTTGCCGACGTACTCGAATGCGTAACGGGTGTGGCCGCGCGACGCCAGGTTCGCCACGAACGCCTCGCTGGCGTAGATCAGGCCCGGCGGCGTCACCGGCTCGATCCGCGCCGTCCGGGTCACGCTCGACCCGAAGTAGTTGTCGCGACCGATGATCGGGTCGAACCCGCAGAACACCGGCCCGGCATGCAGTGCGACGCGGATCTGGCTGCTTTCGGCCAGCCCCGCGGCTGTCCAGTCGACCTCCCGGATGCGCCGGACCAGCCCGAGCGCGAACTCGGCGCCGCCCGCAGGCGCCTGGAACACCACATACAGCGCGTCGCCCCAAGTGTTGATCTCGAGCGGCTGTTCCGGGCACGCCGCGAGCTCGTCGGCCACGACGCGCAGGAAGCGCGAATGGAACAGCGGCGCGAACGCGTCGTGCACGCGACCGTAGCCGGCGATGTCCGCGAACAGCAGGACCTTGATCGTGCGCTGCGGCCGTGCCGCGAGTTCGCTCGCCGGCGACGCCGGTCGTCGATCGTCCGATCCGTCCGCCGCCGCATCGTCGTCGGGGATGCCGGCAGCGCGTCGCAGCGCGCGCAGGTCGATCACGTCGGGGGTGCCGCGGTACCGCAACCAACGGTCGTAGGTCGCGCGCGTCCCGCCCGGCACCGGGGCCGACGCGAAGTCCAGCACGCAGAGCAGCGACGGCTCGGTCTGCAATTGCGCGGCCCGCAGGACCGACAGTCCCTCGATCAGGTGCAGCGCGTTCTCGAACAGGACGTCGTCGCCGAGATAGCTCTCCTCGGTCGCGAGGATGACGCGGGCCACCCGCGCGAGCGCGCGATCGAAGCGCGGCAGCCATCGCGCGCCGCCGATCGAGACGCTGGTCAGCACGAAGTCGTCGCGGTTGAACGGCAGCACCACGTTGACTTCGGCGCCGGCGTCGAGGGCCGCCTCGATGAACAGCAGGTCGGCGCCGCAGGCGGCCGACGTGTAGACCACCGGCAGGTGCAGGGCCGCGAGCGCCACGCGGAGCGCGGCGGCCACCGCCGGTTCCAGCGCTTCGGGAAAGCGCGTCCCGCGCTGTCCGGGCCGATCGGTCATGTGGCCCGCGAAGGCCAGCACGGTGGCCGCCGGCAGCACGTCGAGCACCTGGCCGGCGTCCGGCAGCGCCTGCTGCAGCAGACGGACCTGGCGCCGCATCGTCGCCACGTTGCCCGCGTTGCCGGCCGACAACGCGCAGGCGCGCCCGTAGTGATCGCGCGACGCCGCGAGGTCGCCGAGCAGCAGGCGGGCCTCGCCGAGCGCCGCGTGTTCCCAGGCGTCGAGCGGCGCGGACTTCGCGAGCAACCCGGCCACCACCGCGCGGGCGAGCGTCTGCGACGCGGCACGGTCGCCGATCAGCGTCGACAGCGTCGCCGCGTTCACACCCGAGTAGCTGTCCTCGCCGAGCGCGTAGGCCTTCGCATACTCGTCCCGCGCACGGTCGAGGAAAGGACGGGGCGATTCGGTCGCGGGCACGCCGAGTGCCCGGTCTTTCCAGAGACGGCCGCCGAGGCACAGGACCTCGTGCAGCAGCGCGGTCGACAGGCCCGGCATGGCCTGTGCCCGATCGAGCAGCACGCGCGCCTGGCGACTGGCGCCGGAGCGAGCGCTGGCGAGCGCACCCCAGTACAGCAGTTCGGCATCGTCGGGCCCGTCGGCCAGTGCCGCCTGGAAGGCGTCGTTGGCGGCCCAGGGTGCGCCCTGCTCGAGCAGGGCGCGGATGCGATCGATGCGTTCGGCGCGCGCCGCTGCGGCCGCCACCGGATCGGGTGGCGCGTCCGGTCCGGCCGGCGTCAGCGTGGCGTCGATGCCGGGTCTTGACGACGGCGGCGCAGGCGCGTCGCCCCGATCAGGCCGAGGCCCCCGGCCAGCAACGCCATCGTGGCCGGCTCGGGCACGGTGCCGGTGGTGGTGCCGCACGCGCCGACGACGCCGCCGCGAAAGCAGAAGTCGGGACCGGGCGATGTGAAGGCGGCGATCGTGCGCAGGTTGGCATCGAGGGTGAAGCCGCCGAAGGCGTCCGACGGGATGCTCGACTGCAGGCGCCCGTAGTTGAAGTTGAGATCGAAGTCGCCGCCGCCGCGATTGATCAGCAACGCCTGGGAGCTCACGCTGTCGGTGCCGTCGCAGGCCCCGGTGACGGGGCACACGTTGACCCACGAGAAGCGGAAGACCTGCAGCGCGTTGGCGATGTCGTAGGTCTGGCCCGGGGTGGGCGAGGCGAGCAGGCGGAGAGGATCGACCCGACCGGCGCCCCACACCATGAGGCCGCTACCGCTCGAATCGGGCCGGAACGCGGTCGCCGAGCGCAACGGCGCGATGAAGTTGCCGGTCGCGGCCCCGCCGCTGCTGACGAAAGTGGCCTGGCCCCGCGCGTCGTAGACGAATCCGTAGGACGCTGCACCCGCACCGATGTTGAGCAGGAAGGGGATGGTGCCGGTGTTGGAACCGCCGGTCGTGAAGATGCCGCCGGGGAATTCCCAGTTCTGGCCGTTGAAGGTGTAGTTGTCGCCCTGGTCGATCAGGATGTCCTGTCCTGCGTTCGCGGTTGTCGAGAAACTTGTCACCAGAATCGCCAATCCGACGTACGACGCAAGCAAGCTTTTGTTTTTCATCGATAATCTCCAAAGCGTAATCAGGCAAGCGTTCTTACGAAGCAATCGCCATGCCCGCTTCTGGCCTAAGGTCGCGGTGCGCCACCGTTCCGGCTGGACACGCGATCGATCTGCGCAAGACGCGCATTTGCCTGGCCCACGAACAAGCCGTCGGCGCCGAACCGTTTCGTCAGCACCGGCAAGGCCGTGGTCAGTTGGTCGTGCGCACCTCTCCAGTCACCCACCTGCATGCGATAGGACGCTTCGGTAAGGTCCAGCACGGCGGCCCTCCAGGCTTCCGTTCCCGAAAGCTTGTCGCCGTACTGCTTTTGCATCGTCGATCGCGATTCGTCGAGGAAGCTGCGGCCTTCCGCCACGCGGCCGTTCAACAGCGCGATTTCCGCCTGGTTTGCCAGGACCTGATCCAGCATCCTGTGTTTTCGGGCACGCGCAATTTCCAGAGCCTCGTCGAGCAACAGCTGTCCCGCGGCGGCGTCGCCTTCGGCGATCTTTACCATCGCCAGGCTGTTCAGTGGCGGGATGAGTTCGTCGTGTCCGGCCGCGAGCGTCTTGCGATTGATGGCCAGGCATTCGGTCAGATGCTCGTCGGCCGGACCCAATCTGACCGCCAACAACTCCATCCGACCGACGTTGTTCAGGATGCCGGCAACGCGGCGATGCTCCGGGCCGAAGACGGTGCGGTAGATTGGCACCGCTTCGTTGTAGGTGCGTATCGCGTCGTCGAAACGCCCCGTCTGGTAATAGAGCGACGCGAGGTTGTTGAGCGTCTGCGCCACGTTGCTGTTCGCATCGCCGAACAGGATCTTCCGGATCTTGAGCGTCTGCACGAATAACGTTTCCGCCTCGTCGTAGCGACCGCTGAAGAACATCAGGCGACCCAGGTCATCCAGTGTCGTCGCGTGATCGGCGTTCGTCTCGCCATGGACACGAAGGTGGATCGCGATCGCACGTCGATACGACGCCTCGGCCTCGGCAGCGAGATTCTTCTCCGCGAGGCTCCGGCCGAGTCCCGTCAGCGCGAGCGCGACGGTGGCGTCGCTGTCGCCATGCAGTGCGGTCGCCTGCGCGACCGCGGCGCGGTAGAGCGCTTCCGACTGGTCATAGTCGCCGTTCTGGTACTGATTGTTCGCCAAGGCCATCCGTGCCTTGAGCAGGTCGTTCGGGTTGCCGCTCGCTTCGGCCTGCGTCACGGCGGCGGCGAGGACGTCGTTGGCCTTCGCATACAGCGCCAGCCCGGTATACGACTGCCCCATCGCCCGCAGCAGGTTGATGCGCACGCCGTCCTCGTTCTGCAATTCACCTTTGATCTGCGTCACGCCGCGGTCGAGGACCTCGCGCACCGTCACCTTTTCGCCCTGGCTCTGGTCCGGATCCGCGTTCGCGAACAGCGACACCATGAAGTCCGTCGTGCGCTGCGCGGTCGTCGCCTGCACCTGGGCGCGCCCCGACTCGACGTTGGCCTTCCACGCCGCGAGGCCGGCCACCGTCGCCAGCACGGCGAGCCCGACGACCGCGCCGGCGCGCAGTTGCGCGAACCGCCGCGCGCGCCGCTCCGAGGCGGCGAGCAGCGCGGCCTCGGGCGTGGAGAGGTTCATCCCCGCGGTCCGCAACGCCATCGCCTCGGCGAGCGGCTTGCCGCGCGCCAGCAGGAGGTCGGCACTGCGGCCTTCCTTTTCCCAGGCGCGCGTGGCCGTGGCGAGCCGCGCGTGCACGATCAGCAGTTCGCGATCGTCGTCGCGCCAGGCCCGCAGGCGCGGCCAGAACTCGAGCAGCGCCTCGTGGGCGAGCGAGATCGCCGCCTCGCCATCCGCGCCGAGCGTGCCGACGAGCAGCCGCGCCTCGAGCAACGCGTCGACCAGTTCGATCGCTTCCGCCGCGACGAATGCACTGCGCGGCGCGATGCGGCGCAGCGCCTTGGAGTCGTCGTCGCCACCGAGCGTGACGAGTTCGCGCAGCACCGACGGCAACGCCTGCTGCGCCGCCACGCCGACACTCGCGAAGACGGCTTCGGCTCGCTGCGCCAGGGCCCCCTCGACCCCGCCCAGGTCTTCGTAGGCGCGAAAGGTCAGCACGTCCTCGCGGCTGCGCCGCTGGTAGAGCGCTTCGAGCAGGAACTGCAGCAAGGGCAGCGCGCCGGGGTTGCGCGCCGCCGCGTCGCGGATCACGTCGTCGAGCCGCTCGCCGCTGCCGGGACGAACCTCGAAGCGCAGGCCGGCGGCAGCGGCGGGGAAGCGGATGATCTGGCCGATCTCGCGGATGTTCGGCGGGAGCAGGTCGAACTGGCCCTCGCCTTCCTTCAGTGCCATCACGGCGGGTGCATCGACGAGACGCGGATAGGCGTCGCTTCGCATCGTCGCGATGACCCATGCCCGGCCGCTGCGGGCCAGCGCGTCGATCGAGGCGAAGAAGGCGTCGCGGTCGGCCGGATCGATGCGCTCGTCGGAGAACGCCTCTTCGAGCTGGTCGACGACCAGAACCAGTTGGCAGCCGGCCGCCTGGTCGCTCGGATCGTTTCCATCGCCGCGGTCGATCGCATCCAGGCGCTCGAGCACGCGCGTCGTCAGGTCCGGCGGCGATGCGATGTCCGCGTCGTCATCGGCGCGGTCCGCCCGCGCGGTGGCGCCGAGTGTCGCGCGCACCAGCGCCGGATGCAGCCGGCCGCCACCGTCCGACGGTCGCAGGATCGCCTGGCGCCACTGCTTGGCTGCACTGACCACGCCCGGCTGGCACATCAGCGGCAGCACGCCGGCGCGCACGAGCGACGACTTGCCGCCACCGCTCATGCCGACGATCAGCACGAATGCGCGACGGGCCTGCGCCTGCAGCCGGAACTTGGCGAGCACGCTCGCCGCCGCGGCCGTGCGTCCGCAGAAGACGGGCGCGTGTTGCGGCTCGAAGGTCTCCAGCCCACGGAACGGCGAACTCCCGCGCCAGGTGGTCGGGCGTCCCTGTACGGTGGCGCCGGGCGGCAGGCTGGCTTCGGCGAGTCGAGTCAGATGCGCTTCGAGCAGTTCCTCGAAGTCCGCCGACGAGGCGAAGTTGTGGAACGCGCCCTTCAGCGTCCCGTCCGCTTCGTTGCGGAACCAGCGCCCGACGAAGCCTTGCATCGCCTGCTTCTGTCGGACCGACTCGGCGAGGCCGTCGAGGTCGTCGGGCGCGACCGTCGGCGCGGTCTTGCGATAGGTGAGGATGCGCGGCTTGCCGTTGCGGCGAAAGCCCGTGACCGCGTCCTCGAACTCGAACTCCGTGCCCGACCCGTAGGGTGTGCCGTCGTCGCGCACGATGTGGCCGGGCAGCGGGGTGCCCAGCCGTGCCCAGAGGATGACCAGCGCGACGTCGGTGTCGCTCGGTTTGATCAGCTGTTCCTGGAACGACGCGGTCGCGACCAGTGGCGCGTTTTCCCAGAAGACCGCCTCGAGGTGCAGCAAGTCGCCGAACTGCGAATCGAGCCGCCCGATCACGCGGCGCGCGATGATCCGCTCCTCGGCCACGTCGCCGGGCGACGAGATGAACACGCGCAGCGTGCGAAGCGTCATGGCGTTCCGATGACGTGCAGACCACCGGAGCGGTGGCGGCCATTCCCGAACGCGCGAGGATAGCGGCGCAGCGGGGGCGCGACAACGGTCTTCGGACGGCCAATGACGCGCATCTCGCGTCGGGATGCCCGCCGTCCTGCCCGATCGATGTCTCGCTTCGGCAGCGGCACCGACCGATGACAGCGTTACGTCGGCATCGCGCGACACGGTATCGCGGCGCCGCCTGCAGGTGTGGTCGGCCGCGTCGTTCGTGCCGCAGCGTCTTGCCGATCTGCCGCAGGACCTCGGGGACGAGTCGCTCGATCGCGCGCACGACGTGCGACGAGACTCGCGCGACCGAAACCCGTCGGCAGATGAGACAGAAAAAAAGGGCTGCATCGCTGCAGCCCTTCGAGGGATGGTGGGCCGTGAGTGGCTCGAACACTCGACCTACGGATTAAGAGTCCGCTGGCATCCGCAGGACGGCGCCAGCACCGCATTACTGGCGAGATGAGCTACGAACCGATTCCAGCTCGCGGCTGGGATCTTGCTAAAAGGGTGGCCGACCTTGTAGATATCCTCGTTTACTTGTGGTCATTCAGCTGCGCGTCTCCATCGACGGCGCGGCGGCGCATGCCAAGCGGACGCCAGAGGGACGTTCAAATGATGGGAGTAACAGTCAGGCGCGCGGCGCCAAGCGCATGCTCAGGCCCACAGGCGCCATCGCCAGCTGAAGCAGTTCGCGCGGCTCCTTGCCATCGGGCGTGGCGACAGCCGTGATCTCGAAGCGGCCCAGCAGCGTGGTCATGGCCACTTTCATCTCCAGCAGCGCAAGATAGCGGCCAGGGCAGATGCGCGGGCCGGCGCCGAAGGGCATGGAGATGCGCTTGACCGCGCTGCCCTGCTGCGCCGGGCCGCCGTCGCTCAGCCAGCGCTCGGGCTCGAAGGCCGCTGCACGGGGAACGTGACGCTCGCTGGTGGCGTCGCGCCGCATCACGCCGATGACCACCAGGCCTTGCGGGATGTGCACGTCGCCCAGCGTCGTGTCGCGCAGCGCCTGCATGGCGTTCTGCGGCGCCACGGGCTTCAGGCGCATGGTCTCGTTGATGCAGGCGTCGATGTAGTCCAGCTGGGCCACCTCGTCCAGCGTCGGCGCCGTGGGGTCGGCGCAGACCCGGCGCACTTCTTCTGCGGCACGGGCCAGGGCGGCCGGGTGGCGCCACAGCAAGTGGATCATCCAGGCCAGGGTGTTGGCGGTGGTGTCCTCGCCGGCCAGCAGCATGATCAGCACATTGCCCGCCACCTGCTTGTCGTCCATGCCGCTGCCGGGCTCGTCGGCCGCCACCAGCATGGCTTCGAGCAAGTTGTCCGGGTGCAGACGGCGCGACGGGTCGGCCTGCAGCCGCGCTCGCGCCTCCGCGACAAAGACATCGACGGCTGCATTCACCGCGGCCACGCTGCGCTTCAACTGGCGGTCGGCCGCCGACGGCACATAGCGCCAGGTCGGCAGCGGCGCGAAGATCCGCCTGAACACGGCAGGGAAGATCTGGTTCAGATGTTTCTGGATGACGTCCTCGTCGGACTGCAGGGTGTTCACCTCGGCGCCGAAGGCCAGGCCAGCGATGGTATCGACGGTGTAACGCATCAGGTCGGCCTGCAGGTCGATGGCGCGGTCGGACTGCGCGGCCAGCTGCCAGCGCGCAGCCAGACGCTTCGCCACCTGCTGCAGCGACGGAAAGTAACGCCTGACATGCCCCGGGTCGAACGCCGCCATCACCATGCGACGCTGGCGCCGCCAGGTGTCGCCATGGGCGCCGAACAGTCCGCCGAGCAGTCCCATCTCGGTCCACACTTCCTCGAGCTTGGTGGTACGCCTGAAGCCGTCGGGGCGGTCGCGCAGGGCCGTGGCAATGAGTTCGTGGTCGCCTACCACCACCACACGCCGCTTGCCCAACTGCAGCTTGAAGATGGTGCCGAATTCCTCGCACCACTGTTCCAGTTGCAGGTGCAACCGGGTGGACTCGATCTGCAGCAGGTTGCCGAACACAGGAATAGCCCGCGGCCCGGGCAGTTCGGCGAACTGTCGCAGTCGCGTTGGTACCGGGGGCTTTTCGACGGCGGCGAAGTTCATGCTGGTCCGGATCTCCGTGAGTGCGGGGTGCTGCGGAAGCCTAGCAGTCGCGCCCGCTGCCTACAACCTGTGCCACCCCGGGCTTCAGAAGGCACACTGTGACGGTCACGTATCGCGTCGCTTTCGGCCCAGCGCTGACGACCAAGTGCTGACCGTGAAAGGCGCAATGCCGCGCAAGGCCGCATCGCACCAGGCCTTGTGCGCCGCCATCGATGGCTTCAGCCCGCACGCCGCGGTGCGCGTGCAGGCAAACTTCGGCCGGCAGCGCTATCGCGTCGAAAGTCAGCTTCCGAGCGCCGCCTCGAAGTCGCACTCCCGGCCAGGAACGGACGGTCGCGATCGTCTCCTTTCGGGCGCCCCACGCAGCGTCGCTTCAACGCCGCGCGCCATCCGCCCTTCTTGGTCCGGCCTTTCGGCATGCCCTCTCGTCGCTACCGAGCCAAGCCCCTCAGCTCCTGCGCCTTCGCCCGACTGACGGCCAACACCGAGCCATCGCGCAACTGCGCCACCAGCCGGCCGGCGTCCTGGCGCCTGAATGCTGCGACGTGGTCGAGATTGACGATGTGCGTGCGATGGATGCGCGCGAAGCGCTTCGGATCCAGCCGCCGTTCGAGCCTGTTCAACGACACATGCACCAGGTGGGTCGCCGTGCCCGCATGGACCGCCACATAGTCGCCGAGCGCTTCGAACCATGCAATGGTGTCGACCGCCAGCGGCACGATCGCGCGTCCGCTGCGGACGAAGATGCGACTGATCGGGCCGGGTCCCATGGCCTCGCCCAGGCGTTCGAAGGTCGGCGGCGCCGGCTCGCCGAACGCTGCGCGCAGACGCTCGAGCGCGGCGTTGAAACGTTCGGGCCCGAAAGGTTTGAGCAGGTAGTCGAGGGCGCCGAGCTCGAAGGCCGTGATCGCGTGCTCGGCATGGGCCGTGGTGAACACGATCAGCGGGTGGTGGGTCAGCCGCTCGACGACTTGGGTGCCGAGCAGGCCGGGCATCTGGATGTCGAGAAAGACGAGCTCCGGGCGCAGGCGCTCGATCGCCTCGACTGCGGCCGGGCCGTCGCCGACCTCGCCGATGCACTCCATCCAGTCGACATCGGCCAGCAAGTGCCGCAATCCTGCCCTCGCGACGGGCTCGTCGTCGGCGATCAGCACCGTGACCGGGACCGCTCTATTCATCGTCGTCCGCTAGATCGGGGGCGCGCTGCGGGATGTTCAGCCTGGCGGTCAGACCGGCCCCCGGCTCGCTGGCGAGGGTCAATGCGGCCTCGGATCCGTGCAGCCATTTGAGCTGCTCGCGCAACCGGCGCAAGCCGGTACCCGCGCTTTGCGCGATGGATGCGACATCCGCGCCCGGTCCGTCGTCGCAGACGACGACGACCAGCACATCGCCCTCGACGCGCGCGGCGATGCCGAGCGTCACCGGTTCGATGCGCGGCGCCGCCGCGTGCCGCACGGCGTTCTCCACCAACGTCTGCAAGGCGAACGACGGCAGACGGCAGGCGAGTGCCGCCGCATCGAACGCCTCCCTCACCTGCAGGCGCTCGCCGAAGCGGATGCGCTCGATCTCGAGATAGCGCTGCACGAAATCCCACTCCTGCGCGAGCGTCACCCTGTCGCGCGGTTCGGACAGAGCCGCGCGCAGGACGTCGGCGAGGAGTTCGGCGGCGCGGCTGGCGCTGCGCGGATCGATCGGAATCAGCTGGACGACGGTGTGCAATGCGTTGAACAGGAAGTGAGGATGCATCTGGCCACGCAACACCGCGAGCTGGGCCCGCGCCTCGAGCGCCGCCAGCTGTGAAGCACGCGCTGCCGCCTGGTTCGCATAGGCGACCGCGGCGACCATCACGTAGAACCAGGCGCCCGTCACGAAGAAGGGGATGAAGCCCGGCCCGACGACGAGCACGGGCTGCCGCCGAAGGAGGCTCTCGATCACGCTGTAAAAGAGCATGCAGCCGAATGCGTAGAGCGTCAGGGCCGCGAGATGCTTCGCGACGAAGAGCGGGCGTATCGGGTGGGGCCACGGATTGCGTGCGACGAAGCGATGCACGAGCCAGCCCAGCAGGGCTGCGCCGAAGACCAGTCGCGCGGCCCCGGGTACCGCCGCCGCGACGGTCTCTCCGTGCACTGCCGCCATCAGCACGGTCAACAGCGCCCACAGCGGCAGCCAGCCGATCGCCAGCTGGACCCAGATCCAGGTGCGCGAGGAGGTCGAGGCGGCGAGCGGCGAACGTGTGGTCATGAGGCGCCGCATTGTGCCCTTGCGCGAGCCTCCTGGTCAGCGTGGCGCCTTGGCCGCCACCCGTCTGGCGCTGATCGTGATCGCGCCTTCGTCCCAGCTCGCTCCCTTGTCGTACGAGCGATCCTGGCTCATCTTGAAGTGATCCGGGGCGATCTCGTAGAAGCGCGTGCGCGACAGGTAGGCCTTGCCATCGGGCATCGAACCGCTGCTGGTACCGTGCATCTCGCCGCCCTGCCACTGCGCGGTGGCGGCGCTGAAGCGCGCGGCGTAGACGTCCAGCGTCTCGACGGCCCAGCGATGGGCCTTGGCGTCGTACACGCGCAGCGCCCGGCTCAGATTGACGGGATTGCCGCCGCCGTCGACGACACGCACTTCGTCGTCGACGCCGAAGCCGTCAAACGCCCGCCACGCCTTCCAGGAGCCGAACAGGTGCGGGGTGCCGTGGATCATCGCGACGAGTCCGTTCACCTTGGGCGTGACCTCGATGTCCCACTGGCCGATCAGGAAATCGAACTGCGCGACTTCGGACGGCGCGACGGGAGCGCTCGCTGATTCCGCTGGGCTGCTGCCGAACCCGGTGAGCAGGGCCATGGTGAGGAGTGCGCGATGGAAGTGCGTCATGGAAGGAGCCTCGGCGAGTGGTCGACGGGTACCAGCATGCCGCGCCGCAGCCCGCGCGCAGGCACGGCTTCGCCGAACTGCGCATCGGTGCCGTCCAATGGACGACCCGGCGCACGGCGTGCGCCCTACAGTGGAACCCCTTCACCGAGCGACGCACGCCTTCATGACTCAGCACTCGTACCCGGCCGTCGAACTGCGCCGCGCCAGCAAGACCTACCCCGGCACGCAAGGCCCGTTCACTGCACTGTCGGCGCTCGACATGCGTATCGAGCGCGGCGAATTCGTGGCGATCGTCGGGGCCTCCGGCAGCGGGAAGTCCACGCTGCTGAATCTGCTCGCGGGCATCGATCGCGCCAGCAACGGCGAGGTGATCGTCGGCGGCCACGCGCTGCAGGGACTGAGCGAACGCGCGCTGTCCGCGTGGCGCGGACGTCATCTCGGCATCGTGTTCCAGTTCTTCCAGCTGATGCCCACGTTGACCGCGATCGAGAACGTGATGCTGCCGATGGACCTGTGCGATCGCTGGCCTGCGATCGAGCGCCGCGAGCGTGCGCGCACTCTGCTCGCGCGACTGGGCGTAGCAGACCAGGCCGACAAGTTCCCGACGGCGCTGTCGGGCGGCCAGCAACAACGCGTCGCGATCGCGCGCGCGCTCGCGAACGAACCCCTGCTGCTGCTGGCCGACGAGCCGACCGGCAACCTCGACTCGCGCAACGCCGACGCCCTGCTGCAGATGCTGGCGACGCTGGCGCGCGACGATGGCCTGACGATCGTGATGGTGACGCACGAGCGCGGCGCGCGTGCCGTCGCGACGCGCACGATCGCGCTGGCCGACGGCGTCGTCGTGGCGGAGCCTGCCCATGGCTGACGCGTGCCTGCGCCTCCTCTGGCGCGACATCGCACGCCACCGTTCGCGCAGCGCGCTGGTGGTGCTCGCGGTGGCCGTCGGACTGGTCGCCGCGGGTGCCGTGCTGGACAGCTGGGCCTTGATCGGGCGCGCGACGGAGGTGGGCTTTCGCGGCAGCTTGCCGGTCTCGATCACCGTGGGCGTCGACCGCGTCGACGCGGCCCTGCTGGACGACGTCCGTCGCCTGCCCGGCGTTGCGGCCGCGCGCGGCCGCCGCATGCTGACGGGATCGGTGCAGGGCCACGGCGCTTGGACGCCGGCGCAGATCGTGCTGCTGGACGACTTCACCGACCCGTCGATGGCCCGACTCCAGGGCGACGCGGGCCGCTGGCCACCGCCCGAGGGTGCGATCGTCGTGGAGCGATCCTCTCTCGAACTCGCCGGGGTGGCCGTCGGCGAGCCCGTGTTGCTGCGCATCGGCACCGGCGCAGCGCACGCGCTCGCGATGAGCGGTGTCGTTCGCGACGTCAGCCTGGCACCGGGCTGGATGGAGCATGTCGTGACCTGTTATGCCACGCCGGGCACGATGGCGCGCCTGGGCGTTCCTGCGACGTTCGATGAATTGCAGGTGCGCGTGGCGGACCCGCGCGCCGATCGCGCCGTCGTGCGACGCATCGCCGCGACCGTCGCGGCGCAGGTCGCGCGACACGGCGGTCGCGCGCGATTCGTCGACGTACCGGAACCCGGCGCGCATGTTCACGCGGCGCAGATGGATGCGCTGTTGATGACGCAAGGCGCCTTCGGGTTGCTGGCGCTGTTCGTCTGCGCGTTGCTGGTCGTCAACCTCTTCACCGCGATGCTCGCGCGGCAGACGCGCGAGATCGGCGTGCTGAAGACCCTGGGAGCGCACCACCTGCAGATCGCCGGCATCTACCTGGGCCAGGCGCTAGCGCTGGGCATCGCCGCGTCGCTGCTCGCGTTGCCGCTGGCCATCGTCATCGGGCGTGCCTACGCGGCCTTCCGGGCAGAGATGCTCAACTTCCCGCTGGACGGTCTGCCGGTTCCGGCGTGGGCCATCGCGCTGCAGGTCGTGGTCGGCGTGCTGTTGCCCGTGCTCGCCGCGCTCGTGCCGGTGTGCCGCGCGTGCCGACTGGGCGTCGGCGCTGCCCTGCGCGACATCGGCATCGTCGCCGACGGCCAACCGCTCGCGGCGCAGCGCTGGCTCGCAATGGCCGGAGCCAGACGCGGCGTGCTGCTGGCCATCGGCAACGCGTTCCGGCGGCGCGAGCGCATGGCGCTGACGCTGCTCGCCATCGCGCTCGGCGGCGCTGTGCATCTGGGCGCGTCCAATCTTCGGCAGGCAGTCGTCGCGTCGATGGATCTGCTCTTCTCGGCCCAGCACTTCGATGCGTCGCTGCGCCTTGCCGAACCCCGCCCGATCGCAGCGCTGGAAGCGGCCGCACGTGCCGAACCCGGCGTCGCGAACGCCGAGGCCTGGCGCAGTCGACGTGCAACGATCGCGCGCGACGGCGACCAGGTCGGCAGCACTGTGACATTGATTGGCCTGCCGCCCACCACGACGCTGATGCAGCCGCACGTGGTCTCCGGGCGCTGGTTGCGCGAGGACGACGGGCGAGCGCTCGTGATCAGTCGTGCGCTGCAGCGCCAGCAACCGGACCTCGTCGTGGGCGGCGACGTGCGGCTAGCCCTGGACGGGTTGATCGCCGCCTGGCACATCGCTGGCGTCGTCGATGCCGGCCCGGCACCGCTCGCCTATGCGAACCGGTCGATCTTGAGTGCGGAGGACGGCCTGGCGACGTCGCTGGTGATCGTCGCTCGCACGCCCGGACGATCTGCGCTGTTGGAGCTGATCCATGCCTTGCGCGGCAGCCTTGCCGATGCCGGGATGCTCGTCGCGGAAAGCCAGACCCCCGGCGAGAGCAGGCCGATCGTCGAGGATCACCTGTTGATGGTGGTCGCGTTCCTCGGCGCGATGGGTTGGGTGATGATCGCCATCGGTGCGGCGGGACTCGCGTCGACCATGAGCCTGGGCGTGATCGAGCGCACACGCGAGATCGGCGTGCTGCGCGCGCTCGGGGCGCGCGACCGATCGATCCTGGGCATCGTGCAGGTCGAGGGACTGACCATCGTCGCGTTGGCGTGGCTTGCGTCGATTCCGTTGTCCGTGCCCATGGCCGTCCTGCTCGCGGACGCGTTCGGACGCATCATGTTCCCGCTGCCGACGCCTTGGTGGCCGCAGATGGGCACATCCCTCCAATGGCTTGCCGTCATGGTGCCCGTCTCGATCGCCGCGTGCATATGGCCGGCGTGGCGAGCGATCCGCATCCCGCCGGCACGGGCCTTGAGCTACGAGTTAGCATGGTGGCCGATGGACTGCCGCATCTCAATATCCAGCGTACTCGCAACGTTGTCGTGGGCAAGCTGATCAGTTCAAGTGAAACGGTCGTGTCGTCAAGCCCCTTAACGCGTAGGCGGTGAGGTGGAATTTTGAGAACCGCTGAAATCTCTCATCTATGAGAGAGGGTAGCCGCGCACCGACGCCGCTTTCGGCCAGTTCCGGCCATCGATGATCGGCTGCTTTTGTGCGAGCCGACAACTTGTCGAGGCGACCCGGACCGCTGCCAATGCTCGGCGAAGCTAAAGTGCTCCACGCTGCCTCATGCCATCACTGCGTGCCAGCTCCCCTGCGCATACCGCATGAAGCCGCCATCGTCGTCGAATCGCCACAGGTGCAGCCAATCATTGCCGAGCACTTGGCGTATGACTTCGTGCTTGGAGATCACGCGTTCGATCGCCTCGACCGGCGCGTCGATCACGACCGTCAGCCGTAGCGGTTCGTGGCGCCAGTTCACACCGTCGTGCAGCGACTGCCGCGCCAGGCCAATGCGCAAGTCGCCGCCGTTGCCTTCGAAGAGGCCAATGCGGCCGCCGACCACGTTGTGCAGCAGCTTGTTACCGCTGCCCAGGCGCTGCGGGTCACAGGTGGACGCGTGGTACTGCCAGTTGATCCAGTGCGTCACCAGCATCGGCGCCGTCATCAGCAGCTCCAGCACGCTGCCGTCGGCGTCGTTGGCCACGTCGTAGTCGTGCAGGAATACGCGGCCCCCGAGAACAGTACCCAGGCTGCGCGCGCGTGGTGCGATCAGGAAGGCCGCGTTGCCTGCCAGGCCCCACTCGGGCCGCGTCTGCGCGCCGTCATTGGCGCGACGGCGCAGCTGGTCGAGCAATGCCGTATGCGTCAGCTTCGGATCGAGCCCTAGCGTCACCGCGCGCTCGCGGCGCACCTGGTCGCCGGCTTGCGCAAACACCGGCTGCAGACGGGCCCAGCGTTCGCGTGCAGGGGCGTCCAGCAGGTCCAGGTCGAACCCCTCGATTTCGTCGGTGGTCGTGTTGTGCAGCGCCGCGACGAAGCTCGTGCCCTCAGCGATGCGGATGCCGCGTGCACGCAGGCCCGCCTGCACATCGGGCTCGTTCAGCAGCCGCGCCAGGACGCGGGCATTGACCTCGCCGGTCTGCCCGCAGCAGGCGCCGCAGTCCAGCGCGGCGGCCTGCGCGTTGTTGGCGCTCTGGCTGCCATGGCCCACCAGCAGCACCAGCGGGGCCAGGCCGCGGTCCAGGCCCATGGCATGCAGCACACGGGCGGCCAGATCCACCTTCGCGTCCAGGTCAAGGCCCGCGAGCACGGGCCGGCATACCGCGCGGTAGCGGGGCGCAAGACCATCACCGTCGAGCGAGCGGCGCGTGGCGGACGACGGTCGCAGCCATTGCGCCAGCCGGCCCAGGTAGCCGGCACCGACCGCCTCGACAGACGAAAACGCCGCGTTCGGCCAGCGGTTGCTGGCACCCCACCGGTCGGCCCGCGCGAAGTGGCGTAGCCGCCCCTGGCGTGCAGGCACCTGCAGTGCGTCGCCCTGAGGCCCGAAGTCGGCCGCCGTGTCAGCCATGCGATCGGTCACTTCCATGGCGGGCGCGAGCAAGCCGGGCAATTGCGGCCGACGCGCCGAGGTGGCCATTGGCGTATAGGCCACCGGCAGGCCGAAGAAGCCGGCGAAGCCGACCGTCTGCACCGCGGGCCATGACGACTCGATGGCCCGGCGCACGGGCTCGCTGCGCACGTCGATGCAGAAGGCGGCCTGCACATCGAAGCCCGGCGCCCCTTCCGGTGTGGCCGGCAAAGGCGATACCGCGCTGAGCCGTTGTGCCAGGTCGCGCTGATACCCCACCTCGAAAGCCAGCTGCCAGACCTCGTCGACAAGCAAGTCGGCCTCGGCCTGCTGCATCAGGGCCGGCGCGCGTTCCCATTCAACCTGCAGCGCGGCAAAAGCGCGTTGCGCTGCCCGGTCGTCGCGACATTCCAAAAGGATGGCGCCCCAGGCAAGGCGGATCGCCAGCAAGTCGCGCAGGTGTGCGTCGCTGGAGCCGGCCAGGCGAGCCTCCCAGGCGAGATAGGCACACCAAGAAGCCCAGCCGTTGACCGTCAGCAGCACGGCTTCCAGATAGTCAGCCCAGGCCTCCTCGGGCAGACCCAGGCGGCCTAGCACCCAACGTTCGGCATCCTCGCGCGTGGCAGGCAGGGTTGAGACGCCGCGCGCGATGTCGGGCAGGCCCATCAGCACCCCGATGCCGTGGTCGTGCGTCAGCGTTTCGCGCCAGAAGGCGTAGAGGCCACCGACCCGTTCGGGCTGCCAGTCGGCTTGATGGACATCGAAGTAGGCGGCGCAGACCTGGCTCACCTGGTGGGTGATGGCCTGCCGCCACGAGAGGCGCCCCTGACCCTGCGGGTCGTCGTCGAGCACATCGATCAGCAACGGCAACCTCGGCAGCACGGGTGTCTCGGCGAGTGCGCCAATGGCTCGCGCGGCGTCCAGGCCAGCGACCTGCGCGGCGGGGCGTTGCGCCAGGGCCTCGTCCAGGTCGGCGACCTTGATCCGGCCCGACGCCCAGGCCTGCCGCAGGTGGGCGCGCGGCGGGAAGACGCGGATGTCGCCCAGGACCGCCATGCGCGCGGCGACCGTGCGTACGCTGAGGCTGATGCGCTCCCAGTGCGGGTTGACGGCAATTGCGCGGTCCAAGGGCCACGTCGGTGCGATGGCGCGACAGGCCTGTTCGCAGGCAGCCTCGATGCTCCGGCCGATGTCGGCGTCGGTCGGTGCTGGTGCCGTGGGGCTGTGGCTGGCTTCGGCGCAAGGTGTCAGCAGGGTGTCCATCGGTGGTTCCTCGGTTCGGGTCATTTGCTGGCCACTGGGGTCCAGCGGCTCGGCCACACGCGAAGCGCCGCGCGGGTGGCGGTTTCGTCGATGTAGAAGCCGGCATAGCTCCAGCGGCGCCAGGTGGCCAGCGCCATCGGCCGGGCCTGCAGCAGCGCAAGGCAGCCGTACAGCACGACCATGCTGGCCAGCGCCACGAGGCCGGCCGTGCCATCCGGCGTATCAGTCACGCCGAAGGGAATCGCGTGGCCGACCAGCGCAGCGAGTACGAGTGCGACCACCATGCCGGCGCCGGTCAGCACGCCGCGCACGACGCCGGGGGTATCGGGATCCTGCGTCGATGGCAGCCAGAGCAGCGGCGCCCAGGCCATCGCCAGCACGCCGCTCCACCACCAGGGCCACAGCGCCACCGGCACGGCCGACACGAGCAGCGTGACCAGGCCCGCGATCAGCCCCGTGGACAGGACGGGCGCCAGGGCCAGGCTCGCGACTGAGGGCGCCACGGCGCTGCGCATCATCCGCAGGCGCACCGCTTCTACAGCCGTTGAGGCGGAGAGGAAGGCATGCGCCTTGTAGAGCGAGTGGCCGATCAGGTGCAGCAGCGCGAGCGTGTAGAGGCCCAGGCCGCACTCCATCACCATGAAACCCATCTGGGCGACGGTCGACCAGGCCAGCCGCACCTTGATACTGATCCGCGTCAGCATCACCAGCCCGGCGAGCAGCGCGGTGGCCAGGCCGATGCTCACCAGCAACCAGCGCGCCACCGGCGCGACCTCGAGCAAGGGCGCAAATCGAATGAGCACGAAACCGCCGAGATTGATCACGCCGGCATGCAAAAGCGCTGATACCGGCGTGGGCGCCTCCATCACCTGGATCAGCCAGCCGTGCATGGGCAGCAGCGCGGTGCGCAGCACGACCGCCAAGGCAAGGAAGACCGCGCTCGTCTGAAGTGCGAACGAGGGTGCCCCCGCCTCGAGGTGGCGCCACAGGTCGGACAGCGAGCCCGACCCGACCTCATGCCAGGCCAGCGCTGCCGCGGCGATCAGCAGCGCATCGGCCAAGCGGTCGGCCAGGCGCTTCTTGAGTGCCGCCAGCAATGCGAAAGGGCGATCGGTGTAGAAGCACAGCAGGTGCTGCAACGCCAGGCCGACGGCCGCCCAGGCGGCGATCAGCACCAGCCAGTGGTCAGCCAGCAGCAGCAGGTGAACGGCAGCCAGCACACCGGCGAGCGCAGCCACGTAGCGCGGCTGCCCCGGTTCGCCCTGGAGGTAGCGCGACGAGAACACGCCGATCACCGTGCCGAGCAACTGGACCAGCACCGCAACCCAGGCGCCGGTGAGTGTCGCGCTCAGCCCGAGCAGCGTGAGGCTTGGTGTGCCCGGGGCAGCAGCGAGCTGCAGGCCCAGACCCACGACCGTGCTCGTCAGTGCGGCCACCGCGATCCCCCGGAAACGACCCCAGGCCGCCGGTTCGATCGCGGTGCGCAGATGCGGTATCGCCGCACACATCAGGGCGGCTGGAAGCAGTGCGTTGGCCAGGAGAAGGAAACTTGTAAGAGTCATGGGGGCCATCCAAATCGAGAACAGCGCGAATGGTGCAGGCTGGATGTGGTTCTGTAAAATTCATAGATAAGCATGATCTACTCTATAAAACAGAACGATGAACATCGAACAACTGAACTTCCACCACCTCTTCTACTTTTGGCGCGTTGCCAAGGCGGGGCACCTGACGCAGGTGGCGAATGAGTTGCATGTGTCCCAGTCGGCGCTGTCGAACCAGATCCGCCAGCTCGAAGACCGTCTCGGCGAGGCGCTGTTCGAGCGAACCGGCCGCCGCCTCGTGCTCACTGCGACTGGGCAGCTTGCGATGTCGTATGCCGAGAACATCTTCGGCCTGGGCCAGGAAATGCTCGGCCGGCTTCAGGGCCGCAGCGAGGGCATGGTGCGGCTGCGGGTCGGCAGCGTCGCGACGCTGTCGCGGAACTACCAGGAGAACTGGATCCGTCCGCTGCTCGCCGACCCGACCGTGATGCTCTCGCTGGAGTCCGGCATGCTCGATGACCTGGTGGGCCGCTTGCTTGCGCACCAACTCGACGTGGTGCTGGCCAACGACGCGGTAGCGGCCAATCCGGACCGGCCGCTGCATTGCCGCTTCCTGGGCAGCCAGGCCATCTCGCTCGTCGGCCCGGCGGCCGTGTGGTGCGGGCGCACGCTGCGCATGCCGGAAGACCTCGGCGGCCTGGAGCTGGCCGTGCCGGGGCCTCGCCACGCGCTGCGCGGGCAGTTCGACGCCCTGTGCACGGCGGCAGGTGTCACGCCGCGGCTGCGGGCCGAAGTCGACGACATGGCCATGCTGCGCCTGGTGGCGCGCGACAGCGGCTGGCTCACGGTGCTGCCCGAGGTGGTGGTGCAGGACGAGCTCGGTGCCGGCGTGCTCGTGACAGTAGGGCAATCGACACTTCTGCAGGAGAATTTCTACGCCATCACCACGCTGCACCGGCACCGCATGGAACGGCTGGAGCAACTGCTCGCACAGGCGCCCGCACTCGCGGATCAAAGCCTGGCTCGACACGGCGTTGCGGGAAGCAGCAAGGCGCGCCGGCAGACCGTCAACGGCCCAAAACCGAAAACTTCGTGAAGAAGCGTTGCTACGGACATCCGGAGGCCTGAATCCGTCGCCCCAAAGCGGCCGGTCGGACACGTCGAGGGGCGGTGTTTGAAGACTGACGGGTCGGGAGCTCCAGTTCGGTCGCGGCAAGAGCAGTCACTTGGGGCGCCCCGCCGCCGGGTCGACAGTGAACGTCAGGTTCTGGGGTGCAACGGACGCCCACCATTCACAAAGTTGAACGTCAGCTGCTCAATAGCAGCTGGCGTTCAGCGTCGCAGACCGGAGCGGCAGTAGTCAGTCTGAAGCGGTCATTCGGTTGCGACCATTGGAAGACCGCTTTGCAGCGGTTGAGGCCCTAAACTGCCAACCGTCGAACTCACGGTTTCCCGCGCATTGCAGTCGCTCGGGCGAGCGCGCGGTCTCGCC
>Ga0209724_1001027_pt1 | contig 26152 bp, 22 predicted proteins | sample grotaG_FD_184143 | JGI IMG/M metagenome (GOLD analysis project Ga0209724, IMG submission 184143) | Glacier valley bacterial and archeal communities from Borup Fiord, Nunavut, Canada, to study Microbial Dark Matter (Phase II) -... | ecosystem: Environmental > Aquatic > Freshwater > Ice > Glacier ...
TGGCGAAGGCCGGCCGGCGCGTCGCGCTGGTCGAGCGAGAACACCTCGGCGGCACCTGCCTGAACGACGGCTGCACGCCGACCAAGACGCTGGTCGCCAGTGCCCGCGTGGCGCACATGGCCCGGCGCGCGGCCGAGTTCGGCGTGACCGTCGGCGGCCCGGATGGCGGCAAGGTCATCGTGGACTTCCCGGCCGTGATGGCGCGCAAGAACCGCATCGTGGCGCAATCGATCGAGGGCTTGACGACCTGGCTGGAAGGCACGGCCGGGCTCGAACTCGTGCACGGGCAGGCGCGCTTCACCGCGCCGCACGCGGTCGACGCGGGCGGCCGCACGCTGACTGCACCGCAAGTGTTCATCAACGTCGGCGGCCAGGCCGTGCTGCCCGACTGGCCGGGCATCGACTCGGTGCCGGTGCTCACGAACACGTCGATCATGGGCCTGCGCGTGCTGCCCGAGCACCTGGTGATCGCGGGCGGCAGCTACATCGGCCTGGAGTTCGCGCAGATGTTCCGCCGCTTCGGCGCGCGCGTGACCGTGCTCGAAGTGGCGGAGCGCTTGATCGCACGCGAAGACCCGGAGGTGTCGGCCGAAGTGCGGGCGATGCTGGAGCGCGAGGGCATCGAGTGCCTGCTCGGCGTGCGCGGCGCGCAGGTCGCGCGGGATGGCGGCGGCGTTCGCGTGACGTTCACCGCACAGGGCGCTGCGCACCAGGTGCGCGCGAGCCACCTGCTCGCGGCCGTGGGCCGGCGGCCGAACACGCTCGACCTCGGGCTCGACCTTGCAGGGGTGGCCAGCGACGCGCACGGCTTCATCACGGTGGACGACGAGCTGCGCACCAACGTGCCCGGCGTCTGGGCGCTCGGCGACGTGAACGGCAAAGGCGCGTTCACGCACACCTCGTACAACGACTTCGAGATCGTGGCAGTCAACCTGCTCGAAGGCGGCGCTCGCCGCGTCAGCGACCGCATCCCGGCCTACGCCCTGTTCACCGACCCGCCGCTCGGCCGCGTCGGCATGAGCGAGGCCGAGGTGCGCGCGAGCGGCCGGCCCGCGCTGGTGGCCGTGATGCCGATGACGCGCGTGGGCCGCGCCCGTGAGCGCAGCGAAACGCAGGGCTTCATGAAGGTGCTGGTCGATGCCGGGACCGAGCGCATCCTCGGTGCCACGCTGCTCGGCATCGAGGCCGACGAAGCGGTGCACGTGCTGCTCACGGCGATGGCTGGCGGCTTGTCGTACCGAAGCGTGCAGCACGCGGTGCACATCCACCCGACCGTGAGCGAGCTGATCCCGACGCTGCTCGGCGAACTGCGGCCGCTGTTGCCAACGCCTGCGCCCTCGTCTGCGCCGTGACGGCGCTGCCGTGATTGCGGGCTCGAACGACGGCGCCTGGAAAAGCCTTGAGGGCCGGCCGCGCCGCTGGCCGCGGTGCGCGGCGCTGCGGTTAAACTGACATGCAATTTCCGTGCCCCTATGCCGCCCGCCAACCACCGCTTTCCCGCCGCCCTTCTCACGGCTGCGCTCGCCTGCATGGCGGCCGGGGGCACGGCGCACGCCGAACGCGGTGACCGGCTCAAGCCGCTGAACGTCGAGGCCGACCAGACCGGCCGCGTCGACCTGCAGAACCAGGTCGTCACCTTCACCGGCAACGTGGTGGTGAGCAAGGGCACGATAATGATCCGCGCCTCGCGCATCGAGGTGCGCCAGACGACCGGCGGCTACGACACGGCCGTGGCGTTCGGCGCACCGGGCAAGCCCGCCACGTTCCGCCAGAAGCGCGACGGCGTCGACGAATTCATCACCGGCGAGGCCGACCGGCTCGAGTACGACGGCCGCGCGGACCAGATTCGCTTCATCACCAACGCGGCTGTGCGCCGCCTGCGTGGTGCCACGGTTGCCGACGAGATCAACGGCAACCTCGTCACGTACGACAGCACGACCGAGGTCTTCAGCGTGTCCGGTGGCGCGGCCTCGACCGCCGCCAACCCGGGCGGGCGCGTGCGCGCCGTGCTCATGCCGCGCGAGGGCACCGAAGCGGCCGCCGAGGCAGCGCAGCAGGGGCAGCCCGGCACGCCGGTGCTCAAGCCCAGCCCGGCGCTCGGAACCTTGCCGAAATCGGGTGACAAGGCGGGCGACAAACCCGGCGAGAAGCGGTGAACGCCGTCCTTGAAGCCGACACCGCCGGCGCACCGCTGACGGCCCCCACGCATGCGCTCGAAGCCACCGGCCTGCGCAAGTCGTACGGTGCGCGCATGGTGGTGAAAGACGTGCACCTCGCGGTCCATGGCGGCGAGGTGGTGGGCCTGCTCGGGCCGAACGGCGCGGGCAAGACGACGAGCTTCTACATGATCGTCGGCCTGGTGCGCTGTGACGCCGGGCAGATCACCATCGAAGGCCGGCGCGCCGAGCGGCTGCCGATCCACCAGCGCTCGCGCCTGGGCCTGTCGTACCTGCCGCAGGAAGCATCGATCTTTCGCAAGCTGAACGTCGAAGAGAACATCCGCGCGGTGCTCGAGCTGCAGATCGGCCCCGACGGCCGCGCGCTGCCCTCAGTGCAGATCGAGAAGCTGCTCGACGGCCTGCTGCACGACCTGTCGATCGACAAGCTGCGGCGCTCGCCCGCAGCCGCGTTGTCGGGCGGTGAGCGCAGGCGCGTGGAGATCGCGCGCGCGCTGGCCACGCAGCCGCGCTTCATTCTGCTCGACGAGCCGTTCGCGGGCGTGGACCCGATTGCCGTGATCGAGATCCAGCGCATCATCGGATTTCTGAAGAGCCGTGGCATCGGCGTGCTGATCACCGACCACAACGTGCGTGAAACGCTGGGCATCTGCGACCGCGCCTACATCATCAGCGAAGGCCGCGTGCTCGCCGAAGGCACGCCGACCGAGATCGTGGACAACGCCGACGTGCGCAAGGTCTACCTCGGCGAGAACTTCCGAATGTAGGTCTCGACATGAAACCTACGCTCCAATTCAGGCTGTCCCAGCATCTGGCGCTCACGCCGCAGCTTCAGCAGTCGATACGGCTGCTGCAACTCTCCACGCTCGAACTCCACCAGGAGGTCGAGCAGATGCTGGAACAGAACCCGTTCCTCGACGTGGAAGAAGACGCGAGCTCGGCGTTCGAGCCGCTCGCCGACCGCTCGACCCCGGCCGAGCGCGCCGGTGAGCGCGAGACCGAACGCGCCTCCGAGAACACCAGCACGGGCAGCGACGACGGCGAGGCGGCGGCCCCGCTCGATGGCGCCGCCGAGTTCGGTACCACCGAGCGCGACGACTGGGAGAACGGCACCGAGCGCGAAGACTTCGATGGCATTCGCGAATCCCCCGGCAAGAGCAGCACGAACAACGACGCCGACGACTTCGACGGCTCGGAGCGCGACACGCCCGTCATCAGCCTGCAGGACCACCTGCGCGAGCAGCTCTCCAGCATGCGCCTGGCTGCAGCGGATTCCGCGGCGGTGATGGTGCTGATCGAGTCGCTGAACGACGACGGCTACCTCGACGGGACGCTGCAGGAGATCGTCGACCAACTCGCCGGCGACGCCAGCGACGACGCCCGCGAAGACCTGCTCGCGCGGCTGCAATGCGGCCTGCGCTTCCTGCAGAGCATGGAACCCACCGGCGTGGGCGCGAGCGACCTGGCCGAGTGCCTGACGCTGCAACTGCGCACCCAGCAACGTTGCGAGGCGCAGATGATCGCCATCATCGTGTGCAAATCACACCTCGAACTGCTGGCACGGCGCGACCTGAAGAAGCTGATGGCCGCGACCGGCGCCGACGAAGACCTGCTGCGCGAGGCGCAGGCGCTCATCAAGGCGCTGGAGCCCAAGCCGGGCCGCCAGTTCGCGCGGGCCGAGGCCAACATCATCATCCCCGACGTGTTCGTGCAGAAGGCCGGGCGCGGCTGGAAGGTGGTGCTCAACCCCGATGTGATGCCCAAGCTGCGCATCAACGACCTGTACGCGAACGCGATCCGCCAGCAGCGCGGCTCGAACAGCCTGAACGGCGCGGGGCCGGGCCTGAACTCACGGCTGCAGGAAGCGCGCTGGTTCATGAAGAACATCCTGCAGCGCTTCGACACCATCCAGCGCGTGTCGCAGGCCATCGTCGAGCGGCAGAAGAACTTCTTCACCCACGGCGCCATCGCGATGAAGCCGCTGGTGCTGCGCGAGATCGCCGACGAACTCGGCCTGCACGAGTCGACCATCTCGCGCGTGACGACCGCCAAGTACATGAGCACGCCGTTCGGTACCTTCGAGCTGAAGTACTTCTTCGGCTCGTCGCTGAACACCGAGTCCGGCGGCAACGCGTCGAGCACGGCCGTGCGCGCGCTGATCAAGCAGATCGTCGCCGCCGAAGACCCGGCCAAGCCGCTCAGCGACAGCCAGATCTCGCAGATGCTCGACGAGCAGGGCATTCAAGTGGCGCGGCGCACGGTGGCCAAGTACCGCGACGCGCTGAAGATCGCGCCGACGCAGCTTCGCAAGGCGATGTAGCCCCGTGCCGCTGCCCTTGTTTCTGCCTTGCGCGGCGGGCGTGGAAGAGCTTCTTGCCGAGGAGGTGCAGCGCATCCTGCCGAAGGCTCGCGTGCACCCACAGCGCGGCGGCGTGGCGCTGGAAGGCGAGCCGCTGGAAGTGATGACGCTGAACCTGGAAAGCCGCCTCGCGCAGCGCGTGCTCATCGAGGTCACGAACGGTTCGTACCGCGTTGAGAACGACCTGTACGAGCTGGCGCATGCCGTCGACTGGGGCCAATGGATCACCCCAGAACACACGCTGCGAGTGGACACCACGGCCCACCGCAGCCCGCTCAAGAGCCTGAACTTCGCCGCGCTGCGCATCAAGGACGCCGTGTGCGACGTGCTGCGCGACGCCACCGGCGAACGCCCCAGCGTCGACACGCGCGCGCCCGATCTGCAGCTCGTGCTGCACCTCGGCGAGCACGACGCAGCGCTGTACGTCGACAGCTCCGGCGAGTCGCTGTTCAAACGCGGTTGGCGTGAAGACAAGGGGGACGCGCCGCTGAAGGAAACGCTCGCCGCCGCGATGTTGGCCGCAGCCGGCTGGCGCGGCACGCTTGACGCGGGCGGGGCGCTGCACGACCCATGCTGCGGCTCCGGCACCATCGCCATCGAGGCGGCGCAGATCGCCTGCGGCATCGCGCCCGGGCTGCTGCGGCGCTTCGCGTTCGAGCGCCTGCTGCCCTTCGTCACCGACGCGATGCGCGCCGAGATGCAGCGCCTGCGCAGCCACGCGCAATCGCGCATTCACCCGAGCGCGGTGCCGATCTACGCCAGCGACGTGTCGTTCCGCATGGTCGACTTCGCGCGCCGCAACGCGCAGCGCGCGGGCGTGGAAGCGGCGATCCAGTTCAACGGCGGCGATGCGCTCGAACGACCCGCCCCCGCGCTGCCCGACGGGCTGCCCGGCACGGTCATGATGAACCCGCCGTACGGCGAGCGCATCGACGTGGCGGGCAAGGCCGGCCCGGGTGCAACACGTGAGCGCCACAGCGGCGACAACCGCGAGCTGCCCGACGACTTCTTCGCGCGCCTGGCCACGCACTGGAAGCGCGCCTACACGCAGCACACTGCGGGCTGGACGGCCTATGTGCTCAGCCCCGACATGAAGCTGCCGAGCGCGATGCGGTTGAAAGAATCGAGGCGCGTGCCGATGTGGAACGGGCCCATCGAATGCCGGCTGTTCCGCTTCGACCTGGTGGCCGGCTCGGCGCGCAAGACCTAGCCAGGCGGGCCGCAGCGCCGGGCCTTCCCAAGCAAGGCCCGACCCTCTCGGAGGGTCGCTCAAAGTACTCGGCGAGCGGGGTGCCCCATTTTTCAGCGGCCCGCCGTCAGCTTCGCGAGGATGTCTTCGAACGCACCCAGGCCACTGCCCGGCGCCTCGCCATGCGGTGTCAGCCGGTTGATCACCTCGGGCAACATCTGCGAGAGTTGCCCCGCGGCCTCACCGTGCGACAGGCCGAGCTGCGACGCGATCTGGCCGATCACGCCGGACCCGAGCACACCAGACAACTGATCGCCCGAGATCGGCGCGTTCTCGCCGTGGCCGATCCACGAGCCGATCACGTCGCCCATGCCGCCCTGCGTGAAGCGCCCGATCAGGTCGCCCAGACCGCCAACACCTGCGCCCTGCGGGTGCTGCCCGTTGGCCAGCATCGAGATCACCGTGCCCAGCAACACCGAGCCGGGCGTGCCCTGCGTGGCACCGGCCGCAGGGGGTTGAACACCGGGCTGGCTGTTGGCCAAGGCACCGATCACCGAATCCAGCAAGCTCATGGTCATCACTCCTCTTAGGTTGGAACGCGATTCTGGGCAACGCGGGGTTGCAGCGCAAGCCACAGCAAGGCCGCGCCGGTGAGCAGCACCGGCACGATGGAGCCGAGGTTCAACCAGGTCCAGCCGCTGGTCGTGACGAGCGCGCCCGAGCTGAACGAGGTGAACGTCATGGTGCTGAAGATCACGGTGTCCATCGCGGCCTGCGCGGTGGTCTTTTCTTCGGGCCGGTACGCCTGCGTGAACAGCGTGGTGCCGCCGATGAACAGGAAGTTCCAGCCCACGCCGAGCGCGAGCAGGGCGACGATGAACTGCATCAATTCCACACCCGACAACGCAACCGCGATGCACACGGCATTCAGCACCACGCCCACGCCCATCACCGGCAGGCAGCCGAAGCGCCTGATCAACGAGCCGGTGAAGAAGCTCGGCACGAACATGCCGAGCACATGCCATTCGAGCACCAGCGCCGTGCTCTTGAACGGGTGCGCGCATTGCGACATGGCAATCGGCGTGGCCGCCATCAGCAGGTTCATCACACCGTAGCCCAGCGCGCAGCCGATGACCGCGACGATGAACACCGGCTGGCGGGCAATTTCGCGCAGCGGCCGGCCGGGCTGTGCGAGCGTGGGCTTGGGCAGAGGGGGAAAGCGCACGAACGAGATCACCACCAGCGCCATCAGCGCCACAAAGACCAGCGCCGCGTAGGCGCCGGCAAATGCCACCGGCAGTGCGTCGCGCGTGGCGCTGGCCAGGTTCGGCCCGGCCACAGCGCCGATGATGCCGCCGGCCAGTACCCATGAGATCGCGCGTTCCTTGAACGCCGGCGCCACGAGCTCGGTCGCGGCGAAGCGGTACAGCCCGGCATTGGCGTTGTAGTAGCCCGCGAGCATCGTCGCCGCCACCAGCAGCCAGAAGTGGTGATTCACCGCTGCGTAGGCGCACAGGCCGCTCGCGAGCATCGCGACGACCAGCCCGGCCTGGAATGCGCGCCGGCGCCCCCACGCGCGCTGGTGCCGCGCCACCAGGCCGGCACACAGCGCGCCGCCGGCCACGTAGCCCGTGACCGGCAGCGTGGCCATCCACGGGCTCGGCGCCAGGCTCAAGCCGACCAGCCCGTTGATCGCGATGAACGCGACGTTGTTGGTCAGGAACATGCCCTGGCACAGCGTGAGCAAGAGCAACTGAAGGTTCATTCGACGGGTGGGTGTGATGAGCGCAGAGCACCCGGCGCGCGCGGTTCGAGGTGGGCAAGCTGGGCCAGGTGCGCCAGCAAGGCGAGCGGTGCGGTGTCGGCGCGCAGCACGCGCGGGCCGAGCGACAGCGGGCTGAAGCCGGCGGCCACCGCCGCGTCTTCCTCGGCCGGCGCGAGGCCGCCTTCCGGGCCGCTCAAGCACAGCACGGCGGGCGCGCACGCGCCGGGTTGCGCGGCTGGGCCAGCGCCTGCCGCGACGCCGGACGCGGCGTCGCGCAAACTCAGCACCCAGCGTTGTTCACGTCGCGTGACACCCATTGCGCCCAGACCGCCCAGCCATTCGCCGAGGCTTCGGACCGGCTCGATGCGCGGCACCCGTGTGCGCCCGCTTTGTTCGCACGCCGCCACCGCCACCGCCTGCCAGTGCGCGACCTTCTTCTGCGCGCGCTCGCCGGTCAGCCGCAGCACCGAGCGCTCGCAGTGCAGCGGCTGCAGCACCGCCACGCCGAGCTCGGTGGCCTTCTCGACGACCGTGTCCATGCGGTCGTTGGCCGGCATGCCGAGCGCCAGCGTCACCGCCAGCGGCAGCTCGCGGTCGACCGCCGAATGCGCCTCGATGCGCACCGCCACGCTGCTGCGGCCGATGCGCTCGATGCGCGCAGCCCACTCGCCACCGGTGCCGTTGAACAGCGTGATGATCACGCCGGGCTGCAAGCGCAGCACCTGCACATGGCGCGCCGCACCGGGCGGCAAATCGAGCACCGCGTCCGCGCGCAAAGGGTGGTCGACGAAGAAGCGCGCGGGCATGCGACGAGTGTGCCCGATGTAGAGTGGCCGTCCTGACGAGGACCAGCCAGAGGGATCGACCATGAGTGACGCCGACACCGACACCGATCCCCGCACGCCCGTCGAGATGCTGGACGAAGCCGACGCCTGCCACGACGCCGACGTGCCGCGCGGCGCCACGCTGTTGCGGCGCATCGAGCCGGCTGCGCTGCCGGCCGACAGGCTGCCCTCTTATGCCTTCCTGCTGAACCACGTGCTCGGCGAAAAGCTCGGCGCGTGGCCGGAAGCCTTGCAACGCCAGCAGCAGCTGCTGACCTTGCCATCGCCTCCTGCGATGCTGTGGCGCCAGACCGGCGCCGCCGCGGCTGCGGCCGGTGATGCCGCGAGCCTCGCGCGTGCCGCCGCCGCGTATGCCGAGGCCAACGCGGTGCCTGTCGCGCAGGCGCTCCATGTGATCGCACTCAGCGCTGCGATGTACCAGGTGCCCGCATCGGACGCGGCTGAAGCCGCCCACCTGACGACGGCAGCCATCGCGCCCTTCGGCGAACCCGCCTGGGGCGAGGCCTGTGCGATCGACGCTGCGGCCGCCGCCTGCCTCAACAACATCGCAAGCGGCCTGCAAGACCGCCCGCTCGCCGACCTGCGCGTGCCGGACCTGCGCGCCGCGCTGCAGGCCAGCGCCGAGCTGGCGCACCGCTTCTGGCGGCGCGCCGGCACGTGGGTGAACGCCGAACGCGCGCTCTACCTGCTGGCGCTGGTCGGCAACGCGCTGGGTGACGCAGCGGCCGCCCGCACGCACGCCCTCGCGGCGCTCGCGCTGCTCGATGCGCACGACACCGACCACGCCGAAGACGTGGACCGCGCATGCGTCGAACTGGAACGCGCGCATGCGTGCCGCGCGTTGGGCCTGATTGACGAGACATCGGCCGCGACGGCGCAGGCGAACACGTTGGCCGCTGCGTTCGGCGATGCCGGCCTCACGGCCTGGTTTGATTCAAGGCGAGCTCGGCTCGCGTTGCTGCCGGCCTGACGGGCTGCCAGACGAACGAGCCGGCGAGTCAGGCGCCGTACAGCGCGCGCCGTGCCGCAGCGCCAGCGGCCTCGCCCTTGCGATCGCCGATCTGCGCGATGGTGCGCTGCGCCACGGCCTGCAACTCTTCGATGGTGCCGGCTTTCTCGACCGCGAGCGTGAGCACGAAGCCCCGCAGGCCGAGTTCCTTCGAGATCATCTGAGTGAGCGTGGCGGTGAACGCGCCGTAGTCGAGCGGTGCGTCTTGCACCGGCGATGGCGCGGGTGCCGGGGTCGGCGGGCTGGTGCCGGCAGAGCGCGGTGACGGCGGTTGCGTGGCAGCGGAGATGCGCGATGACGAGGGCGGCAGCACCGCAATCAGTCCGAGCGAGCGCAAGCTCTGGAAGTCGGCTGCCTCGATGCCGGCGAGGTTCGCAAGCAGCATCTCTTCGGACTTGACGCCGTCGATCACCAGCAGCAGGTTGCGTTGCGCGCGCTCTTTCACGAGTGCGCGCGCCTGCATTTCAATTCGCCCCGCGTCGGTCTTGATCCAGATCACGAATGTTTCCCGTAGACGCCTGCCGCTGAGCCCTCGTGGGGCCGCGTTTTATAGGAGGGCAATGTATCAGCAAGCCACCCCGCAATTCGTGTGATTGCGCACACGGAATCGGTACAGACGACACACGGTACGCGGCGTCTGCCGCATACCGCACAGACCGGCGGTGCGGGCGATCAGGTCTTGTCACGCAGCTCGCGCCGCAGGATCTTCCCTACGTTCGTTTTCGGCAGGTCGGCGCGGAACTCAACCAGTTTCGGCCGCTTGTAGCCGGTCAGGTTGGCTTCGCAATACGCGCGCACATCCGCCTCGGTCACGGCGGGGTTGCTGCGCACGATCACGAGCTTGACGGCCTCGCCGGCCTTCGCGTCGGGAATGCCCACGGCCGCGCATTCGAGGATGCCGGGCATCTGCGTGACCACGTCTTCCACCTCGTTCGGGTAGACGTTGAAGCCGCTCACCAGGATCATGTCTTTCTTGCGGTCGACGATTTTGAAGTAGCCGCGCTCGTCGACCGTGCCGATGTCGCCGGTGCGGAAGAAGCCGTCGGCCGTCATGACCTTCTCGGTCTCGTCGGGGCGCTGCCAGTAGCCGGCCATCACCTGCGGGCCCTTGATCGCGATCTCGCCCGGTGTGCCCAGCGGAACCTCGGCGCCATCGTCGTCGAGCAGCTTCAGTTCGGTGTTGGGCATCGGCAGGCCGATGTTGCCGCTGTAGGTCGTGCTGTCCACCGGGTTGCAGGTGGCAGACGGCGACGTTTCGCTCAGGCCGTAGCCTTCGACGATGGGGCAGCCGGTCTTCTCCAGCCAAAGCTTCGCTGTCGCACTTTGCACCGCCATGCCGCCGCCCACCGAGATGAGCAGGCCGCTCCAGTCGACGCTGGCGAAGTCGGGGTGGTTGGCCATCGCCTGGAACAAGGTGTTCACCGCCGGGAAGCTGTGGAACTTCTGGCCCTGCAGTTCCTTGAACACGCTCGGCAGGTCGCGTGGGTTGGCGATCAGGATGTTCGCGCCGCCCATGCGCATGCCCAGCATCATGTTCGTGTTGAAGCCGAAGATGTGATAGATCGGCAGCGCGCAGATCGTCACCAACTGCTCGCCGGGGGGGATCTTCTTGAGCGCCGGCTGGTACCAGGCTTCGGCCTGCAGGATGTTGGCAACGAGGGTGCGGTGCAGCAGCACGGCGCCCTTGCTCACGCCGGTGGTGCCGCCGGTGTATTGCAGCACCGCGATGTCGTCGGGCCCGATGGTCGCGGGCTTGAAGCTCTTGCTGCGGCCTTGCGAGATCGCGTCGTTGAAGGTCACCGCGCTGGGCAGGCTGAACGGCGGCACCATCTTCTTCACCTTGCGCACCACGTAGTTGACGATCAGCGACTTCGGGAAGCCGAGCATGTCGCCGAGCGCCGTGACGATGACCTTCTTCGTCGGCACCGCAGCGAGCACCTGCTGCAGCGTGGTCGCGAAGTTCTCGACCATGATGATGATCTTGGCGCCCGAGTCCTTGAGCTGGTGTTCGAGTTCGCGCGGGGTGTACAGCGGGTTCACGTTCACGACCACGCCGCCGGCCCGCAGGATGGCCGCGACCGCCACAGGGTATTGCGGCACGTTGGGCATCATGATGGCCACGCGGTCGCCCTTTTGCAGGCCTTGCGACTGCAGGTAGGCGCCGAGCGCACGCGAAGCGTCGTCGACCTGCGCAAAGGTGATCGTCTTGCCCATGAAGCGGTAGGCCGTCCGCGCACCATACTTCTTGAAGCTCTCGTCGAGCAGCGCCACCAGCGAGCTGTACTGCTCAACATCGATGGTCGCCGGCACGCCGGCGGGGTACTGCTTCAGCCACGTCTTTTCCATCAAACAGCCTCCGGGAACCAGCGAAGGATTCTGACGGAGCGCGCCCGGCACCCGCCTAGGGTGTTTCGATACATGCTGCGCCGCGGCGTCGACGGGCCATCGACAGCGAACCGCACGCTCCCGCCGTCGCCGCCTGCCGAGACGTTTCTCTATGCGAGCGCCATGTTCAAATCCAGGTTGCGCCACAGGAGACCCGCCCATGACCGAACGACTTTCAGGCAAAACCGCTTTCGTCACCGCCGCCGGCCAGGGCATTGGCCGCGCCACCGCCGAAGCCTTCGTGCGCGCGGGTGCCCGCGTGATCGCCACCGACATCAACGCCGAGTTGCTGGCCGACCTGAAGCGCGCCACCGGCTGCGAGACCCAGCTGCTCGACGTGACCGACGCCAATGCCGTGAACGCCGCCGCGCAGGCCGCCGGCGCGGTCAACGTGCTGTTCAACGGCGCGGGCTATGTGCATGCCGGCACGATCCTCGATTGCGACGAGCGCGCGTTCGACTTCTCCTTCGACCTGAACGTGCGTGCCATGTACCGCATGATCCGCGCCTTCCTGCCGGCCATGCTCGCGAAGGCGGAGCAAGGCCGCGGCAACGGCTCGATCATCAACGTGGCCTCGGTCGCCGGCAGCATCAAGGGCGCGCCGAACCGCTTCGTCTACGGCACCACGAAAGCAGCGGTGATCGGCCTGACCAAATCGGTCGCGGCCGACTTCATCACACGCGGCGTGCGCTGCAACGCCATCTGCCCCGGCACCGTGGAGTCGCCCTCGCTGCGCGACCGCATCGCCGCGCAGGCCGCGGCCAGCGGGCAGACGCTGGCGCAAGTCGAGGCCGCGTTCATCGCGCGCCAGCCGATGGGCCGCGTGGGCACCACCGCCGAGATCGCCGCACTGGCGGTGTACCTGGCGTCCGACGAGTCCGGCTTCACCACCGGCACGGCGCAAATCATCGACGGTGGGTGGTCGAACTGACACAGCCCCGCCCCTTCAACCCGATTCAACCCCAGCCAGGAGCACACCTTGAAACTCATGCGATACGGCGCCAAGGGCGCCGAGAAGCCCGCGCTCGTCGATACCCAGGGCGCGGTGCGCGACCTGTCCGGCGTGCTGCCTGACATCACCGCCGCCACGCTCGGCCCGAAGAGCCTGCAGCGCCTGCGAGAGCTCGACACGTCGTCGCTGCCCATCGTGGCCCACCCCGGCCGGATGGCCGTGCCGTGGAGCGACATGGGCAAGTTCGTGTGTGTCGGCCTGAACTACGCCGACCACGCGGCCGAGTCGAACATGCCGATCCCGAAAGAGCCGATCCTCTTCACCAAGGCGATCAGCGCACTTGTGGGTTGCAACGACCCGGTGGTGCTGCCGCAGGGCTCGAACAAGGGCGACTGGGAGGTCGAGCTGGGCATCGTGATCGGCACCAAGGCCCGTTACGTCACGGAAGCCGATGCGCTGAAGTTCGTGGCCGGCTACTGCCTGGTCAACGACGTGTCCGAGCGTGAATACCAGCTCGAGCGCGGCGGCACCTGGGACAAGGGCAAGGGCTGCGACACCTTCGGCCCGGTCGGCCCGTGGATGGTGACCGCCGACGACGTGGCCGACCCGCAGGCCCTGGGCATGTGGCTCGACGTGAACGGCGTGCGCATGCAGACCGGCAACACGAAGACGATGATCTTCGGGGTGGCTCAGCTCGTGAGCTACATCAGCCGCTTCTGCACGCTGATGCCCGGCGACCTGATCAGCACCGGCACGCCGCCCGGCGTGGGCATGGGCAAGAAGCCCGTGCCCGTCTTCCTGAAAGCCGGCGACGTGATGCGCCTCGGGATCGATGGCCTCGGCGAGCAGACACAGACCGTGCATGCGTGGGACCCGGCGTTGATCGACGGGTAGAAGTTTCAACGACATTGGCGCAGAGGCCACCATGACCGAACCCGCAGTGATCCGCATCCACCCGGCCGACGACGTGGTGATCGCGCGGCGGCAACTTGTCGGCGGCCTGCGGCTCGATGCCGAGGGCATCACCGTGATCGGCCTGGTGCCGCCCGGCCACAAGGTCGCCGTAAGGGCCATTGCGCAAGGCGACCCGGTGCGGCGCTACAACCAGATCATCGGCACGGCCACGCAGCCGATTGCGGCCGGCGCGCACGTGCACAGCCACAACCTCGCGTTCAGCCACTTCGCGCGCGACTACGCGGCAGGCACCGGCGCCACGCCGACGCAGTACGTGGCCACGCCAGCCACCTTCATGGGCATCCGCCGCGCCGACGGCCGCATTGCGACGCGCAACTACATCGGCATCCTGACTTCGGTGAACTGCTCGGCGACGGTCGCCCGCGCCATCGCCGATCACTTCAAGCGCGACGTGCACCCCGAGGCGCTGGCGAAGTACCCGAACGTGGACGGCGTGATCGCGCTGACGCACGGCGCCGGCTGCGCGACCGACAGCGCCGGCGAGCCGCTGCAGGTGCTGCGGCGCACGCTCGGCGGCTATGCGCGGCATGCAAACTTCGCGTCCATCCTCGTCGTGGGGTTGGGCTGCGAGACGAACCAGATCTCGGGCTTGCTCGAACAGGAAAGCCTGCAGACCGGCACGCAGTTCCACACCTTCAACATCCAGGACACCGGCGGCACGCGCAAGACCGTGGCGCACGGCATCGAGCTGGTGCAATGGCTGCTCGAAGACGCGAACAAGGTGGTGCGCGAGCCGGTGAGCGCAGCGCACATCACGGTAGGCTTGCAGTGCGGCGGCTCCGACGGGTATTCGGGCATCAGCGCCAACCCGGCGCTCGGTGCGGCCGTCGACCTTCTGGTCCGCCACGGCGGCACGGCCATCTTGTCGGAAACGCCCGAGATCTACGGCGGCGAGCACCTGCTGACGCGCCGTGCGGCGAGCCCCGCCATTGCCGACAAGCTGATCGCGCGCATCAAATGGTGGGAGCAGTACACCGCGCGCAACGACCAGGAGATGGACAACAACCCTTCCGCCGGCAACAAGGCCGGCGGCCTGACCACCATTCTCGAAAAGAGCCTGGGCGCCATCGCCAAGAGCGGCACGACCAACCTCGTCGACGTGGTCGAGTACGCGCAGCCGGTGACGGCCAAGGGCCTCGTCTTCATGGACACGCCCGGCTACGACCCGGTGAGTGCCACGGGCCAGGTGGCCGGCGGCGCGAACCTGATCTGCTTCACGACCGGCCGGGGTTCGGCCTACGGCTGCGCGCCGTCGCCGTCGCTCAAGCTCAGTACGAACACCGCGCTGTGGGTCAAGCAGGAAGACGACATCGACATCAACTGCGGGGAAGTGATCGACGGCACGGCCAGCATCGACGAGATGGGCGAGCGCATCTTCCAGCTCATGCTGCGTACCGCGTCGGGCGGCAAGACCAAGAGCGAGGTCCACGGCTACGGCCAGAACGAGTTCGTTCCCTGGGCGCTGGGCGCGGTGATGTAGCTGCCCCAGTCGGCTGCACGCACGGCTGCACGAACTACTGGCGCGGGTATTCCTTCGCCCAGATCCGCTCCAGCTCCGCCGCCATGTCGGCCGCCGGCGCGCCGAGCAGCGTCTTGCGCCCGCGCTGCTGGAGCAACCCGAAGAGCTGCTGCTTCTCGACCGCGTAGACCACAAGCGCGTTGTTGTCTGCGCAGTCGTGCGCCTTGCAGAACGCGGCCACCACGTAGCGCGTGCCCAGCACGGTCTGCAGGCGCGGCGGCGCTGCCGGGCCGTCGAAGCTGGTGAGCCAGCGCTCTACCACCTTCTGCCCCAGCGCACGCAGGTAAGCGCGCTTGAAGCTCGGGTCTTCGGTGAGCGTTGCCAGGTCGGGCACGACGCCGGCCTTGACCGCGCCCACCGGCGCCCGGGCGGGCGGCGGGGGCGCGAAGGCAGCGGCCTCGGCCGCGGAAGGCGGGTTACAGCGGCGGTACTTCGGCTTCGTGAGCGCGTCGCCGAGAGCCGCCTTCACGGTGGCGTCACCTTCGAGCATCACGTACATGCCGGCCTTGTCGGCATACACGTGGAACTGCAGCGCCTGCCTGCCCTTCACCTGGCTGACCAGCGCCACCTTGAAGCCGGCCGGTGGCTGCGCACCGAGGGCAGCGGGCGCAACCTGCACGCTGCGGCCGGTCATGCGCTGCCCGTCTTGGTCGACGGTCAACGCATCAAGGGCTACGCGCAGGCGCGGCACGGCGGCGCCCATGCTTGCTGCGGCGCAATCGGTGGCGTAGTTGCCGCTGAACTGGCGCAGGGTCTCGGCATCGACCACGCCTTGCGCCGCTGCCACCGTGCACGCGGCCATCCACGCAGCGCCCGCGGCAGCCTGGCCGAGGGTGCAGGCACGGGTGCGGGTCGGCGAAGTCATCCGGGCTCCTTGACGCTGGCGAACCAGGTTCGACGAACAGGCTGCGAAGCGCATCGGGCACTTGATCGACGCGGCAGCGCTGCCGACTTTGCGCTGGTCGGGCCGTCAGGAGGAGAGCGACGGGGATGAGCCCCCAACGACACCCCTCGTCTCTTCAAACGATCCATTCCCCGTTGGTCAGCAGTTCGCTGAAGAATTCGTTCAGTGTGCGGCTGCTCATGCCGTAGGGATCAAAACTTGCGGCACGGGAATACTTGAGAAAGATATGGCGATTGGTTTCTATTGGAGCCAGTGAACCCATGGCCCAGGAAAAGAAGCGGCGACTGGTAATTTCGCTGAAGTCGAGCACCGCAGGTTCGCGGTGGCGGGGGTCGGCCAGGATGCGGTGATACAGGCGGTTGACTTCGGTGCGATCGCCTTCGAGTTGTTGCAGGAAGATCCCGTTGGCCAGACACAGCGTACCGGTCACGCCCACGCGGGCATTGTTTCGCTGTGACGAGTCAAGAATGTTCTTCAGGTCTTCGGCTGTAATGGTGCGTGAAGTACGGCTGGCATAGGTAAGTTGGATCAGCATGGTGAAGTTGCTCCTGTTCCCCACATTTTCCTACAGGTCGCAGTGTCGGCCCTTGGATTGAGCGACGAGGCAGCAAATGCCCCAGTGCAACTTCGGCGCTCGCCCTGTGTTCGAATCCGGCCCATGAACAACATTCTCGTGCTCGGTGGCAGCGGCTTCGTCGGCCGCAGTGTTTGCGACAAGCTTGTCGAGCGTTCGAACGGTGCGGGCGGGCGCATCACCGTGCCGAGCCGCAAGCCCGCGCGTGCCAAGCACATCCAGATGCTGCCTACCGTGCAGCTCGTGGCGGCCGACGTTCACGACCCCGCGCAACTGCGCCGGCTGGTGCAAGGCGCCGACGCGGTGATCAACCTCGTCGCCATCCTGCACGGCAGCGAAGCCGCGTTCGAGCGCGCCCACGTGGCTCTGCCGCGCGCACTGGTGGCGGCGTGCGCGGCCACCGGCGTGCGGCGGGTGGTGCACGTAAGCGCGCTGGGTGTCAGCGAGCCCGGTGCGCCCGCAGCGCCGAGCCTGTACCTGCGCTCCAAGACCGCCGGCGAGGCCGTGTTGCGCGCCGCACCGCTCGACCTGACTGTGCTGCGCCCGTCGGTGATCTTCGGCGAGCACGACCGCTTCCTGAACCTGTTCGCAACGTTGCAATCGGTGTTCCCGTTCATGCCGCTGGCCGGTGCGCGCTCGCGCTTCCAGCCGGTGTGGGTACAGGACGTGGCACAGGCCATCGTGGCCTGTCTCGACACGCCTTCATCCATCGGGCAAACGTATGAATGCGCCGGCCCGCAGGTGCTGACCCTGCAGCAGATCGTGGAAGCCGCAGGCCGCTGGTCGGGCCACCCGCGCCCGGTGTTCGGCCTGCCCGAGGCACTGGCGCGGCTGCAGGCCGGCATGATGGAACTGCTGCCCGGCGAGCCGATGATGTCGCGCGACAACGTGGCTTCGATGCGCGTGCCCAACGTGGCCACCGGGCGCTGGCCGGGGCTGACCGCACTGGGCATCACACCGGCTTCGATGGAGGCGGTGGTGCCCGGGTACCTGAGCGCGAACCAGGGCGCAGCCAGGCTCGACCGCTGGCGCGCGCGGCGGCCCTGACATGGCGCCCCGGCCGACGGCTGCGTCGGCCGCCCCCCGAGGGGGGCATGAGCAACGTGGCAGCCGCCCGCCGTCAGACCGCCGCGAGCGCCTGGTCGATGTCGGCGATCAGGTCGTCCACATGCTCGATGCCGACCGACAGCCGCACCATGTCCACGCTGACACCGGCCTTGGCCATCTCGTCCGGCCCGAGCTGCCGGTGCGTGGTCGACGCGGGGTGGCAGGCCAGCGACTTCGAGTCGCCGATGTTGACGAGCCGCGTGAACAGCTTCAGCGCATCCTGAAAGCGCGCGCCGCCGGCCTGGCCGTCTTGCACGCCGAAGCTCAGGATGCCCGAGGCCTTGCCGCCCAGGTACTTCTGTACCAGCGCGTGGTCCTTGTGGTCGGGCAGGCCGGCGTAGTTGACCCAGCCGACCTTGGTGTGCCCTTGCAGGTGCTCCGCGATGGTGAGCGCGTTGGCGCAGATGCGGTCCATGCGCAGTGCGAGCGTCTCGATGCCTTGCAGGATCAGGAACGCGTTCATCGGTGCGAGTGCCGCGCCCATGTTGCGCAGCGGCACCACGCGTGCACGGCCGATGTACGCGGCCGGGCCGAGCGCTTCGGTGTAGACCACGCCGTGGTACGACACGTCGGGCTCGTTGAGCCGTTTGAAACGTGCCTTGTGCTGCGCCCACGGGAACTTGCCCGAGTCGACGATGACGCCGCCGACGCTGTTGCCGTGGCCGCCCAGGTACTTGGTGAGCGAGTGCACGACGATGTCGGCACCGTGCTCGAACGGCCGGCACAGGTACGGGCTGGGCACGGTGTTGTCCACGATCAGCGGGATGCCGTGGCGGTGCGCGATCTCGGCGAGCGCGGACAGGTCGGTCACGTTGCCCAGCGGGTTGCCGATCGACTCGCAGAAGATCGCCTTGGTCTTCGCGTCGATCAGCGGCTCGAATGAATTCGGCACGCGGTGGTCGGCGAAGCGCACCTCGATGCCGAGCTGCGGGAACGTGTGCGCGAACAGGTTGTAGGTGCCGCCGTACAACGTGGAGGCCGAGACGATGTTGTCGCCGGTCTCGGCAATCGTCTGGATCGCATAGCTGATGGCCGCCATGCCCGAGGCCACCGCCAGCGAGGCGAGGCCGCCTTCCAGCTCGGCCATGCGCTGCTCGAGCACGGCGTTGGTCGGGTTCATGATGCGGGTGTAGATGTTGCCCGCGACCTTCAGGTCGAACAGGTCGGCGCCGTGCTGCGTGTTGTCGAACGCATAGGCCACGGTCTGGTAGATCGGCGTGGCCACCGCCTTGGTGGTCGGGTCGGGCGACTGGCCGCCATGCACGGCGATGGTTTCGATTTTCATGGGCGGAGCCTTCTTAGGTTGACGCGGGAGGGGCAGTTTAGCCACGTCGCCGCCACTTGCACTGCGCGCGCAGCAGCAGGCGCGGTTTGAGCGCAGGCTGGCGCGCATGCGGGCCAATCTGGACAGCGCCTGACCGCCGTCGGGCGACTCTGCCAAACTCACGTGTCAGCACGGCACGACACCGCACTGCGCAGCCTCGTCCCGAACCGCCAAACAACCGAACCCCGTGATCGCCCAAGTCTTCGCCGGCATCGCCCTCGCTCTGTGCGCGGCACTGTTCGTGCGCCTGCTGATCGGCGAGCGGCGGCGCTATCGGCTCGACGCTGCCCTGCGCCGCGCAGGCCGGGCGCTGCGCCACTACGCACTCGCGGTGTGGCACTGGCGAGCCCGGCGCGAGGCCTCGAAGCGCGTCGCCGAAGAAGCCATTCGGCGCGCCAAGGGCGGCACCTGGGAAGGCAACGTCTACAAGCCGCGCAGCTTCCGCAAGCCCCCGCGCGACAAGATGCATTGATGGCGCGCGGCAATTCCACGCCCCCTGCGCCGAGCACGCGGCCCGAGCACTGGTCCGCCAGTGCCGGCACCCGCGACGTGGCCCGGCTCGACATTCCGCCCGATGCCCAACGCGACCGCACCTTCGAGGTCTTCGTGACGCTCGCGGTCCAAAACCGCGCCGAGCGCCCTGGCGCCACGCACGCCCTGCGCGTGCTGGTGAACGGCGCGCTCGAATGGCAGCGCACCGTGCCCACGCATCCCGGCCCGGGCGACACGCTCGACCTGCGCCTCACGCGCGTCGTGCCACTCGGCCAGCCGCTGCGGCTGACGGCGACGAGCGAAGTGGTCGGCGCACAGCGCGTCAGCTTGAAGATCAGCGCCGACGAGGCGTGACAACGAATCGCACTCGAACGCAGCATATCGAAGGTCGGCTGTTCGTTCGATGTGTCATTCAGTGCCTTGAACCGAGACTTGCCTGCCCGTCGTCGGCGCGTGAGCGTTGCGCCCCAGACACCATGGAGGCACTTGGCTCTTGAATGCCTTCGCACGCCACGACGGTGCCGCTGGCGAGGTCGTCGGGTGACCGGCGCAGTGAAGTCAAGGAGGAGGGCCGGCATTCCGGTCCGGGGGACATGAACGGAGCCGGTCGCCCGATGACCTCGCCAGCACTCGCAGACCGCGAGCGAGCGGCTGACGATCACCCGCGCAGCGTGCGCTCGAACAAGCCCATCGCCCGCGCCCAGGCCTGCTTCGCTGCGGCCTCGTCGTAGCGCGGTGTCGTGTCGTTGTTGAAGCCGTGTTGCGTGCCCTCGTACTTGACGGCTTCGAAGCTCGCGCCGCTCGCCTTCAACGCCGCCTCGTAAGCCGGCCAGGTGCTGTTCACGCGGTCGTCGTTGCCCGCGAACACGAGCAGCATCTTCGCCTTGATGCGATTGACCTGATCGGCCGGCGGCGGGGTGCCGTAGAAAGGCACGCCGGCGGCGATGTCGGGTACGTTCGCGGCCAGGAAGTTGACCATGGTGCCGCCGTAGCAGAAGCCCACCGCGCCGAGCTTGCCGTTGCTGCCGGGCAGCGTCTTGATGAAGCCGGCGCCGGCGATGAAGTCCTGCTGCGTCTTCGTCTGGTCGAGTTGGCCGAACAGTTCGCGCGCCTTGTCTTCGTCGCCCGGGTAGCCACCGAGCGGGAACAGCGCGTCGGGCGCGAAGGCGATGAAGTTCGCCAGCGCCAGGCGCCGGGCGATGTCTTCGATGTGCGGGTTCAGGCCGCGGTTCTCGTGCACCACCAGAACCATTGGCAACGGGCCGGTTGCTGTGGCCGGCCGGGCGAGGTAGCCCCGCGCCTTGCCGTAGCCGAGGGGGGACGCGAACTCCAGCACCTCGGTCTTGAGCCGGGCGTCGCTCGGCGGCACCTGCTGCGCCTGCGCGAACTTCGGGCTCAGCGCTTCGAGCAGGCCGAGCGCCGTGACGCCGCCCACCGCGTAGCGCGCCGCGCCGTCGAGGAAGCCGCGCCGGTCGAGCCCACCGTGCACATACTTGTCGAACAGGCGCAGCACCTCGGGGTCGAAGTCGCTCGCAGTGCGGGTGGGGTTCTGGCCGGCCATGGTGTTCCTCGAGGTGGGGTGAAGCGCAGGTTGTATCGGATGCCGTGTGACGTGCGCAGGCCAGGGTCAAGCCAGTGTCACGCCGGTATCGACAGGCCCGCGCCACGCACAATCCATGCACTCTTGTTGCCCGCAGGGAATGCCCATGGCCCAGCCCGTACACCCCGACAGCCAACCCTGCCCCGCCCCTGCGCTGACCGCCTGGGGCCACGCCTGCCTGATGAAGGCCGGCGTGCCCGAGGCCGACGCCCAGTGCGTGGCCGAGAGCCTGGTGCAGACGAGCCTGTGGGGCATCGATTCGCACGGCATCGCGCGCCTGCCGCACTACCTCGCCCGCATTCGCCACGGCTCGATCAAGCCCGCGCCGAACATCACCGTCACCACCACCGGCGCCGCCACCGCGCAGGTGGCGGGCGACCAGGGCCTGGGCATCGTGGTCGCGATGCGCGCCATGCACGAGGCAATGGCGATGGCGCGCACCAGCGGCGTTGCTGCGGTGGGCGTGGCCGACTCGTCGCATTGCGGCGCGGTCGGCCTGTACAGCCGCGTGGCGGCGCGCGCGGGCCTGATCGGCATGGCGTTCACGCACGCCGACCGCATCGCCGCACCGCACGGCGGCCACGTGCCGTTCCTCGGCACGAACCCGATCTCGGTGGCGTTCCCGCGGGGTGATGGGGGCAACGGCAGTGCGGAGCCGGTCTGCCTGGACATGGCCACGACCTCGATCCCGTGGAACAGGGTGATGAACGCGCGGCGTGAAGGCATCGGCCTGCCACCGGACGTGGCGGTGGATGCGCAAGGCGCACCCACGCAGTCGGCCACCGACGCCGCCGCCTTGCGCCCGCTGGGCGGGCTCGACTACGGCCACAAGGGGTATGGCCTTGCACTCGTCGTCGAGCTGCTCTGCGGGCCGTTGCACGGCAACCTGTGGGGCCCGCAGATCGGCCCGATGTATGCCGAGCTGACGCGCCCCCGGCACATCGGCGCGTTCATGATCGCGCTCGACCCGATGCGCTTTGCGGGCGGGCCGGCGTTCGCAGGCATCGTCGAGCAGATGGCACGCGCGCTCGCCGCCGAGCCCGGCGCGCCGATGATGCCCGGCGACCCCGAACTCGCGGTGCAGCGCGAGCGGCTGGCGCACGGCATACCGGTCGAGCCGGGGCTGCGGCTGGAGATCATCGCGTGCAGCGAACAGCTTCAGGTGCCGTCGCCGATGGCGTGAACGGCTGCGCGGCCCCCCTGCCTGGATGGCACCCGTGCCGTGACCCCTTGCGCCGCGCCGCCCTACCATTCGGCGTGGCAACGCGCCACGGCCACCCTGCTCCATGCACCCGCACCCGCACCCGCACCCGTCGCCCGAGATTGCGCCTGATTCAGCGCCCCAATCCGCGCCCGAGACAGCGCCCGACTCCGCGCCGCCGGGCGGCGCGTGGCGCGTGCAGTTGCTCGGCGGCTTGAGGGCGCAGCGCGGCGACGTGACGCTCACCAACTTCAGCAGCCGCAGTGTCGGCACACTGCTGGCACGGCTGGCACTCTTCCCGCAGCGCAGCCATGCGCGCGAAGAGCTGATCGACCTGATCTGGCCTGGCGTGGCGCTCGACGTGGGCCGCAACCGCCTGCGCCAGTCGCTGTTCACGCTGCGCCAATGGCTGGAGCCGGCCTCGCCGCTCGGCGCGTCGGGGCCGCACCCGGCGCCGGTGGTGCTGGCCGACCGGCTGAGCCTGCGCGTGGTGCCCGGCGCCATCGACTGCGACGTGCAGGCGTTCGAGCACAGCGTGCGCGATGGCCAGCCTGCACGGGCCGTTTCGCTCTACACCGGCGAGTTGCTGCCCGGGTTCTACGACGACTGGGTGCAGGCCGAACGCAGCCGCCTCGCGGCCTTGTTCGACCGCGCCTGTGCTGCCGGTGTGGCGGCGAGCGTGCCGGGCGCGCTGGGCGCCCCGGGCGTGCAGAGGGGGTTCGGCAGCCCACCTGCAGGCACCGCTTGGCGCGAGCCTGTCGATGTGGGCCGCGGCACCTTGCCCGTCTACCTGACGCGCTTCTTCGGCCGTGACACCGAACGCGCCCGCCTGCGCGCCGAGGTGCTGGCGCACCGGCTCGTGACCTTGCTGGGCCCGGGTGGCAGTGGCAAGACGCGGCTCGCGGTCGAGCTGGCGGATGCGGTCGGTGCAGGCGGTGCAAGTGGTGCAGGTGGTGCACCGGGCGCGCCGGCCTCGGGTCGCTTCGACTTCGTGGCCTTCGTGCCGCTGGCCAACTGCAGCACCCGCGCGCAAATGCTCGACGCCCTGCTGGCCAGCCTGCACCTGCGCCAGCCGGGCAGCGACCCGTTCGAGCCGCTGGTGGCCGCACTCGGCGGCCGGCGCGCGCTGCTCGTGCTCGACAACTTCGAGCAGCTCGCGGGCCACGCCGAAGACGTGGTGGCGCAGCTTGCATCGCGCATCCCGGGGCTGCACCTGCTCGTCACCTCGCGTCGCGTGCTCGGGCTCGACGGCGAGCGCGAAGTGGCGATCCAGCCGCTCGAGTTGCCCCGCACCGGCCTGGCGCTCATCGAGGTCGCCCTCAACCCCGCCGTGGCGTTGTTCGTGGACCGGGCACGCGCGGTGCGCTCGGCCTTCCAGCTCGACGCCGGCAACATCGCTTCGGTCATCGCGCTCGCGCACCTGCTCGAAGGCATGCCGTTGGCCATCGAGTTGGCTGCGGCACGCGTGCGCAGCATCGTGCCGGCCGACATGGTGCTGCTGCTCCGCGGCGCCCATGCGGCGCCGGGCGCGCCGGCGCTGGCGCTGCTGCAACGCAGCGGCCCGCGCAGTGGCAGCGACCTGCGCCACGCCACGATGCTGGGCGTGATCGAATGGAGCTGGCGCCTGCTCGCACCGGCACAGGCGCAACTGCTGGCCGCGCTGACGGTATTCCACGGTGGCTTCACGGCCGCGGCCGCGCAGGCGGTGTGCGGCGATCCGGCGCTCCACGTCAGCATCGGTCTGGACGAGCTGGTGTCGCACTCGCTGCTGCGCGCCAGCGTGGCGTACACGCCGGCCGGCGGCGGCACGCGCTACGCCACCTTCGAGCCGGTGCGCGAGTACGCCGCCATGCAGCTGCCCGCCGGCGCTGCACCGGCCCTGCGCGCACGGCACCGCACCTGGCTCACGGCCTGGGCGCAGGCGCTGCCCGCCACACCCGCGCTGGCCGAGGTGCGCGCCGAACAGCCGAACCTGCTGGCCGCACTGGCCAGCGCCGTGGCCGACGGGGCGCCCCATGACGCCATCGCCATGCTGTTGCCGCTGCGGCGCGTGCTGGAAGACGTGGAACTGCCTGCGAACGGCCTGGCCGCCCTGGAAGAAGCCGTGGCGCAATGCGCCGACCCTGTCCTGCGCAGCCGCGGCCACTCGTTGCTCGGGCCGATGCTGTTCGTGGCGGGGCAGCGCGACGACGCGGTCGCGCATGTCGAGCGCGGCCTGGCGAGCGCGCCCGCCGACCCGGCGTTGCGCGCCCGCGCGCTGCATGCCTGCGCGCGGGTGCTGTGGCGCACCTCGCGGAAGGCGACCCGCCCGCTGGCGCTGCTCGACGAAGCCGAGCCGCTGGCGCTGGCGGCAGGCGACCTGTACCTTCAAGGCAGCCTGCTCGGCATGCGCGCCTTCATCGCCAACCACCACCAGCGCCATGCCGAGGCAGAGGCACTGCACACCCGGGCGCTCGCGGTGTGGGCCCAGGGCGGCAATCAGCACGCCATCAACAGCGGTCGCTACAACCTGGCGGTGTGTGCGCAGCAGGTCGGGCGCAACCTGGAAACCCTGGCCCGGCTGGACGAGTTCGAGCCCGGCGCACGCGCGCTGCACGACTGGCACCGCGTGAACCAGGCACTCAACGTGCGTGGCAACGCGCTGTCGGGTCTGCGGCGCTGGCCCGAGGCCGTGGCGGTGTTTCGGGATGGCGCGCGGCTGTCGTGGGACAGCCTGGCCCTGCACGAGATGGCCTACGTGCTGTGGAACATGCCGCGCGCACTGGCGCACGTGCGCCGCGCCGAGCATGCGTTACTCATGGCAGGCTTCGCTGAGGCCTTCTGGCTGGCGAACTTCGGACAGCTGACGGCGGCCGACCGGCACGACATGCGCCGGGTGCGGCGCCTGGCCGCACGCGTGCTCGGCGAGGCCCGGCACGACGCGGCGCGCATCGAGCTGCTGTGGGCGCAAGGCGCGCGGCTGGCGCTGGCGGACGCGGTGGCACTGGCCTTGCAGTGAGCGCCGGGGCCCGGCGCGTGCCGGGGCGGACCCCGCTGTCCACCGCTTGCCGTTTGCCGTTTGCCGCTACTTCAACAGCAGGTGCGGCAGCCACAGCGACAGGCCGGGCCAGTACGTGACGATCACCAGGAACACCAGCATCGTCAACAGCCACGGCCACACTGCGACCGTGAGTTCGCTGATGCCCATCTTCGTGATGCCCGAGGCCACATAAAGGTTCAGGCCGACCGGGGGGTGGCACATGCCGACCTCCATGTTCACGATGATGAGGATGCCGAAGTGCACCGGGTCGATGCCCAGTTTCATGGCCACCGGGAACAGGATCGGCGCCATGATCAGGATGATCGAGCTCGGCTCCATGAAGTTGCCCGCCACCAGCAGCAGGATGTTCACGACCAGCAGGAAGGCGATCGGCTCCAGGCCCATGTTCACCAGCCAGTCGGCCAGGTACTGCGGGATCTGCTCGTTGGCCAGCACGAACGAGAACAGCACCGCGTTCGTGATGATGTAGAGCAGCATTGCGCTCATGTTGGCCGAGCTGAGCAGCACCTTCGGCACGTCTTTGAGGCTGATGTCCTTGTAGCCGAACACCGCCACGATGAAGGCATACACCGCCGCCATCGCTGCCGCTTCGGTGGGCGTGAACAGACCGCTGTAGATGCCGCCCGTTACCACCACGATCAGCAGCAAACCCCAGAACGAATCGCGCAGCGCCACCCACCGCTGGCCCCACGTGGCGCGGGCCATGCGCGGGTAGTCGTTCTTGCGGGCGCGCCA
>Ga0209724_1001031_pt1 | contig 26086 bp, 22 predicted proteins | sample grotaG_FD_184143 | JGI IMG/M metagenome (GOLD analysis project Ga0209724, IMG submission 184143) | Glacier valley bacterial and archeal communities from Borup Fiord, Nunavut, Canada, to study Microbial Dark Matter (Phase II) -... | ecosystem: Environmental > Aquatic > Freshwater > Ice > Glacier ...
CCAAAGCGGCTACCGTCGGGTCATCTGTTACCTGCCCGACGACCACGAACTGCACGTCGGGCAGTAGGCGGGCGGCTTCGACGACGGTGTTCACCCCCTTCTGCGGGATCGTCACTGGGATCAGGCGCGCGCAAACTGTGACCGCCAGCCGCTCCTTCGGCTTGTTGGGGTCGGGGCGGAAGTGGCTGCTGTCAATATCATGGTAGAGGGTCGCCATGCGGCGGGGACGGAAGCCCGCCCAGCGCGTCACTTCACCCTGCGAGAAGTTGGAGTTGGTCAGCACCAGACTGCTGTACCACAGGGTGCGTGGCAGCAGCCAACGGGCGAGGGGGATGCGCAGGGTGCCGAAGCTGACCTCTGGTATCCACTCCACGTCGTAGCCGCCAGTAAGAAACACTACTTTGCGGCGAAAGAGGCGACCGAGCAAGGCTACTGGCAGTGCGTAGCTGGGGACGACAAACCACATCGTCAGTACGTTCGCTTTGCCGTGCAAGAGGTGGCTGATCACGGTGCGGAGCAGCGGCAGCGGGTTACGCCGCTGATGGGTGTAGACAGTGGTGGCGAAGTGGTCGCTGAGTATCTGGCTGTCCTGCTGCATGAACGACGAGCCACCATAAGGTAGGATTAGTAGCACGTGGGGTTGGGTTGCGCTCAAGTTCAACTCCTATCTGCCGAGGCGGCGGCGCACCGCCCCTACTGCTACGCTCAACTCGCGCTGGCTGATCACCCCACTAAGCAGGATCGCCGTGGGGTAGAGAAGGAGGAAAGCCGCCTTAGCCAGCAAGTTGAGCCACCAGCTATTTAGCTGTATGCCTTCCCCCAGCAGCAGCAAGCCAAGGCCGAACACAAGGGTGATCACCACCTTGTTGACCTCAAAGGGAATTGGGTAGTGCCGCTGTGACAGGATACCAGCCAGCGAGATCATCAGCACGCTGGCGGCTAGTGAAGCAAGGGCGGCCCCAGTAATACCCAGGCTGGGGATCAGCGTGATATTTAGTCCTATGCTGACCAGTGCAGCGATGATCGTCGTCCAGCTAATGTTGCTCGTCTTCTTGCTGATGTTGCTGCCAACCGCCGTGATAAAGTAGGCACCAGCAATGATCGCTGCAAAGGTAAGCAGGCCGAGTATTTTGTACCCCACCGCATATCCTTCGCGGTCGAAGTCAGTCACAGGCAGGACTGCACGACCAATGTTTGCCTGTTGCCTCGCCAACTGCCGCGCGCCCGCGTCAAAGTCAATTGCGGTCAAGATTTCACGGCCAAAGAGGCCGAGAGCGAAGGCCAAACCGCCGAACCCCACTATGTAGTAGGTTAGCAACTTGGCATAGGTGCGCTTTGCATCTGGTTCATTGGCTATGGAGAGTGAGTACGGCACCCAGGCTAGCTGGAAGGCGGTCATCATCAGGCTGACGATCACGCTGATCTTTAGCACAGCATTGAAGATTGCCACTTGCTGGTCAGCCTCACTGCCACCGAGCCGAGCGAGGAAGAAGCCTGCTGCGTAGCTGTTGTTGACCCAGACCGCTGCCCCTGCTGGTACTAGCGGCCAACTGAGGCGCAGCATCCGGCTCAAGAGCGGATAGCTAAGGTGAAGCTGGTAGTTGTGGCGCGTCAGCCAGAAGCCCCCCACGGTGCCGAAGATACTACCCACTAGCGGCCCACAGAGTGCGCCCACGACCCCCAGGTGGAAAAATAGAACCAGCACCAGGGCGACTACTAGGTTGAGGAAGGTGGCAATCCAGCTGACTACCACATAAGGGATTGGGCGGAAGTTGAGCCGTAGGATCGCGGCGAAGGTGGAGGCTAGCAGGCTGAAGGGCAAGGTCAGCACCGAAATTGTCAACCACAGGCGGGTGTCCGCTGGAGGCTGTGCGCTCATCAGGCTGGCAAGTGGGTTGGTGAGGAAGAAAAGAAGCAGAGCGAAGGGGATGCTAACCAGCAGGTTGAAGTAGAGCCAGGCTGAGGTCAACTCCCGCCGCCGCTCCTGATCATCTGTCTCAAAGTAAAGGATGGTAGCGGCACCATCCAGCCCGAACGTGACTAGCACAAAGAAAAGGCTGCTAGCGTTGAGGATATTGGAATAGATGGCGTACTCACCAGGGACGAGAATCTTAAGATAGATGGGCAGTAGAATGATGCCAACTCCCCGCGCCAACGCTCCGCCAAGACCATAGATCAGCGAGTCTTTCGACAGCCGCTTTACTCTGCTAGCTAGCAATTAGCGATCCTCCTCCCACCAGCCCTTGTAACCAGCGGCAGGGTCAGGTTGCAGGCCAGAACAGATGAAGTCCCAGCCCTGGGCCAGTTCGTAGAAGCGCAGCCCACGCACTAGTGCCTTGTTGATAAAGACCAATAGCTTGTTGTCGCGGTACTTGCTGCCCAGTGGATGCACCTTTACGTTCTTGAAGAAGCCGGCGAAGACTAGTCGCCAGATGCCGAGGTCGGCGAGGTAGCGGTGGGTGGTGTCGAGGTGGGCGGAGTAGGTGCCGAGGTTAGGCAGGCGGAAAATCGCCTCCCCAGTAGGCTTCAGCACACGATGCACTTCGAGTAGCACATCCTGCGGCTTGTCAAAGTGTTCCAGCAGACAGGTGGCGTACAACTTGTCCACGCTGCTATCGCGCAGGGCGATGCTGACCGCATTGCTCCTGATGTTCACTGCTGGGGTGCGGCGTTCATCTATGCCGATGCTGCCTGGCTGCTTGTTGTTGCCGCAGCCGAGGTCTACGATCACGGGGCTAGTCATCACTTTTTCTCCTCTGCCTTTTGCGGGTCAAGTTGGCGCAGCCAGTTGATCATTGCCTGCTGGCGCGTGCCAGGGGCAAACCACTCCACTATGCGTTGGCGTGCCGCCTGCCGCTGGGCTGGTGCGGCCTCCACTGCCAGCCTGACTGCCACTGCCAGAGCCTGCACGTCGCCGAAGGCCGCCTGGTAGCTGCACTCCCCCACCACTTCTGGCATCGAGGTTTGGTAGCTGGCTGGGTCGGTAATCACCGGGATGCAGCCACAGGCCATCGCTTCGGCTACTGCCACCCCAAAACCTTCATGGGCGGATAGCTGGACGTAAGCCCCTGCTCGTTGGTAGAGGGCAAGCAACTCTAGGTCACTGATGCGGCCAACGAACTGCACATTGCTGCTTGCACTGGCTTGCAAAGAAACTGCCGTCGCCTCCATTTTGCCCACCACTACAAACTGCACATCGGGCAAGGTTGCTGCCGCCTGCACAAATGTGTCTACCCCCTTTTGCGCCGCCGTATCCGAGTTGATCGTGTAGCAGACGGTGACAGCCAGCCGCTCCTTCTGGCTGAGGTCACTAGGAGGCTGGAAGTAGTTGCTATCTACTTCAAAATAGAGAGTGTGCAACCCTGCTGGACGGTAGCTTGCCCAGTGAGCGATCCGTACCGCCGAGAAATCAGAGAAGGCCAGGATCAGGTCACTGCGCTTCAAGGTAGGGAGGAACCGCTGGCGGGCGCGAGGGGAGGCCATTGCCCCGTAGTTCAGGCTTTGCACCCAATCCACATCCAGGCCACCCGCGATGAATACTACTCTGCGCCATAGCAACTTTGCCAGGCTAGCGACCACCAGCGCATAGTTTGGCATGATGAACCAGCACACCACTATGTCAGCTTTGCCCGCAATGATCATGCGGAGCAAGTCGGTGACTAGTTTTAGCCGACTGCCAGGATAGATGTAGGTCGTGGTAGAAAACGCGCTGCGCAAGATTGCCTCGTCCCGCTGCATGAAAGAGGTTGCAGGGTAGGGAAGTAGCAGCAGCACGGTGGGTTTCTTCATAAGACCGCTTACTGCCCTACGCCGAGGTAGATCAGCCCAACAGCTTCTATCTCAGCCCGCTGCTGGCGCAAGGCGTTGCGGCCATCCAGTAGCACGCGCACCCCAGCCGCAGCAAGCCGCCGCCAGTCCAGCAACTCCTTGTACTGCTCATGGTAGGCCTGTAGGATTACCGCCTCTGCGCCGCTATCGTAGAGGTCATGTGCAACCTCTGCGTGCCTCGCCAGCTCCTCCGCTGTCCAGAGTGGGTCGTGCAATCGCACCTCCGCACCGCATTCGGCCAGCCCCTTGAGCAGCAGGTGGGTAGTGGAGAAAGCGTCCTCCTTGACGTTCTCGCGGTAGCTGAGGCCGAGGATCAGCACCCGCTTGCCCCGCAGATCACCCATTGCCTGGGCCAACAAGTCGAGGCCATAGGCGGCCATGCTATCGTTGAGGGCGCGGCTGCGGCGCACCAGGTCAAGCTCACCTTCGGCTGCGGCGTTTGCCATGAAGTAGGGATAGACGGGGATGCAATGGCCGCCCACGCCCAGGCCGGGGTTGTGAATGTGCGAGTAGGGCTGAGTATTGGCGGCGGCGAACGCATCCAGGGCGTTGATGCCGTTGCTGGCAGCAAAGCGGGCGAACTCGTTGGCGAGGGCGATGTTCACATCTCTGTATGTCGTCTCCGCCAGCTTGACGAACTCCGCCGTCTCTGCGTTGGCGACCAGGCGCACCTGCGTCCCTTCGTCCAATGCCGCGTGGTAGAAGGCAACTGCCCGCTCTGCACTGGCCGTGTCGGTGCCGCCCACCACCTTCGGATAGCTCCGCAGGTCGCTAAAGATGCGCCCAGAGTAGACCCGCTCTGGGCTGAAGGCAAGGAGGAAATCCTTGTCTTGCGCTAGCCCACTACCCTCAGCCAACATCTGGCCCAGGCGGTTGCGCGTCGTGCCGACCGGCAGGGTCGTCTCGTAGATCACCAACGTCCCTGCTTGCAGGCCACGGGCAACATCTCGCGTAGCCGAGTCTATAATGCGGTAGTCGATCTGGCGTTGCCCATCCACCAGCAGCGGCACAACAATAACGACCACGTTGCTCTCGCGCACTGCTGCTGCCGTGTCGGTTACAGCCCGCAGCTTGCCAGCGGTGACCGCGGCAGCCACCCGCTCCTCCAGGCCAGGCTCCTCCAGGATGGGGGAGTGGCCGCTGTTGACTGTGGCGACTACAGCGGGGTTGATGTCCGCGCCAATCACGTCTAGTCCTCGACCAGCAAACTGGGCCGCTAGTGGCAAGCCGATCTTGCCCAGGCCCACGACTGTTACCTTAAACGCAGTCATCGCAATCCTTCCGCCTTAGCCTTCCGCTCCGCTTGCATAATCTCGGAATCAATGTTGCAGCCGCTGCGGTAGCAGTAGCTGTCATAGTGATAGTAGAGGCTCGGTCCCCAGAACAGATAATAAATAGGGCTGATACCAAGCTGTTGACCATTGCTGACACAAAGCTGGTCGCCCGCTGTGATCTTCTGGTCAAGCAGGTAGCCATGACTGGTCGTGCTATTAGTCAGGTGAGCTATCTCCTGGCCGTTGAGCGTAATGTGAGCAGGAGCAGAGGCAATTAGCCACAGCTTCTCGCCAGTGTAGCGCGCAACGGCGCATCCGCTGGCATCTTCATAACTGCGGATGTGCTGGGTTTGCGGATGCTGACCATCGACCTGTGCATCAACGAGCGGCAACATCCCATCCGAGTAGCTAACCCGCGCCAATGACCCTGCGCCAATGTTGGTATAGGATTGCGGGCGGAAGGGGCCGTCGCCTGTCAAGTTGCTCACGAGGGGTAGTGGGCTGCTTCCCTCAATGCGTCCCCGCTCCAAGCCCAGGTTGTAGCCGAGGTAGCTGCCACCGACTGCCAGTAGCAGGCTGATCACCAGGGCGAGGCTGAGGAGGACGGTTGGCCGATTGCTGCGCTGTGCCTGTGCTAGCGGTGCTGTGCTGGGTAGCACTTGCAGCTTGGCTTCCTCTGGCTGGTCGTAGAGGTGGCTCGGCAGGGGCGTATCCGCCACCCCCAGATGGGTTGTTGATGGGTTGTTGCTATCATTCCACATCACTCTTTACCTCCAGACTAGTTGCTAGCTTGCTTCACTTCGCTGTCCTTGCCTGCATCCACGATCATCTGCACGATCTTGAGCGCAGCGAGTCCGTCTGCGCCGCTGACTGCTGGTTCGCGGTTCTCGGTGACGGCGTGCAGGAAGCTCTCGATCTCGTTACGCAGCGGCTCCTTACGCTCGATCTTCAGGCGAGTCATCGCCCCCTCGCTCACCCCGCTGATCGCCCGCAACGCATCCCAGTTGCTGTGGGCATAGTCGTTCTCGTAGAAATACAAATCTTGGGTGATATAGTTGGCGACGAACATACCCTTTTCGCCCGTGACCATCAACTCACGTATTTTGGTAGGGGTCAGCCAGTTAATGTCCAGCACGCCAATCACATCGCTCTGGAAGCGCACCAGACCGCTGAGGATGTCTTCGTGGCCGGTGTGGATGCGGCGGGCCGTCTCTGCAAAGACGCGTACGGCCTCGCTGCCAGTCAGGTAGCGCATAATATCGTAGTCGTGGATTGCCAGGTCAATCACCACCCCCACGTCGGCGACGCGAGCGGGGAAGGGGCCGAGCCTGCGGGCGTGTATCTGGAAGACGCGACCCAGTTCGCCTGCGTCTAGCCGCTTCTTTAGCTCCGATATGGCAGGGTTGAAGCGTTCGATGTGGCCGACGGTGAACTTGACCGCCTTCGCCTTCGCTGCTGAGATCATCTCAATGGCCTCGGCCTCGGTTGCCGCTATCGGCTTCTCGACCAGCAGGTTAACCCCCGCTGCGATCACGTCCAGGGCGATCTTGTGGTGCAGCGTAGTTGGCACCGAGACCGTCACCACGTCTGGCTTCTCGCGCTCTAGCAGTTCGCGGTAGTCGGTGTAGTGGGGGACGTGCAGTTGGCCGCCAACGCGGGCTGCTGTTGCCGGGTCGTTGTCAGAGACGGCTACCAGGTCGGCCATCTCGATCTCGTTGTAGACGCGAGCATGGTTGCGACCAATCGCCCCCACGCCAATCACAGCTACTCTCAGTTTCTCATCTGCCAAAGGGCTAATCATCCTCTCGCTTGTTATGCGCCGCCCGCCTATTTTACCCTATCGCGGCGATTGCGTCAAAGCCAGGCTGCGCCACCCGCTTCGCAGTGCAGCCAGCGGTGGGGTGGCCGGACAAGACCGCCCCCTTGCACCACAGCTTACTTGCTCTGCTCGTACCAGCTAAAGGGATAGCTGGGGTCGTCTAGCTCCAGGGCGGCGGCGGTGTAGTGCAGGGGATGGAAGGTGTCGATCATCACTGCCAACTCCTCCGTCGCTTCCTTGCCGATGCTACCTTCAGCTGCGCCTGGCGCGGGGCCGTGCGGGATGCCGTGCGGGTGCATGGTGATGCTGCCTAGTTCGATCCCCTTGCGGCTCATGAAGTTGCCGTTGACGTAGTAGATCATCTCCTCACTGTCAATATTGCTGTGGTTGTAGGGCGCAGGGATACCCTCTGGGTGGTAGTCGAACTTGCGCGGAACGAAGGAGCAGACGACGAAGTTTGGCCCCTGGAAAGTCTGATGCACCGTCGGTGGCTGGTGGATGCGCCCGGTGATCGGCTCAAAGTCGCGGATGTTGAACTTCCAGGGGTAGAGGTAGCCGTCCCAACCCGCCACATCGAAGGGATGGGTCTGGTAGAAGTAGGCGGTAACAAGGCCGCCAGCACGGACGACGACCTCGTACTCGCGCTCCTCCACTGGCTCCTCAGCGACGCTGGGTAGCTCGGTCGGGCCGCTCAGGTCGCGTTCGCAGAAGGGGGAGTGTTCCAGCAGTTGGCCGTACTCGTTGCGGTAGCGTTTCGGCACCTCGATGCGCCCGCTAGCCTCTGTTACCAGCCAGCGTTGCCCATTGGGGCTGGCCGCGCCATCCATCTCCACCTGGTAAGTAGTGCCGTGTGGTAGGATCACGTAGTCGCCCTCCTCGTAGGGGAGGGTACCGAAGTTGGTGAGGAATGTGCCGCGCCCCTCGTGAATAAAGTACATCTCGTCAGCCTGCGAGTTACGATAGAAGTAGGGCATCGCCTCGGTGGGGCGAGCGACCGCAATCCGCACATCGTTGTTGAACATCAGGATGCGGCGAGCGGTGATCGGGTTGCCACCTTGTGGCACGTTCAATGTTTTGAGGTGATGATGGCGTTGCACCTCCTCTGGCACCGCGACGGGGGTCAGGGCTGTGGTCATCTCTGGGCAGGGGCGGATTTTAGTCGCTCTCACTGGTGGGTTGTAGTGGTAGAGCAGGCTGGCAATCCCACTGAAGCCCTCAACCCCGAAAAGCTCCTCGGTGTAGAGCTTGCCGTCGGGGCGGCGGAAGATCGTGTGCCGCTTATGCGGAACCTGCCCCATCTTCATGTAGGGAGGCATTGGCGACTCCTTTCTGGTGGCGTGGTCAACATCGTGCATTATGTAGCAAGCCCGGTATATGCCGTCCGCTGCTGCTCACTCGTTGCCGACCACTGGGTTAGTGATAACGCCGAGGCGTTCTATCTCCAATTCTACCACATCTCCCGCTTGTAGCCAGGGGCCGCGCCCAGCAGTCAGTTCGAGCAGGCAGCCGCTGCCGACCGTACCGCTGGCGATCACGTCACCGGGGTAGAGCCACACGTCGCGGCTAGCGTGGGCGAGTAGCTGGCTGAAGGAGAAGTGGATGTCGCGCATATTGCCTGAGCTACGCAGTTCACCGTTCACCTTCGCGGTCATGGCGAGATCGTACCGTTCTTCTGCGCCCACTCCACTACTGCGGTCGGCTAGTTCGTCGGCGGTGACGAGCGCAGGGCCGAGCGTGGTGGCAAAGTCCTTCGCCTTCGCTGGGCCGAGACCAACCTTCATCTCTACCTGCTGCACGTCCCGTGCCGACCAGTCGTTCATGATCATGTAGCCCGCGATGTAGCCGCCAGCTTCCTCAGCCGTAAGGTTGCGGCCCGGCCTGCCAACTACGCAGGCAACCTCTAGCTCGTAGTCAAGCGCACTGGTCTGCGGCATCCGCAGGGGAACGGAGCTAGCTATCACCGCCTGGTGATTGCTGAAGTAGAAGGCGGGAGCCTGAAACCACTCCTCGATCATCGGCAAGCCCCGATTGCGGCGGGCTGTCTCCACGTGAGCGCGGAAGGCGTAGAAGTCCCGCAGGCTGCGTGGGCGCGGGAGTGGAGGCAGGAGGGTAGCGCGACCACGGTCAATCGTGAGTTGCCAGGCTCGCTCCTTGTCGTCGTCGGCCAGGTCAGCCAGTAGGGTGAGCAGGGCGCGCACCTCAGCCAGGGGGTCGAAGGTTGGGATCAGGTCAGGTTCGCCGAACACGGTTGCGCCATAGCCGCGATCCAGGGTCGCCAGCAGGCTGTTGCTGGGGGCGAAGTTGCTGATCTGGCGATGGTGCATATCGCTGGGGGCGAGGTTGCGCTGCGCCCAGCGGTGCAAGTCGGGCAGGCTAACCACCCTCTCCTCTCCCCCGATGTTGACCAGCGCGCCAAAGCGGTCGTCGCGTCCATAGCCACCCAGCCTACGGATGGTGTAAGTTACCAGCTTCATGCCTGTCCCCCCACCGCTGTCACCGTGTAACAAATCTCTGCCCAGGAAGAACCATCCTACAACAATTGCCGATGGCTAAACAGCGGCCAACTGTGGCGTTTGTGCTGCGTACCAGGCGTGTTCAACCCCCCGCATCAGCAGCGCACAGTCGAAGGTGCAGCTGCCAGCTGGAAACTGCTGGCGGTTGTCGAAGAAGCTAGACTGCACCTGTTGGATCGTCAGCGGCACCACTTGCCAGTTAAAGGCGTGCAGCCGAATGCCCTGGATCAGGCCGCCACCCTGGGCGGGCGAGTAGCCAATAGAGCCGTGTTCAAAGAAGGCCGAGGCTTCGGCTACGTTCTGGAAGACCGAGTTGGCGGGCAGCGACTCTGCCACATCGCCCTCGACTACGACGTGAGTCTGTTGGTCGTCGCTGTCTACCGCCACATAGAGATGCTGCTTCTTCTCGATTACCTGGAAGCGGGCGTGCTGCTGGAGACCAGGCACCAGGCGGCCACCGAGCAAGACGTTCAGCCGCGAGGCACTGTCGCGGCGGGGGATGTAGACCCCTTCGCGTAGCTGGCCCTGTTCCTCCCACTCGACTGCAATGCGGTGGGCTGCGTTCTCCGAGCGCAAGCCAACAAAGGCCGGTAGGCCACGTGGCCGCAGGTGGGCCAGGCGGATCAGGCAGATGCCCGCAATGCCCTTGCCCTGCACCAACTTCGGGCGGAAGGGGGCTGGCAGAAGTGCGCTGAGTACAGCGGGGTCAACCTGGTAGTTGACAAGGATGCGGCGGTCTATCACCCCGCGCATGGGAGCAAAAAACATCACAAACCTCCACTACGACTAGCGTGCGCTTTTGGCTGCCAAAGTAGCAGCACAACACACGGGTATTTGAGGCTGGCAAGCTGCCCGGCTGCAACTAGCAGCGCACCGACAAGGTTGCTGGTACCAGCCATACCTCTATTATACCAAAGTGCTGACCACTAAACGCAACAACACCTGAGTGTGGGCCATCTGCTCGTAACGGCACTGTATCACCCAGCGGTGCGCCAAGACAGGTAATACACCCGCGTGCAAGGTGGTGGCTCAACCATCGAAGCGCACCTCGACGGCGTTGCGGTGGGCTGGCAAACCTTCGGTGGTCGCCAGCACATCTATGCTGGCGCGGATGCTGGCGAGACCGTCGCGGGTTAGCTCCTGCACCTCGACCATGCGGCTGAAGCTGTCTACTGAGAGGCCGCTGTAGAGGCGGGCTGCCCCACCCGTCGGTAGCACGTGGTTGCTGCCGCTGGCATAGTCGCCCGCTGGTTCGGGGGCGTAGGGGCCGAGGAAGACTGCCCCCGCATTCGTCACTTGCTCCAGCGCAAGATGGTTGCCATCCCCTGCAAGGATGATCTCCAGGTGTTCGGGGGCGTACTCGTTGGCGAACGCTATCGCCTCTGGCACGTCGGTGCAGACGAGGATCGCGCCGTAGCTGTCCAGTGCCTTGCGGATGGTCGGGGCGGTCGCCAGGCCCACCAGTTGGCGTTCGACCTCAGCGGCCACCTGCGCGGCCAACTCTGGCGAGGTGGTTAGCAGCACGCCCGCCGACTCCTCACCATGCTCGGCCTGCGACATGAGATCGGCGGCGACGAAGCGTGGGTCAGCCGTGCCGTCAGCGATGATCAGCACCTCACTGGGGCCAGCGGGCATATCAAGCTCTACCCCTGCGTCGCGCACCAGCAGCTTGGCGACGGCAACGTAGAGGTTGCCCGCGCCGAACACCTTGTAGACGGCGGGGATCGTCTCGGTGCCATAAGCCATTGCGCCGATAGCCTGCGCTCCGCCTACCTTGTAGATGTGTTCGATGCCAGCCTCCTTAGCCGCGACGAGGGTGGGGGCAGGCAGGCTGCCATCAGGTGCGGGGGGGGCGCACATCACCCGCAGCTTGCAGCCTACCAACCGCGCAGGGATACCCGCCATCAGCACGGATGAGGGGTAGATTTTGCGCCCGCCGGGGACGTAGAGGCCGACGCGCTCGATTGCCCGCCGCACCCGCCAGATGTGGATGCCGGGCGCGGTCTCGACCACGTGCTGGCCCTCAAGCTGGGCCTGGTGGAAGGTGGTGATGTTGGTGGCGGCCTGGCGCAGACCGTGCAGGAACGCTGGACTAACGCTGGCGTAGGCGCGCTCGACCTCGGCTTCGCTCACCCGCAAGTCTTGCACCTCCACGCCGTCGAAGCGGTGGGTGTAGTCGCGTAGGGCTGCGTCACCTTCAGCCCGCACCCGGTCAAGTATCTCGCGCACCACACCGCGCACCCGTTCGGTGTCGCTCTCGGCCCGCCGCATGATGCGGCTACGTTGCTCGGCGGTCAGTTGATTGAGGTGGCTAGTCAACATAGAGTAGCGAGTCTCCTGTTCTTCTTTGCCCTCTGCCGCAAAGGGGAGAGGCTTGGGTGAGAGGTCGCAGCGCAGGCTGCTAGAGCCACGTGCCTAACACCTTGTCTATGCTCCCCTTCGTGCTGGGCAAGACGCTGGCGCGGCGGGGGTCAATAGTGACGGCCTGGTAGAGGGCGCGAGCGAGGGCTTTGAAGATCGCCTCGGCACGGTGGTGGTCGTTGCGGCCCCGCAGCAGGCGCACGTGTAGGTTGAGGCGCGCCTCCTTCGCAAAGCTGTCGAGGAAGTGCCAGATCAAGTCGGTGCTGAGGTCACCCACCTTCGGGTTGCTGAACCTGGCACGGATATCGCTGTAGCCGCGCCCGCCGATGTCTACCACGACCTGGGCGAGGGCTTCGTCAAGCGGTACGGTTGCGTCGCCCATGCGGTTGATGCCGCGCTTGTCGCCCAGTGCCTGGTTGAAGGCACGACCGAGGACGATGGCGGTATCCTCCACCGTATGGTGTTCGTCAATATGATAGTCGCCAGTGGCCCGCACCGTCAGGTCGAACAGGCCATGCTTCGCCAGCGCATCGAGCATATGGTCGAGGAAGCCGCAGCCGCTCTGCACGTCGGCCACGCCAGTGCCGTCAATGTTGATCTCAACGCTGACCTGGCTCTCTTTGGTGGTGCGCTCCGCGCTGGCGCGCCGCTGACTATTGTCCATCGCAAGCCCCTTTGGTCAGTTTGTGACTACAGAGTAGTAATGGTCACTGGCTGCTCGCGCTCCGACGCGACGCTGGCTGGTGGCTAGAGGATTATACCAAAATAGCAAGCAAAAAACCCTCCCCCAGCCGCGCCTGACACGGATTGGGGAGGGTTTCTTGCTCTTGCTGTTGACCTAAGCGGCCACTTCGGTGGGGATGGCGGGCTGCTCCAGCCGCTCGGCTACGCTGAAGCGCAGCTTGCCCTCATCGTCGCTATCCACCATGATAGTATCGCCAGCCTTGAAGGTGCCGCGCAGCAGTGCCTTGCTGATTGGGGTCTCCAACTCCTTCTGCACCAGCCGCTTAAGCGGACGTGCGCCAAAGTCCTTGTCATAGCCGTTGGTAGCCAGGTACTCCTTCGCGCTGTCGCTCAGGGTGATGCTCAGGCCCATGTTGCCCGCCCGCTTCGCCAACTCCTGGGCCTGAATCTCCACGATCTGCTTGAGGTCGGCCAGGGTCAGGTTGCTGAAGACGATCACCTCGTCCACGCGGTTGAGGAACTCTGGGCGGAAGAAGCGGCGCAGGGCCTCGTCAATGTTCTTGCTAGCCTTGCGCTGGGCGGCTGCGTCGCGTTCCTCCTCGTTATTGGTGTTGCTGAAACCCGCCTTGCGGAAGCCAATTGGGTCGGCCTTTGGCAGGAACTCGTTGCCAATGTTCGAGGTCATGATGATCAGGGTGTTGCGGAAGTCTACTGTGCGACCCTGCCCGTCAGTCAGGCGGCCATCGTCCAGCACCTGCAAGAGGCTGTTAAAGATTTCGGGGTGCGCCTTCTCAATCTCGTCGAAAAGGATCACCTGGTAGGGGCGACGGCGCACGGCCTCAGTTAGCTGCCCACCCTCGTCGTAGCCGACATAGCCGGGAGGCGAACCAATCAGCCGAGCGACGCTGTGCCGCTCGCCATACTCGCTCATGTCTACGCGCACCATCGCGCTCTCGTCGTCGAACATGAAGGCGGCCAGTGCCTTTGCCAACTCTGTCTTGCCCACCCCAGTCGGGCCGAGGAAGATGAAGCTACCGATGGGGCGATCTGGGTCCTTGAGGCCAGCGCGGGCGCGGCGGATCGCGTCGCTCACTGCTTCAACAGACTCGTGCTGCCCGATCACCCGCTGGTGCAGCGCGTCCTCCATATCGGCCAGCTTTGCCATCTCGTCGGCCATCATGCGCTTGACCGGGATGCCAGTCCACTTGCCGACGATCTCGGCAATGTCCTCCTCATCCACCGTGTCATCCACATGGTGTTCAGCGATCCACTCTCTCTTGGCCTCATCGTAGCGCAGTTGCAGCGCGTCATGCTCAGTCTTGAGCAAAGCAGCCTGCTGGTAGTCCTTCGCCTCACCCGCCTGCTCCATCAGGGCGTTCAGTTCGCCCAGACGACCCGCCATCTCCTTTAGTTCGGGGCTGACACTAAAGAGATCGAGGCGCACCTTCGCCGAAGCCTCGTCCATCAAGTCAATCGCCTTATCAGGCAGGAAGCGGTCACTGATGTAGCGGTGGCTGAGGGTGACAGCAGCCTTGATCGCCTCATCGGTGATCGTCAGGCCGTGGTGATCCTCGTAAGCCTTACGTAGCCCCTTGAGGATTTCGATAGCATCTTCGGGGCTGGGTTCGTCCACGAAGACGGTGGCGAACCGACGCTCCAACGCAGCATCCTTCTCAATGTGCTTGCGATACTCATTGAGGGTGGTCGCGCCGATGCACTGAAGTTCGCCGCGCGCCAGGGCGGGCTTAAGCATCTGGCCTGCGTCCATCGCGCCCTCGGCAGCCCCCGCCCCAACGACAGTGTGTAGCTCGTCAATAAAGAGGATGATCTCCTTCTTGGCGCGCTTCACTTCCTCCATTACCCCCTTCAGTCGCTCCTCAAACTCGCCCCGAAACTTGCTACCTGCGATCAGAGCAGCCAGATCGAGCGAAACCACGCGCTTGCCTTGCAGTATCTCCGGTACGTCACCGCTGGCAACCTTCTGGGCCAGCCCCTCTACGATAGCTGTCTTGCCCACGCCCGGTTCGCCGATCAGCACAGGATTGTTCTTGCTGCGGCGGGCCAGCACCTGCATCACGCGGCGAATCTCGTCGTCGCGGCCAATCACACGGTCGAGCTTGCCCCGGCGCGCGAGTTCGGTCAGGTCAACGCTGTAGCGTTCTAGCATCTGGTAGCGGCTCTCGGCCTGCGCGTCGGTTACACGCTGGTTGCCGCGCACGTCGCGTAGTGCCTTGTAAATCTTCTCCTGGTCAATGCTGGCCTCGGCCAGGATGCGACTAGCCGCCCCCCCGCGCTCAGCAGCAATGGCGAGGAAAAGGTGTTCGGTGCTGATAAAGTCGTCACTCAGCCGCGATGCCTCCTCTGCCGCCACTTCGAGCAACCGCTTGGCCCGCATGGTGATATAGATTTGGGCCGCTTGCGAGGCGTAGGGTGTGGAGTAGGTGCGGGCGACCAGGTTCAGGGCTTCGTCAGCCTTGCGCTCCAAGGCCTGCGGGTCAGCATTCATTTTCTGCACCAGGCGTGGTACAACCCCCCCACGTTGGCGGAGCAAGGCGAGCAGGATGTGTTCGACATCCAACTGGCTGTGGTGCTTCTCCTGCAAGATAGCATGGGCCTGTTGCAGGGCTTCTTGAGCAAGGTCAGTGAATCGCTCATTCATTATAATTTGTTCCCCAATCTTTGTTCATGGATTGCTTGAAACGTGCTTACCTTGATATTATAGCCCTCAAGCTGGCTGATAACTACTTGAGTAGCGTTAGACCAAAAATCGCCTGTCACCGCTCGCCGCTGCTCAGCACACGGCTGATTGGCGGAGTGGCTGCGCCGATATTGCGGCGTAGCTGCTCTACTTCAGCCCGCATCTCGGCGATCTGCTCGCTCATGTTGATGATAATCTCGGCCCCTGCCAGGTTTACCCCCAGGTCGTTGATTAGCCGTTGCACGCGGCGCAGGCGGGCAATATCGAAGTCGCTGTAGAGGCGAATGTTGCTGCGTCGCTGGGGATTAACCAGGCCGACACGCTCGTACATCCGCAACGTCTGGGGGTGAACGCTGACTAGCTGGGCAGCAATGCTAATGATGTAGCGGGGGGTACGGTCGCTCTGCTCCTCGACCTCGATGTAGCCACGTTCGCTGATCATCATAGCTGTACCTCCTGCTCGTCGCGGTAATCGCGTAGGGCAGCGAACTGCTCACGCTCGAACTCGCTGAGGCTGCTGGGCAACACTACATCCACCCGCGCCAGCAGGTCGCCCCGCCGTTCGCCACCGAGGGCGGGCATTCCTTGCCCACCCAGGCGCATGATCATCCCGTTCTGGGTTAGCGGCTTGATCGTCACCGCGATCTTCGACCCCTTGAGCGTGGTCAGGGTCACCTCGCCACCGAGCAGGGCGGTGTAGAGGTCCACTGGCAGGTTGAGGCGCAGATTGTCGCCCTCGCGCTCAAAGCGGCTGTGGGCCAGTACATTGACCACCAGGTAGAGGTCACCGTTGCTGCCCCCGTTGCGGCCCGCGCCACCCTGCCCCGCCAGCTTGATGCGGCTGCCACTCTGCACCCCTGCTGGTATTTTTACTTCCAGCTTCCTTACGCGCTTGACTTCGCCACTGCCGAGGCAGGTAGGGCAGCTATGCACTTCGCTGCGGCCCTTCACCACGTTGCGGACTGCGCCCTCACCACGACAGGTCTTGCATACCTCGCTGATCGCCAGTTGCATCTCGCGCTGGCCGCCGCCAAACGCCTCCTCCAGGGTGATCTCCACTGGCTGATCGAAGTCTTCTCCACGCTGCTGAAGGCTGCCGCTGCCGAAGCCTGGCCCATAACCAGCGTAGCCACCCCGTCCAGTGCTGCTGCGGCTACCGCCTGCGGGGTTGCCATTGCGGAAGTAGTCAAACAGGCTGTCAAGCTCTGAGGGGTCAACTGTACCCCCGCCTGCCGCATGACTGCCACCCGCATAGCGGCTGTAGTCTACTGCTGGTTCACCAAAGTAGCCGCGACCGAGGGTATCGTACTTCTTGCGCTTCTCCGGGTCGGATAGCACCTCATAGGCTTCGTTGATCTCCTTAAACTTCGCCTCTGCCGTCTTGTCTCCGGGGTTAACATCAGGATGATACTTGCGTGCCAGTTTGCGGTAGGCACTCTTGATCACCTTTTCGTCGGCGGTTTTCTCTACGCCGAGCAGCTTGTAATAATCTTTGTATTCAACAGCCATCTAAATTGCCTCCACCTTCTGCTGATCACCGCTAGCTCTTGCCTATGCAGAGATCATAGCACTTGAGCGTATGGCTGTCAAGGTCTAGGCGCATTAGAGGATGGTTTGAACCTGGCCTCAAGTAGCAACTAGCACATTGGCCTCGCAATTGCTTGTAGTTAGCGAGCAACACGCACCAGGAGGCACTATCGATGGAGAGTACCCCGAACAATCTGATCCCGCCGCTCAACCCCACCACTCAGCCCAGCAACGAGCAGGGGGAAGCTGCGCCCTTCGCTCTCGACACGATTTTCGACGAGCCGCAACCCACGCCCGACCCGACTGAAGATGCCCTGCCTCCACTCAAGCTGCCAGCCCAGGGCCAGCGACTCAGCCAGCCACAACTAGCACCCCAGCCTCCTCCAGACGAGGACTTCTAGCCCTTCAGGCGAAAGACCTGGCCGTACACCCGCCAGCGTTGGCGCAGCTCCTGCTCGTCAAACTGACCGCGTATCTGCTTCTGCCAATCGGCTAGTGCGTTCCAGAGCATAGCAGTGCGGGTAAGCAGGCGGGCGGTGAGCCGGAAGGCGAGCGGCTCGTGCAGGCGATAGTAGCGCGCTCGGCTGCGGTGCAACTCTACGAACATCCGCCCTGGCTGCTGGCGGGTGCTTTGGCCCGCGAAGTGGATCAGGCGGGCAGCAGGCAGGCTGTAGACCTGCCAACCAGCGGCGCGAATACGCTGCTGCCAGTCCACCTCCTCTGCATACATGAAGAAGCCTTCATCGAAACCGCCAGCCTGCTCAAAGGCGGCGCGGCGGATGCCCATCGCTGCGCCGAGGATGAAGTCGGGGCGGAAGGGTTGCTCGTAGCCAGCTACATCCTCGTTGTAGCGACCGTTCAGTGGGGTATTGGTCAGGCGGGGGAATAGTGGGAACAGATCGAGGGCTACCTGCACGAGGCTGGGGAAGCGGAACGCGCTGCGCTGCACACTGCCATCCGCGTTGAGCAGGCGGGGGCCAGCTATCCCCGCATCTGGCTGCGCATCCAGGAAGGCGGTAATCCCGCGCAAGGCCCCTGTTTGCACCAACGTGTCGCTGTTGAGTAGCAACAGGTGGCGACCGCCAGCGGCGCGCAGCCCAAGATTAGCGGCAGTGCCGTAGCCCCGGTTGCTGCCCGTCGTTATCACCCGCAGCGTAGGGTAGCTTTGGTGCAGAGCCGTCACGCTGTCGTCGGTCGAGTCGTTGTCTACTACGAGCAGTTCGGCAACGAGGTTGCTTTCACTCAAGTCGGCATAGATCGAGGCTACGCACTGGCGCAGCAGCAGGCTGGTGTTGTAGTTGACGATGATGATCGAGAGGTCTGCTATGCTTGTCATTGGCCCACCATTGTGTTAGAGTATGGCTCAATCCTTGCGGCTGTCAGCCTATCTTAGCACAGCAGTTATAATCATTCAAGCCGGGATGCTGTTGGAAGTGGATCACCCGCGCAGAAGCAAGTTCTTATGTACAAACAACGTAGAGTAGTGATCACTGGTCTGGGGGCGATCACCCCCCTGGGCAACTCGGTAGCGGCTTATTGGCAGGCTCTCCTGGCTGGGCGGTCAGGTATCGGTTACTATACCCGCTTCGACGCAAGCGGCTACCCAACGCGCATTGGCGGTGAGGTGCGCGACTTTGCGCCAGAGAGCTACATGACTGCGAAGGAGGTGAGCCGCAGCAGCCGCGTCACCCACTTTGCCATTGCCAGCGCGACTGATGCCTGGCGCGATGCCTGTTTGCCAGCAGTGCTGGACGAGCCAGAGGATTACGGCGTGCTGCTGGGGGTGGGCAACGTCAGCTTCCCTGAAACGGAGGTGGCGGCCCGCACCCTGTTCGAGCGTGGCGGCCAACGCGTCTCCCCCCACTATGTTCCTGCCAGCCTGCCGAATATGCCAGCGGCGGCGGTGGCGACCCGCTTCGGCTTGCGTGGCTACCTCTCCACCGTGGCGGCGGCCTGCGCCACCGGCAACGTGGCGATTGGCGAAGCTGCCCATGTGATACGCAGGGGTGATGCCGCGGTGATGCTGACCGGCGGTTATGAGGCGGCGATCTGCTTGCTGGGCCAGGCTGCCTTCAACGCCCTCCACGCAATGAGCCAGCGCAACGACGAGCCAGAAGCCGCCAGCCGCCCCTTTGACCGCGAACGTGACGGCTTCGTAGCGGGCGAGGGTGGGGCCACCCTGGTGTTGGAGGAGATGGAACACGCAGTAGCTCGTGGCGCGCGCATCTACGCCGAGGTGCTGGGCTATGGGGCGACCGCCGACGCTTACCACCCGGTTGCGCCTCGGCCCGATGGCGCGGGGGCGGCAGCGGCGATGCGGCGCGCCCTCAAGAGTGCCGGGGTTGCCCCAGAGGAAGTGGACTACATCAACGCGCATGGCACCAGCACGGTGCTAAACGATGTGAGCGAGACCAACGCGATCAAGCTCGTCTTTGGCGCACTCGCCCAGCGGATACCAATCAGCGCGACCAAATCCATGCTCGGCCACCTGCTCAGTGCGGCGGGGGCAGTGGAGGCGGTCGCCAGCGTGATGACCATCTGCGATGGCGTGATCCACCCAACGATCAACTATCACACCCCCGATCCTGCCTGCGACCTCGACTACGTGCCGAACGTGGCCCGCAGGCAGCGGGTACGCACTGTCCTCTCCAACTCCTTCGGCTTCGGCGGCCAGAACGCCTGCCTGGTGCTGCGCGCCTGGGACTGAGCAGCGGGCTGGATTACGGTTTGCTGAGAAGTGCAGGTGGGGGTGGCTTGCCTCCCCCACATAGGTTATAATAGCCGTGTAAGGGCGCGTCTCTTTGCGCCCAGCATCCTTGTTCAAGATAACCATGCAGAAGGCAGGCTAATGCAAACTTTTGTCAATCGGGCATACATCAAGGCCAGGCTCCAGCTAGCCCGGCGGTTGCAGATCATCGGCTTCGTGATCCTTGGCGGCGCGTTCCTCCTCGCCTTCTTGCCTGGTGGTATCCTCGGCAGTGGTGCCGCAGCGACCAGCAGCGAGAGCGGCGCGGTAATCACAGGCACCCAGACGATCAGCAGCACGCTCAAGGCAGGCAGCGGTGTAGTCAGCAGCAGCCTACCCCTAACCAGCAGCGGGGTAGTCAGTGGCACAGCAGGTGGCACGGCAACTGCGCCCGCTACCTCTGGCCTCAGCCTGCTGATCTACTACATCGGGCTGATCGTTGGCTTCTTCGTAATGACCAGCGGGCAGTGGCTCAACCGCAAGTGGAAGGAGGAGCCGCACAAGAAGCTGGTAGCCGAATTGCACGACTTCAACAACCGCTATGTCTTCTACAACTACCTGCCCCTCAGCCGCGCCCTGGTGCTTGACCACATGATCGCCGGGCCAGGCGGCTTCCTGGTGATCCAGTTGCAGCAGGATTATGGCCGCATCATCTGCCGCAACAACCGTTGGCAACGGCGCGTGGGCTTTATTGACCGCATTGGCTCTATCGGCGCACCCGCCCTCGGCAACCCCACCCTTGCCCTCGACGCGCAGATCGTCAACCTGACTAACTTCCTCAAGGCCCAGGGGGTTGCCAACCCGATGGTCAAGGGGGCAATTGTCTTCAGCAACGACCGCGCGCAGATCGACATAGATGGCTGCAAGTACCCGGTCTTTGAACACATCTTCCTCAGCCGCTTCGTGCGCGAGAAGCTGTCGTTCAACGAAGGCGATCTCGCCCATGAGAGCGACGAGGAGCAGGTGTCTGCCCGCCCGCTTTCGATGACCGAGCGCACAAAGGTGAACAGCAGCCTGCTTGCGCTGATGGGTGAGGTGGAGGAGGTTGGCAAGCAGCAGGAGCCAGTCAAGGGGGCTGTCTCCAGCCGCACTCCCGTCCGCACTACCACCAGCCGCCCAACCGCCGTGCCACGCACAGCATCGCAGGCCCGCCAGGGGATCATGGAGACTGCTCGGCAGCGCGCCGAGGCCAACCGTGCTAAGGCTGATAAGGCCAAGAGTGGCGGCAAGTAGGTAGGAGCAGATGGATGAAACGTGTACTGGCGGCCCTGGTAGTAGCCCTGGTAGCTGCGCTGCTTTTCTACGGCTATTACAGCCGCAGCGACCAGACGTGGCTACTTTGCCTGCTGGCTAGCTTCCCTGGTCTGCTCTACCTGGTCTGGCAGGGGATGCCCCGACCTAGTAGCGAGACCAATCGCACGTTGCAGCGGCTGGGCGGCACCCTGATTGCCTGCTTCATGCTGATCAGCGTCCACTTGCTCTACCAGCAGGTAGTAGCTGCCCCCGCTATCCGCTTGAAGATCGGGAGCCAGGGGACGGATAACCCGATCAGCGACCCACGCCGGGCCGATGCCGAGTTGCGCGTGCGGCGTGGGCGCATCTTTGCTGCGGGCGGCCAGCCCATTGCGGACACCACAGTGCTGCCAGACGGCTACGTTGCCCGCAGCTACCCCAACTCGTATACTGGCTACCTTGCTGGCTACTACAGCCCACTCCGTTTCGGCAACTTTGGCTTGGAGAACCTCTACGACGACTACCTGAGCGGGCGTAAGGGCAACAACCCCCTGCTCGAAGCAGAGAACAACCTGCTGCACCGCCCTACCTACGGCAGCGACCTTTATCTCACCCTGCAAGCGGATGTGCAGGAGGTGGCCCAGGATGCGCTGGCAGGCTGTGGCGGCCCACAAAGGGGAGTCTGTCGCGGGGCGGTTGTTGTTCTCGATGTGCAGACGGGTGCAGTACTGGCGATGGCAAGCAACCCGCGCTTTGACCCTAGCCAGATCGCCGCTGACCCAGCCAGCGACCCGAAGGCCGAGCGCGACCGCATTACTGCCTACTGGAACGGGCTGGTCAACGACCCCAGCAACCCCCTCGTCTTGCGGGCGACGGCGGGCCGTTACCCACCAGGCTCTACCTTCAAGACGGTCACGCTGGTTGCTGGCCTAGACACTGGCAAGTACACCCTCACCAGCCCCTTCACCGACCCAGGGCAGGTTAGCCTCAACAACCAAACGGTCTACGACTGCACTACCTGTCGGCCCGCTGGCACTGGCCCGCGCTACTCGCTAGTTGAGGGCTACAAGTGGTCGCTCAACGTCGTCTTCGCCACGATTGCCAATGACCTCGGCGCAGGTGAGATGGCGAAGTACATCAGCAGCTTCTATATCAGCCGCGACTTGCGGGCCGATTTTGACCTAGCGACCAGCAGCCTGTGTAGCACCGCCGCGCCGACCGACATTCAGTGCATCCTCAGCGGCCCAGAGGCGAAGAACCTGAACGTCGCCAGCAGTTATGGGCAAGGGCAGTTGCAAGTCACTCCTCTACACATGGCCTTGATCGCGGCCACCGTTGGGCGCGGCGGCGAGTTGCCGCGCCCCTACCTGGTTGACCACATTAGCCAGCATCCCACCAGCGAGGGGCAGCCGGGTCGCGTGCTGCAAAAGACCAGCCCCCAAGTGCTGACTCGCGTGATGACCCCGCAGACGGCATCGACAGCGCGGCAGGCGATGTACACCGGCGTGCAGAGCGGCTGGGCGAACGGCGCAGCGATCCCCGGCTGGGTAGTTGGCGGCAAGACTGGCACCGCCGAGACCGGGCGCGGCACCAACCACGCCTGGTTCATTGCGATCATGGGCAAGGACGCGGGCAGCCCCCAGTATGCGATCTGTGCGATGATCGAGAACGGTGGCGAAGGTAGCTCCTACGCCATGCCGATTGCCAAAAGGGTGATGACTTATATCGCAGGGCGCAAGTAGCAGCCGCCCAGTTTGGTATAATGACAGCCTATCTTAGCTTAGGAGCCAGCCCGATGTACCAGAATATCAAAGCCGAGTTGATCGCCGACCTGCACCACGCCATTGCTGCTGTGGGCCTGACTCCCCCTGCCACCCTCGATCTCAAGTATCTATCGGGGGCATTGAGCGGCACCTGGGGCTATGCCAGTTCGGTCAGCTTCCAACTGGGCAAGGGGGCAAAGCTCAACCCCGTAGCGGTGGCCGAGCTTGTCGCTGCCCAACTGCCCGCCCGCGAGGGGATCGATCACGTGGAGACGGTCAAGGGCTACATCAACTTCTATCTGGATAGCAACTGGTTTGCCAACCAGGTGGTCAACACTGTGCTACGCGATGGGGCGAACTATGGGCAGGCTGCCCCAGTCGGGTTGCGGGTGATGATCGAGTTTTCGCAGCCCAACACCCACAAAGCCTTCCACGTCGGCCACCTGCGGAACGCCTGCCTGGGCAGCACGGTGGTCAATGTTCTGCGGAAGGCTGGCTACGAGGTGATCGGCGCGAACTACATTGGTGACAGTGGCGCGCACGTGATCAAGTGCCTCTGGTGCTACCTGCGCTTCCACAACGGTCAGGAGCCAGAGAGCGGCAAGGGTATCTGGCTTAATCGCGTCTACTCCGAAGGCAACGCCCGCCTGGAGTACCGCAATGAGGTGCTGAGTCAGGTGCGCGACTGGGTGCAGGAGGACGCGGCGGCCACTGCTACCGCCACTGCCTACCTCGGCAACAGCCCTAGCCCCGATGCAGCCTACCTGGGCGCAGCACTGCTGAGCAAGGACGGCCCCGACTACAAGGCTTTCAGCGACCATGAGCTGATCCAGGACCTGTTCGACCGCCTGAGCGCAGACCGCCCCAGCAGCTTGACCGCCAACCGCGACTGGTGGGCGCAGGTTCCTGGCTGGGTGGCAGAGCAACGCGCCCTCTGGCAGCGGTGGGAGGGGCAAGACCCAGAGTTGCTACAACTCTGGCGCGCCACCCGTGATTGGAGTATGGAGGAGTTCTACCACATCTATGAGCAACTGAACATCAAGTTCGATGCCTGGTTCTTTGAGAGTGAGGTAGAGGAGGAGGGTAAGCTGCTGGTCGCCGAGTTGGTGCGCCGTGGCCTGGCCCACGATGAGCGGCCAGTTGGCCCTGTCTACGTCAAGCTAGACGATGCTATCCGTGCTGACCCCGAACTGAGCCAGAAGTATGCGAAGCAGCTTGCGGGCAGCAATCCCGACGGCAGTGCGAAGGAGGTGTGGCGCACCCTGGTGCTGCTCCGCAAAGACGGCAGTTCGCTGTATGGCAGCAAAGACCTCGCCCTCGCTCGCCTCAAGCTGACCGATTACCACGCCGACCGCCTGGTGTACGTGGTTGACGTACGCCAGTCGCTCTATATGCAGCAAGTCTACAAGCTACTTGAACTGTTGCGCCTTGGTGATGAGGACAAGTTTCAGCATCTTAGCTACGAGATGGTCACGCTACCGGGCGGCGCAATGTCCAGCCGTAAGGGTAACGCGATTTTCTACGAGGAGCTAGCTAGTGGCGCGGTGGAGAAGGCACTGGCGGTGGTCAACGAGAAGAACCCCGACCTAAGCGATGAGTTGAAGCAGGAGATCGCCACTCAAGTTGCCTTTGGCGCAATCCGCTTCGAGATGTTGAGTAAGGACAACAACCGGGTGTTGGTCTTCGACTGGGAGCGCGCCCTCAACTTCGAGGGCCAGTCTGCCCCATACATCCAGTACCAGCACGCCCGCGCCTGCTCTGTCCTCCGCAAGGCAGAGCGGGAGGGGTTGGCGGCCCCACAAGCAGGCGGCAGCTTCCAGTTCACCGACCTGACGAAGGAGGAGACCGCCCTGCTGGAACTGATCGCCCGCTACCCCGACGAGTTGCAGCGCGCCGCCGAGCAGTACCGCCCGATCAACATGACCAGCTATCTGTTCGAGTTGGCCGATGCCTTCTCTACCTTCTATGACAAATGTCCAATTCTCAAGTCGGCACCGCAGCTACAGGCCGCCCGCCTCGCCCTGACCCAGGCCACCCGCCAGACCATCGCCAATGCCCTCGCCGACGTAGGTGTAGCGGCACCGAAGCAGATGTTAGCTGCCTACCGGTCAGCAAAAAGGGACGTGATCCGCAAGGGTCACGTCTCTCCTTATTCTGGTCGCCAAATGGGTTACTTAGGCAGGATTACGCTATCGATCACGTGGATTACGCCATTGTCGCATACGATATCGGTCTGCACGACTTTGGCATTGTCTACCTTCACGCCGCCAGAACTCACATCAATGGTCACTTCGCTGCCCTCGACCGTCTTGGCCGAGTGGAGCTTGACCACATCGGCGGCCATTACCTTGCCCGCAACGACGTGGTAGGTGAGAATCTTGGTCAACTGGGGAATGTTGCCGAGCAGGCTCTCAACCGTGCCAGCCGGGAGCTTGGCAAAAGCCTCGTCGGTCGGGGCGAAGACGGTGAAGGGGCCAGCACTCTTGAGCGTGTCGACCAGGCCAGCAGCCTGAACGGCAGCCACCAGGGTCTTGAACGAACCAGCCGCTACAGCGGTATCTACAATATTAGCCACGGTCGTGATCTCCTTATATGTGAGAACTGCTTCTGTTATTCAGTGTTCGCACCCGCGAACCTGGAGCAATGATACCAACCAACCTCATGACCTGTCAATAGTATGCACATGGTTTGTCCACACTCTAACACATTGTTAACAATGTTATGTTTGCAGAGTGCGAGTTCGCAAAATCAGATGAAGATTGGCATCAAAACCCCTTGCGCTTTCGCATAAACTATGCTATAATCTTGATTGTACGCAAGGCACAACGAACCCGGTCTCGTACACGACGGCATTCCACCACTTCCAGGTCGGCGTGTACCTGACCACCCTGCATCATACACATCTCTCCTCTCCGCATCTCGCGTTACGATGGCCCTCGGCAGCAATGCCGGGGGTCCTCGTTTTGCATCAATCCACTGGTGCTGCCCACCTCTCACTTCCATGTTGCGGCCAACTTAGTGTATAATGTAACAAACTATGATGGGCTATGGGCATGGATTAGGAGAAAACGATGGCAGCGACGAATGGCGGCAGCAAGCAGTTGACGACCCGGCTGGCAATGTGGAGTGCGCGGCACGGTTGGCCGGTGATTGTCGTCTGGCTGGTGGTGGTCACCGCTCTAGTGGCGGGTGGTCTGCTTGGCTTGGGGACGCGTACCCGCGACCTGACCGATGCAGGTGAGGCCCGCACCGAGGCAGCACGCGGCAATGCGGCCTTGCAGGCTGGTGGCATAGTGCAGCCCGAAACGCTGCTGGTCGTCGTCAGCCACCCGACCCTTAAGGTGACAGATGCCGAGTACAAGGCGACAGTGCTGGATGTGGCCGCCCGCCTGAGCCAGACTAGCTACAGTGCAGCGGGCAGCAAGCCACAACCTGCCTTCTCTGCGGTCTACAACTACTACGCCGTGCCTAACCCCCAGTTCGTCTCTGCCGACCAGAGCAGCACCCAGGTGGTTGCCCCGCTGAGTGGCGACCAAGCGGCGGTGAAGGCGCAGGCGTTGGCGGGGCGGGCAGCAGTGGCCGCAGCCCGCCAGGCACACCCTGCCTACCAGATTTACAGCTACAGCGGGGTGTTGGCAGA
>Ga0209724_1001032_pt1 | contig 26086 bp, 19 predicted proteins | sample grotaG_FD_184143 | JGI IMG/M metagenome (GOLD analysis project Ga0209724, IMG submission 184143) | Glacier valley bacterial and archeal communities from Borup Fiord, Nunavut, Canada, to study Microbial Dark Matter (Phase II) -... | ecosystem: Environmental > Aquatic > Freshwater > Ice > Glacier ...
GATCCGAGTGACGACAACGACTAGCTTAAGGCAAGGGCGTTTCCGCGAGGAAGGGTCTGAAGGAAGCCAGCGGCAAACCTGCGAGCTGACGGACAGAAACGTCATAGAAGGCTAAGATTCCTGTGGCGAGTGAGCACAATATCACAAAGCCTTTTGGTTCAGGGAACATAGTAAATGGGGTATGGCAACGATTCGTGTAAAAAAGAGCCATTTGCTTTGAATGTCTTACTAGGCAAACGATTTAGAGCGTAAGCAATCGGTTCGCTTTAATAAGTTCTACTGAATCGGCACAAAACGCACTACAAGCAGGTTGGACTAGTTTTGGACTGAAAAATGAAAGAAAGGTCGTGTCACACACGTAATCTCCAACCCTTTATCAGCTTGAAGTCCTGATTCTACCGTTGCACTTCTGCCACCCGCGCAACTAATCAAGCCTTACAAGGCGATTAGCAAAGCGGCTACCAATTTAAGCCGGGACAGTAGCTCCCTCAAAGCTTAAAGCTTCGGCAAGTCTGTCCCGCTTTATGTCGGTAGCCGGTTTTGACTTCCTCGGCTGGCACTTTAAGGTCCAGCAAAACGGCAAGTTTCGGAGTAGCCCCTCAGTGGCAAACTTCAAAGCATTCTGTCAGAAGGTAAAAGGCATCGTCAATCACTCGAACTATGGTGCCACGGTTAAGGCTGAGAAATTAGCCCCAGTGGTTAGAGGTTGGAGGAACTACCATCGTTACTGCAAGATGAATGGATCTAGAAATAGTCTATGGCGCATCAATCAGAGAGCATGGAAAGTCTTCCAGGAAGAAACCAAACAGAACAGGCTTTCAACATACAAGTTGATTAAAAAGGCTTTTCCAGCGGTGCCTTACTCCGAAAATAAACACATCAACGTCAGAGGCGAGAAATCTCCCTACGATGGCGATATGGTTTATTGGAGCGAACGTAAAAGCAAGCTCTATGACGGAGAAACCTCTAAAGCCCTCAGAGAGTGTTTGTAAATGAAAATTAACATGGCTTGAATCGCTTGTTCAGCAAGGAATCCAGAAAATTGGAGGCGATTGCAAGCATGATCCTCGCTACACGCCGAGATTCCTTCTGGATAGAAGTTCCAGGCTTTGTAACCAATCATTTACAAACACTCTCTCAAGCGGCAGCGCTATTCATGTAAAGCTTGCGGACTAAAATTCGTAGGGGATGAAAGAATCCATCTACATCATGTAGACGGACAGCACAATAATTGGAAGCAAGACAATCTAGTAGCAATACATGAATCCTGCCATGATTATATCCACATGAGCAAGGCGAAAGCCTAGAGTATCGGGAGCTGGATGCACCGAAAGGGGCACGTCCAGATCTAACTGAGAGGGGCGGGGCTTAATAGCCTCCCTCGACTCAACCAAGGCTAAAACGCTTGACTAGTAGGCGTTTCAAAAACAGTGTCTAGACTCATTGAGACATGCCAGTGAGTCTCCAACTTCTTTGGTACAGAAATTCTGAACGGCAGAATAGGTGTATCAGCGTCCTGCGTCCGAGTAGATCCTACTGGTACACCGCTTAACGCTACTTTCTGCTCGCCTACTCATTCAACCCCGTTGTTAGTCAGTTTTTTATTTTGTATGGTTTTGGCAACAGAACCTGGCTTTATTCTTCAACTAATCGTTTAGAGTTAAGACAGATCTTCTACAGATGTGCTAGAGACACTATCAGAAATTTAAGGGATTCTTTTATTTTCAGGTGCAACACGTTGCTTAGTCATGGCAGAAGCAAAGATAGGCATTGGAACCTTAATTAAGAATCGCTATCAAATTCAAGACATTCTTGGGCAGGGAGGGTTCGGACGCACATACTTGGCGCTCGATATCGAGCGTTTTGACGAACCGTGTGTTTTGAAGGAATTTGTGCCGACTCATACAAAACAGTATGCGGTGCAAAAAGCACGAGAACTTTTTGAAAGAGAGGCGAGAATCTTATACAAAATTAATCATCCTCAAATTCCTAAATTTCTGGCATGGTTTGAACACGCTGAGAGTCTGTTCATTGTCCAGGAGTATATTAGCGGTAAGACTTACTTTAGATTGCTAAACGATCGCCTTGCTGATCAACGCCAACCGTTTTCTCAGGTAGAAGTGAGCCGATGGCTTCAGAACTTGTTGCCCGTTTTAGATTACCTGCATGGAAATGACATTGTTCACCGCGATATTTCTCTCGACAACATTATGCTGCCCGATGGTCAATGGCGACCTGTGTTGATTGATTTTGGGTTGGTAAAGCAGAGGGTTTCCCAGATTTGGGAGATCACATCAAACAACTCCAGTCCCTTGCACGAAACTTCATTTGTGGGCAAATTTGGTTATTCTCCGCCAGAACAAATTCGGATGGGGCAATGTTACCCGTGCAGTGACCTTTACTCTTTGGCAGTGACAGCGATTGTCTTGTTAACAGGTAAAGAGCTGGGTCTATTGATGAATCGTTCTTTAGAGTGGCAATGGCGTTCCTATGCTGAGGTGGATGACCATCTAGCAGGGATTTTGAACAAGATGCTATCCGAGAAACCGGGCGATCGCTATCAATCTGCCTCCGAAGTTCTGGCTCTGCTACAGCCCGATTCGCCAACCCTGTCTGGAGATGGACTATCTCTGACACTTGAGATTGAGATAGACGAAACCAATAAAAATCTTCAAATTGCCGAGATTGAAGAGACAGACTATTTCAAACAATTGCAGGCACAGGCAGAGTTCTTGAGGAATGAACTCTACACCGAGCCTGAAGCCCAGGATTCACCAAAGTATCCTGTTTCTAGGCTCGACACAGAAGCTATTGAACGTGCTGAGAGTCCTGTTTTCGAGAGCTTACGGTCTGAGATTTCGCCTGGGGTGCCCTTGTCGCCATTGGACTCAGTATTCCTCAACCAGTGCCAGCAAGCCCTTACCCAGTACGTTGGTGTGATGGCAACCTGCATTCTTGAAGACAAGATCGATGACAATCCTGGCTTTTCTAGAGAGCAGCTGATCGAAGCACTCGCTGCTGAAATTCCTCATCCTCAACAAGCCGCCGAGTTTAAGAAGAGTGTTACAACGGAACTGGAAGCTCAGTTCATGCCTGAATTAAGTCTTGAACCAACAGAAAGTAGTGATCAAGTCTTTGAGCCATTACAACCTGACATCGAGACTCAAGTTCATCTGCCCCAACTAGATTCAACGTTTCTCAACTACTGCCAGCAAACCCTCAGCCGCTATATCGGCATGATGGCAAAGTGTATTCTTGAAGATACCCTAGATGACAGCCCTAGCTTGTCTGAAGAGCAACTGGTCGAAGCATTGGCTGCTGCCATCCCTAACCCTCAACAAGCCGCTGAGTTTAAGAAGAAAATTGCCACTGGGCTAGAAGCTCCACCTACGACTGAAACTCCTCAAAAATCTATTCATTCAAGTAGAAAGGTTGGCGGTCAGCTACCGAAATCGATCGCGCTCAGGTCAGCAAACCCTCCTCAGCCAGTGGCATCTTTTCGGCTCACCCAGTCGTTTGCAGACCGATGTCAACAGGATCTGACTCGTTGCATCGGTCCAATGGCGAAGTACATTGTGGAGGAAACCCTAGAGCAAAATCCCCATCTTTCTGTGTATCAATTAATTGAGACTTTAGCTGCGGAGATTCCTAATGCAAAACAATCTGCGGAGTTTCGCCAGCGTCTACTGCTATCACTAAACGCCTAAGTGACTCCTTAAGCCTGTAGTAAACTGAGGCTAAAATCGTTGTTCCCTGTAGTCTAAGTACCCAGAACCCGTCTAGCCGTGCTAAAAGCAGAGATAGAAATTGGAACCATAATCAAGAACCGCTATCAGATTCAAGGGGTGCTTGGGCGAGGGGGGTTTGGGCGTACCTATTTGGCATCTAACATCGAGCGGTGTGGTGAACTGTGCGTCCTGAAGGTATTTTTGCCCACTGATACGGATCAAGAGGCGATTCAACGATCCCGTAAGCTCTTTGAAAGAGAAGCCAGAGTCTTATATAAAATCAATCATCCTCAAGTTCCTACATTTTTGGCTTGGTTTGAGGAAGCAGAACGATTATTTATCGTTCAGGAATATATTGACGGTAAAACCTATTTCCGTTTATTGAAGGAGCGGCAGAAGCAAGGCAACCTCTTTTCTGAATCGGAAGTGATTCAGTGGTTAAAAGATTTGCTGCCAGTGTTAGCCCACTTGCATGAAAACAACATCGTTCATCGCGATATTTCTCCAGACAACATTATGTTGCCTAAAGGTCAGTCTAAACCAGTGTTGATTGATTTTGGGTTGGTTAAACAAAAGGTGTCTCAGATTTGGGTAAATAATGCTCGATCGGTGGATGAGTCAGAGCATCTTTCGTTTGTCGGTAAATTTGGTTATTCGCCCCCAGAGCAAATTCGGGTGGGGCAATGTTACCCGTGTAGTGACCTTTATGCGCTTGCGGTCACCGCGATCGTTCTTTTAACAGGACGCGAACCGCTGGCTCTAATTGATCAACAGTCCCTTGACTGGCGATGGCAAGCTTATATCAGCAGCGACTCTAGGCTCCATCCAATTTTGAGCAAAATGCTGGCAGAGAAGCCGATGAATCGTTACCAGTCTGCTCAAGAGGTTTTGTCGCTTTTGGAGCGATCGTCCGAAAATGGGTTCCAGGGTAAAATCCAGCCATCAACTGAACAGTTAGTCACAAACTTATATCCAGCAGAACAAGGTTCTAAGTTTACTTCGGAGTTTATAGAGCTTTGCCAGCAAGAATTGACCCACTCTATTGGTCCAATGGCGAAATACATTCTGGAGGAAATTCTTTTAGACGCCCCAGATCTGTCTTCTAAAGAACTCATTGAAGCAGTCGCCGCTGAAATTCCCAACCTTCAACAAGCGGCTAAGTTTCGGCAACGCCTGCTTTTGTCGCTGTAATAGGCTGCTCTAATGATCCTGGGAATTGGGTGGTCGATCAACGCTGCGACGACTCTGATCGACACTGCGACGACCACTGCGGTACTGCTCTAATCGCTGCATTGCCATCGTCAGGCTCATCTTCATGCGCGAAAAGGTTTCTGCCAGACTACCCACTTCATCATTCGATGTTCGCTCAAATTCTGCCTCTGTGTCGCCCATGCTCACAGCCTCTGCAACATTTGCCATCCGATTTAGAGGACGCACCACATAACGCTTTAGCCAGAAATTGACTGCCAGAATCGTGGCGGCAAAAATCAGGACGAACACTCCGATCAGCGCTAGAAAAGATTTTTGAGCATTTTGAAGCACAGTGGTAGCAGGAACAGAAATCATTTGTGCGCCGATCACTTCATTCAGGTTCCAGCCAAAACCGTTGGCTGTGCCATAGCGCTCAATCATGCTCTTAGGCGCAGCCTCTGGCGTACTGTGGCATTGCAGACAAGTTGCCTTAGAAATGGGTAGCGGACGAGCAATATAGAAGAGTTTGCCACTGGGAGAGTCATGAAAGCCTCGCAGCTCTTTGAGATTGGAGTCTTGGCGGAACCGCTCAACTAGTGGTGCTTCAAAGCTATCAGCTTTGTCTCTCAAATTCGTCGGATTCAGAGTGGCTTCTTTGTAGAAAAATTCTTTGTATTCTGGATCGGTTCGCACCTTTTCAAAGACTTCCCGGGCTGAGAAGGCTGGCACAGTTTGAGGTAAAAACTCTGTTGCCAACTTATCTTGTAGCTCTGGCTTAACTTTCGTATCGGTATAGTCTCGCACTGAGTTCATGGTTGTCATCAACATTAGAGCTTTTGAAGTGACTTCATTTTGGGCACTGTTATTGAGGATTTGCGATAACGCAACGCCACTGGTCAGCACTCCTACAGCAAAGACCAGGAGCAAAAGAATGGTCAATTTTTGACCTAACTTAAGGTTGTTCAAAACGGATCGGAGAGGTTTCATCATGGCTGGCTCCATTGAGTTGTTAAATTTCGGAATGGTTCTACCACATCCCCGACTGCTTTGGAAAATTCGAGGATCTTTACGTCTGGCATTCAGCCTTTTAAGACATCAGGTAGCCAGAAAAACATGAGGATCAGAAAACAAACAAGACATAAGCCGATCGTGAAGAAGTCCATAAACTGTTAACACCCGTTTTAATCCATAGATTTGCTGAGAAATTGAGCATTATTCCAACTGTCGTGCTGCCAGTCGCGCAAAGAGTCCGCCGTCCTGCTTTACCAGTTCAGCAAAGTTACCCACTTGCACCACTCGTCCCGATTCCACAACATAAATGCGATCGGCCTCTCGAATCGTACTCAGGCGGTGAGCAATCACAATACGAGTCGCATTCATGCGAGATAAGCTTTCGGTAATAATGGCTTGCGTATTGTTATCGAGCGCGCTGGTGGCTTCGTCCATCAGAATAATTTTAGGTTTTAGAACCAACGCCCGGGCAATCAACAGTCGTTGCCGTTGTCCACCAGAGAGATTGGTCGCCCCTTCACTGATCACGGTATGCATCCCCATCGGCATTTGCTTGATGTCATCGGCAAAGCCAGCGTTGTTGGCAGCTTCCCACGCCTCATCCATCGTGACTAAGGCTCCGCCTGTAATGATTTGAAAGAGTGCGCCGGTGCTAATTCTGCCGTTTTGCAGCACGACTCCCAGTTGCCGACGAACTGCGTTGACATCTAAACCTGCCAAGTCTTGACCGTCGTAGTAGACAGTGCCAGAGGCGGGGGTTTCAAAGCCGAGCAGCAGTCTAAAGACCGTGGATTTACCGCTCCCAGACGGACCAACTACGGCAACAAATTCGCCAGGTTCAGCGTGAATCGTGACATCATCTAGAATCAGTGGTCCATCCTCACGGTAGCGGAAGGTGACATGCTCTAACGCCAGCCGCCCGGTGAGCCTGCCCGGATCGGTTTTGCTAGCGTCTACCTCCGGTTCAGCTTGGACAATGGACTGTGCCCGCTCCCACAGAGGAATGATGTTCAAGGTGTTAATTAAAGTGTTGCTTAGGTCCCTTGCGCCTTGAATAAAAATGCCAAAGGCGGCATTAAATGCAAGAAAGACTCCAGCACTCAGCCCAAGCCCTGCCTGCCCCTGAGACTGCTGAATAAAGAGAATCGCAAACCAGAAGAGGAGAACAGCGCTGATCGTGGGCAGCACTTCATTGAATACGGCGACACTATCATCAATCCGCTGAGATTTCGCCAGCAGTTTCTTCTGCTGACTATATTTTTTGCCCCAGTAAGCAAAGGCACGCTCTTCAGCAGCAGCCACTCGTAGCTTGGCAACCCCATTGATCAGTTGTACGGTCAGACCCAGCATTAAGCCATCTAGTTGCTGGAGAGGACGAACCTGGCGCAGGTTGAGCATACTAGAAGACACCGTGACAAAGATGGCGATAAACGCTAAAACGCAAGCGATCAGAGCTAACTGCCAACTGTAGACGAACATCAGTCCCAGGTTGAGGAGCGCAAAGACGCTGCTAAAAACGGTGCGAAGAGTTGCGCCACTCACCTGCCGCCGAATTTTGCCAACGGATAGCACACGAGATTGAATATCCCCTGAAGAATATTGCCGGAAGAAAGAGGGCTTCAGACTGAGTAAGTTATCCCAAACGGCGGGTTGAAGAGTTGCGTCGGCAGCGGTTTCGACTCGCAAACTGACAATTCCTCGTGCCATTTCAAAGGCAGATTGACCGATCGCGACTGCAAACAGAGCCAATCCAATTTGTAAGAGCAAGCCGCGATCGCTGTCTGGAATCGCACTATCAATTAAAATTGCGGTCGCTTGGGGAATCACCATGCCCAGTAGGGTTGCCGCCAGCCCGGTCACCACCAGCAGGATGAGATCGAGTTGATGTCCTTTGAGGCTAAAGAACAGCAAATCCAGAGGGCGCTTCACGTTGTCAGCCAAGGGGCGGTAGAACATGAAGGCTTCCGGCGACAAAGATGCAGCGATCCTTTCATTCACTGCAACCCGCTGCTGGCTCACGGGGTCAAATAACTCATAGTGACCGGAAGCCCTTGGCAGTAAAGCAACCGGTTCATGGCTCTGGAGGGTATAGGCAAGTAAAGGTCCATTGTCCCGTTGCCACCACCGATTGGTCAGAAGGACTCTCCGCATCCGTAACCGGGAAGCCCGGGCGATCGCCTCGAGGGGATCTTTGACCCGGTTGAGTTCTTCTGAGCGGGCAGGCGGTTGAATGGTGACATCCATCGCTCTGCCAACGGCACCCGCAGCAATCAGCAGCGGTGTGCCCTCGGAGGAGAGAGGGGCGATACCCTGGGGCTTAAGGACAGAGGCAAGTTCGTCTAAGGTGGACTCTGTAACTTGGCGATTCAGCAGTTCTCTTTCTTGAAACCGCCGAAAGGCTGCCTCTGTGGTCTGTTGCTCAATGATGTCAAGGCAATGGAGGAAATATCCATGCAATTGTTCTAAACCAGCCACTAGAGTATCTAGATTCGCCAGTTCATGGATCTCTAGAAGGGCAATTTCGATCGTGTCTTCTGCTTGCAGCCACATCCCAACGCCAAACGGCATTCCGGCTGAAGTGGGATTCAAGGGAAAGGCTTCAAACCCCATCCATCGGGCAGATCCCTGCTGCACCTGCACCCACGAAACCGTCCCTTTCAAAGGCTGGAAGGTTTGACCCGGTGTCAGGGAAAGGAATTTTCGACCGATCGTCTGCACACTCAAGGCGGCATTTTCAACTGGTTTCAGCGCTGCACTCAAGTGATGAATCCAGGTTTCTAGCAAGGGGATGGCTGAAAAATCGGGGGCGATCGTCTGATCACCTAAATGCCAGAGAGAACATTTCAGTAGCTCTGTTTCTTCAATGGCGACTGCCAAAAGTCCGCGACATTGTTCGCTGTCTCGATCGATCGCCATGCCAAATAATGCCTCTCCAGCATTAGCACTGAAGAGATGTTGGCGAGCACCGTTCGGGACACCATCCGTCAGGGCAACCGTGAATAAAGACATGGAACCAGTGCGAATCAGCCAAAACGCCTCCGGATCATCTAGCAGTATGGGTTGATTGCCCTTAAGTTTGAATAGCTGCGGCTGCAACTCCTTATCATCCAGTTGTTTAAGCATGGCTGTTTTCCTGCAATGCTCCGTCCTCGCGGTGAATCAATCGGGCGTATGCGCCTCCCTGCTGACTTAAGGCTTCGTGCGTGCCTCTTTGAACCACCTTGCCCCGTTCCAGAACGATGATTTCATCACAGTCCCTAATTGTGCTTAGGCGGTGAGCGACCACAATGCAGGAACAACCTCGTCTGCGGAGGTTGCGATCAATGATCAGTTCAGTTTCAGCATCGAGGGCGCTGGTGGCTTCATCTAGAACCAGAATCGATGGATTTCTGACCAACGCCCTGGCGATTTCTAGACGCTGCCGCTGTCCGCCGCTGATGTTGGCACCTGCTTCGATCAACTCCGCATCGTACCCACCCGGCATCAGGAGTACGAGGTCATTGATAGCGGCATCTTTGCAAGCTTGAATGATGTCATTGCGCGGGACGGTCTCATCCCAAAGCGTCAGGTTGTCGGCAACAGTGCCAGCAAACAGGAAGATGTCCTGCTCCACCATGGCGACCGAATTAGCCAGCACAGACCGAGGAAGCTGCGATCGCAGCTTGCCGTCAAACAGAATCTCTCCTGACCAGGGTTCATACAGTCCGCACACCAGCTTGGCAAGGGTAGACTTACCCGAACCACTGCCGCCTACCAGCGCCACCCGTTCCCCCGGTTTGACGGTGAGGCTAAAATCTTCAATTAAGGGACCGTCGAGTCGGCTGTAGCCAAAAGTGACATTGTTCAACTCGACATACCCCTGCAAGCGAAACGAATCTACATCAACCCGATAGGCGGTATCTTTGCGATTAGCTTCTGGATCGGTGGGGTTTTGCAGCACATCATCCAGACGGTTTAGATCGCCTTCTAGTTCTTGAAGCGTGCTGCCAAAGTTGACAAGGCTGTTTACGGGTGCGAGGAAACTCCCCATCAAAAGCTGGAAAGCAATCAGCATCCCGATCGTCAGGTCGCCATTCATCACCCGCAGACCGCCCACGACCAGGATCGATGCCGTGGTCAAGGTGCCTAACAGGGTAGGCAAGACTGAGAGAATCTGGTTTTGCAGGGCGAGTTGCTGTTGCGAGTTGACCGCCTTGGCGTAATAGCCTGCGAACTTGGCAAACAGATCAGACTCTAAGCCAGAGGCCTTGACGGTTTCCATAGTTTGAATGCCGCCGATCGCCACCCCAGACACTTTGCCATACTCCTGTGCTAATCTCATGTTGGCATCGACACGCGAGCGGGAAAGTAGCTGCAAAGCAAAGAAATTGATCCCAGCAAAAAAGAAGCCAATTAATGTCAATACCCAGTCATAGAAGAACATGAGGATGGCATAGAAGATAATCATCACCGCATCAATGACAGTCGTCGCCAAACGACCAGAGAGAATCTGTGCCACTTTATCATTCATATCTAAGCGGCTGCTGATCTCCCCGGCAAACCGTTGAGCATAAAAGCCAACGGGTAAGCGTAAGGTATGCCAGAGAAACTGTCCCGACATCCCGATCGACAGCTTTAACATCAGCCGCCGCAAGTAATATAGCCGCAAGCGTGCTAAAAGCCCAATCAAGACAACTGTCATTAACATACCCACTACCAATAGGCGCAGCCATTCCTGTCTGCCCTGAACCAGAACTTCATCGACAAACACCTGCGTGAAAGCCGGGATTGCCAACCGGGGAAGCGTGAGCAACAGACCCGCAATCAGGCAATACAACAACGCACCTCGAACTCCAGCTAGTCGAACACTCAAGCTTTCGAGGATACTGGGTTTACGTCCACCTTTACTAAAATTGGCACCGGGTTCCATGACCAGCACAACGCCGGTATACGCTTGGTCAAATTCCTGTAGGGAAACTGTTCGGGGTCCAGTCGCGGGATCATTGAGATACACTCGATCTTGACCAAACCCTTCTAGTACCAGGAAGTGATTGAAATTCCAAAAAACAATGTAGGGAGGACGCGAATCTTTCAGGGTGTCCAGCGGTTTTTGTAAGCCTTTAGCTTGTAACCCATAGTGTCTTGCTGCTTTTACCACATTGGATGCTTTACTCCCGTCTCGTGATACGCCGCACTCTTGCCGCAGCTCTGTCAGTGGCACGATCCGACCGTAGTAGCCCAACATAATTCCCAGAGCAGCGGCACCGCATTCGACTGCCTCCATTTGCAGGAGGGTTGGGGTTTTGACCCTACCAGGGGCGCTTGGCTCGAAAAGTTTGAAACCCAAGATGCTTGCCATGTGACTGATTAATCTACGAGGAGGATTGAGCGATCACGAATGCGCGTATCAACTGTCAACAATTGATTTCAGTAGGGGAATGATGTAGCTGATTGGACTTTGCTCTCCCACTTTGACCCGGACAGTAGTGGTGGTAGCCGCAGAAAGCTTTTGTTGAGGTCCCTTAGAGGAAGACCACTGATAGCCGCTTTCGGTGGTGGGGTCTTCCTGAAGTTGGGCAAACACTTCGAGATTGCGATCGCCAGACATCAGACTTTTAACCGTTTCCTCATTGCCAATCAGCACCAATGCGCCTTGGGGAGTCGCAGGTAGGGATGAAACACTCGTCACCGCTCCGGTAACTCCACCAAACCGCTCCCGCTTGACGGTGCTAGGAGTCACCTGAACGGGCATTCCTGGCTTAATGCGTTTGCCATCCTGAACGGCAAAGTAGGTCACGCTGACCAACTTATCAGACGGAGTTTCTACATTCAGCGTGGCAATATTACTGCCAGTAGAGATGACCTGTCCCGGTTTTGCGGCAATTTCTTCCACCCTGCCGCTGTATCCGCTCTGAATCTTACTCTTTTCCTTCAGTTCTACTTCCAGGCGAGCAATGTTGCGCTTAACTTCTTGAATCCGATTTTGCCGAGTCTGATTAGACTCTAGGTTTTGTTGAGCAAAGCTTGTTTCCTGACTGTCTAACTCGCGTAACTGCGCTTCGATTCCAGACATGCTGGTCAAACTTGCTAAATATTGCCGTTCAGCCTCTGCTTCTTTGGCATCAATCCGCTTCAGTTGGGATTGAGCATCGGCAAGCACCGCCTGGTTACTCAGGTATTCTTGTTGTGCCTGCAACACCAATTCGCTGGAAACGGCACCTTCTTGAAGGAGTTGCTGCCGTTTTTTGACGCGATCTTGAAGAACCGGAAGTAATGTCTGCAATGACTGCACTCGCTGCTGCGAGTTTTGGCGATCGGATCGCAGCGATTCTAGATCTTTGTCTCTCAAAATCGGGGTTAGGCTTTGAGCATTTTGTAGGCTTTTTAGAAGGGTCTGCTGCTGCTGGGCACTGGACTTTCCTTCGCGTTCGAGCCGCTGCCCTTGGAGTGAATTGGCTTGCTGATTTTGGTCTTGGAGTTCTGAGAGTTTGTTTAATTCTTGCTGCAATTGCTTTTTAAGCTCTGGATCGGGATCGAGCGTGGCCAGGATATCGCCCTTCTTCACTGAGTCTCCAGCCTTAACATCGATCGTCAATATCTGTCCAGCACTTCGGGTTTGCACCAACACCACTTTTTGAGGACGAATCAACACGCCTTGCCCAGTCACCGTCATGGGAAGCCGTCCGACAATGCTCCAGACGATCGCGACAAATGTCAGCCCACCCAGAGTGACTAAGGGCAACCACGATTTAGGTCCAACGACCTGCATCAGTTGGTCTAACTGTTCTGGAGACGATAAACGCTCTAGGGATTCTTTCCTGAATAAGTCACGCTTTTGGTCTAACATTTGCCATCACCCCAAATACATTGCAAGTCGAAATCAGTGATTAGTTACCGCTACTCTCATTGCCTTGACGAGCCCTATGAAACCTGCCCTCGGCCCCTCACGCTCCTTTCACGTTGAGGCATTTTAGCAACCAGTCAAATCTCGCTCCAGCCAACGAAACGTGATCTAAAACATTGAAGTCTAATTCGTCCTGGTATTCGATGCTGTCATCCAACACCTGTCCTTCGTCATAGGTTCGTCTGCCATATCCCAGACGGCTACTGATGTCGCGCAAGCGGTTTAAGAGCAAAATCGAAATCACCCGATAGAAGTGAGACGCAAACACCTCATCTTGATGCAGCTTGATCACCAGTTGTTGTTTGGGAACCATCAACACCAGAGAATCTTCGTGCGCTTTAATCGTGGTTTCTGGTGGACGATCGTCGACAAAGGGCATTTCTCCCGCAATGTCGCCACGCAACAATCTAGCAATCTCACGATCAGAGTCATCCCCGCTCTCTAAGGAGGCAAAGACGATCGCTAAGGGGTTATTGTCATCATCCGAAATCGAGACGGTCATGGTGCCATTGAGCAGGATATATAGCCCGTCAACAGGTCTGCCCTTATGGATTAGGATTCTGCCAGCCGGAATTTCTTCTCGTTGCCCAGCGGCAATAATCCAATCGATATCGCTATCGCTCAGTTCTCCAAACACAAACAAGACTTCTCTGATTTGAGAGCTTTGAGCAAACCTGCTGTAGCCGAGCTGGTTGACCACAGACCGCAGTCGGTTAGAAAGAAGAATGGCGATCGCCCGGTACAAGTGAGCCGCAAAACTGATATCCTGCTGTAGTTTTGCAGTGATCTGACTTTGCGAAATCGATAAGACGAGCGAGTCTTCGATCGCTCTAATAACGGTAAAGGGAGCACGAGAGTCTAGAAAGCATTCTTCACCGACCAGTTCACCGCTCGATAAGCGAGCAATCTCTCGTTCCGTGTTTTCTCGCCCCTCTAAAGCCGAAAAAGCAAGGGCTAAAGGATCACTTTCTGCCTGGGGAATAGCAACGGTCAATGCTCCTTCTAGAACGAGGTACAGGTTGTCAGCAGCTTCATTTTGCTGAAGCAAGACCTCACCCGCTGCTATTTCCTCGCGCTTTCCGGTAGCGATCATCCAATTAATGTCGCTGTTACTTAATTCTTGAAGTAGAACTTCTGTCATAACCCATAACACCTTATGTTTTACTTACGACACGAGGATGCTTAATTGATGCAGACCCACGAGGCAAGGCTTTGTGCTCTGTCAAGCTTCAGGAGAGTAACGGGCTGAATGTGAGCCGTCTTTACAGTTCGTCAAATAGGTGGGGCGATCGTTAAGGGAAACAGACCGGGCATCTAACTAACGAGCTGCATACACAAGCACCTACAACCGGTTTCATTTGCACATCAGCCGCTACTCAACTTCGATCAATTGGGGCGTGCTTTGAGTCTGGGTTTTCGACACCACCCCCTGCCACCGCTTCTAAAGTTTCATCCGATATCTCGGTTTCGGCTGAGAAGTTTGTTCCGGCTGATGCCGTTGCCCCGGCTGATGCCTTGATTTCTACTAGCGTTCTGTTTTGGTGTACTTGCTTATCTTTCATGCGATCGGTTGACATAGATCCTCCTGATAGATTTGATGAATGGAACGAGTTCTGCTTCTTTTAACCTTGCTGCTAACCGCTGACTGTGAGCGATTATACATCTGGGACGACAAAACTCTTTATCTAGCCAAATATGAAGCTTTCCGGGTGAGATGTAAAGCCTCCTAGAAGGATGAATGAGAGAAAACCTAGAATTCTCAATTGATTGTATTGGGAAACCTAGATCAATTACCTTCTTGCGAATCAAAACAGCTTAAAAGCTTTGGTGTGGCTTAAGCATTCTCAATAAGATCTGAATTTTTTGGGACTCCTATTGGTTGTATCCAGTACTAGTGGGTCATTTGGCATGAATATCGCCATTGCCAGATCGCTGAATACAGCAGCATCAGGATGATTAGCCTTTCCAAGAATGGCAATGTTCATGCCAAATGACCCACTAGTTGTATTCAGTACTATAGAAACCTCTAAAGCGATTGTAAATGTAGAAAAGTTTAGGAAAATTGAGGAGTTTTTCAAAAAACGTCTGACTGAGGGCGATTCTCACTCGCAGGCTACACGTCTTAGGCTTCTGACCCAGCAGCTGTACTCCGCTCAAAACAGAATTAACAAATCTTATTCATGCTCTTCGGAATTCAGGTCTATTCTGCTGCAAAACGAACTCGCTGTAGTTTGATAGATCATTTAGTCCAGTCAGATTCAGAATCATCTCGGCATCAACCAGACGGTGAGGTGTATCAGCAGTTCTTTCCAGTTAACTCGAAGTTTCATAGTTCAATACTCCAGACAGTTTTTTGAACGATTCTATAAGGCTTTCAGAGCTAGCAGTTCAAGGATCGAGCTATTTTTTCAAAGTTAGCTCTGCCCCTGACTTGGAAAAAAAGATCTTGCTTACGGCAGGATGCGGGTTTGAGCCTTAAAATCTGCTCAAATTTTGTCCGGAGTATTGATAGTTGCCTCCTAAATCAAAGTTTCTGATTTTTAAGATGAGCTATGTTCTTGTCTAAATGAATCCAAACAATAGGCTGATGGCTTTGCTTAAAATGCTTTTGGCAGACATCCACCAAGAATCAAGCTAACTGCGGTTCGGTCATGCTTGATTTCTTTGTTGTCCTTACAGTAGGCAAGATCTAGCCCGCTCACAATCTAGAAGTTTTGAGCTAAATTCAGGAGTTTAGTTGTTTTAATTCAGGCGAAAAAAGCGAAATAATTCAGAAGAGTTCAGAAAAATTCAGGGGAAGGATCTGACGGGCGATCGATTTCTGTACTTAATAAGTCTGTACTTAATAAAAGAGTCTATAGTTCGCATTTGATCGGTTCAATCACTCACCGGAGACCACCCATTCTGATCCCATCAGGGTGCAATTCCTGAGTTTTACTGAGGATACCTATATGGTAATTATGGTTGATGTTGCTTATAGTGATTTCAATGACTGATTTCAACCACTGTTGTGTTCAGTACTGCTGACGGAACCAGGTTAAAAATAATACAAGTTAAGCTCACTCCATCTGAGTAGCATTATTCAATGTTGGACTGATTTGACTGTGTAGGATGTGGCATATTGAATTCATTGATTTGCAGAACCCAATCACACTTTTACATTGAGGTGCTTCATGTCTCAGATTGTGTCTGTTCACTCCTTTCGGGGCGGGACTGGTAAATCAAACACAACGGCTAACTTAGCGGCGATCGTGGCGGGTATGGGAAAGCGGGTTGGTATCGTTGATACAGATATCCAATCTCCTGGAATTCATATCCTATTCGGGCTGAATGTAGAAAAGATTAAGCTGACGTTGAATGATTATTTGTGGGGTCGTTGCAAGATTGAAGACTGTGCTTATAATGTCAGTCCTGAAAAAATCACGAAGGCAAATGGCAATATTTTCCTGATTCCCTCTAGCGTTAAAGTAGGCGAGATTGCTCGTATTTTAAAGGATGGCTATAACGTTCGTCTGCTAAACGATGGATTCCGGCAACTGATTCGCAACCTTAATTTAGATTATCTCTTTATTGACACCCATCCTGGGATTAACGAAGAGACATTACTTTCAATCACAATTTCTAACACTCTCGTTATTATCATGCGCCCCGATCGTCAAGATTTTCAGGGCACCGCAGTCACCGTGGAGTTAGCCAGGAAATTGAAGGTTCCTAAAATGTTACTGTTGGTTAACAGAGTATTACAAAGTTTGAATTTTGACGAAGTGCGGCAACTCGTCGAAAAGACCTACAATTCACCTGTAGCCGGAATTTTGCCAAACTGCGATGAGATGATGAAGCTTGCCAGTAGTGGCCTTTTCTGCTTGCGTTATCCAGATCATTCTCTCACTCAGGAATTGAAAAAGGTGGCGAAGCAGGTGCTTGAGGAAGACAAAAAACCCCAAGCACCTGCTTCAGTGTTGTCTAAATTCAGGTGGACAGGGCGTTAATTTGGAGACAACTCACAGACAGACGCTGAGAAGCAATATTCTTGCTGCCCACGGGGCTGACATTGCACAAGTAGAGGAACTGCTTGCTTACAGTGAGAATGTCTTTGCTCAAGGTCGTCTGAATCTTCCTCTAAATTTCCCTTTAGAGTCTGAACTGCATGTTGCTACATGGATGCATTATGTTGCGATCGCCCATGAGATAGGCACGTTTGAGGCTTTGAAGCAGCGACTCGTGCAGTTACAATTTCCCATTCAAGCGGGAATAAGCCAAACCGAGGCTTATCGGATTGTCACGCGCAAGGGCGGGTTAACCGATCAGATGCCTGAAGCAACAGGTCTGGTCTTGCAACAGCCAGACCTGTTAGAGCTATTGATCCACCAGAGTTTGGCGGGGGCTATCCCAATCCTGATTGTCAAACATCGGCAGGATTTTGTTTCCCTGGTGCAGGCGCTTGCCATGCGAAACGAACCCAAGCTTGTGCCTGATTCGATGGGAGCCTGTATTATTTCCGGTTTCAACAATTGGGATCGAATTCGTCAGTATCGCAAACAATGGGAAACTGCAAATCCGATCGCCGCTTCTGACAGTGATTGGGCGGCAGAGTTCCAGCGTTTGGCACCTCAAAAAGCGCTCTATCAAGATCGGTTCATCATTCTCAGTGATGGTTTCTACAGTGCGATAACCGCTGCCGATATGGGGTTGGAAGAGGCAGAATGGCGACGCTTATCCTTGATCATCCGCCTCGAGCATGAGTGTACTCATTACTTTACCTATCGTGTGCTTGGCTCCATGCACAATCATCTGTTGGATGAGCTAATCGCTGATTACCGAGGAATTGTAGCCGCCGCTGGACGATATCAAGCTGACTGGTTTTTGCGGTTTATCGGATTGGAATCGTTCCCACATTATCGGGAAGGTGGACGGTTGCAGAACTATCGAGGTCAACCACCACTTTCAGACGACGCATTTAAGGTGCTATGGGCACTGGTGCAAGCTGCAGCAAGAAATTTAGAACGCTTTGATGTTAATTACAGAAGTGAACTTAAACATCCTCAGCAAGAAGCTTTGGTCACGATCGCTCTCACTCGTTTAACCTTAGAAGAACTGGCTTCAGAGGCAGGCGATCGGCTGCTTCAAACAGTTTGCTTTGAACTCGCGACTGGATTCTAAAATAGAAATCCCACCTTCAAGGTGGGATGAGTGGGCGATGTAAATTACAGCTAGCAGGCTAATTCAAGTTGGTTGATAGAGTCCCTTTAAGGGCAAAACTATGGCTCTATCGTTTTCTGTATGCAAGTGTTCACAGTGGACTTTTTGAAGTGTCTCAAAAGGCTCAAAGTTCAGAAAGTGCTTATCCGTCAGCTTTGAGTCGCATAGTTCAGTCGATAGAGCCAAAACTATACTGTAGCTTAAGTAAATTAACGATCGCTAAAAGCTCGGTAAAGATGGCTTGTTCACGCTAACTGCCACACCGCCACCAATACCAGCACTAACAGACGCAATTCCATTTGAGAAAGCACCTGTAAATGCCTGAGTGTTAGTGAAAGCTAATTCACTGCCTTGAGCAATGGCACCAACATCGATACCGACACTGGCAACTCCACCAGCAACCGCTTCTAAATCCTGCTCAGAAAGTTCAATGTCACTTTCTTGAGCTTGAACGAGGTTATCTGACATGATGGTTCTCCTGTTGTGTAATGAGATTGAGCAATTTTTTGAGTTTGATCACCTAATTTCAGAAATCGGGTTCCCTTCTGGCAATCCAGAACAGACACCCGATTTCTTGAGAGGGTTTTAGCCAGCGATCGAAGCTGAGTGCGCTTGACCACCAGCAAGATTGAAGCCAGGAACCGAGATGGTTTGTGTGTCGGAGCTATTAGCAGTTGCAGCAAAGTTGTTACCGAAAGCAACACCGGTGGCATCAGCGAAAGAAAGAGCGATTCCTCCAGCGACTGCATCTAAATCTTGTTCGGACAGTTCGATGCTGGTTTCTTGAGATTGAGCAAGTTTGTCTGACATGATGGTTCTCCTAATAGTTATGTAATGAGGTTGAGTAATGATGTGAGAGAGAGGTAAGTGAGATTAGCCAGCGATCGAAGCTGAGTGCGCTTGACCACCAGCAAGATTGAAGCCAGGAACCGAGATGGTTTGTGTGTCGGAGCTATTAGCAGTTGCAGCAAAGTTGTTACCGAAAGCAACACCGGTGGCATCAGCGAAGGAAAGAGCGATTCCTCCAGCGACTGCATCTAAATCTTGTTCGGACAATTCGATGCTGGTTTCTTGAGATTGAGCAAGTTTGTCTGACATGATGGTTCTCCTGGTTGTGTTTAGTAGAGATTGAATCTGGGGTTGTTTTGTAAACCGCTTGATTCATTTGATGTCCCTACTATAGGCAGGATTCAAGCTCTCCACAATCTAGAAAAACTGAGGTAAATCCAGGAGTTAAATTGATTGAAATGCGAGGAGAAAATGAGAGGAATTGAGGAGAGTTCAGAAAAGTTGAGTTTTCACTCTTTCCCCAGACGCAAAGAGTTCTTAGGAACCAGTACAGAGGATATAGTTTTGCAACTAAGCCTGATTTCAGTGGACAATGCCTTTAGACTGTCAGTCAAGATACTAAGCAAGCGATAACAGTGGAATTAAATGTATGCGGTTATCCTTTCGGTTACGTCATCTGCTGCTCGCTCAATTGTTTCTGCTGCCTGCTTTAACCTTTTCGAGCTGTAGCCAAAACAATTCTGAGCCTGTCGAAAAATGGGTCATCGGACTTGTAAGTTATGACGCAGGCGCACAATCTTTAGATAAGTATCAAAATTTTAAGGAGTACCTAGGAAAGCAAACTCATAAAATCATTGAACTTGAACCTGCACTGAATGAACTGCAAGCGGTTCAACAGATTAATAGCAAAACCTGGTCAGTTGTGTTCGCGCCTCCGGGTCTGGCTGCGATCGCGATCAGCAAAAATCAGTACACTCCTATTTTTCCGCTGCAAGGGCTGAACAACTTGCGATCGGTGCTGCTCGTTCGAGATGACAGCCCATTCAAGAATATTTCAGACTTGGCTAATAAAGTGGTTGCATTAGGGCAACCTGGCTCTGCCGCTGGCTATTATTTACCCCTCTATGACCTCTATGGTTTAACATTGAAAGAGATCCGTTTCTCGCCCACTCCAAAAACGGTTCTAGAGTGGCTCAGTCAAGGAACGATTGATGCCGGGGCCTTATCTGAAGAAGAGTTTCAGCAATATCGAAACCAGTTTGGAACCACAAAGTTTCGAGTTTTGCACACGAGTCGTCCCGTTCCTGCGGGGGTCGTTTTGGTGAGCCCAGCAGTAGATGTCAATGAGCAAGAACAAATTAAGAAAGCGATGAGTCAAGCAACTGCAAGTATTGTTGAAGATGCGGGCTATATTCCCGATGCAAAGTTGCCTGACTATACACAGTTTGTTAAGCTGGTCGAAAAAGTGCGTCCATTGGAAGCTCAGGTTAAAAAGAAACCTGCTGTGCTGGAATTCAATCAAAACAATGCGGCTACTTCGCAGTCTCAGTAAGGCATATTCTCTCTGTCTTTCAGAACCTTGGCTTAATCGAGAATAATTGAGATGTTTATGATCAGTCGATTACCTGTAACTCGCATTGTTGCTTCCCTTGCCACGTCGATCGGCACGAGCACTCTGTTGGCAAGTCCAGGTTGGGCTTTTACATTGTCCAGTTCTGAAGCAACCTTCAAAATCAATAACTTTAGTGCTTTGCCGCTCAATGTCACAACTTTACGTGACACCAATACTCAAGTCATTGCCCCTAATGGCTTGGTTAAGAGTAATGCCGATGCGAATGCACTTTTTCTAACTGATGAATCGAATCGATCGAGTTCACAGGCTAATGGTTTTTCTTCTAGTGTCGTGAGTGGCAGCGGTAACCACTACTCTGGACTCGCGCAGAGTGTTGCTCAAGTCGTTGGCTACACGTTTCAGATCGGAAGCGGAGAAACGTTTTTGTTTGACTTCGATACTTCGTTAAACTTAAAGACCTCAATCGATCAGCCTGAAGTTGAGGCTGCTAAAGCGATCGGCACCATCGGTCTTGGGTTGTATGATTCGGCTGACCCAACCCATTTGACTCTCCTAGACTTTTTAACGATCGCCAGTAATTTAGGAACGCCAGGTAGTAATGTGCTGACTGTCGATCAGAGCGCTGGCATTACGTTCAGTTCCAAGCAAACTTCTCTTAACAGCTTTTCAGGAGGCAATCAGGCTTCGGCTTTAGTGCAGGGCAGCTTTTCCCGCTCCTTTACCAGACCCACCTCCTTGATTTTGGTAGGGTACGGCTCGAATCAAGCAACTGTGGCTGTTCCTGAACCCTCCAATGTTTTGGCTTCAGTGTTTTGCATCGGCTTGCTTGGGATCAGACTTCAGCGCAAATCAAAATTGATTGAACCGAAATCCTAGCTCTCGACTGCGCCTAGAGCTTTTAATGTGACTTTTTGAGCCTCTGTCAGCCCTCTTACGTCAGTAATGTCCATTCTTTCGTAGGGTCTCTTAGCAATCAAGGTCTTGAGACAATGACCTGTCTTGAGATCCCAAAGTTTAATGGTTTCGTCTTGAGACCCACTCGCCAAGGTTTGACCGATCGGGCTAAAAGCAACAGACCAAATCCAACTCAGGTGTCCCTGTAAAGACTGTCTGCATTCCCCGGTTTGAATATCCCACAGTTTAATGGTGTTGTCACAACCTCCACTCGCCAAAGCTTGACCGTCAGGGCTGAAGGCGACGGTCTGGATCCAACTTGTGTGCCCTAAGAATGTTTGAAGACATTCTCCGGTCTGAACATCCCACAGTTTGATGGTGTTGTCGCAACTCCCACTCGCCAAGGTCTTACCATCAGGGCTGAAGGCGACGGTCTGAATCCAGCTTGCATGCCCAGAGAGTAGTTGAAGACATTCTCCGCTGCTGGCATGCCATAGCCTGATTGTTTTGTCGTAGCTGCCACTAGCTAAGGTTTGACCATCGGCACTGAACGCAACTGACCACACCCAGCTTGTATGCCCAGAGAAGGTTTTGAGGCACACCCCAGTCAGAACATCCCATAGCTTTAGCAGATGGTCACCACTGCCGCTGGCAAGGGTCGTGCCATTGGGACTGAAGGCGATCGCCCGAATCCAACGGTTACTCTGCAACGTACTGCTGCATTGACCCGTACTCACATCCCATAGCTTAATCTGGTAGTCACTGCTACCACTGGCAAGAGTCGTGCCATTTGGGCTGAAAGCAACCGAACAAACCCAGCCTTGATGCCCTTTCATCGTGGTGCGACATTCCCCTGTCTCAACATCCCACACCCTCACCTGATGATCCTCACTCCCACTTGCTAAAGTGGCACCGTCAGGGCTGAAGGCAACCGACTGCACCCAAGTCGCATACCCCTGCAATGTTCGCAGACATTGTCCTGTACTCGTATCCCATAGCCGCATCGTGCGGTCTTCTCCGACGCTGGCAAGCGTTACCCCATCTGGGCTGAAGGCAACCGACTCTAAACGATTGCTATGTCCATACAGGGTTTTCAAGCATTGACCCGTAATGATATCCCATAATTTGACGGTGTAGTCACCGCTGCCGCTTGCCAAAAGATCTCCTTGCGGGCTGAAGACGACCGATCGCACTCGATGACTGTGCCCTTGAAGCGTCTGGAGACACGTTCCCGTCTTCAGATCCCAAAGTTTGACGGTGTTGTCTCCTCCCCCGCTGGCAAGTGCTGTCCCATCTGGGCTGAAGACGACCGATCGCACCCACAGCGTATGCCCCTGCAAGGTATGCAAACACTCGCCAGTGCTAGCATTCCACAGCTTTAACGTTTTGTCTTCGCTCCCACTCGCCAAGATCTGACCATCCGGGCTAAACGCTACTGACCACACCCAATGGTGATGCCCCTGAAGCGTCTTGAAGCATTCCCCTGTGTGAACCTGCCACAGCTTAATCGTGTTGTCTCCACTGCCACTTGCCAGGGTCGTGCCATCGGGACTAAAGGTGACAGAACGTACCCAGCTAGAATGCTGCCGCAGTTCTTTGAGACAGTCTCCACTACTGACCTCCCACAGCCGGATTGTCTGGTCGCTGCTTGCACTTGCCAGGGTCGTGCCATCGGGACTAAAGGTGACAGAACGTACCCAACCAGAATGCCCCCTACAAACCATCAGTTGCCGACCATCCGCAACCTGCCACAAGCGAATCTCTCCACTTGCATCTCCCGTTGCTAGTAATTGACCATCGGGACTAAAGGCAACGGAGCCGATACTAGTCAACCTTTGGGCAAAAACAGACTTCGCTAAATCTGCCCCTGTGAAATTTACCTGGTGCAGGTTAACATTCTGAAGGTAAGCTTGCCAGATGGTGAGATGGGAAAAATCTTCGCCGTTTAAATCGACTTCCAGAAAGCAAAGGAGATTGATAGCATTGCCTCCGGCATATCCCGGTTCTAGCGTTGAGTCACGCCGCAGTGAGGCGAGGATCTGTTTGAGTTGGGTTGCAGTGTTCTTTTTGAAGCTAGAGAGGAGGCGATCGCTAATCGGTTTCAAAATAAAGCTCGTTTGAATCTTTCTGAGGTATTCTTTGGCTTGCGCTTCAATCAAAGCATGGCTTTGAAAGAGGGCAATTTGTCCCGTAGAAATTTCTGCACCAATGTGCTGGATCAGGCGATCCGTAACATACTCCATCACCACAGGCTGCAAGGAAAAGCTGGTGCCATATTTCTCAATCAGCGATCGTCGTCCTAGCGATTTAACGGCTTCTAGCAATTCTCGTTTGGACAGTGGCGATACAATACTATCGTCCAATCCCTGAAGCGAGGTTGGCTCCCGCTTGATCGCAAGCCAGTATAAAACTGTCTGCTCTAACTCAGAGAGGCGATCGAACTGTTGATCTAATAGTTCGCCCAGATCATCAAAAACGATCGTTCCCTGCTGCAAAAACTCCGAAATATCGCTATCAAACAACTCATGAATCGTGGTTGAGACAATCTTTAAGGCGAGGGGATTGCCATCATACCGTTCCACCAATCGTTGCCATTCTCCCTCTGACCCTGACAGAGTGCCTTTGAGTTTGCAAATGGCTTGTCCTTCTTCAACTTTTAAGCCTCTGAGCTGTAATGAGCGAACAGGCAGGGATTCCCCTTCTAAGAGGGCAACTTCTTTATGTTTTTCTCGGCTGGTCAAAATCACACAGCTCTGGTGCCGATCGGCACCGAGATGGTGGAGAAGTTCGCCATACCCTTCGTAGCCTGCTTGATACTGCCCCACACAATCGCCACTTTGTAAAATGGATTCAGCATTATCTAAGATGACTAGACAGCGAGTTGCACGTAATTCTTGAATGAGCCGTAGAATTCGACTGGCAGTATCCTCTGGTAGGTCAGTTTGCTCACCCCGACTCAAAAATTGCAGCAAGTCAGCCAGAACAAATTCAACTAGGGGGGCATCGCGCAGCGATCGCCAAATAATCCGTTCAAACTGGTCTTGAATTTGTTGGGCAAGTTTCACTGATAGGGCTGTTTTACCCATCCCACCTATGCCTAAAACAGCGACCAAACGGGAGTTGTCTTTAACAATCCACTCCTCAAGTTGAGTGCATTCTTCAGTCCGTCCATAAAAGACAGATACGTCAACCGCTTCTCCCCAATCCTGGCGCAAGCTAGAACGTTCCTTTTCTAAAGACAATGGTGACTTCACATCCTGCGCTAAAAGAGGAAAGGGCTGGGATGCGCTAGCTGAAGCTGACTGCCATTGCCGTTCGATCGCTGCCTTAAAATTCGTTTTACTAACCTTTTCCCCTAAAACCTCCGACAGCAGCTTCCATAACTTTGGACCCGTATCTTGCTTAATGTAGTTGGGCGAATATCCATAGGTTTCAGCAATCTTGTCATAGCTCTGATTTTTCACAGACCAGGAGGCACGGAATACGGCTGTTTGCAGGTCACTCAGGTGTTTGCCTGTGTGTGCAAACACCTGAGCGTCGGTAAATTCCAGTGCAGTATCAAATTCCATTCATTAACTCGATAGTTTAACCTCTGTTTTAGCTGGACTTTAGTTGTTGCCAAGCTAAAAACATCAGAATGGACTCCACCTCGTCTGTAATAATGTGATTGGTAAAGTCATTTACAAAAATGCCTTCACCACTCGATCGGCTCACAGTTAATTCACACCAGTTTACCAGCAGGTTACGATATCGTGCCGAGATACGTATGAAAGGCGGTCACCTTTTACAGGTATCTCGGCATGACTCCAGGTAGCTCCATCAACGGAAAAATCTACAGCATGATACTTCGGGGGTGTTTGTCGCTTTATCATCAGACAGCCGTATAACTGTTTTGTTGGAGCAGACTACCAACTGGTTGCGGGTTTCCTCATCAGGGTGAATTTCAACTGGTTGCGGGTTTCGTGCAAATTTGAGCGCGAGCATGCCCACTAACACCACCAAGCCGAGCGCTCGACGGAAGTAGTTGACCCCCTCAAACATCTCCTGCCATGCCCAAGTAAACAGAGCGCCGAACGCCACTAAATCTACCCCGGTCTTCAGGTCACCGTTGGGGAGTATGAGTTGAAGTGAGGTCGCTGCCAACCCCCAGAAGCGGCAGATTCGGCATCTGAGCAATCACAATCCTGCCCTCACGGTCACGAAATGTGCGATCCAACAACGTAGTTGCCTTCGTCTTAGGGTTCTCTGGATTGGGGTTCAAGTGGGACGACATCTGACCTGCCTCAATGTTCTTGGGAACAAATACTAGTGCTGCTCCGCCCACTTGATGCCTGACTAAAGTGAGAGATTGCCAGAGTGATTGCGAACAACAGGATGAAAGGTTGATCCGATATGTGGGCAAGTGCAATTCGTTTTAGAGAAACCAAAATTCACCACAACCTTGACCAACCTGCTTCCAGGCTCAACTGAAACCACTTTGTAGATCATCTCACATCTTGCACCTGGGCTAAAACGGCTCTTATTGAGAATAGAAACGCTTGAAAAGCTTGCTATCTCGTTCAAAAATCGGCTTGTTGAGATTGGTGCAAGATGTCAGTCATCGCAAGGTCAGGATGGCGGCTCGTCTTTGCTGGGGCGTGACCTCCAGGTAGCGAGACAGTTCATTCAACGACTCATGCCCCGTAATGGACGCGATCGTCTTGATGGGGATGCCCTTCCCGTGCAGCGAGGTCGCCAGCGATCGCCGAAAGCTATGCGTTCCCACACCCCGCAACTCTAGAGCTTCACAGACTTCTTTCAGCTCTTTTGCCAATCCCT
>Ga0209724_1001034_pt1 | contig 26042 bp, 26 predicted proteins | sample grotaG_FD_184143 | JGI IMG/M metagenome (GOLD analysis project Ga0209724, IMG submission 184143) | Glacier valley bacterial and archeal communities from Borup Fiord, Nunavut, Canada, to study Microbial Dark Matter (Phase II) -... | ecosystem: Environmental > Aquatic > Freshwater > Ice > Glacier ...
AAATATTGGGTACCTGGAATTTATCGGTTTAAAATGCGCAGCACTTTTACCATTGTCGGTAAAATATGGGCGAAGAATGGAATTCATTGGCAATTCCATTACCTGCGGCACATGCAGCGATCAATCTATTGTTCCCTGTGGTAGAGGTGTTTGGCAAGATCAACATAATGCTTACTTAAGTTACGGCCCAGCAGTTGCCCGCAGTTTAATGCGCAATGGCAACTGAGTGCAGTTTCAGGTATTGGTTTAATGCACAGTTGAACAGTCACCCTGATCTGGCTGAGCACCGGCAAATAGCTTTTGAACTGGAAAGTTTTTCAAAAGGAGAAAGAAATGGTAGCTATTAAATTACCGAAGTAATCCAATAACTTTATTTAAAAATTGTCTGTAATTTATTTATCAAATAGCAGGAACCATGTCTAAATTAATATCAATAAAACAAATTGCCATCGCTTTATTTTTTATAAGTGCTGTTTATAGCTCCATTGCACAGCCTGTAAAATTACATGGACAATTAAAAGTGGAAGGAACACAATTGGTTGATAAAGACAACCAGCCGGTAGTGTTAAATGGAATGAGCTTTGGCTGGAGCTGTTTTCATCCACGCTTTTACACAGCTTCTGCTGTAAGATGGTTATACAGAGACTGGAAATGTTCTGTAGTAAGAGCTGCACTTGGTGTAGAGCCGGATAAAGGCTATCTGAAGGATTCTGCCATTCAAAAAAAACTAATTAAAACGGTGGTAGATCAAGCTATCATAGATGGCATCTATGTTATCATCGACTGGCATAGCCATAATATTAATTTAAAAGAAGCCAAAGAATTTTTTAAAGAAATGGCCACTTTATATGGTTCCCATCCCAATATTATTTATGAATTATTTAATGAACCCGATTATGAGACCTGGTCCGAAGTAAAAAGTTATTCTACCGAATTAATATCCACCATCAGGGCAATTGACAGCAATAATATAATTCTGGTAGGCTCTCCTCATTGGGACCAGGATATAAATTTACCAGCCGAAGATCCGATCAGCGGTTATAAAAATTTAATGTACACGGTTCATTTTTATGCAGGTACACACAAACAAATTTTGCGTGACAAAACAGATGCTGCCATTGCAAAGGGGCTGCCCGTTTTTATATCAGAATCTGCAGGTATGCAGGCAACAGGAAATGGACCTATTGATTATGAAGAATGGAATAAATGGATTAAGTGGATGGAAATAAAAAAACTGAGCTGGATCACCTGGTCTGTTTCAGATAAAGATGAAACCTGTTCTGTGCTAAATAATAGTGCGTCGGATTTTGGTGGCTGGAAGACAGATGACCTGAAAGAATCAGGTATTAAAACCCGGGAGATTTTAAGAAATAAAGCCAAAAATAAATAGGATAAAAAAAATTGATTGCAAGGATATTGTGTAGTTACATAATCAATTTATTAAAACAGGCAATTTATATTGCCTGCTTTTAATAAATAAATTGCCCATGTATATTTCCTTCCAATTATTATTTTTTATTTCATAGTTTAAATATAAATGCTGCTTGAAAAATTAATATCAAATATTTAAAAGCCACTTTTTTAAATATAAGTTATTATTTAATCAAGAGTTCTTGGTTACCCCATTGTAATCCACCATAAACTGAAATCGTGTAGATGCCAGACTCGATTCCTGCAATTAATATTTGTTGAATGGACGGGAGTTTTATATTTAAAAGTTTTTCTTACACCTCCTAAACGATCTGTAATTTTTATTTTATATATCACATCTGATGGTACCGTTTTAGCGTTCGAAGAAATAGATGTAGCACTTATGTTAACATTGCCTTGGGTAGGATTTGGAGCCATTAAAAATGTTGGTGGGCAACTGGAATAAACTGTAATGCCGTCCAACTTTGCGGCACCACATAAATCAGTATAGTTTAACCTAACTGCACCTCCTCCTTTAACATCTACCTGTTTTGTTGGACTGCTTGGGTTAAAATTTACTATTTGACTATTTGTTCCCAAGTTACCTACAGTCCATGACCAGTTTGAACCACTGTTAGCGGCTGCAGCCAGTAGCATCAACCTGCGGCTGCCAGACTGCCCCGTTATTATCTGTGCGTTGAATCAATAATCCATTAGGGGGTGCCACTGCATTGGGAGCCATAGAGGCAATATAACCTCTACCCAAAGCATCATAAGCAGTTGAAGGGTCGCCTCTTCCAAATGCATTATTAGGGAGAATATCTGCGCCTTGTCAATTAGCTCCGCTGTTATTACTCCAATAAGCTCCTTAAAAGGAATTACCTACTGGGAAAGTATTTGAACTAACCAATAAACTCTGATTATTAACTCTGTTGATACTTATATGCACCTCATACTGAGGAACATTTGATGAAAAATTCTAACATCCGGTCTTTCACAAGTAACTAATCTGTTTGAAGATATATCACTATTTACTGATTTAGATAATTGAGCACCTGGTTTAATCATGATGGGAAGAGCAAAGCTGTCATAGGTATTGTTGCTTTGGGAAAACGAAAACATAATGACAAAGAAACTTGCCATTGTAATAAGTAATTTCTTTTTCATGGTAATCATTTTAAGTTATAATATTTAAGTTGCCATAATTCAATTGTTCTAATTCCTTGATTTATTTCATCACGGTGTATTTTTATAAAACCTATTTTTTCTGAAAAACTAAAACTGCTAAAGTCGTAAGAACCCTGTCCAGCATACTTTCTACTTATTAAAAATGAATTTATAAAACTTGTGCTATTCTCCTTACTCACAAAAAAGCTATCCACCCAAAGGAGCTTTCCTGCCCATTCTTGCCCGTCAAAAAAAGGCTGAATAAATATTAGCCGGGGGTAAAGTAAACTTGTTACAGTGTTAGAATAAATAGTGTCATAAATTTTTATAGTGTCCGAAGCATTTCTGACATATTTTACTTCATTACCCCATGGATATTTATATTTCCAAATCATAGCATCAATATTATCAACAAGTTTTTTTGTACCTATGATAGTAACCCTAACTTGGTATTGCCTTGGTATATCTGTATGCTCTCTTATTTGGCTGGAATCATAAACATCATACTCCCAATAGTTACCAACTTTATTTGGGAAATACTCTGTACTTTTCATATTTATAATGGTATTTTCTTTTTTGCAGGAAAATAAAACTATTGCCGCTAATATAATTTGAAATAACATTTGTCGGAAATTTTTCATGGTAAAAATTTTAATGCATTTATTTAAAAATGCAGAAAGTTATAGAGAGTTATTTTATCTTATGACAATAAAAACTACCTCTCGGTTGCAAGATATAGGAGGACTATTTTCTCTAATAATAAGCTGTGTCTTTATAAACATAACCTTAATTTATAGAAAAATTATAAATAGTTTATCAATCTGCTTTTTACAAGAAATAGCTAAATAATAGAAAGACCCTAATAAAACTTGCCTTATAAATTATTATGAATTCAATTTGAATGACTAGTCGGACTTGATACTTAAAATGGCAAAACTTATCTGGAAAAATATTTAATGGTACAAGGTAAAAATGTAGTGCTTTATTGCTATTAATAATTTTTCTATAAGATATATCTTCTAAATATCTTTATATGCTTACTCTCTCAAAAGTTGTTCCGAATTCTTTTCATGGCACAGGGTCTACACATTCACCACCAAAACCGGAATTTTTAATTCGTGCCGCACACTGTTTACTGTTTCACCATAAATGAGATCTTTTAAACCGGTGTGGCCATGGGCACCAACCACCAGCATATCTGCCTGCAGTTCTTTTACAAGACGAACAATTTCTTTAGCCCTGTTTCTAAATCCAAGATATCCTTCCGCTGTATGTTCAAGCTTCTGCAGGTAGTCGACATAAAAATCCATTCTTTCCTTGTCTTTCCTTGTTTCATAATCATCACTTTCCTGGCCAAGTAATTTTGCTGAGGCACTTTCAACAATGTGTACCAAAATATAATGTGTTAGTGGGTTGCCTTGTCCTAATGCAAAGGCCAGTAGTTTTTTATCATTTTCACTAAAGTCAAGTGCAATGGCAATTTTATTAAATTTCGGAATTACCAGATTATTTATAGTGCTAATAGCTGCATGCATTTGTATAGAGGCAGCTTTTTTCTTTTTACCAAATAAGGGAAACAAAATAATGTAAACGAGCAATGCAACAAATAATACACCCGCAACAGATAAAATTATTTTGGGTATAAATGCATCTGCCAAAAATACACCTGATGCTTCATTGATAATCATTTTTACATTTAGAAATACCAGTACAAAAGCAATAACCCAGGCAGTAATTTTAGTGATGGTGTTTATAGTAAAGGTGCCCATTGTTTTTCTGTCACTTACAAAATGTATCAATGGTATAATAGCAAATCCTAACTGGATACTTAAAATAACCTGGCTAAAAATAAGCAGGGCATCAACATCTTTTTCGCCATAAATAATTATAACTATCAATGCAGGGATAATGGCCAGCAGTCTTGTAATTAACCGTCTTACCCATGGGTTTACCCGCAAACTTAAATAGCCTTCCATAATTATTTGCCCGGCCAATGTTCCGGTAATGGTGCTGCTTTGTCCGGCTGCAATTAAAGCAATGGCAAAAATTTTGGGTGCTAAGTTTCCCAGGAAACCGGGCAGTAACCTATGTGCTTCTTTTATTTCTGCAACATGTGAGTTGCCTGTTTTAAAAAAAACGGTAGCGGCTAAAACCAGTATGGCAGCGTTTACAAAAAATGCCAGGTTTAGTGCAATGGTGGTATCAATCCGGTTAAATTTTAAGGCCTGTTTTATACCAGTATTTGTGCGGTCAATTTTTCTTGTTTGTACAAGGGCAGAATGCAGGTATAAATTATGCGGCATTACTGTTGCACCGATGATACCGATGCCAATATAAAGAGCTTCATCAGATAGCGCATGTGGAATAAAACCAAGCGCCACTTCGCCCAGGATTGGTTTGGCAAAAATTATTTCAATTAAAAAAGAGATGGCTACTACAGCTACCAGTGTAATAATAAATGCTTCCATTTTGCGCATGCCCAAACGTTGCAGAAACAACAATAAAAATGTATCCAGTACAGTAATAGAAACACCCCAAACAAGGGGGAGACCGGTGAGTAACTGTATGCCAATAGCCATACCCAACACTTCTGCAAGATCGCAGGCAGCAATAGCAATTTCTGCAAGAATGTATAAAATGAAATTCACTGATCTAGGGTAAGCTTCTCTGTTAGCTTGTGCAAGGTCACGACCTCTTACTATGCCTAATCTTGCCGATAAGCCTTGTAACAATAAAGCCATCAGGTTGCTCATCAACAATACCCATATTAAGCTATAACCAAATTTACTGCCACCTGCCAGGTCGGTTGCCCAGTTGCCGGGATCCATATACCCAACGCTAATAAGATATGCCGGGCCGAGGAAAGAAAGAATTTTTCTGAAGCCTGTTTTTTTACCAGCGGTGGTATCAATGCTTTGATGTACTTCACTTAAAGAAGTATCTGTGTGTGTGAAGTTACTCATGATGCACAAAAATATTTTTAGCTACCTGTTCACTTATGATGCAGGAAGGATGTTGTGAAACTTTTATTTCTACGGATCCATCAAAAGTAAAATGCCTGGTTACTTTTAATGAAGTACCAATACCGATATGATAATGTTTTAGCATCTCCAGCATTTCAGGCGACTGGTTGCTTACAGAACTAACTAACACATTTTTCTTTACAGTAATTTCGGCAAGGCTTAATTGTTTTATGAAAGCAATTTTTCCATTGGTATCTGGTATCGGGTCACCATGTGGATCTGTTTGGGGAAAATTCAAAAAAATATCTAATCTTTTTATTAATTCAGCACTACTCACATGTTCCAGTTCTTCAGCAATTTCATGTACTTTGTCCCACTCAAAACCTAATTTATTTACTAAAAAAAATTCCCATAACCGGTGTCTTCGTACAATGTTGATTGCAATCTTATTGCCGTTGGCATTTAATTTAAAGCCGCGGTATTTTTCATACTCAACCAATTGTTTTGTTTGCAGCTTTTTAAGCATATCAGTTACCGAGGCAGGCTTGGTTCGCAATTCGTTGGCCAGCGAATTGGTAGTTACTGTAGCTGTTTGCTGCTGCAGGTGATAAATACTTTTGATATAGTTTTCTTCTGAAACAGAATAATTCATACTGTCTAAATTAAAATTTAGACAAATCTAAAAAAATATTCTAACTTTTCAAAAATTGAAATGAGCCTGTATATTTAAAAGGTTGTTGTAATTTGGTAATCTAATTAATTGATATGAGACAGCAAATAGGTTCTGGTTCTCCCTGGGAAGATATAGTAGGCTATTCCAGGGCCGTTAAAGTGGGTAATATTATAGTAGAGATTGCCGGAACAACAGCTATGGATGGAGAGCTGTTGGTTGGCAAAGATGATGTATATGAGCAAACAAAATTTATTTTAAAAAAAATTGAAAAGGCTTTACAGCAGTTGGGCAGTTCGTTAAATGATGTGGTGCGAACAAGAATGTTTGTTACAAATATGGACGATTGGGAATTGATTGGTAAAGCCCATGGAGAATTCTTTACGACTATAAAGCCGGTTGCTCCAATGGTGGAAGTGAAGCGCCTGATTAATGAAGCGCTGTTGATAGAAATAGAAGTGACAGCGATAATCGCTGACTAACTAAACACATTCAATAAAAACTGCAAACAACACATAAAAAAAGCAGAGGGGGATTACCCCAATTTTATAAACACAGCTACTTTAATTATTAATTAATGTCATCATCTTTCAATTCATCAACAACATTATCAAACCCCAAATCAAATTCACCCTCTTCATTTTCAAATTGTATTTCATCATTTAGAATAACTAATAAAACAACCTGTCCATCAGTTTCTCCTTCTTTCAAAAAATCCCATTCTTCAATTTGCCACCCTAATTCCAGCAATTCATTGATTTCAGTTAAGTCATTTATTGCGAAAGGTGCGGATTTTCCGGGTTTTAACTGCGAAGTGTCTACTGCTACTGTTACTACTTTTTGCATAAAATATTCGTTTTATCACACAAGCTAAACCTATATAATTATAGTTCAATCAAACTGCTGTTATTATATGGTAAACTTATTAAATGTGCAATTGAAATAATTTACACTTTAATTGCTATTAGTAACTTCACAAACTGTTTAGGGTATATCGTACTAACTAAAAATTGTGTGACACAATTGCCTACATCGCTCTTATCAAAAAAAATAATTGCCTATTTGTATTGGTTCAATAACCATGTTAATACATACGCTACAGTAAGTATTAGAATGAAGCTTTGAGAAAATTCATGATTACCTGCAATGTGTAATTAAGACGCAATAATTGGCTGTTAGCGAACGTTTTTCTAAAAATTCCCTTTATATTGCGCTCCTAAAAAATTTGCCTTCTATGAGTTTTAATAATTTTAAAGTTCCTTACCCGGTTAATGACACTTACAGTAAAAAAATAGCCTACTTCTCGATGGAGTTTGCAGTGCACCAGCCCTTAAAAATTTATAGCGGTGGTCTTGGTTTTTTATCTGGGTCGCACATGCGTAGTGCTTATGAGTTAAATCAAAATTTAGTAGGTATTGGTATTTTATGGAAGTATGGTTATTACGACCAGGCCCGTAATGCAGACCAAACATTGCAAGTACAATGGAATGAGAAAATTTATAATTTTTTGGAAGATACCGGTATTAAATTTCAGATAACCATTCACGATCATCCCGTTTGGGTTAAAGCATTGTACCTTAATCCAAAAACTTTTAAGAGTGCCCCAATGTTTTTATTGAGCACTGATTTACCGGAAAATGATTATGTAAGTCAAACAATTTCTCACAGGCTTTATGATGGTAATGTAGCCACCAAAGTAGCCCAGTTTATTTTGTTAGGCGTTGGCGGAGCCAAGTTAATGGATGAAATTAATTTCAATCCAGATCTTTACCATTTAAATGAAGCGCATGCATTGAGTGCTGCATTTTACCTGCATCGTAAATTCGGTAATATAGATGAAGTAAAGAAACGGTTAGTATTTACTACTCATACGCCCGAAGAGGCAGGCAACGAAAAGCATGATATTTTTCTTTGCGAAAAAATGAGTTATTTCTGTGGTATGCCTTTAAACCAAGTACGCACTTTAACTGGTATTAAAGATGACCAGTTTAACCATTCGCTTGCTGCTTTACGTTTTGCAAAATTAGCCAATGGCGTATCCCAATTGCATGGAGAAGTAAGTCGTAAAATGTGGGGCAAGTATAAAGGTATTTGTGAAATAAAGGCCATCACCAATGCGCAAAACTGGACTTATTGGGCCGATAAGCAATTGTATAAAGCTAAGGCAGAAGCTAATGATGTTTGGTTTGATGACCGCAAAAACTTTTTAAAGAAAAGGGCTATGGATTTGGTGGCCGATCAAACTGGCAAACTAATGGATCCCAATGTTTTAACTATTGTTTGGGCACGTCGCTTTGCCGGATATAAAAGAGCAGAACTGTTGACCCGTGACCATAAACGCTTTGAAGCATTATTGAACAATCCTAAATATCCGGTACAGATTATTTGGGCAGGTAAACCTTACCCTTTAGATTACCCTGCTATTAATGATTTTAATCACCTGGTGCACTTAAGCAAGCAATATAAAAATGTAGCTGTGTGTGTTGGTTACGAACTTTCTTTAAGCAAACGGTTGAAACAGGCTGCGGATGTTTGGTTAAATAATCCAAGGGTGCCAAGAGAAGCAAGCGGTACAAGTGGTATGACGGCTGCGATGAATGGAGCTGTAAATTTTAGTACCAACGATGGCTGGATTTGTGAATTTATTCATAATGGAAATAATGGTTTTGTTGTGCCACCAATTGACTATGAAAATATTCATGTGCAGGAACAGGATGAGTACGATATGAATCAATTGTATGAAATATTAGAAAAGCAAATTCTTCCTTTGTATTATGAGAATAAGGATACCTGGAGAAATATTATGAAAAATGGTATGAATGATGTCCAGGTTCAGTTTGACAGTAACCGCATGGCAGATGAATACTATAAAATTTTATATAAATAGCAATAAGTAGTAATGAAATTTTTTAAGCCTCTTTTTAGAGGCTTTTTCTATAACAATATCTAACATTATCGCAAAGGCTGCCAACCTTTAATTTAAAGCGATAGTTTAAAATGTTCTTATTTTAACGGATGAACCAGTTGTATGCTAAATTCATTTATTAGAATATGCATAAATTAATTTTTTCCAAATTGTATACACTTATATCATGTACCAAAAATGATTATATGGTAAGCACGCCAACCAATACTTATACGCCACCAGTTATACCTGTAGCTAAGGATACAACACCACCTAAATCTTTTTTAGCCCTTGGTGATTCCTATACAATGGGCCAATCAGTAACCGAGGCCGAAAGGTTTCCGGTACAAACAATCACCTTATTAAATAATGACGGAATTAATTTTAATGGTCCTGAAATTATTGCCCGTGCTGGTTGGACTACCGGTAATTTATTAAGTTCACTTGCTTATGAAGTACCGGTAAAGCCTGCATATGATATTGTGACCTTACTGATTGGTGTAAATAACCAATACCAGCAAAGAACACAGGAGGAATATGCAGATGAGTTTTTGATACTGCTAAATAAGGCAATACAATATGCAGGTAATAATAAAAAAGGAGTAATTGTTTTATCTATTCCTGATTACAGCGTTACGCCCTATGCCAACGGAAGCGACAAAGCTTTGATTGCAAAAGAGATTGATGAATTCAATGCCATCAATAAAAAAATGGCAACGCAGGCTGCCGTGAATTATATTGACATTACAGGTTTTACAAGAATGGCTACAACAAACGCCTCGTTGATTGCTACCGATGGTTTACATCCGTCCCGCATTGAATATGCAATTTGGGCAAATCAACTTTTACCAGTTATAAAGATCGCTTTAAAATAAATCCTTCAATTAGTATTCCGGTTTACCACTTGTCCATATTTCCATATTGTATTTGTTTGCTTTGTACAATCTTTACATCAGTAATAACAACTACAATGAAACCCGACACCAGAAAGGTCATCTTCTATTTAAGCGATTTTATTCTTACTAATTTCAACACTCCTCCTCCAGGAAAAAGTAATTGAGAATGGCAATATTGAATATTTAATAATTCACTGTTGAGAGATCATATTTTCACCATTTACTATTTTGTTCATTAAAAGTGAACATCTTTTTGATGATTATAACACTATATATTTTACATTCATTTTTAAACCTAAAACTAACATGGAAACGCACGAGTTAATCAAATGGGGATTGATTATTGGTATCCCTTTATTCGTACTTATTTTGTACAAATTTATTCTTCGCATATTCTTTGGTGTTGTAATAGTGCCAGAAGACAGAATTGGATTAGTAACCAAAAAATTTGTGCTCTTTGGTAAACAACAATTGCCCGAAGGCCGTATTGTAGCTTCAGAAGGCGAGGCTGGTTTTCAGGCACAAACATTACCTCCCGGTTTATATTTTGGCAAATGGATCTGGCAGTACGACATTACGTTTCAGCCCTTTATTGTTATCCCAACGGGGCAGCTGGGATTGATATTGGCTAAAGACGGTGCAGAGTTGGAAACAGGTTCAATTCTTGGACGCAAAGTAGATTGCGACAGCTTTCAGGATGCAGTAGCTTTTTTAAAAAATGGTGGACGTAAAGGCCGACAGACAGCTATTATTGCACCAGGTTCGTATCGTATCAACACTTTTTTATTTACTGTAGAAATGACGGATATGACGAGCATACCTGATAATGCGGTGGGGGTTGTAACAACCCAGGAAGGTAAGCCATTGGATGAAGGACAGATTGCTGGCAAGATTGTGGAAGGCCATAACAAATTTCAGGATGTAGATATATTTATGAACAATGGTGGCTACAAAGGGTTGCAGGAACAGGTAATTTTGGCGGGTACTTATTTTTTAAATCCATGGTTTACAAAAGTAGAAATGGTAAGCATGACAGAGATAGCTATTGGCCATGTTGGTGTGGTAATAAGTTATGTAGGTAACGAAGGTGTTGACCTGAGTGGAGTAGAATTTAAACACGGCAATATTGTGGCAAGGGGAAGTAAAGGCGTTTGGGCTGAGCCGTTAGGCCCTGGTAAATATCCTATCAATCCTTTTATCATGAAGGTTGAATTGGTACCTACTACTAACCTGGTACTTAACTGGGCCAATGCAAGAAGTGAAAGCCATCAGTTGGATAAGCATTTATCCACCATTACGGTGCGAAGTAAAGATGGTTTCCCTTTTAATTTGGATGTATCTCAAATCATACATATCCCAACAACAGAAGCGCCAAAGGTAATTGCCCGTTTTGGTAACATGAACAACCTGGTAAGCCAGGTATTGGAACCAACCATTGGCAACTACTTCCGTAACAGTGCACAGGATAGTGATGTAATTGCGTTTTTAGGCACCCGTAAAGAACGCCAGGAATCTGCAAGGCTACACATTGGCAGAGTGCTTGATCAATACAATGTGAATGGTGTAGACACACTGATAGGTGACATTGTACCACCGGAGAGTTTAATGAAAACATTAACTGACCGTAAAATTGCCGAAGAACAAAAAGTTACTTACGAAACAGAAATGAAGGCCCAGGAAACAAGGCAGACTTTGGAAAAGGAAACTGCCATTGCAGACATACAAAAGGAAATTGTAAAAGCCGACCAGGGTGTGTTGATTGCAGAACGTATTGCTGATGCCTCTGTAAAAAAGGCTACCGGTGAAGCCAATAGTGTGCGTTTGCAATCTACTGCAGAAGCTGACAGGTTACGACTTTTGGCGAATGGGGATGCAGAAAAAATACGTGTATTGGCAAAGGCTAATGCAGAACAAATTGAGTTGCTGGCGAAGGCCAATGCTGAACAGATTACGTTAACAGGTAACGCAGAAGCTGAGAAGATTTTGGCAATTGGTAAATCAAATGCGGAATCTTACAAGCTTTCTGTTGAGGCAATGGGTGGTAACAACTTTACGCAATTAAAAGTAATGGAGGCCATCGGTACACAAAACATAAAAATAATGCCCGATATTTTAATTGGTGGCGGAGGCGATGGAGCCAATGGGCCTATCAGCGGTTTGCTGGGGTTTAAATTGCTGGAAGAAATTGCAAAGAAAAAAGATAAAGAACAAAGTAATTAATATTAATTAGATGATACAATCCTTCTCCATAATTGGGGAAGGATTTTTTGTGCTTGTAATAACTTGAAACATTCTCCCGTCTTTATGTAATCCATTTCATCATTGCATCTGTTCAAAAAAATAGATCAACATGAAAAAACTTATCTTCTTTGTATGCATTCTCCTTTGCATACTCTCCGCTACAGCAAAAGATGACAATGGCAATACAGTTAAAGCAACCCTCAACGCAGTAACCGTTTACCGGATAGGTGCCGAAATGAACCACCAGGCAAAAGCACAACTGGCAAAAGGTAACAACGAACTCATCATTGAAGATATTAGCAATAGCCTTGATGCCAGCAGCATTCAGGTAAATTGCAACGGTAATGTAACCGTTATGGGTGTTGAGTTTAGCACAGATTATTTAAAAGATGAAATAAAAACACCTGCCATCCGGTTACTTGATGATTCTGTTGAAAGGGTAAACAGTAACCTGGAAAGAACAAAAACAGCCATCAATATTACAAATGAATTAATGAGCGTATTAAAGGCAAATAAAGAAATTAAAGGCTCGCAAACCGGGCTAAGTGTGGCAGAGTTAATGAAGCTGATGGAGTATTATAAAATCAAATCAACAGAATTACAAAATGAATTGACCAGCTTAAATCAAAAGCAAATAAAGCTGCGTAAACAACTTGAAAAATTAAATGAACAGATAGCAGAGGAGCAAAAGAAAAATACCCGCTCATCCGGCAAATTAATACTGCAATTGAATTGTGCTGTTGCGGGTAAATATGATTTTACAATTTCCTACATCACACAAAATGCGTACTGGGTGCCGTTTTATGACCTGCGTGCAGAAAATATTACCGCACCTTTAAAAATAATTTACCGTGCTAAAATATTTCAAACAACGGGTATTGACTGGAAGCAGGTGAAACTAAATTTATCTACTTCCGTGCCCAGCCTAGCTGGTAATGCCCCTTTATTTAATACCTGGTTTTTGAGTTATATCAATCCGGTAAATTATTATAATAAATCGTTGGCAATGCAAAATACAATACCTGGACTTAATTCTTCAAGTCAGTTAAATGAAGTGGTAGTAATAGGTTATGGTTGCTTAAGGAGAAGAAAATTCTTCATTCAAGGAAAAGGATAATACTCCATTATATGTTGTAAATGGTGCGGAAATGTCAGTATCAGAATTTACTAAAATAAGAAAAAGTGCCATTAAAAATATCCAGGAGGTAGGGGGTGCGGCAGCAATCAACATATATGGCTCACGGGCAAGCAATGGAGTTAAGATAGTTACCCTAAAAGACGGCCTCGATGACTACATCACGGTTTCTGATAAAGAATTAAATGTAACATTTGATATTGACCTACCCTATGATGTACCTACCAACGGCAAAGCACAGACTGCTGTATTAAAAGAATACGAAGTGCCTGCCACCTACCAGTTTTATTCAGTGCCGAAATTAGATAAAGAAGTATTTCTGCTGGCCCAGATTGCGGATTGGGAAAAGCTAAACCTATTGCCCGGCGAAGCTAATATCATTTTTGAAGGAACTTACATTGGTAAGTCATTCATAGATCCGGCTTCAACCCAGGACACATTGAATCTTACAATGGGCAGGGATAAAAGGGTAGTGGTGAAAAGAGAAAAACTGATGGACTTTAGCAGTGTTAAATTTTTAGGCAGCAATAAAAAGCAGGTATTTACTTACGAGATAACAATAAAAAATAATAAAAAAGAAGCTATTAATATGCTGGTTAAAGATCAATATCCTTTATCTCAAAATAAGGAAATAGAGGTGGAATTGCTGGAGAGTAGCGGTGCTGCAATTAATGAAGAAACAGATATATTAAACTGGAAACTACATCTTGCTTCAGGCGAAGTTAAAAAACTACGTATCAGTTACAGTGTTAAATATCCAAAAGATAAAACATTGAATCTTTAATTAATGATTAAGGTTGATTTCGGTAAAGCATCCCGATTCTTCAGGGTGCTTTTTAATTTACTTTTGTTGCTAAGTATGAAGTATATGACTGATTATTTTAAACAGATGGAAATTCGCTGGAGCGATTTAATTCCTAACTTTCATCTCAGGCATTCTGCCTATTATGATTTTGGTGCTTACTGTCGAATTTCCTTTATGAACGAGCATGGACTTAACCCGCAACTAATAATTTACAATCATATTAGCCCTGTTATTTTTAGAAAAAAATGTGTTTTTAAAAGGGAAATAAAATTTGGCTATGAGGTGAAAATTAATCTTGCTATGGGAAAAGCAACACAAGATTTTTCCAGATGGACCATGGTACATGAGGTTTTTAAAAATAATATATTGTCTGCTGTGATAACAGTTGATGGGGCATTGATGGATACTATTAAACGAAAATTCACCTTTCCGCCAGATATGTTCATAGAGATGTTTGCCATTGTCACAAAAGAGAAATTAGGGGAGTAATCAATGATAAACTGCTGCAATCCTGTACTTTTAGTCACCAGCCTAATGTGAGAAATATTAGATCAATAAAAGTATTTACACTTAAACTATAGCTGAAAAGAAATAATTCTGTAATTAATAAGTTTTAAAAAATGGAGGCGTAAATAAATATCTTTATGCCTCATTTATTATGCTCAATACAACTATCAATTTATACAAGGATGCTTACGCAGGCCTCTCCCGGAAAATGTGGCTATTATCTATTGTAATGCTCATCAACAGGAGCGGTACAATGGTACTTGCTTTTATGACATTATATTGCCACCATATTGGCTTCACAATGCAGCAGGGTGGTTGGGTGGTAGCCATTTATGGATTGGGTTCACTGGCAGGTGCTTTTGCAGGCGGTAAAATAAGTGACCGTTTTGGATTTTATTACACGCAATTTTCATCTTTACTTTTGGGAGGTGTTTTATTTATTGTGTTGGGGCAAATGCAGTCTTACATGGCTATTTGTATTTGTACTTTTTTTTTAAGTATTGTAAATGAAGCTTTTCGCCCGGCAAATACATCTGCAATTGCATTTTACAGCACTGACAAAAGTAGAACACAATCATTTGCTCTTAACAGGCTGGCAATAAATTTAGGTTGGGGCATTGGCAGTGCTTTGGGTGGTTTACTGGCATCTATCAATTACAAGTTATTATTTTGGGTAGATGGGTTTACAAATATCCTTGCAGCATTTTTATTACTTGCCATACTTCCCAAAATCTCTCTCAACCAACAAAAGAAACCACAATATTCAAAACCAAAGCATGTAGAAGCTACAGCAACAACTCCTTACAGGGATAAACCGTTTTTAATTTTCTTAGGATTACAGGTATTATTTGCAATCTGTTTCTTTCAATTATTTACAACAGTTCCCTTGTATTTTAAAGAAGGGCTATTGTTGAACGAGTTCTTAATTGGTATTGTAATGTCATTAAATGGTTTAATGATAGCCGTTGTTGAAATGGTGCTTGTATTTAAATTGGAAGGAAGAAAAGCTTACCTATTATTGATGTCTTATGGAACAATGGTAATGGCAATTTCTTTTTTGCTTTTAAATATTTCATTCGTACATGGCTTTTCAATTGCATTGGTATTTATGTTTTTTATTACTATTGCAGAGATGATTTCAATGCCTTTTATGAATAGCTATTACATTGGCAGAAGCACTGCAAATAACCGTGGGCAATACGCCGCATTATACACTATGGCATGGAGTGTAGCACAGGTAATAGGCAGCAGTAGTGGTGCGCAGATTGTGCAGGCTATTGGATTTTTCTATTTGTGGCTAATTATTGCTGCTATTAGTTTTATAGGGTCAATAGGCTACCGGTATCTCTACAAACAAAATGTTAATAATAAATTATCTGCAACATGATTTTATTGTATTACGCAACTTAAAAGAAAACAGATGAAAATGTTATTTTTTATTCTTTTAGCTTTTATCATAGCAACAGGAATTGTAATTAAAACAACTTCCTCCAATTTAAAAATCAATCAATTGCTTCTTATAAAGTTGTGATAAAAAAATGGCTTTACTGTTATGGAGTTGTTTACTTCACAGGGGCGAAGCAGTTGATCGCCAGCAAATGAATTATTTGGCAAATACGCAACCCAAAACAACAGTAATATTATTGCACTTTTTTTTCATGTAGATTACTGGAATCGGTTGGGATGGAAAGATTCTTTTAGTAACGGCGTGTAAGTTTAGTACTTTTTATTCAGAATGCTCATTCCTTAAAAATATCGGGCGCATTTAAAAAAATACTGTAAAAAAGACATTGTTTTCACAAACAATGTCTTTTTTACAGGCCTCTTATTTTATAAATTTTTAACCGTGGTTATAGAAGTGGCTTTTGATGTTATAGGTACAGATTGACCCATAATATCAATTGTACCTGTTACGTCCATAGTACTTTTATTTTCTTTTTGCAGATTACTGATTATGTCAACCAATATCTCAGCATTAATTTTGCTGATCATTATGGCATTCATATCCATACCTTGTGCCTGCACTGTTTTATTAATATCCATAATAGTATATACTGTAATGGCAGCTTCCTTATTGGCAATGGAATGTAAAGTAAAAGTTCTTTTCATTTTTGCTCCTTCGCTGGTAGTACTGTCCTGCCAGGTATCGCCAGCTTTTTTACCACCGGGTATTACTAAAAATAAAGCGGTAGCTACATTGTCTTGCCCTCCACCCATCATATCCATGATGGCACCCATAGGGTTTTCATCCTTTTTAATACTGGTATCGGGAGTGGCTGTTCCAGCAATGGGCTTTCCTTCATTGGTTATTACCACATCTTTAGGAATATTAATTTTGTCTTTATACAGTGTGCCTGCTTCGCCACTCATGTCTTCTTTTTTATCACTGTCAAAAGATTTCTCTTGTCCCATTCCGCTAAAGCTTGATTTTATGCTTGTAAGGGTTTGGGTGATTGTATAGATATTGTCTTTTGTATCTTTTATATCTGCCGTAACTTTAGTTGTACTACCAATTTTCATTTCCATATTTTGGCCCATCATATCAAGATTAGCCACACCATCTGTACTTGATTCTACAATAAAGTGTTGCCCCTTTTTAACAACAATTTTTCCTGTTGTTGATTGGGCAAACACGTTAAAAGAAATTACAGACAAAAAGACTACGAATATTTTTTTCATATTTTTTTAATTTAAAATGCAAATTTAATTACAATTACCCTATACATTTTGTTTTAACAGGATTTTCGCTGTTAAGCTTATATCACGTAGTCCATTTTCTGATAGTAGGAAAAGTGAAAATAAGCATAAAAAAAGGGCTGCTAAAAAATTAGCAGCCCAATACCTTTCTTAACAAAGATCAATATGTTCTATTAGATCAGTTTAACGTTAACGGCATTTAAACCTTTTTTACCTTCCTGCAGATCAAATTCTACATGGTCGCCTTCTTTAATGTCATTAATTAATCCGCTAACATGTACGAAAGTTTCTTTGTTAGAATCATCATGCTTGATAAAACCGAATCCTTTTTCAGAATTGAAAAACTTAACGGTGCCTAGTGTTTTGTCCATTTTTTTAAATTGTATTGTATTAAATTGAGTGGCAAATATAAGTTTTTCTTTTAAATACAGCACAAATACTGCAATTAGTGGTTTTTTAGTTTAAATTAAAGCTCTTTCACTTTAAAATAATCTACCATTTCATCATAAGCAGCTTCTCCACCGGCAATATCTTTAATAATTTTACCTTTTTCCATCAACAAAATTCTGCTGCTCACTTCAGACACATGGTTAATATCATGACTGCTAACAACAATGCACATACGATGATTGGCAGCAAGTTGTTTTATCATCGCCACCAACCTCAACTGAGTGGTTGGATCAAGATTAGCAAATGGTTCATCAAGGATTAATAATTCCGGTTTAGTCAATAAGGCTGCAATAATGCCAATTTTAAACTGGTTGCCTTTACTAAAATCCCGAATGTATTTACCCTTTTTTAAAATGGCATCGTCCAAAAAGACCTGGTAAGATTGTAAAAAGTCATCCACATCAGCTTTTGATAACTGATTCAGCTTTCCAACAAAATAAAAATATTCTTCCGGGGTGAGGTAATCAATTAAAAAGCCCTCATCAATATAAGCTGCTGTGTAACTCTTCCATTCTTCTGTAGCTGTTATAAGGTGTCCTTTTGATAATATTTCACCACTATTGGCCCTGATTAAATCGAGTAGTAAACGAAAGAAGGTTGTTTTGCCAGCTCCATTATTACCTGCCAGCCCTATTATTTCACCTGCATAAATTTCCAATGCGTCAATATCAACCGCATCAATTCCTTTGTACGTTTTCTTTAAATTTTTTATCGAGATCATGTTATATTTTGACGATTATATTTTATTGATTTTTAATTATTATTGAAAGCATTACCGTTCTCTAAAGCCTTCCAGTATTCTGTGTTTTCTAGTATTAAATTGCACTACAAGCCAGTTAATAATATTTTCGTTAAAGGCCAATCCTACAATTCCCAGACTGCTGATAACTAAGATTGCCGGCCAAAAGCCGACAAATTTATTTAGTAAATAAAATACACCTACCGGTCCAAACGAAATCAGTAAAGATTGTAACCACTGCAAGGCACCAATTCCCTGAAAATTCATACTGGCAGATTTACTAAGGTTAAGGTATTTGTAATTGTAAGTAGCTGCGTAAATAGTAACAAAAGAATTAACACCGATGCTATATAAAAATGCGGCTAACTGAATGGGCAATATATGCCACCCCATAAATCCGTAAAAACTGGCGATTAAAAATTGTAAAGAACAAACTGTTACAAACAATAAAAACTTTGCTTTAATGTATTGCTTTATATTGATGTTGTAACTCATCATGCCATCAAAATGGCTGCTTTGCCAGGCAAATAAAAACTGGCCGTAATTGCTGATAAATAATCCGGTGATAAATAAAGCAAAAAGAAATAACATAGTAAAATTGCCAGTTTGCAGGTATCGTGGATAAAATATAAAGCCGTACAATAAAATAACACCAGATAAAATGACTAAAGATTTCGGCCGCTTATTTCTAAAGATCAATTTCAGGTCCAATGCAATCATTTCACCCACATCGCCATACTTATCAAGAAAAGCATAGTTTGTGCTTACTTTCATTTTGCGCTGGCTTACCAGCTCTTCAATATATAAATGACTTCTCAAATAATTATTATTAAGCCTGAAAGTGATTACTGCCATTGCTAAAGGAATTATACATAACCATGGATTATGTAACAGACCAACAAATAAATTCGATGATGTTGTTTCGAAAGACAGAATTTTAAAATAATCAAAGGCTTTTAAAATTGCTATCGCAATAACTATAGAAAAAAACCACCAACTGCTGCTTATCGATTTACGTTTGATGTACATGTTTAAGAAATGGTTGTTAACCACCAGGGCAAACATAGATATCAAAAAACCAAGGGTTGCTACAGTTCCATAAAGAGGTAATATTTCCACAACTGAAAATGGAATGAAAACAAACAACGGTAAAATATTAATTACATGTATTAATGAACGCATATTTAAAAATCGCAACATACTGCTGCGTTTTATATTTTGCGTCAGGTAAGGCTGAATACTGAGTGAGGGTAATTCCTGTAACTGAAACCGGAATAATAGTCCCACCAAAAAATAATAAATAATGTAAGAGCAAAATAATACAACAGGATCTTTACCGGGTAATGATTCTTTTATAATGAGTGGAAGAAAAATACCCAGCCCAGCTATTTCTAAAAATATAAGAAAATAAAAAATGCCTAAAACTATTTGAAGCACCAGGCTCTTATTGGCATTGCGTGCCCGCCGGAAACTATGCCACTGATGGGCAAGGAAAGTTAACAATGTCATTATATAGAAATTAGTATTAGCAGTAAATGTAAATTAATTAACAGCATGGCAAATTTATTTTATAAACTGCAAACTATTACTAGGAAGTACATCTGTGTACCTTGCAAAGTGTATTAACGAAGCCAAATTGTAAGCTGTATTATTTATTTAAACTCCATCTTAAATTAATGGGTTGGAAAGCCGTAAGATCAGTACCTCCTGATTTAAAAAAGTTCATAATGGTGGTGGCACCACATACAAGCAGCTGGGATGTGTACATGGTATTTGCTTTTAGAAGTGTATTAAAATTGAATTATATAAAATTTATTGGGAAACAGGAATTGTTTAAACCGCCTGTTGGTTTTTTATTTCGTTGGGCAGGGGGTTTGTGCCGGTCGATCGCTTTAGTAAAAATAATTTTGTAAACCAGGTAGTGAATATGTTTAATACAAATGACTCTTTTGCCATTGCATTATCTCCTTAGGGTACAAGAAAAAAAGTGGAAAGATTAAGAACAGGGTTTTATCATATTGCCCAAAAGGCACATGTGCCAATTGTAATGCTGGCACTTGATTTTGAACACAAGGAATTTCGTTTTGCAGTGCCTTTCTTTACAACTGATGATGCATTGGAGGATATGAAACGGATCATTCATTTCTTTGCTGATTTAAAAGGTAAAATTCCAGCATTGAGTATTAATCATTTGGAAGTACAAAAAGTAAAATCCGTTAATTGATAATGCTTTTTGCCGGATTAAACATTTGTTTCACATTACAATTAAATTACTTACTAAAATGACCCTCAAATAGCCTACATTTGCAAAAATTTTATTATGATAAATGAAGTAATTGCAAAATTTATTGAAGGTGGTCACCTGGCAAAAAACCCGGTTAAAATTGAATTTAAAAAAAGAAATACCATCCTTGGTATCTTCGTTCAGTCACCGGATTATGAAGACCTGAAATCTAAAAATTTCTGGCGCATTGTTTCTGAAACTAACATTAAAGAGTGGAGAGAATCTCATGATAACAAATTAGCTAAGATTTTCAGTGGTGCTGAATTTAATCGTATAACGTTGCCAAAGCAGGTAGCAGCAGTTTAATTGAAAAGGTATTTTGTTACTGTAATATATTGCAACTTTTCTGTTTTTTAATTTAGGAATATTGGTTGTTTTTATATTTCACGGGCATTATAAAACTTGATATATGTAAAAAAAGTCCAACTTTTAAAGTTGGACTTTTTTTTATCACTTTATTTTTTAGGCATAAGCTTCAGTTGGCTCGCAGGTACAAATTAAATTTCTATCCCCATAAGTATTATTAACCCTACTGATACTTGGCCAAAATTTATTTTCTTTTACGTAAGGCAATGGAAAGGCTGCAACAGTTCTTGAATAAGATTTCGTCCATTCATCTGCACAAACTACATGTTGGGTGTGTGGCGCATTTTTCAGCACGTTATCTTTCTTATCCTCTTTACCTTCTTCAATGGCTTTTATTTCATTATAAATACCGATCAGGGCATCACAAAAGCGATCTAATTCAGCTTTGTCTTCACTTTCAGTTGGTTCTATCATTAACGTTCCTGCTACCGGAAAAGAAAGGGTAGGTGCATGAAATCCATAATCCATTAATCGTTTAGCCACATCTTCTGCCTCAATACCAGCAGTGTTTTTAAATGGACGCAGGTCAACAATAAATTCATGAGCGGCTGTACCATTTTTACCAGTATATAAAATCTTGTAGTATTTCTCCAATCTAGCCTTCATGTAATTAGCGTTTAAAATCGCATACTCTGTTGCGCTGCGAATTCCATTGGTGCCCAGCATTTTTATGTAGGCATAACTAATTAACAGTATGCTTGCGCTTCCATAAGGAGCAGCACTAACAGCATGTATGTTGGACGTTTTATTGGTGATGTTAACATGCCCGGGTAAATATGGTACCAATTGAGAAGCCACGCAAATTGGGCCTACACCAGGTCCGCCACCACCATGTGGTATAGCAAAAGTTTTGTGCAAATTCAAATGGCATACATCAGCACCAATCATACCCGGACTTGTTAATCCAACCTGGGCATTCATATTGGCACCATCCATAAAAACCTGGCCACCATGTTCGTGAATGGTGTTGCAAATTTCTATGATGCTTTCTTCAAATACACCATGTGTACTTGGGTAAGTAACCATTAATGCAGCAAGGTCATTTTTATGTTCTTCAGCTTTCGCTTTTAAATCAGCTACATCAATATTCCCAGCATCATCACATCTGGTAACTACCACTTTCATCCCTGCCATTACAGCGCTTGCAGGGTTGGTGCCATGTGCTGAAATTGGTATGAGGACTACATTGCGATGACTTTCGCCTCTTGCAGTATGATAAGCCCTGATAGTTAGCAAGCCAGCATATTCGCCCTGTGCGCCACTATTAGGTTGTATAGAAGTAGCCGCAAATCCTGTTATTTTACTTAAGTAATTTTCAAGTTCAGTAATGATCTCAAGATAGCCCTGTGTTTGATCTGCTGGCGCAAATGGATGCAGCCTGCTAAACTCAGGCCAGCTTACAGGAATCAGTTCAGTAGCAGCATTCAGCTTCATGGTGCAACTGCCTAAACTTATCATCGAAGTATTTAAACTAAGGTCTTTGTTTTCTAAAAATTTTATGTAACGCATCATTTGGTTTTCACTATGATGTGTATTGAAAACCGGGTGTAATAAAAACCCTGATGTTCTTGTTGACGAAGAAGGAATATTTTCCAACAACGCATCTGCATCAAAACCTGCTGATGCAGTATCAATATTTATTGAACGGGCAAATACATGCAAAATGTCGACAATGTTATTTTGCGAGGTAGTTTCATCTAATGAAATACCAATATGTTTTTCATCAATAAAATGAAAATTCATTTCCTGTAAAGCACCTAATTTAATAATTGCAGCAGCATCGTGTACACCAATTTTCAAGGTGTCAAAATAATACTCGTTTAAATTATTAAAGCCAAGTTCGTTCAATTCATCACTCAATGTTTGTGCAAGTATGCTAATGCGTTTTGCAATATTGGTTAATCCTTCTGCCCCATGATAAATAGCATACATGGCAGCCATATTGCTCAATAATGCCTGAGCTGTACATATATTGCTGGTAGCCTTTTCTCTGCGAATATGTTGTTCTCTTGTTTGCAGTGCCATGCGCAGGCAACGGTTGCCTTGTGCATCAATACTTACCCCTATAATTCTACCTGGTATTGTTCTTTTAAATTCATCTTTGGTGGCAAAGAAAGCTGCATGCGGACCGCCAAACCCCATCGGCACCCCTAAACGTTGCGATGAACCGATAGCCACATCGGCACCTAATTCTCCCGGGGGTGTTAATAAGGTCAGAGCTAAAAGATCTGTAGCCATCACCACCATTACATTGGCAGCATGTGCTTTTGCGATAAATTCACGGTAATCCCTAATCGCACCATCGTTATCAGGATATTGTACAATGGCACCAAAATAATCTTCATTTAATGCAACATGTTTAAAATCTCCAAACACTAATTCAATGCCAATGGGTTCAGCCCTTGTAACCAACACATCTTTTGTTTGAGCAAATATTTTTTCATCAATAAAAAACTTTGGCGCAGTAATATGGTCGTGGTCTTTATTTTTATGGTTAAACAGCATTGCCATTGCCTCAGCAGCAGCAGTTCCTTCATCCAGCAAACTGGCATTCGCAATTGGCAAAGCTGTAAGGTCGCTTACAAGTGTTTGGTAATTTAACAAACTTTCCAGCCGGCCCTGCGAAATCTCTGCCTGGTAAGGAGTGTATTGTGTATACCAGCCTGGGTTTTCAAAAACATTTCTTAAAATAACAGAGGGAGTAATAGTGTCATAATAACCCTGCCCTATATAGCTTTTGAAAACTTTATTTTTTGCGGCTACTTTTTTTAATTCACTTAAATATTCAAATTCACTGATTGCAGCTGGTACTTCAAGATCTGTTTTTATCCTGATCGCATCCGGGATTGTTTTACTGATCAATTCTTCCAGGTTACTTACACCAATTGCAGATAACATAGCTTCTTTTTCCTCTTTGTTTATCCCAATGTGTCTTTCTGAAAATTCATTCTTTTGTTGCTCAAAAATATTCATGTCGCTGTTTAATATTTAAAATTTATCTTTTACGATCGATCCGGGCCTGGTACAAAAATGATCATTGTTGCAACTTATTCACACACACGGATCACCCTCTTGTACCGTTTCAGTTTTTGGTAACATTTACCTCGAAGTGCGTCAGTTTCTGCATATTTTATTCCCTACGGATTAAAATATTAAAAACTATCAGCTTCCCTGATTTTTACGTGGCAAAATTACATGAACACAACAATATTTAGTGTCATTATGTTCGTTACTTTGCACCTGTGGAAAATTCAGGAATAAAGTTGTATAAAATCCTTCACAATATTTACTAATACCCATTTATGAACGAAGAACTTTTAAGAGCCTGGGAGAAAAAATCGGGCGACAGACAAAAATTATATAAGAATTATTTACATAGAGCTGATAAAAACACGGTACTAAAAGCCTTGCCGGAACTAAACGACGAAGCATTCAGCAAAATCGATTGTCTTAAATGTGGCAATTGCTGCAAAGGATATTCGCCCCGTTTAAAAACGCCGGATATTAAAAGAATTGCCAAACACCTAAAAATGAAAGAAGGCGATTTGATCAACACTTATTTAATAGTTGATAAAGAAGGTGACTATGTAATGCGAACTGCTCCCTGTCCCTTTTTAGGAGAAGATAATTACTGCAGCATTTATGAAGTACGTCCATCTGATTGTGCCCGCTTTCCATATACCGATGAAGATATATTATTAAAAAGGCAACCGCTCACTTTAAAGAATTCTACTTTTTGCCCAATTGTTTATTATGTGTTGGAGAAACTAATGGCAGCTGCAAAGCAATAATCAGCAGTAAATTATTTCAATTACAAATGCTATCCATTAGTAAGTTCTTCATATGCGGCAGATAAAGGCCTGTCAATTCCATCGCCTTTCCATTCGGGAGCACCGGGTATTTCGGTAGCTTTTATTATTTCTTCCTTTGTTTTACCTGTCTTAATCTCTGTAGCAGTAAACTCCAACACTTTGCTTAAGTAATTCTTAAAAGCACCGATGTCTTTTTTGTTAACTACTATATCATATCCATCGGCAGCGTGGCCGCACACAAATATTGTTTTGTCGTTAAAAGTTTTATCAGCCTTATCTAGTACCTGTATCCAGCTTTTAATATTAGCACCTGCAGACCTGTCAACAAAAGGATGCCGCCTGTTAAATACGAGGTCGCCTGTGTGAACGATATTGGCATTTTTAAAATGTACAAAGCTGTCGCCGTTGGTATGCGCTGCACCAAAATAATGCATGGCTATTTCTTCTGTACCAACAGCCTGGCTCCATGTTGTAGCGTAAGTTTGGTTAGGATATAATTGCTGGTCTTCGTTCTTTTTTTCTTTGGCAACCCTTTCCTGGTTGGCCTTGCTATTTTCATGCGCCAGTACATTTTTAACCAACCCTTTAAAAGAAATATTGCCTGCGGTATGGTCGCCATGATGATGTGTATTGATCAGCAACTCAAAAGGAAGCTGGCTTCTTTTTTTCAATTCATCAATCAAATGTTGTGATTGTTCCGGAAACTGAGCGTCCACCACAGTCAAACCTTCTTTGCCAATCATAAACAATATGGTGCCACCCTTTTCTGTAAATACTCCTATGTTATCAGTCAGCATTTTTATTTTCCAGGTAGGATCTGCTAACAACTGCGCCAATGTTTTATTACTTAAAATTGCCAGACCTGCAAAAGCAAGGCTGCTATTGCGGATGAAGTTTCTGCGTTGCATGAGAATTTGTTTTTATTTAAAACTGAAGATACGAAATTTGTTTACATACCTATTCAGCCGCATAGGTAAAAGCTAAATAGCAGTACC
>Ga0209724_1001035_pt1 | contig 26041 bp, 15 predicted proteins | sample grotaG_FD_184143 | JGI IMG/M metagenome (GOLD analysis project Ga0209724, IMG submission 184143) | Glacier valley bacterial and archeal communities from Borup Fiord, Nunavut, Canada, to study Microbial Dark Matter (Phase II) -... | ecosystem: Environmental > Aquatic > Freshwater > Ice > Glacier ...
TCGAACACCTGCCACGCAAGCAGATCATATATACTATGATCAAATAACAACGGACCAAAAGGCACCGGTTCTCCAAGGAATAGGCCAGTTTGAGGCCGAGGGGGGAACACCAATTGTATCTGCAATGACGACTGCTTATTGTTATTTATCCACGGTTCCTAGCAGCAAAAAGACTCTTATTTATTTTACCGATGCCGCACTGGCTTGCAAGACTGAATCGGAGAAGGTACAACTGGAAGAAATATTAGCTAAGATGAAAAAGGATGGATTCCGTATTCTCTTTGCCGGGCTTGGAAACGATGAGTTTGCCGGGCTTTACAATGATGCCTTTTCAGAAGCTGCGGCAATTTCCGGCGGTGAGTACATTATCACAGATAATATCGAGGATATTCAAAAGAAACTAGACGATCTGATGAACCGCATTGACAAATCAGCAGTAGATGACAAGAAGATGGACTTTTCAATTTCTCTAAACAGCCTGGCAGATGACGGGAGCCGTATGGAATATGGTGCCGGGAAGCAGGTGGAAAAATTTACTGGGCGTGAAAAAAAAGGTGAAGTGATGAAGCCAGAGATTGTAAAAATCTCTACCGGGGAGGTGTATAACACCTACAACAGAGATGCCTCAATGCTATTATATGGCTCGGACAGACCAAATCAGGAAAGTACCGTGCTTGAGTACATTCCTTATGAAACAGCCTCCGCGTCCTCCGGCAGTTTTTCGGCAGAAAACAAGGAAATTAAGCTGAAGGTACATGAGGCCTACTATATGAACCCTTTCAAGGGAATTGAATTAAAGGATCAGCGCCAGTTTCTTGCATTAAAAGTTGAGCTTACACTCGCAGATGGTGCGCCGATTAAGGAATATCAGATACCTTCCATTTTCAGGCATTTTTATATAAGTCTGAACAACGTGATGACACCAGCTTCGCAAGCGACATGGCTGGCAGAAACACCGCTTTCAGAGCCTGGAAATCCTTCCCTTACGATATTAGATAATGGGAAACCATCAGGTGTACTGGTATTCCTAGTGGATCGCAAATTAGGCCAGCGAGTAGATCAGCTTTCGTTACATTTCTATGATACCAGTTATGGACATATCAGTATCCCGCTCATTGGCAGTATTCCCGCAAATGTAGCTGATATCAGTGCTCTGTCGAAAACAGCTTTTACTAAGCTTTCTGACACTTTCAGCCTATCAGTAAATGGAAAGATTGATATAACGAATCTTTCAGGAATAGATATCTATCAGGTGAAAGGCTCTGACGCAGTTAAAAACACGACCTTTCGTATTCTTGAGGGGCAGTTTCAAAGCAACATGCAGGCACTACTAAATATTGATCCGACTGAGCGATTCCTATATGCCATCGAAACGGACCAGGGTCCTCTTGTTACGAAAATGAACAATGTCGTTTATAACATGCCAATGGGATTTACAGGCAGTACCATGATTGCACCCGGAGCATCCGCACCTGTTCGAATGCCGTTTCAAATACCGATCAGCCTTGCCGGAAATTCCTCGTATCTATTTGCTGACCTTGCAACTGGTGGTGTTAACATTCCGGTGACCAAGGCAGCTCCTTATAAAACAGGGAGCCTTGGCAGTAAATGGAGCCATGAATATTTTGACATAACGATCAACGCATTGCGCCGGGTAGCCAAGGATAATGAAAAAATAATCGTACTTGACTTTACCATAAATGACAAAAAGGATGGCCTTGGGCTAAAGGATATCTCGGGATTGCTTGCCCTAGCCAAAACGGAATCCGATGGCAAGCTTTCGCAGGACAGTGCAAAGTATTTTGGAAGCAATCTTGCTGTAGGCAGAAACGGAATCGGTAACCTGAATAATACACCCGTAAACAACAATGTGGTTCCTGTTAGCGGTGAGACAAATGATTTACTATACGCTGCTAATTCCGATTGGGCTTGTCTAGATGGGGCTGCGCGTAGAGGAATCCTTTTATTCAGATTACCTAATGGTGCAGATATCTCCCAGTGGAAATTGAACTGCGGAGTTATAGAGGAGTTGAGCCAACCCATTGAGGCATCTTATTATGAATATCCCGCATTACTTTCGAAAAAGCAGAAGGTTGACCGCAATGATACTGTTGAATTACAACTGCGCGAGGCTGTTACGGCAGCAGTTGCGAAGTATCAATCTACCCGGACAACTGCTAATACTTACACCACAATGGGCTTGTCACAGGAGGAAACTGTCGGCAGACAGAGCATTACACCGGCTTTAACGATTCATGGAAGAAAAATATTGGAAAGTATAACATCAGACGAGGATTTCCTTCAGGTCATGTACGCCCTTTCCTGTATTCCAAACGGAGAAGCATATCAAAATATATATTCCCCTGAGGCAGTGATTACGCAAGGGTGGGGAACGGAGCTGGATTTGGCAAGGTTAGCTCTTACTATGCTCTCAAGGCTTGGATATCAGCCAAGGATTATAACAGTGAAACTGACAGCTGCCGGTATAAAAAATATGGAGGGCATCACAGGATTAAGGTATCAAAATCAGATACCTGGCATTACCTACATGGACAGCCAAGGCCTACAAAAAGTGTTTGTACTGCCGTTCATGCGAGATATTTCAGAGCTTTCTGGGCTTGCGTACGTAGCGAATGCAAATGTATATGATAACAACTTTGGATCCAAACTGAGCCGTATGACCATTAAAGTCCATGCACAAATTGTCAAACAGCCAGGGGGTTTGCCGCAGGCAGAAGCCTTCAACAGCTTGAATTCCATGTTTGGTGGGGAAGGCGGAAATGACAGCGATCAAGTTAACTATGAGGATATCACACTCTTTGACAGGGAACTATCCCGCGCCGACTTGAGCCTTGACGCTGTAGACATCAGCTATGCACCGATTGGAACAAGCGCCGATGGTCAGCATGAAATCATAGCGGCACTCATTGATACAAAGCAGGGTATCCTATACAACGACAAGCTATTTATCGATACATCGTTTTATAAAATAGAATCAGTTACAGTGACAATGGACGTAGGTGGAAAGGATGTAACACATACAACTTACCTCGAGGAAGAACAGAAGCTGAGCAGTGTATTCCAGACTCTGGCTTTCAACGTTCCAGGCATGACGCAGACCGCTGCCAATACACTTCAAACTGCGGTTGAAGCGAAAGCATCCGAGGGAAAAGATGCTGGAGATTATGCAACCGTAAAATGGTTAGGGCACGCTACGATCAATAAATTTGTCAGAGATCTTACGGCCTTCGAGGAGGAAAATATGCCACTGTTTGGCGTCAAGGCAGCTCGGATCGATTCATGCCCGCTTGTGCTGATGGTAACAATGGTATCCGATGGCAGTAAAGCCATTGCAACTGTTGACATCATGCAACATGAAATCAAGATGCTAAACAATCCGGAGAAAGCCAGCAAAGACGGCTTCAGTTCCTCCTATGGGCTATTTGTCAGTATGCTCGAAGCCTATGCACTTGGCGAAGATAAAGCGGTTGGCTTTTTACAGGTATGGACACAACTGCCGGAGAACACCCCTATTTTCGTAATAACGAGGGAAAAAATGGAGGATTACGCGAAAGCCTTCGAGGAAAACGAGGGGCCGCCTAAGCTGGTTGAACGGTTGAGGGAACAGGGAAAAAAAAACATAAAAGCAATTTTTATGGTACCGAAAAGCCCTGCTGTCATCGATGGGAAAACGCGCTATGCATGGCTTGAAATAACGGAAAATAATAATGGAACTCAAATAATTTCTGTCAGTGAAACGGGTGAACACTCTGGAATGGCGGAATACATTGTGCTTAATGCTGCATCCGTCGGAGTGAAACCCTTGAGCGCAGAAGGTGCTGCAGGTTTCCTGTACGGCATCACCTGCATTGATTGGGGCATTGCTACCTATTCCCTGCAAACAGAGAACTATGCCTCAATTCTGGCACAGACAAAGATGCTAGTCTCAGGCGTTCAGGAATTGCTGGCTAATATTGAATCAGCTGCAGACATTACCTCGAAGATAGGCACAAGCTTTGACGATCCAGGGAAGCAGCTGGAAGCCTTGGAGGCAACCTATAAATTGCTGCTAGCCCAGAATAAACTGAATGTTGATCTTGGAAAAATTCATGATGCAAGTAAAAATTTAGTTGTGCTCCCTGCCTTCGGTGAAGCGGACTGGCAACAGAGTGAATCGACAGGCAGCGCCCAAGGTTACAGCTTCTCGGATGGCTTCAAGGCGGCTATTGATGCTTATTTTCCATGACCGTCATTTGCATTCATAATTGTTTTTCTTCTTCAATATATTATAGTAAGAAGTCGTAGATTATGGTGATATTATGGAGCAGAATGCAAACGAGCAGATCGATATTTCGTTATTTGTTAAGATAGGAATCATTGTATTAACTATTATAGTACTTATTGGACTAGGCATAAAGTTCCTGCCAAATGCTATCACAGTCTCTAGTATTGGAAGCAAAAGAGACTTGCCTATTTATTGTGTGAATACCGAGTATAATAAAGTTGCACTAAGCTTTGATGCAGCATGGGGGAATGATGATACACAAAACATACTGGACATCTTAGCGAAGAATAATGTTAAGGTTACATTTTTTATGACTGGTGAATGGGTAAATAAGTATCCGGAGGATGTAAAAGCGATTGCGGCAGCAGGGCATGATTTGGGAAACCATAGCGAAAATCATAAACAGATGTCACAATTATCAAAGGAACAATGTACAACGGAAATAATGAAGGTACACAATAAAGTGAAAGAACTGACAGGAATTGAGATGAATTTATTCCGACCACCGTTTGGCGACTATAACAATAATGTGGTGGGAACAGCCAGGGATTGCGGTTATTATACAATTCAGTGGGATGTTGACAGTCTGGACTGGAAGGATTACGGAGTGGACAGCATCATCAAGAAGTGCACCCAGCATAAGAATCTCGGTAAAGGTTCGATCATATTAATGCACAATGGGGCTAAGTATACACCGGAAGCACTGGAAAAGGTTATCATCGGACTTAAGGATCAGGGCTATGAGCTGGTACCGATTTCTCAATTGATTTATAACGGGGAGTATACAATTGACCATACGGGAAGGCAGTTTGCGAAATAGGTAAAAACTTTTGTAATATAATAGACTTCATTCAATATGTTATATATTAAATAGTATCCTATCTATGTTGTAACTCAGGACGAAGTAAAGCTCGTACTTTATATAAACCAATTAAATCAGCCAGTGCCCATCCAATAGGAATTGCCCACCATATCCCCAGGATGCCATTAGATGGTATGGAGGAAAGAGCGTATGCTAAAACCACTCGGGTTCCAAGACTTACAATCGTTAGTATAATGGATATTTCACTTTTACCTAAACCTCTAAATAATCCATAAAACATAAATAGATAACCAATTAAAACATAAAAAGTTGATACAATCGCGAGGTATTGCATACCAATACGCAAGATTTCAGTTTCGTGAGCATCTATAAAAATTCTCATAAGAGGTTTTGCAAAAATTAAAACCAGTACAGTTATTAAAACACAATAAATAGTAATAATTTTAACTGCTGAGCGTATTCCGGTGTGGATACGCTTTTGCTTATTGGCACCTTTATTTTGTGCAATAAAAGTTGAAAATGCATTACCAAAATCCTGTACAGGCATATAAGCAAAACTATCTATTTTTACAACTGCAGTATATGCAGCCATAACTAAAACTCCAAAGCTATTTATCATTGATTTTGCTTCATTTCCATTAATCAAATTGTTAGATGCTTTCATGTCTGTTACTATATCCTTTCTTCTGTAATAGCCTTGTACATTCGGTCGACAAAGGGGCAAAGACCATTGTATATTACTATATTTCGTAGTTTATATCAAGTACCTGAGGCACTGGAACATGTGATTACTGGCCTGAAGGAATAATTCAAATTCATAGTTTAATTCCTTAAAAATAGGGGTATCAAGCTAAGTGAGTAAAAACACTTAGAAGTTTGTGCCTGCGAAATCCTCGGCACAAACTAAATCAAAGGGTAGGCATGTTTGATTAGTATGCAATTACAAGAAATCTGACTGCGCAACCTTAGAAAGATTCAGAAGCTTGCTCTTAGCACAAGGCAGTGAAAAAATTCTAGGTGTCATTTCATGACCAAATAAAGTCATTTCATGCACGTGGCATTTATTTGTGGGGAAATTTGTTATAATGATAGTTGGAGTTGTCCAATGAACTATGGTGCAGATTATCGGTCAAATTGGTTGTATTATTTAGGCGTAAAGAAGAGGATATTGGATGAAGGTATGTCTTGTTAAATAAAAAAGGCATGGAAAAATTCTATAACAGGAGAAAACAGATTATGAAAAAATCAATATTAAGCATAGCATTGACCATTGTGATGGTTGTTTTGTCTGCGGCTACTTCGCATAGCCAATCTGGGTATATGGCCTATGCAAAGGAGACTTCAAGTGATCCAGTCGATATGCTAAAAGAATTTGAAGAAGCACTGAAAGGGTTGGACAATTTAGGAGATATAGACAATTTAGATGATGTAACAACAAGTAATATACAAAATTCGACTGGGAATAAGAGTACAATCGAAACCGATATGATGATAGCAGTAGGAGATGGTTATACTTTGGGGCTTAAGACAGATGGGACGGTCATATCTGCGGGATTGAGTTTAAGTGGAGCAGATCAGGTGAGTGATTGGTCGAATATAACAATGATTGCTTGTGGAAATAATCACAGCGTAGGTTTGAAATCAGATGGGACAGTTGTCGCTGTCGGTTCCAGCGGTTCGGGGGAATGTGACGTTGAGGAATGGAAAGATATAAAGATGATAGTGACAGGTCAGGACTTTACAATTGGGCTGAAAAAGAATGGGACAGTGGTAGCAACAGGCTCGAATGAACACGGGGTAGCAGAAGTAGAAGATTGGAAGAATATTGTGTCTGTTTCCGCAGGTTCGCACGTTACGGTGGGTTTAAAAAGTGATGGCACGGTTTTAGCGATCGGAAAAGATTGTCTCGGTATTCTTGATGTAGGAGAGTGGAGAGATATCATAGAGATCCAGGCAGCGGTTGACAACATTATAGGCCTTAAAAAAGATGGAACAGTTGTTAATACAATGAGTAGCAAAACTTCAGAGTTTAAAGATGTTATTGCAATAGATGCTTCATTGGGCTATGAGGCAGGGCTAAAGAAAGATGGAACGGTAGTTACTACTTCAGACACAATTAACGTTTCATCATGGAAAAATATAATAGCAATTAGTGCCAGTGGATCACATCTTGTGGGACTGAAAAGTGATGGAACGGTTGTTGCAATAGAAGCAAATATGACCTGGGATGTCGGACAGTGCGATGTTCAGGGATGGATGCTTAAGGTCGAGAAAGAGAAAGCTGTAACTGCAACATCCACTAATTCAAAAATTGAAGTTAACAGTAAAAAATTCACCATTGAAGCATACATGATCAATAAGAGCACCTATGTAAAAATTCGTGATTTAGCTTATGTGTTAAAGGGAACGAATAATAAGTTTTCCGTAGCGGGTGATGGTCTAAAAAAGTCAATTAAAATAAATTCTAAGACTGATTATAAGGCCATAGGTGGTGAGCTTGCAAAGGGAGATAAAAAGCCAAAAGTAATTGTAAAAAAATCGTTAGAGATTTATGTTGATGGGGAAAAAGTAAAATTCTCAGTATATGAAATTAATAATGAAATATACTTTAAGCTGCATGATATAATGAAAAAACTTAATATTTATGTGAAAGGAAGTGCAGCAAAAGGAATTACAATTGATACAAAAAAGGCTTATAAATAACAATGAACCCGATTAAATCAATAATCAATTTGGTAATTGTTATCACATAAAATTACTAATACGAGCAAGGGAAAGTTATAATGAAGAAGTGCTAATAATGAAAAGGTTGATGTAACTAGGACAGTATGGTTATAATAACAGCTTGTATCTGAATTTGTATTTCAGCAATTGGATGCAAGCTGTTTTTGATTCATACGAGGATATCATAATAACTAAATTACAATATGACGAAAGAGGAGGAACATATTATGAAGAAGCTTTTATGTTTTGCATTGATGGTTTGTCTTTTGTGTAGTACGTTGCCCGTGTCTGTTTTTGCAAGAAGCAGCGATTTTGATATTAAGAATGGGGAGCTGATCCAATATAAAGGGCAGGGTGGTGCTGTAACGATTCCGAAGACAGTTAAGAAAATTGGCTATTATGCATTTGGTAGTCGAAATGATATAACAAGTGTAATGATTCCGGATTCAGTTACGATCATTGATGATTATGCATTTAGAGCCTGCGGGAATCTAAATACCATAAACATCCCTGATTCGGTTATATCGATTGGGGAGAGTGCTTTTGATAATTCTGGTAGTAATGGTGATGGCTTAACTAGTGTAACCATCCCAAGCTCAGTCAAGACGATTGGTAAATGTGCTTTTTATTGCACCTCATTAACGAGTGTAACGATCCCAAGTGCAACAATTGGCCTTGGTGCATTTGCACACTGCGGATTATTAGCAAGCGTAACCCTAACGAATTCAGTCAAGACAATTGGCCGTGGTGTTTTTGGGAGCTGTACGAGTCTAAAGAAAATAAATATCTCCAATTCAGTCAAAACCATCGGCATGGCTGCGTTTGAGGGTTGCAGCAGTCTGGAAAGTATAAAAATCCCGAATTCAGTTACGGAGATTGGTTACGCTGCTTTTGGTAGTTGTACTGCTTTAACAGAGGTAACCATCCCTAAGTCAGTCAAGACGATTGATGATGGCGGTGCATTTGAAAACTGTACGAATTTAACATCAATTACTGTGGACGGTGCAAATAAATACTTTGCCTCGGAGGAGGGTGTGCTGTTTACGAAAGACAAAACGACACTCTTGTGTTATCCTAGAGGAATTAAAGCGAGTAAGTATTCTGTCTCGAAGACAGTTAAGACCATTGGTCGTGAGGCATTTATTAATTGTACTGATTTAACAAGTGTAAGTATTCCAGGTTCAGTCAAGACGATTGGTCAGGGTGCGTTTGAGGGTTGCTCTGGTTTATCAGACCTAACAATCCCAGATTCAGTTACAACAACAGAATGGAATGCTTTTAATGGGTGCTCAGCTGTAACAAATCTAACCATACCAAAGTCACTCAAAACGATTGGTGAGTATTCATTTGCTAATTGGAATGGTTTATCAAGTGTGATAATACCGAATACAGTCACCAAGATACAACCTTATGCGTTTCAATGGTGCTTTGGTTTAACGAGTGTAACGATAGAAAGCAAGATGATTGGTAATGACATGTTTAGTGACTGTACTGCGCTTACAAGTGTTACCATTACAGATTCAGTTAAAACAATTGGAAGTAATGCATTTATTAATTGCACCGCTTTAACTAATATAACGATCCCGGAATCGGTCACTGAAATCGGAAGCAATGCTTTCTATAAAGCTACAAGACTAACAAGCATAACCATTCCGAAATCAGTCAAAACCATTGAGCGGAACGCATTTTTATGTTGCGAGAATCTAACCATTTATGGCAGTAAGGGCAGCGTAGCCGAAAAATATGCAAAAGAATACAATATTCCCTTTAAAGTTGGCATTCCCCCGATACAGGTCAATGGCATAACTGATTGGAATAGAGTTGATTCCATAGCATCGGCAACGGATCAAGCAGCAATCAGTCTTAAAGTGATTGATGATGCAGATTATATCTATATTTGTATCCAGGGGAAGGGATTGGAATTAAGAGGATCTATCTATATAGAAATTGACAATAATTCTGAAACAGGTTATATCGAAGATACATGGACAACAGCAGGTATTGACTACTTGATTTCAAATCAACGTTTGTTCAGTCATCCAGCCAATGATAATTCTTGGAACTGGACAAATTTGGGTAGTAAAAATGTTGTTGTATCAGTAAGTAAAACAGCATATGAAGCAAGAGTTACTAAATCAGCACTAATTGGTTTAAGTGATTCATTTAGAGTAGGATTTAGGGATATGAACAGTAGTAGAGAAGTAATTGGTAGATTACCTGCATCCGGTGTTCTTCCGGTGTATCAAATGAAATAGATAATTATGAGTGAACAATATTATTGTTGAAATTCTGTGATAATATATACTTGAAATAGTTCTTAACTAAGTACGCTTGTTATATAAGGAGGAAAAAATGAATATAAGAAGGAGTAAACGAATAACAAAGATCATAGCATTTACCATGACATTATTGATTACTGGGTCTGGATTGACATCATCTGCATCCGCGGCAGCTACAACGACTGCACCGGTGGTCAAAATAGAAGCGGAGGGTATCCAGGCTTCATTAAAAGGTACTTGTACAATCTACAAGGATATATCAGCATCCGGAGGTTATATCATCGCTACGCTGAATGATGTAGGCGATTCTGTCAGTATTGTTGATTGTCCTGAGGCAAAGAATATTGTTATAGCATATGCCAGAGGGGATGAGGGACCGGGTGTGTTAAGCCTATATATTAACGGAACGCACAACCAGGATGTAGTGTTTCCTAATACCGGATATTGGGAAAAGCGTTATGATTTATTGTCCATCAAGGTAGATATTCCCAAAGGAGCTACCATCACGTTACAGTGCGATCAGGGAGATATCTCTACGAATATCGACTATGTGGATTTTGATCCGAATACACCGTCAAAGCTCGGCGCTATGGATAAATATTCAAAACTCACATTTGAAGAGATGATTAAACGGGCAGATTTTAATAAAAAACTTGGTACTTCGAAAGTAAAGTCGGTAGAAATAAATAGTGAATATACCTATGAATATAAAGAATCATATACAGAATATAAAGTAACCTATACAGATAAAACCACTTACATCGGACAATGGAAAGATGGGAAGGCACATGGCGATGGTTATTTTTATGATGCAAAGGGAAATATGGTTTTTGCGGGCGAATTTAATAAAGGCGTGAAGCTTAACGGAACTACCTATAGTGCAGACGGTCAAATTGTTTTCAGCGGAGGAGAATATGTAAAGGGGAAGGCAAAGTATGGCAGTTTATACGATGATAAAGGTGTTAAAAGGTATGCGGGTTCTTGGTTAAACGAGAAACAAGATAGTTTTGGATCTGAATATCATGCGAATGGCAATTTAGCTTATATCGGTGGCTTCAGTAAAGGCAAGCGTCATACCGAAACAGGAGCTTCAGGTACTAGTTATGATGATATCACTGGACTCATAACCTATGAGGGACCTTATGTAAACGGGAAAACGACCAGCAAGGGGATAACCTTTGACATGGGAATTGGTAATGGAAAAACGAAGTCAGTGAAGGTCAAAGATAAGAAAAATGGAATTTACACTGTTATTTATGAAAATAAAACGAAATATATTGGGCAATGGTCCGATGGGAAGCCCAATGGAAAGGGTAAGACTTATTGGCAGAATAACACTATTTCCTACGATGGGGAATTCAAAAATGGGAAAAGGCAGGGGAAAGGGACAAGCTATTCCAATGAAAACGATGGAGCTGTTGTCTATGTTGGTGACTGGAAGAATGACAAAATGGATGGAAACGGTAAGATTACTTTTTTACATTCTTATTTCTCAAACTACGAGGGGGAATGGAGAAATAATCTGCCAAATGGTACAGGAACCGGTTGGTATAATAAGAATGCAGAAAGCGAAGTAAAATATGTAGGTGACTATGTTGATGGGATCAGACATGGAACTGGTAAAGCATACAGTGTTAGGAATGACTATTTGATGTACATCGGTGCTTGGGAGAATGATTTATATCATGGGAGAGGAACCTCTTATTATTCTTATGATAAGTTGACAAAGAAATATGAGGGAAACTGGAGCAAAGGGGAATGGAATGGTTATGGAATAACCTTTGATGATTATGGGGTAATTACTAATCAAGGTGTATTTAAGAATGGTAAAAAAGGTTGATACGTCATCTCTTGGAATAATATTACTTCCATTTCAACTGCAACAGGTCAATCAGCTACAAGTCTGAAGGTTACGAATGATGAGTATTATTTATACAATTTGATGCAGGCCTTATGTTTTGAACATCTTCATGTTTGAGAACACCTTTCTCTCTAGAAGTGTCAAAATCAAGCTGTATCAGGTTATTTACGAAGTTAGTTTACGAAATAGGATAATTTGAGGATATGAAAAATGATAGTGAATTACTAAAAAATGTTGTTATTGAACATAGTGAAAAATTTGTAATGATATCATGATGTAGATGGAGTAGTGATACAGAGAGCAATAAAAATTATGGTGTAAATGACATAATGGTGTTTACCCTATATAATGGCATATAAAAGAATCAGTATCTATAGAGGATTCCCTCGAAATACTGGTTCTTTTTTTTGTGTGAAAGTAGAATGATTTCTTAGTATGGATGGTCTTCGATAAAATTGATACAATGCTTATTGTCGTAATTCTTTATCAAAGTTCTCAAAACAGCTGGTATCAGGAAGTGTCAGGTAGCTCAGATGAATAATTCGCTCTAAGGAAACACCTTTATGGTCAAAATACCATTTCTGGTACATGGAAAGTATGCCGGATATGTAATACTCCATGAGTAAATCAACCTCAGCCGAAGAATAATTGCCCGTATCGAAGAAATATTCTATCCAAATCGGTTTCAAATTTTCAGCAACTTTATGTGTGAATTCAAAATCACCGTGAGAACCGAACAGGACGGGAATATACTTGTTATGCCGTCCAAAAAACTCAAAGATAGCTTGTATAGCCTGTGATGCATTCAGGTCTTTGGCTTGCTTAACAAGTTGGATAACAAATTGGTCTATCTCATCCAAAAGCTGGTTTTCATATTTGCGAAGTATATCATTAACATCGGCATAATACTGATAAAAAGTGCTACGATTATATCCAGCCAAATTGCAGATATCTTTGACTGTGATTTTATCAATGCTCTGCTTTGTGTATAGAGTCCAAAAGGCCTCCTGAAAATTTTTCTGAGTTATTTCGGTTTGTACCGGATTTTTTTTCATAAAGTTCTCCTAATCCTACTTTTTAGAAATTATAACACAAAAGGTGTGATGAGACAACGCGGTGTTGGATAAATCCAACACATACCTGAACAATGTTGGTTGATAGTTTGAAGTTTACTTTTTATAATGATAACTTAGAGTAAAAAAAATAGTACGTCCAACAAGAATATTTTTTTATTCTATATAAGATAAAGCAGTAAGGTTTAGAACATATTGCGAAAATGAATTATGGCGGGATGTTAGGTATGAATACAAGGAGGAAATCCAATGGAATTTATTTCATTTGAAAATGTATATAAAGAATATGGCTCAGGTGATGGTCTTGTGCGTGCGTTAAATGATGCGAACTTTTCTGTAGATCAAGGAGAACTGGTAGTAATACTTGGTTCCTCCGGTGCAGGAAAAACTACTGCACTAAATATATTGGGTGGTATGGACTCCGCAACACGAGGTAAGGTGCTGTTTGATGGTAATGATATTACCCATTGGAACGAGGCGCAGTTATGTCAATATCGACGCAAAGATGTTGGGTTTGTGTTCCAGTTTTACAATCTGGTTCCAAATTTGACTGCATTAGAAAATGTGGAACTCGCAGCACAGATTTGCACAGACAGTCTGGATGCTGACGAAATTTTGCGACAAGTTGGCATTGGTGATCGTATTAACAATTTCCCGGCTCAGTTATCAGGTGGAGAACAGCAGAGAGTTTCCATTGCTCGTGCGTTGGCGAAAAAACCCAAATTGTTACTTTGTGATGAGCCAACAGGTGCACTGGATTATGTGACCGGTAAGCAAATTTTACAACTTTTACAGGATACCTGTCGCAGGGATGGCATTACTGTTATCATCATCACTCATAATAGTGCTATTGCTCCAATGGCCGATAAAGTGATTCGGTTCAAAAACGGTAAAGCGATTAATATGGCGATCAATCCGGAACCTATGGACATTGCAGAAATTGAATGGTGATTCTATGAAAAAAAGATCCTTTTATAAAGATATAAGGCGCACTTTCCAAGACAACCTTTCTAGACTCATTGCGATTATCGTGATGGTTGCTCTTGGTACAGGTGTATTTACCGGATTTGCAGCGGGATGCATGAATGTGTTTCGATCTGCAAACCGTTTCTATGATGAACAAAATACTTACGACATTAAAATTGCGTCAACCCTTGGATTAACGGAGGATGACCTTTCTGCTGTAATAGAAGTGGAAGGCGTGAGTGCTGTGTTTGGTAATTGCAGTATGGATGTTAAGGTTAAGCAAAGTGATGGGAATGGTCTAGTGGCTAATCTAACCACATTAGATGCAAGAGGTATGAATGAGCCTTATGTACTGGAAGGCACACTGCCCACGAAAGCACGGCAAATTGCAGTGAATTCCAAGTTCATAGATGATACAGGCTTTCAGATAGGGGATTGTATTACACTGGCAGAAACCGATACAAATAAGGAGACTGTTACAACAGATACAACGGCGGATAAAAGTATGGATGATGCTGATTTAGATATCACGTTAGAAAGTGATTCCACCACACCAGTGTTAGAAGTATCTGAATATGAAATCACGGCAATTATTCTAAGCCCGCTGGACGTGTCCAACAAGGAAGGCAGTATGGCATCTATATCCTTCTCAGCAAATAGCAATGATTACATGATCTATGCCACAAAAGACTGTATCGACAGTGACATTTACACTGCTTTTTATCTTACTTTAGATGATGCTTCGAAGCTGGACTGCTATTCGAAAGAGTACCAAACACTGGTGGACAATATGACCGCCACAATCGAAGCAACCATACAGAAGGATTGTGAGAAAGCCAGATATGATGAGGTAGTAGGTGATGCCAATAATAAAATTGTCAACGCAGAAGATTTGCTTGCAGACAAAATGACTGAGGCAGAACTAAAGCTTACTGATGCACAGGCAGAACTCGAAGAAGGCTGGGTTAAAGTCAATGATGGGTGGTCAGAAATAAAGGCCAACGAGTTGAAATTGACAAAAGGGGAACAGGCACTGGCGGATGCAAAGAAATCTGCAAAGGAAAAGTTCGAAACTTCTCAGAAAAAAATTGATAACGGCTGGACAGAATTGAACACTGGGGAATCGAAGCTGATCAGTCAGGAAGAGGCCACATTAAAACAATTTGGCAGCTATGAGCAGCAGCTTGCTAAAAACCAGGAGGAACTTGAGCAGCAAAAATCTGAGGCTGATGATCAGTTAAGCAGTACAGTTACTGTACTTTCAACAGATGCTCGGCAAATCTGGAATTACGATTTCACGAAGCAGATATGGGCGGATATGATCATGGACAGTGTGAAAGCAGCTCCATATTTAATAGCATTGAAACAGAGTGAGACACCTACAGCTGAGCAAACGAAAACCTATAACACAGCAATGGCTACGCTTCAAACAGATACACAAGCCCTGGCTGGGTGTTTCGTGTCTGAAGGAGTTTCGCTGACTGAGGAGCAGATAAATGCTTTTTCCACTCTTGCTGTCACCTTTGGTACCTTGGATTACAGCCAAACTCTGTTAGAAGAAAAATCTGCGGTACTGACACAGCAAAAAAACGATGCATTGGAGCAGATCTCTAATGCGGGACAAAAAATTCAGGAAAACAAAGAGCAACTTGTCAGTGGACAGACGAAGCTGGATGAAAGTAAAGTGGAAGTGGAGGCACAATTTGCTACTAAGCAAGCAGAATTGAATGCTGGTAAACAAAAGATAGCGGATGCCAAAAAAGAATTGAAAGAGGCTAAGGAGGAACTTACTAACGGACAAGCTGAGCTAGATGAAAACAAGTCTAACTATCAGGAATCTATTGTCACAGCCAAACAGAAGATGACTGATGCCAAGGAAGATGTCGCAAACATCAGTATGACAAAATGGTATGTCTGGGATCGTAGTGATAACGACAGCTTTGCCGGGATTAACAGTGATATCAGCTTTATACAGGAGATTACAAAAGCTTTCCCACTTGTTTTTTTCCTGGTGGCAATACTCATTAGCCTAACCTCCATGACCCGAATGGTTGAAGAAGATCGTGGATTAATCGGTACTTATAAATCTCTTGGCTATTCTAAATACCAGATTAGTTTGAAATACATTCTATATTCAGTGCTGGCCTGTGTTATTGGAAGTATCCTAGGAAGCTTACTTGGATTTTACGCGATTCCCAAAATAATTGAAATCATCGTCAGTACTTTGTATGTATTGCCAACCTTTCAGCTGTCATTCTATCTTAATTATGGTATAGGTGGATTTGGACTATTCCTGTTAGGCATAGTCGGTGCAACAGCCATTTCCTGTGTAGAAATGTTACACAAGCGTCCGGCTGAGCTTATGAGACCTAAATCGCCAAAAGCAGGAAGTAGGATTTTGCTGGAGCGCATTCCTTTCTTTTGGAAACGGTTGAATTTCCTGAATAAAGTAACCTGCCGAAACTTATTTCGATATAAAAAACGAGCAATCATGACGATTATGGGCATTCTAGGTTGCACGATGCTCATTGTGTTTGGCTTCGGTATACGTGATACGGTAGGAGGGCTGATGTCTGACCAGTTTGATACCATAGCAGTATATGATGCCATCGTAGTGACCGATGACCTAAACATAGTGGAAATGGAAACCCTATCAAATGAATGGAAAGCGTCCAATATAGTGAAGGATGAGCAACAATTAATGACAACCAACTTGACACTACGTAGCAACGATAGTGTGGATATTACTGTAATGGTATTTCCGGACGAGGCTAATCTGGCAACTTATGTACATCTGTATGATTCGGAGACACATGAGGCAATGGTTCTTACATCCGATGGCATTGCTGTTACTCAAAATGCCGCAAAACAACTTAACCTTATCAGTGGTGACATAGTATCTCTACAAAATGAAGAAAATATGCAGTATGATTTTCCGGTGTCTTTCGTGACCACAAACTATGCAGGCAATTACGTATATATCAGCGAAAGTTGTTATCAGGCAGCATTTGGCGACTATATGGAAAACTCTTTTCTGCTGAAGCTGTCAGATAATTTAGCTGACCAGAAATGGCTGGATACTCTCAGTGATGACAAGAGAATTCTCGCCGTTAACAGCAATCAAGAGGTTAGAAATTCATTTAGCGATGTAAATCAAATTATTAGTATGATAGTTTATCTTCTGATTAGCATGTCCGCAGTTTTGGCGTTTGCAGTTCTGTTCACCCTTTCTAATATTAATATCAGCGAACGAGAACGTGAACTTGCAACAGTAAAGGTGCTGGGGTTCCTACCGAAAGAGGTTTATTCTTATGTAAACAAGGAGACCTTTATCCTTACTCTATGGGGCATTCTTTTTGGTATGCCCGCCGGTTATGGAATTACCTATGTCATTCTTTCCAATGTCAGTATTGCAGATATTGCTTTCAAGGTGCGTGTTTCTGGTGCAGCTTATTTGATTGCAGCGGTACTCACTCTGGTATTTACATTTTTGGTAAACTATATCACCAATAAAGCATTACGGAAGATTAATATGGTAGAAGCATTAAAGAGTGTAGAATAATCGTTAAAAAATAACCATCATAGTTCTTATTCCAGTAAAAACAGATAATAGCGCTGGAAAGCTCTTTGTACTGATTGACAGGATATGTCTATTGTAATAATATGATTTTAACATGAGTTTTGTATAAGTGAAAAGGTAGATTTACAAAAAAAAAGAGAACCTGAGGTATTACCTTGATTTTGCAGCTTTGGTAATAGAAGCTGAGGGAGATATTGTTATATCCGAATTATAGAGCAAAACGGCATTACACATGATCTATAGGAACAATATGTAGAGTCTCAAAAATATAACGAATGATAAGGGGAGAATGCTGTGATTACAATTCAGGAAACAACCTTTCGATTAGATACAGAGAATACAACATATTTGTTTCAGAAAACAAAGTATGGTCATCTAGAACATATTTATTACGGAAATCTATTAAGTGAATGGGATAGGGCGGACATTTTAGCGGGGAAACGGTCTATTCAGGTAGGCAGCAGCGTTTTATACAATCAGGAAGATAATGTATATGCCTTGGATAGTATGTGCTTGGAATGGTCGGACAATGGGCGTGGGGATTATCGTCAAAATCCGACTGAATTTAAAATGCCGGATGGCAGTTTTGTTACAGATTTTATTTATGATAGTCATGGCGTACTGGAGGGAAGTGTTCCTATGGGTACCTTACCTACCGCGTATGGAGGAAATCAGACTTTAATCATTACATTAAAGGACAAGATATTTCCTATTTTTATTGACCTATATTATTCTGTTTACGAACTTACAGATGTGATAACAAGAAGAGCTGTTGTAAGGAATGAAGGTAAGACACCGCTCACAATTAGGCGCATCATGAGCATGTCACTGGATATGCCGGATGAGTGCTTTCAGATGTATACCCTGGATGGTGCATGGATTAAAGAAGCAAATTTACATAAGCGCCCTGTTTCTTACGGAATAACCATAAATTCTTCAACAACAGGAGCAAGCAGTAATCGTCATAATCCTGCATTTTTATTAGCAGAAGCTGATGCAAATGAAAACTATGGGAATGTATATGCCTTCAATTTGATTTATAGTGGTAATCATTTCAGTTCCGTGGAGAAAAGTGATCGGGATTATGTTCGCGTCAGTATGGGAATTAATCCCCACCTCTTTGAGTGGAATTTATCACAGGCGGAGAAATTTGAAGCACCTGAATGTGTGATGAGTTATAGTAACCAGGGGTTTAATACCATAAGCCATCATATGCATGATTTTATCAACGAGCATATTGTAAGAGGGGAGTTTAAGAAGAAGGAAAGACCGGTGTTGCTAAATAATTGGGAGGCGCATTTTTTTGATTTTAATGAAGGAAAATTATTGCGACTTGCCAAGGAGGCGAAAGAACTGGGGGTTGAATTATTTGTACTCGATGACGGCTGGTTTGGTAAGCGTAATGATGATAAAGCGGGACTTGGAGATTATACGGTAAACACCAGAAAATTACCTCATGGGATGAAAGCATTTGCAGATAAAATCAGAAAAATCGGTTTAAACTTTGGCTTATGGTTTGAGCCTGAAATGGTGAGCGAGGATAGTGAGTTGTACCTTACACATCCTGAATATGCGGTAAAGCTTCCAAATCGAAAAGCGGTTTTAGGGAGGAATCAACTGGTACTGGATCTGTGTCAAAAAGCTGTTCGGGATTATATTGTAGAACAGGTTACCGCCATTTTGGATGAAGCAGAGATTAGTTTCGTGAAATGGGATATGAATCGCCATATTGCAGAAGCATTTTCCCCTGTCCTGCAAAACCAAGGAGAGTTCTATCATCGGTATGTCTCGGGACTCTATGAGGTATTAACCCGAATTTTTGCGCCACGGCCGCATATTTTACTGGAAAGCTGTTCCAGCGGCGGAAATCGGTTTGATTTAGGAATGCTGTGCTTTAGTCCGCAGATTTGGAGTTCTGATGATACAGATCCAATTGAACGGTTAAAAATACAAACGGGTTTGTCCTATTTTTATCCACAGTCTACCATGGGGGCACATGTATCACAGGCTCCACATCAGCAGACCTTACGGGAAACACCGCTTGCCACCCGTTTTCATGTTGCATGCTTTGGATGTCTTGGTTATGAACTTGACTTGAAATATCTGACCCCGGAACAAAGAAAAGATATCGCAGACCAGATTGCATTTTACAAACAGTATCGCAGGATCTTTCAATATGGAAGGTTCTACAGAATAAGAACCTATAAAGCGAATAAAGTCATTTGGGAAACTGTAAGCGAAGATAAAGAGGCAGCCTTGACTGGATTCTTTCAGACCTTAGCTACTGCTGCAGAAAGCAGTGACAAGCTGAAGGTAATCGGCCTAAAAAAGGGAATATATACAATCAGAACCCGGCCGCAAAGACTTTACATCGAACGCTTTGGAGGTTTGACAAAACACATCCTGCCAGTGGAATTGAATCCGGACGGCGTGATTATGCGTGTAGCGAATCGCCATTACAGTCTGAGGGATTGTGTTGAAACGTATACATGTTCTACGCAGGCTCTAGAATCAGGTATTCCGTTATGTGAACAATTTATCGGCACGGGTTACCACGAAAAGGTACGAATGCTTGGCGATTTCGGGTCTAATTTGTACATTACGGAGAAAGTGTGAAGTGAAAAGCATTCTTCACAAACTGAATTAGAAAATATAATTCAGTTAGGAAGAACCTCATAATGAGCACAGAGGGTGCTCATTCCAAGCTTCTTCCGGTTATTTTGAGGCCGCAAAGCGGCGGAATGAGAGGAAACTATGAAAACAAAAATTAAATCAAATCATAATCGTTATACTTTTGGACTTGGTACCATTGGCAGAGATATGCTCTATACAATGGTGAGCATATACCTTATGTTTTTCTTAACAGATATTCTGAATTTACCCAATTCTACTATGTGGTGGATGACGGGAGCGTTGACGATTCTTCGTATCTTCGATGCTGTCAATGATCCGATTATGGGGTTTTTAGTAGATAATACCCATACCCGATTTGGAAAGTTTAAACCTTGGATCGTAATTGGAGGTATTTTAGGCGGAATTCTTACTGTTTTATTGTTTTTTGATTTTGGACTTAGTGGAGCGGGTTATGTGACAATGTTTATAATCATCTATCTGCTCTGGGATTTAACCTATGGAGCCAATGATATCGCTTATTGGTCAATGCTTCCTTCCTTGACCCTTGATCAGAAAGAACGTGAGAAAACCGGATCCTTTGCCAGAATTTGTGCGAATATCGGATTATTTTCAGTGGTAGTTGGCATTTTACCTGTGACAAATGCATTGGGGGGAGATAAAAGGGCCTGGCAAATTACGATAATCGCAATTGTTCTAATTACCTGGGCATTTCTTTGCTTTACTGTATTTGGAGTAAAAGAAGATAGGAGCATCCATGTAAAACAGGAAGCAACCTCCTTAAAGGAAATGTTCCGTGTTCTGTTTAAGAATGATCAGCTATTATTCACAGCAATTTCTATGGCATTATTTATGATAGGCTATTGCACTACGACCAGTTTTGGAGTCTATTACTTTAAATATGCATTTAAAAATGAAGATATGTACTCTGCATTCGCTGCAATCCTTGGAGTCTCCCAGCTGGCAGCTTTATTTGCTTTTCCAATGTTTTCAAAGAGATTCAGTCGGAAAACCCTATATGCTTTTGCTACTGTTTTGGTCGTAATAGGGTATGCGATTTTCTTCTTTTCGCCAATGAATATGATTTTTATTGGTGCGGCCGGTATTTTTATTTTTGTAGGGCAGGCGTTTATTCAATTATTGATGCTGATGTTTTTAACGGATACAGTAGAGTATGGACAGTGGAAGCTCGGTCATCGTAACGAAAGTATCACCTTTTCAGTTCAGCCGTTTATCAATAAAATCGGAGGGGCAATTGCAAATGGGATTGTTGGTGTGACTTTAATCATATCCGGGATCAACGCCGCAGCAACGCCAAAAGATGTAACCGATTCCGAATTGATGATTATGAAGTTGTCAATGTTGATTTTACCCCTTTTCTTTATTGTTGCCGGCTATATCATATACCGCAAGAAATTTAAGATTGATAAACAGCTATTTGATAAAATTATTTCTGATTTGACTGCCCGTGGAGAGATACAAAACCGCTAGCTTCGCCAGCACTTTTGTATCGAGTATTTTGAGAAATAATAGGTAAAAAATATTATAGTTATTAATTAAATAAGCGTCCGGCATTCATTTGTCGGGCGCTTATTTAATCATTCAACCGTATTGTTCGATAATATTACATTATTTCTCAGTATTTTGATTTGATAAATGCACCTAAAACATTAAATTATGTGTCTAATGTTTTAGATGCATTTATAAATATTAACATAATATCAAATAAAGGCTTTGCCCATAGGATTAATTTTTAAGGGCAAATATATGCATTTTGTAGTATGAATTCTCTACATTGAGTAAAAATATTTAAGAATATTACTAGGCACGGAACTAGTATTGTAGGAGTCATTGCGCTGTTTCGTATTAATTTATCTTCGCAGTGGCTTCAAGAAGGAAGATATCCTTGTCTGTCCGTAAATGAAGAACCCCGCCCATGGATTCTAAAGTGGTTTTGATGCTGCTCAGGCCGTAGCCGTGGCCGGTACTGTCCTTTATGGTTGGTGGTAATGCTCCGTCTGTTAACTCAAGCAATCCAGCATAGCGGTTGGCAATCTGCAACACAAGATAATCGAACTTAATCTTTGCTGTTACGCTGACACTTCTCTTTTCTGATGGCAAATTCAAAGATGCTTCCAGAGCGTTTTGAAGGGCATTGGAGAAAACGAGACACAGTTCCACCTGTACTTCTCAATTGGTATGACGTGGATGCTGCAGGAAAACTTCACGTTGTTGCGTTCAAATAGAGTTGCAAAGTAGGAAATTATGGCGTCAATGTAAGGGTCGGCGGCGTAAGTATGATTCACTGATTTGTTAGTGATGTCTGTGATTTTACTGAGGTACTGCTCTGCATCCTCCGGTTTACCGCTTTGTAACAGACCGATAGCGGTGATGAGGTGGCCTTTCATATCATGTTTCATGCGTCTTACCTCGTCTTGGCTTTGAAGCTGTGATTCATAATACCGCTTCTGAACGTTTAATTCGTAGCTTAGGTGGTCAGAAATATTCTTTTCAGTGGCGAGAATAGCGCTGGAAATGGCATTGTACAGTAACAGCGCCAGCATGGATAGTGCAAACACGCATAGGGCAATCATAGACCAGATGATTGTTTGGTCACTTGTTGGATTCAGGTTGAAGACGTTATCGGAACAAAAGTCCACCAACAACCTGGTGACAAGGGACATCGTGGCCAACATCGGCCAGAGATAGCCGGGTAGCGTCAGCTGATTTAGCCGCTCTATATATTTGTGTACCCATATCCAACAGACAAAAGAGAGGATGAAATAAACCACGCAGAGGACGACAAAGATTGACATTAGAGAATTATTGCCACCAAAGCCAGCACAGAACGCATAGCCGAAAAAAGTGCATAGCCGGGTAATGATACTCAGTATAAAACACAGCGTCAATGTCTGCCAGACGTAATTAGTAAAGCAAATCAAAGGCAGAATCATCAGAGAATACCCCATTATGGTGAGGGTGGATGCATGTCCAATGGACGACATGACGGAGAATAACGCAGGTGTGAACAGAAGAAACAACATGCTAACCACAGGATATGTCCACCACTTCCACCTTGGTGTCAGTAACGTCATGTAAATCAGCCAGTTGCCGAGGAGAGCGGCTTCCGATCCTTTATTCTCCACTAAAAAACGAATCGCTTCAACAAAGAACTTCATAATTTCGCCTCCCCTAATTCAGAGATAAGGCTGCTGGAAAAGCGTTTTATTGCTTCCTTCTGGTAGCTGCGGGAGATAGGAATGACTTCGTTACATAACAAAAAGCCATCTACAGTTAGGGCAGTGGAATGGCGGAGATTGATGACATAGCTTTGATGGCAGCGGAAAAACATAGTCTGCGGCAACTTTGCAATATAGTCATCCAGTTTGCCACGAATTTCGAATAGCCCGCCGTCAATCATGTGAAAATATAAATTATGGTTACTGCTGGCAATGTAAAGAAGATGAGAGATACGCAGGGAGTGTATTTGCCTGCCACAATTTATAACAATGGTTTGCTCCTCTTCCTGCTGTAATTGCTTCACTGCCCGATGCACGACAGGAGAGAGCATCTCGCTCGTGATGGGCTTTATCAAATAATGAAAAGCGAACAAATCATAGGATTCACGATAAAAATCATCGCTGGTACTGGCGAACACGATAAGGGCGTCGCCGTCTTTTGAACGGATTTGGCGAGCTGTCTCAATGCCGGAAACTCCGTCCATGAAAATGTCCAGAAAAAAGAGGTCGAATCGTTTGCCGTCTGCCAGCTGCCACAGCAGTGCTTCACCACTTGTAAAAGTTTCTAGTTCCGCATTCGGACATAACTCTCGCAACAGAGTGCAGAGATGCTCTCTGTCCTCTAAACGGTCATCACAGACCACGATTTTTAATGACATACATTTCGACCTCCTTTATTCAAAACTTCATATATCATACCATATTTAGTTAGGAAGTGAAAAATAAAAAACAAATTTCGACACGAAAACAGCTACTTTCGACATTTTGGTAACAAAGGCATCCGTATGTGATAGGGTATAGTCAGATACAGATACAAGGAGGAGCTTCAGTATGAAGATAAAACCTTTTCGCTGCAAAACCTGCGGTGCGCCCATCGGGTGGAACGACAAGGGTTGCGACGGCTGCGGGCATCTGGTTGCTTTTGACACGGAAAAACATCGCATCGTCATCGGAGGCATTGTTGAGATCATGATTATTGCAGTAGTTTTTGTACTATTGTGGCGATGATAAAGAATCTTATTCCATGATAACTATCACATGAGGAAGGACATTGAGAGTGGTTTAAGAAAACAGAAATAGTAATAAGACATTAAATAAACAAAAATTAGAAAGCGATATATAATATACGAGGAGAAAAAGATGAAAAAAATAAGAATGAGTAAAACAAGAATATTAAGCATGGTTCTGGTACTGTGCATGGTGATGTCTCTATTCCCAGCGATGACGGTGGCAGAAGCGCAATCAATGGACAATTACGTTCCACCCATAGCATTTACCAAGGCGTATATCACCAGTTTTACCATGGATGGAAGCGTGGATGTTGTTGATCTTACAACAAATACTGTCGAAAAGGCGAAAATCCAAGTTGGAAATTTTCCAAATAGTGCGGCAATCAACCCCAACGGAAAACAGGTTTTTGTAACAAATCGCTTTGACGGAACCGTTTCTGTTATTAACCCTGTTACAGATGAAGTTGTTGAGACAATTATAGTCGAAAACGGGCCACATGGCTGTTTCAGTTATTAACACTGTTACAGATACAGTTGTTGGGACAATTACTGTTGGAGGTGAACCAATGGGTGTAGCATTTAACCAAGATGGCAGTAAGGCGTATGTTGCTAACCACAGTAGTAACACTATTTCTGTAATTGACACAACTAAGTTGTCCATTGTCTCAACAATAAATGTCATAGACGACTCAAAGGTTCTTTTGCGACTCGGCAATTCACTTTATGCAAGTTGTAGTAGTGGAAATAATGTTAAGGTGATCGATCTTTCCAGTAACACCATTACTTCAGTGATTGTTGTTGATACTTATCCCGACGGTTTGTCAAGTAATCCTACTGGTACTAAGGTTTATGTTGCATGTGGTGGTAGTTCTTCTGTGTCTGTAATCGATGTTGCAAGTAATTCCGTTACAGCAACAATAGCTACTGGGAGTATTCCACATGCAACAGAAATAACGCCTGACGGTAAATATATTTATGTGGCATGTGAAGGTAGCAACAGTGTTAATGTTGTAGATGCAACTACTAACCAGGTGTTTGAGAACATTCCGGTTGGTTACGATCCTTATGTGGTTGGCATCTCAGGAGACGGGAAATTTGCATATAGTGTTAATTACGGCAGCAGTTCTATGAGTGTTATTGATATATCCACCAACATGCTTACGAAGACAATCGACTTAAGTGCCGGACCGTATATGGTGGGAACCTTCATGGTGCCAACTTATGTTGCTTCAGACGTCGAAGAGAACAGCGATACAACTTCACCAATATTATCAAGTGGCTCAGCCACAAGAACTTCTAATACAGAAGCGACTGTGACCTTCACCTCGGATGAGGGCGGGGATTACTATTATGGACTTACATCGGACAATGATGTTGCACTTACCATCGACACTTCAGGTGTTGGCACGGCATGTACAGCAGGTATAGTAACCATTACTAATCCTGCCGGTCTTGCAATGGGCGCGAAGGATTTATATATCAAGGTCAAGGATGTGGCAGGTAATGTCAGCGACGTGCTAAAAATCGACATTGCAGCGTATACCACAGTTAAGACAGATGTTTTATCAGC